>Ga0180436_10000019_pt1 | contig 177649 bp, 151 predicted proteins | sample SS_ome_2_FD_132434 | JGI IMG/M metagenome (GOLD analysis project Ga0180436, IMG submission 132434) | Hypersaline lake sediment archaeal communities from the Salton Sea, California, USA - SS_3_S_2 metaG | ecosystem: Environmental > Aquatic > Non-marine Saline and Alkaline > Hypersaline >...
CACTACACCCGGGAGTCGGGGGTGCGCGGACTCGAGCGCGAGCTGGCCTCGGTCGCTCGCAAGGTCGCGCGGGAGAAGGTGTCCCAGGGCGAGTCGTTCAAGCCGGTGAAGGTGTCGCCGAAGCTGGTCCGGAAGTATCTCGGCGTCCAGCGCCACCGCTTCGGCCAGACCGAGGAGGAGAACCGGATCGGCGTGACCACCGGCCTCGCGTACACCGAGGTCGGCGGCGAGCTGCTCCAGACGGAGGTCTCGATCATGCCCGGCAAGGGCAAGGTCCAGATCACGGGCCGCCTCGGCGAGGTCATGACCGAGTCGGCGAACGCGGCGATGTCCTACATCCGCTCGCGCGCGAAGCAGCTCGGCCTCACGAGCAACTTCCACGAGAAGGTCGACGTCCACATCCACGTACCGGAGGGCGGGACGCCCAAGGACGGTCCGTCCGCGGGCATCACGATGGCGACGACGATCGCCTCGGCGCTCACCCGGATCCCCGTGCGCTCGAACGTCGCGATGACGGGCGAGATCACGCTCCGGGGTCGCGTGCTCCCGATCGGCGGGCTCAAGGAGAAGCTGATCGCGGCCCACCGCGGCGGCATCGACACGGCCCTCGTTCCGAAGGAGAACGAGAAGGATCTGAAGGACCTGCCGGCGGTGATCAAGAAGAACATCAAGATCATTCCCGTGGAGCACATGGACGAGGTGCTTCGGCTGGCCCTGGCGATCGACAACCCGGATCATTTCCTCGAGGACGCCGACGGCATCCACGAGATCGAGGAGATCTACATCACCCCGGGTGGGATCGCGCAGGCCACGACCGAGCTGCCTCATCCGGCCGGCGTCAATTAGCCTTCGGGCCCTCTTTCTTTCTCGGCCACCGGGCGCGAGAGCAGGGCGCGAGGACAGGTCGGGCCTTCCGGTCCGGCGCCGAGTGGGCGCGTAGCTCAGCTGGCTAGAGCACCTCGTTTACACCGAGGGGGTCCGGGGTTCGAGTCCCTGCGCGCCCACCAGGCATGTCGGCGCGGAGCGCCTCTCGAAAGGCCCTTTCGGGGGGAGCTGCGAGCGAAGAGCGAGCAGCGAGCATGAGATCTCTTGCGTGCGCCAGCACGCGGGGGATCGAAGGGAAGAGTCTTGCGCTGAGGGCTCGGGGAAGCAGGGCGGGGCTTTCGTGCGCTGCGGCTCGTCGGCATGCGGGCGCCTAGCATGCGGTGCGCGGCGAGCTGTGCGGCGTGGCGTGACCGGCGATGCGTGGCGGAGCTAGACTCGGGCGGCGCTCTGGAGATCCGATGGCGACGTTTCCTGCAGAACCCATCCCGCCCCGCGAGTTCATCGAGGACGTAATCCCGTCCTTGTTCGCCGAGGTGGAGCTCGAGCCCGACGAGGAGGCGATCGACCTCCGTGTCGGCGTGGTCCTCGAGGGCGACGACGGCGGCGAGTGGACCCTGCATTTCGTGCAGGGGGAGCTCGGCGTGCGGGACGTACGCGACCCCGAGGCGGAGCTCACGGTGATCCAGGCCGTGGCGGACTGGCGCTCGGCCCTCTGGGAGGGGCGGCCGGCCCTGATCGCCGACGGGGTCGAGCAGATCCGCCGAGGCGGTGCGAACGAGCTCCGTCCCCCGGCGCCCGCGGACGGACAGCCTCGCGTGGATCCGCTGAAGGGGATCTCCGACCTGCGAGGCCGCATCGAGATGGTGATCGACGACGCCGGCGACGCACGCTGGGCCGTCGGCGTGCTGGTCGGCCCCGGGGCCGTGCCGGAGACGCCGCAGGCGACGATCACGCTCGGCGCCGCCGAGGCGGAGTCGATTCGCACGGGGGCGCTTCATCCCCTCGAGGCGCTCATTTCGGGGCAGCTCCAGCTCGACGGAGACCTCGGTCTGATCCTCCAGCTGCAGGCGGTCGCGATGACGCTGTCGATGGCGGCAGGCGGCCGGTAATCCCCGTCGAATCCCTAGCGGGGGCGTCTCAGTTCCGCTAAAAATGCGGCCCGATACGACGGCGGTCCGGTAGTTCAATTGGTTAGAGCACCGGCCTGTCACGCCGGAAGTTGCGAGTTCGAGTCTCGTCCGGACCGCCATTTGTCGTGCTTTGGGCTTGGGGGGATGAATCCGTCGCCCCGTGCCCCTTTGGCGACGTCCTCGGGTAGGACGTGGCGCACTGGACCCGGCCGCGGGTTCGTGTTCGGCTCCGTCACGGAGGGGTTCCTCGTGACGTCGAGCGGCGGAGCGGACTCGCGTACGGGTGGGGGTCGTGAGGCATCCGGAGGCGCTGCTCGGCGCACCTGGCGCGGCTGGGACGCACGTCGCGCACCCAGGAGGCTTCCTCTGAGGATGCCCTCGTCCCGCGCGACGCGATTCCGTCGCGCGACGGCGCGTCAGTCGGGGAGGACCTCGCCCTTCGCGAGGCGGTGCTTCTGAACCTTGCCGAGGGCGTTGCGGGGGAGCGCGTCGACCCGGTGGAACGCTCGCGGATGCTTGAAGGGGGCGAGGGCATCGCCGACCCAGGATCGGAGCGCGTCGAGGGCGAGCGGTGCCGAGGTGACGGCATAGGCGACGACACGCTCGCCCCATTCGGGATCCGCCTCGCCGACGACGGCGACGTCCTCGATGTCGGCGTGCGTGCGGAGCACGTCCTCGATCTCGCGGGGGTAGACGTTGTACCCGCCGCTGATGATCAGCTCCTTCGCCCGTCCCACGATCCGCACGTAGCCGTCCCCGTCCATCGAGCCGAGGTCGCCGGTCCGGAACCAGCCGTCTTCGGCGAAGGCCTCCGCGTTCGCGTCGGGCCGCTGCCAGTAGCCTTCGAAGACGTTCGGTCCGCGGACCTGGATCTCGGCGGGCTCGCCCTCGAGCCGGAGCTCGACGCCGGGGAGCGGAAAGCCGACCGTCCCGGCGCGGCGCTCCGCGTCGTACGGGTTCGAGACGAGCATGAGCGTCTCGGTCATGCCGTAGCGCTCGAGGACGCGCTGGCCCGAGACGCGCTCGATGTCTTCGTGGAGGGAGGCGGGCAGCGGCGCGGAACCCGAGACGCAGAGCCGCAGCTTCGCCAGGGCGCCGGCCCGGGGATGGCTCGCGAGTCGGTGGTACATCGTCGGCACGCCGAAGAAGAGCGTCGCTTCCCGCGCTTCGATCTCGGACAGGATCTCGTCCGGTCGGAAGCCGCGGTAGAGGACCGCCGTCGCGCCGTTGTAGAGCGTGCCGTGGAGGCCGACGCCGAGGCCGTGCATGTGGAAGAGCGGCAGGGCGAGCAGGAGCCGATCGGCTTCCGTCCAGCGCCACGCGAGGCGCAGCCCTTCGGCGCTCGCGAGGCAGTTGGCGTGGGAGAGCACGGCGCCCTTCGGGCGACCGGTCGTACCCGAGGTGTATCCGATGAGCGCCGGCGCCTCCGGCCTCGCCGCATCGAGGGGCGGAACGGGGCCGTCGGGGATCGCGAGCGCCGGGGTCAGGACGCGCAGCGCCGGGGCGAGTGCGGAGAGGGCGGCGCGCTTGTCGGGATCGTCGACGATCGCGGCCCGCGGACCGGCGTCCTCGATCACGTGGGCGAGCTCCCGGGGGCCGTACGCGGTGTTGGTGGGGATCACGACGAGCCCGAGGCGGAGGGCGGCGACGTAGCTCGTCACCAGGTCGGCGGAGCTCTCGGCGGAGAGCAGGACACGGTCCCCGGCCTCGAGGCCGAGGGCTGCGAGCCGGCCGGCACGGGTCGCGGTCTCCCGTTCGAGGTCACCGCGGGAGAGCCAGCCCCGCTCCGGATCGTGGATCGCCGGGGCGTCGGGGCGGGCATGCCAATGGCGCGCCCAGGCCGCGGTGAGACAGGGGGCGTCCCTCGCCGTCGGGTCGAAGGGGGTCTCGTCGGGGAGGTGGATCTCGGACGCGGTCATCGGTGCAGGGGCTCCCGGTCGGCGCTCGCGCGGGGCGCGTGCGAGTGGGAGGGTATCCGAGACCGTCGTCGGCGACGGGGGAGGATCGCCGACGGGGCGGGCCGAACGTAGATGGGCCCGGGGCGAGCCCCGGGCCCATGCACCTGGTCGGAGTTCGCGCTCCGGCGAGCGAGTGATCCGCAACCCACCCGGGCCGCGGATGCCGGAGAACAGCCTCCTGAACCCTCAGTGCCCGGCGGACCGGGAAGGGGGACCGGATTCGGGCCAGCCGGCAGGGGATCGGCAGCTCGCCGGCAAGCCGGGCGGCGGGGGCGGGCGAGACCGATCGGGAGAGAAAAATGCGGATCGGAGCAGAAAACCCGGAACCGCGTCGGGCGGCCGGGGTCTCTCCCTACGACCACAAAGTCATCGCTTCTGGTCAATCTCTCCTTTGCTTTGGTTGTGACTCGGACGAGGCCCGTCTGCTGCGGCAGACGGGCCTTCTTCGTCTCGAGGTGCTGCGGGGCCGGAGCCGCTGCCGCGGTCCCCTCACGAAAACCGCCCGCGGAGCCGATGTTCCCGGGGCCGGAGCCCCTCCGGCCGACCGCCCCGGAGGCGCCTTGGCGACCCTGCTCCTGATCGACCATTCCGAGACCCACCGGGCCCAGCTGCGCGCAGCGATCGAGCCCGCGGAGCTCTTCGGGGATATCGTCGAGGCCTCGGACGGCCTCGCCGGGCTCCGGGTCGTGCTCGACAAGAGCGTCGACGTGGTGCTGTGCCGACTGGAGCTCGCCGGCCTCGACGGATCGAAGCTGCTGCCGATCCTGCGGGAGCAGCCGGGGATCTCGGCCGCCCCCGTCGTCTTCCTGACGAGTCAGGACGATGCCGAGCGCCGGGCGCGGATGCTCGACGCGGGAGCCAGCGACGTGCTCACGCTGCCGGCGCATTTCGGGGAGCTGGTCGCGCGGCTGCGGATCCACCTGCGGCTCAAGCGGCTGCAGGACGACCTCCGGGTCAAGAACGAGACCCTCGGGCGACTCTCGACGGTGGACGCCCTGACCGGCCTCCGGACGCGCCGCTACGTCGACGACGTGCTCTCGATCGAGTTCCTGCGCGCCCGGCGCTACGCCAGTCCGCTCACGATCCTGATGGGCGACATCGATCACTTCAAGCAGGTGAACGACGACTACGGGCATCTCGCCGGCGATGCCGCCCTGCGCGGGGTCGCTTCGATCCTGCTCCACGATCTCCGGAACACCGACGTCGCGGGCCGATACGGAGGGGAGGAGATCCTCGTCGTCCTGGCCCAGAACGAGATCTCCGGGGCGCGTGTCCTGGCCGAGCGCTGGCGCGCCGCCGTCGAGGAGGCGCGCTTCGCCGATCCGGCCGGCCAGATGCTGGGCGTGACGCTGTCGATCGGCGTCGCGAGCCTCGATGCCGAGATGGCGTCGCCAGAGTCGCTCGTCGGCGCGGCCGATGCGGCGCTCTATCGGGCGAAGTCGAGTGGCCGGAACCGGGTCGAGCTCGCCGGGCCCGTCTAGGAGGCCCGGTCGGGTCGGGCGCGCGGCGTCCGCCTAATGTTCGTTCTCGCGGCGCGCTCGCCAGGCGCGCAGTCGCTCGCCGATCTCGCGCTCTCGACCGCGATCCTTCGGCTCGTAGTAGCGGCGTCCCGCGAGCCCGTCGGGAAGATTCTCGGCGGCGACGAAGCCGTCCTCGGCGTCGTGGGCGTAGACGTAGTCCTCGCCGTAGCCGAGCTCCTTCATGAGCCCGGTCGGCGCGTTGCGCAGGTGCATCGGGACCGGGAGCGGTCCCTGGCCGTCGAGGTCCGCGATCGCCGCGCCGAGGGCCATGTAGGCGGCGTTGCTCTTCGGGGCGCAGGCGAGATAGGTCGCGGCCTGGGCCAGCGGAATCCGGGCCTCCGGCATGCCGATCTTCTCGACGGCCTGATGGGCCGAGACCGCCAGCCCGAGCGCCGACGGGTCCGCGTTGCCCACGTCCTCGGAGGCGAATATCACCAGGCGTCGCGCGACGTAGCGCGGGTCCTCGCCGGCTTCGAGCATGCGGGCCAGATAGTGGATCGCGGCGTCCGGGTCGCTCGCGCGCAGGCTCTTGATCATGGCCGACACGACGTTGAAGTGTTCCTCCCCGTCGCGGTCGTGGCGCAGACCGATCCGACCGACCGCCTCGCTCACGGTCTCGTCCGACAGGGGCTCCGCCCGTCGCCCGCTCGAGAGATGGATCGTCGCGCTCGCGTCGAGCATGCCGAGCAGTCTCCGGGCGTCGCCCTGGGAGGCGAGGATCAGCGACTTCCGCGCGTCCTCCGAGAGCGTGATGCCGGAGCGTCCGAGGCCGAGGGGCTCGTCCTCGAGGGCGCGGTCGAGCACCCGTCCGAGGGCCTCGGCGCCGAGCGCTTCGAGCGGGATCACGCGGCAGCGGGAGAGGAGCGGGGCGATGACGCTGAACGAGGGGTTCTCCGTCGTCGCGCCGATCAGCGTGACCGCGCCAGCCTCGACGTGGGGGAGCAGCGCGTCCTGCTGCGCCTTGTTCAGGCGGTGGATCTCGTCGATGAAGAGCAGCGTGCGCAGTCGCGACCGGCGCGCGGACTCGATCGCCTTGCGGATCTCGGGCACCCCCGACGTCACCGCCGAGAGCGGTACGAGCCGGGCATCCGCCTGCTCGCCGAGGATCCAGGCCAGCGTCGTCTTGCCGCTGCCGGGGGGACCCCAGAGGATGATCGAGGACAGCGCGCCCCGCTCGAGCAGGGTGTGCAGCGGCCGCCCGGGGGCGAGGAGCGCCTCGTGGCCGACCATGTCCTCGAGGCGGCGCGGGCGCATGCGCTCCGCGAGCGGCGCGTGGGGCTCGAGGCGGCGCTCCGTCTTCGTCTCGAAGAGGTCGAGCGTGTCGTCGGGGGGCGGCATGGCGCCAGCGTAGCCGCCCACGTCGGGTTCGGACTAGCCGGTGAGCGTGACGGATCCGGTCGCGACCGGACGGACCCGGATTCGCTGCGAAGAGGGCGTCCGGTATTGAGGGCGCCGCCGCGAATCGGGATCATGCACGGGGCCCGCGACGGCGGGTCGGGTCTTCCGGCCGCCGTCGGAGGCCAGCGGGGTGAGGCGTCCATGATCGAAGTGCTGCGGATCGAGAACCTGGCGCTCGTCGAATCGGTGGAGCTCGAGTTCGGCTCGGGGCTCAACGTGCTGACGGGCGAGACCGGGGCGGGCAAGTCGATCATCCTGAGTGCCCTCGCGCTCCTGACGGGCGGGCGTGCTTCGGCCGAGACCCTGCGAAGCGGGGCGGACGAAGGGGCCGTCGAGGCGCTGTTCCGGATGGACGGACACGAAGACGTGGCCGTCGCCCTCGAGGCGCGGGGGCTGGCCGATGCGACCGAGGAGGTGGACGGCGAGGCGCCGGAGCTGATCGTGCGACGCACGCTCCACGCGGGGGGGCGCAGTCGCGCGCGGGTCGGCGGGCAGCTGGTGCCGGTGTCGACGCTGTCCGATCTCTTCGGAGGACAGCTCGAGATCTCGAGTCAGCACGGATCCCAGGCGCTTCGCCACGCCGAGGTCCACGCGGTCGCCCTCGACGCCTACGCCGACAAGACGAGCCTGCGCGAGACCGTCGCCAAGGAGGTCGCGCGGGTGGGCGAGCTCGATCGCGAGGTCGCGTCCCTGCGTGCCGCCGAGGAGGAGCGGGCGCGGCGGCTCGACTTCCTGCAGTACCAGCGTCAGGAGCTCGAGGGCGAGGAGCTCGATGCGGAGAGCGTGGCGCGCCTCGAGGCCGAGCATCGTCGGCTGACCCACGCCGAGCGGCTCGCGGAGGAGATGGCGACGGCGAGTCGCGCGCTCGACGGCGGGGACGGGGAGGGGGACTCGGCCGAGAACGCGATCGCGACGGCGGGGCGCGCCCTGGCTTCGGCGCTCCGGATGGATCCGTCCCTGGAAGGACTCGCGGACCAGCTCGAGAACGTCGCGTCGGAGCTGCGGGACGTCGCGGTCCGGGTCGCCGACTATCTCGGTGAGCTCGAGATCGATCCGGCGCGCCTCGCGGAGGTCGAGTCGCGGATCGCCCGGCTCGAAGCGCTGCGCCGGAAATACGGCCGCTCGGTCGAAGACATGCTCGCCCACCGCGACGAGGTCGAGCGGGAGCTCGCGGCCCTCGAAGGCGCCGACGATCGGATCCGCGAGCTCGAGAAGCGGCGGAGCCAGGCGATCACCGCGGCGAACGAGGCGGCCGAGAAGCTCTCCCGGGCCCGGAAGCGCGCGGCGAAGAAGCTCGCCCGGTCGGTCGAGGGCGAGCTCGGGGATCTCGCGATGGCGGGGGCCCGCTTCGTCGTCGAGCTCGATGCGGTCGACCTGTCGAACGCGCCGGACGGGCTCGAGACCGGGCCCGGCGGGCGCGAGCGTCCCCAGTTCCTCTTCTCCGCGAACACGGGCGAGGCGCCGCGCCCGATCCAGAAGGTGGCGAGCGGGGGCGAGCTCTCCCGGCTCTTCCTCGCGATCAAGAACGCGCTCCGCCGAGCGGACCGGAACATGGTCATCGTGTTCGACGAGGTGGACGCCGGGATCGGGGGCGCGACCGCGGAGCGGGTGGGGCGCGTCCTCGCGGAGCTCGCGACCGAGCACCAGGTGCTCTGCATCACCCACCTGCCCCAGATCGCCGCCTTCGCCGACCGGCATTTCGTCGTCCGGAAGGAGGCGAAGGGCGGGCGCACGCGAACCCGGGTCGCCGAGGTCCGGGACGAGGAGCGGGTCGACGAGCTGGCTCGGATGGCGGGCGGCGAGACCGTGACCGACGTCACGCGGGAGCACGCGCGGGCGCTTCTCCAGCGCTGAGCGGCCCGCCCGGCAGGGGGCGGAGATTACCTCTGGGGTCTTTTTCCTCCAGTGAACGTTTCTTCTGGGGCGTTCCCCGAGGAGGCCTGGGGCGTGTCCCGGAGAGGCGGGTTTCGGACGCCCTTGCGCGTTCAAGAACGCGCGCATCCGCACCGATGAAACGGGTGGAATCTCTGGATCTCGGACCCGGTTCGGGGCCTTCGAGGCGACGCGTGATGGCGACGGATCAGATTGAAACGGCGGAGAGTCGGCTGCGCCCCCCGATCGGGGCGACGGCGATGGTGCTCTCGGGCTTCTACGAGGGGCTCGAGGTGGCGCTCGACCGCGATCGTCTGGTGATCGGCCGGGGCCGCAAGGCCGACCTGGCCCTCGCCGAGGCGACGATCTCCCGCGCCCACGCGGCGATCGGCTTCGATGGTCGAACCTTCTTCGTCGAGGACCTCGGCAGCACGAACGGGACCCTGGTGAACGGGGCCCGGATCGAGAAGCAGATGCTCAAGTGCGACGACGAGATCCAGATGGGCAAGCTGCGCATTGGAGTCACGCTGCCCCGCTAGGGCAGTGGAAGGAGCAACGACCGTCGTGGAGACCTACACGCTCATCTTCGTTCGGGACCAGCGCGCGCGCCCGGTCCAGATCGCGATCCCGAAGGCGCGGGTCAAGCAGGCCGTGATCGGTCTGGCCGTCGCCGTGCTGATCGGCTGTGGTCTCACCTGGGACTACTGGCGGCTCCGCGCGGACAACGCGGAGCTCGCGGACCTGCGCGTCGAGGCCCTCGAGCAGCGCGAGCAGATCGCGGTCTTCCGGACCCGGCTCGAGACCGTGGACGAGGAGATCGCCAAGGTCGGCGAGCTCGAACGCAAGGTGCGCATCATCGCCAACCTGCCCGGCACCGCCGGCGTCGGGGGCGAGGGCGTCGCCGAGCTGGCGCCGCAGGGCGTGCCGGTCGGTCCGCCTGCCGGCGTCCCCGTCGACCAGACCCAGCCGCCGCAGGGCCTTCGCGGGCAGGGCGGCGGACAGCCGCTGCCCGAGATCGGCGTGGACGTGTCGGGAACGGACGTTCTCGAAAGCCTCGGGTCGCAGGCCCTCGAGCTCTCCGCGGCTTCCGGGGATCGCGTCGAATCCCTCGAAGCGCTGCTCGAGCAGCTCGAGGACAAGCGCCAGCGCCTGGTCTCGATGCCCTCGATCTGGCCGGCCAAGGGCTGGCTCACGTCGCGCTTCGGCCCGCGGGTCTCGCCCTTCACCGGACGCAAGCAGCTGCACGCGGGCATCGACATCGCCGCCGCGAGCGGCACCTCGATCTACGCGCCTGCCCGGGGCCGGGTGAGCTTCGCCGGCCGCAAGGGCCCCCTCGGCAAGACCGTCGTCCTCGACCACGGCTTCGGCGTGAAGACCGTCTACGGTCACACGAAGGAGATCCACGTGAAGACCGGCGAGACCGTCGAGCGGGGGCAGGAGATCGCCGCCATCGGCAGCACCGGTCGCAGCACGGGTCCCCACCTCCACTATGTCGTCGAGGTGAACGGCAAGCCGCGCGATCCGTTGGATTACATCTTCGACTGAGCGCTTCGCGCGCAGTCGAAGATGAATCAGGCCTTGTTCGTTGTCGGCGCTTCGCGCCTCTCGACGGCGCCTTTCGGGCGCCGTCTTGCGCTGAGGGCTCGGGTGCTTCTTCGGCGGCCTTGCGCCGACCGCTCCAGTGCCGACCTGAAGGGCTCGGGGGCCGCCGAAGGCGGGGCCTGAGCCTCATTCTCGTTGCCGGTGGGAGGGGCCTCTCCTACCTTCCGGCGCTCATCTCAGCACCCCCCAGAGCCCCGGTCTCCGTGCCAGACCGTGATTCCGGCAGCGCTCTACCCTCGAAGGGGCGACGCGCCGGAGCCGCGGTGACGCGACGACCGCAGGCGGGAAGCCGGAACGGGTCGATGCAACGAGTCCTCAGCAAGATCTTCGGCACGAGCAACGATCGCGCGATCAAGCGATTGCTTCCGCTCGTCGAGCAGGTGAACGTCCTCGAGGGGGCGCAGGCCCGGCTCTCGGACGCCGACCTGCGCGGGCTGACCACGCGCTATCGCGAGCGACTCGACCAGGGCGAGCCCCTCGACGATCTGCTGCCCGAAGCCTTCGCGACGGTCCGCGAAGCCGCCAAGCGGACCCTCGGCCAGCGCCACTACGACGTCCAGGTGATCGGCGGGATCATGCTCCACCAGGGGCGCATCGCCGAGATGAAGACCGGCGAGGGCAAGACCCTCGTGGCGACGCTTCCCTCGTACCTGAATGGGCTCACGGGTCGCGGCGTCCACGTCGTGACCGTGAACGACTTCCTCGCGTCGCGCGACGCGGAATGGATGGGCCAGCTCCACCGCTTCCTCGGCCTCGAGGTCGGGGCGATCCTGCACGGACAGAACGATGCGCAGAAGCAGGCGGCGTATGCGGCGGACGTCACCTACTGCACGAACAACGAGCTCGGCTTCGACTACCTGCGCGACAACATGAAGTTCGACGTGGCGAGCTGCGTCCAGCGGGACCTCCACTTCGCGATCGTCGACGAGGTCGACTCGATCCTGATCGACGAGGCCCGCACGCCGCTCATCATCTCGGGCCCGTCCGAGCAGAACACCCAGATCTACACGATCGCGAACCGGTTGATCCCGTCGCTCCAGATGGGGACGGCGGCCGAGCCCGCCAAGGGGATCGAGGAGACCGGCGACTTCTGGATCGACGAGAAGGTCCACAGCGCGACCTTCACCGACGAGGGCATGGCCAAGGTCGAGAAGATGTTGCGCGTCGACAACCTCTACGACCCGCAGATGCTGCCCGTGCTCCACGCCATGCAGCAGGCGCTGATGGCGCACACGCTGAAGCGGGTCGACGTCGACTACGTGGTCCGCGCCGGCGACGACGGCTCGAAGGAAGTCGTGATCGTCGACGAGCACACGGGGCGCCTCATGCCGGGCCGCCGCTGGGCGGACGGCCTGCATCAGGCGGTCGAGGCCAAGGAAGGCATCCAGGTCCGCAGCGAGAGCCAGACCTTCGCGTCGATCACGTTCCAGAACTACTTCCGCATGTACGACAAGCTCGCCGGCATGACGGGCACGGCCGATACCGAGGCCGAAGAGTTCGCGAAGATCTACAACCTCGACGTGTCGCTGATCCCGACGAACCGACCTCTCTTGCGCTCAGATGAAGCGGACGTCGTCTTCAAGACCAAGAAGGAGAAGTTCGACGCGACCGTCGAAGAGCTCCAGGCGCGACACGAAGCGGGCCAGCCGGTCCTCGTCGGTACGATCTCGATCGAGACGAGCGAGATGCTCTCGAAGAAGCTCAAGCGCTCGGGCATCAAGCATACGGTGCTCAACGCGAAGCAGCACGAGAAGGAAGCCGAGATCGTCGCCCAGGCCGGTCGCAAGGGCGCGATCACGATCTCGACGAACATGGCGGGCCGCGGCACCGACATCCTGCTGGGCGGGAACCCGGAAGTGATGGCCCTCGAGAAGTGTCAGCACGACAAGAGCCACCCCGACTTCGAGGCGACCCTCGCGAAGTTCGAGGCCCAGTGTGCCGCGGAGCGGAAGGAGGTCCTCGAGGCCGGCGGTCTCCACATCCTCGGGACCGAGCGCCACGAGTCCCGCCGGATCGATAACCAGCTACGCGGTCGCGCCGGTCGCCAGGGCGATCCCGGCTCGTCCCAGTTCTTCCTGTCTCTCGAGGACGACCTGCTCCGGATCTTCGAGGCGGATCGCGTGAAGCAGTGGTGGGATCGCGTCGGCGTCGAGGAGGGCGAGGCGATCGAGAACCGCATGCTCACGCGGGTGATCGAGAACGCCCAGAAGAAGGTCGAGGGCCGGAACTTCGACATCCGAAAGCACCTGCTCGACTACGACAACGTGATGAACAAGCAGCGTCACGCGTTCTATGCGCGGCGGCTGACGGCGATGACCGCGGACGACAAGGCGATCGACGAAGAGGTCCAGGCCTGCATCGAGGGCTTCGTGGCGGACCTGCTCGGCCGCACCTGGCCCCAGCGCGGGGAGCCCGACGACGATCAGTACGTCGAGATGGCCCACGTTCTCGAGGCGCAGTTCGGTCTCGCCTTCTCGATCGAGGAGGAGCCGTTCCGGACGCCGGAGGGCAAACGGCCCCCCGAGAGCGATGCGCTCGGGCACGCGATCCTCGCGCGCCTGAACGAAGCGCTCGACGCCAAGCGGGAGGAGGGGCGCGTCCTCGCCGAGGAGACCTACGCGGACCTCGAGGGTTACCCGACCTTCCACCGGATCATGCGCGACCTGCAGCTGCAGATCCTCGACCAGCAGTGGAAGGCCCATCTCCACACGATGGATTCCCTGCGCGGCGGCATCAACATGCGCGCCTACGCCCAGCGAGATCCCAAGCTCGAGTACCAGCGCGAGGGCTTCGCGCTCTTCGGCGAGATGGAGCAGCGGATCGACGACACCCTCGCCGAGTACGCGCTCAAGTTCAGCTATCCGCGTCCGCAGACCGGACCGCAGGCGACCCAGCGTCGGGTCGACGGGAACCAGCAGCCCGAAGCTCCCAAGCCCCCGAGTCAGGGAGGGGCAGGTCAGGGCGGTGCGGCGCCGCCGACGCCGGCCGCTGCAGCGGGCGGAGCCGCCGCCGGTGGCCCCGCCGGCGCCGGGCAGGCGCCGGTCGAGAAGGTCGGTCGCAACGACCCGTGCCCCTGCGGCAGTGGCAAGAAGTACAAGAAGTGCCACGGTTAGGCGCGTAGCCTGACCTCGCACCCGGCTTCGCGCCGGAGCGTCCGGAGCCCAGCCATCATGAAGGTTCGACGCGAGGCGTTGCCGGTCCCCGGCTTTCGCGCCGCTGGCCTGCACGCCGGGATCAAGCAGCACGATGATCCCGATCTCGCCCTGATCGTCTCGGACACGCTCGCCTCGGTGGCCGCGGTCTTCACGCAGTCGACGGTGGTCGGCGCGCCGGTCGAGGTGTCGCGCGAGCGCGCGAAGAGCGGGCGGGCGCGGGGCGTCGTCGTGAACAGCGGCTGCTCGAACGTGGCGATGGGGGCGCGCGGGATCCGCGACGCGAAAGCGATGGCGCGGGTCGCGGCGAAGGCGATCGGGTGCGACGAGTCCGAGATGCTGGTCGCTTCGACCGGCGTGATCGGAGAGCCGCTGCCGATGGACGCGATCCGCGCCGGCGTTCCGCGGGCGGCGGAAGCACTTGCGGTGGATGGCTGGATGGACGCGGCGGAAGCCATCCGGACGACGGATACGCACGCAAAGGTCGCCTCGACGAAGCTCCGGCTCGGTGGCAGGACGATCACGCTCCAGGGGATCGCCAAGGGCTCGGGGATGATCGAGCCGAACATGGCGACGATGCTCTCGTATCTCGCGACCGACGCGAGAATCGCGCCCAGGACGCTCCAGGGGATGCTCAAGCGCGTTGCCGATCGGACGTACAACTGTCTGTCGATCGACGCCGAAGGGTCGACCAGCGATACCGTCGTGCTGCTCGCGAACGGAGCGGCGGGCGGGGCCGCGCTGCGCGGGGACGACGCGGCGAAGTTCGAGGCCGCGCTTCTCGCGGTCTGCGAAGACCTGGTGCGTCAGCTCGCGAAGGACGGGGAGGGCGCGACGAAGCTCCTGCTCGTCGAGGTCGAGGGCGCTTCGAGCGCCGACCAGGCGAAGCGGGCCGCGCGGCGGATCGGGAACTCGATGCTCGTGAAGACGGCGGTCTTCGGCGGCGATCCGAACTGGGGCCGGATCATGCAGGCCCTCGGGCACGGCCAGATCGCGTGGCACCCGGAGAAGACGCGCGTGAAGGTCGGCGGCGTCACGGTCTTCGCGAAGGGGCGGTCCGCGGGGCCGGCGGCACGCAAGCGGGCCGAGAAGGCGCACGAAGGCGACGAGCTCACGATCGCCGTGGACCTCGGCCTCGGGAAGCACGCGTCCCGGCTCTTCACCTGTGATCTCACGTACGACTACGTGAAGATCAACGCGGAGTACACGACCTAGATCGGTGATCGCACCGCTAGTCGAACCAGCGCAGGTAGAAGTCGGCGTCGGCGAATCGCCACCATCTCGGCTCGCGGTAGCAGCTCGCGGGCGTGTCGTCGGTTTCGGGGCGCTCGTCGCGTTTGTGGAAGGCGTCCAGGTCGTTCGCCATCCAGAGACCGAAGCGCTCGAGGCTCGTGCTCAACGTCTCGTTCAGCGCGGCGCCATTCCCCTCGGCCCAATCGTCGGCATCGCGTCGATCCGACTGGAACTCGTATCGACAGATCTTCTCGAGCCGCTCTCCGCCTTCGTCGGACGGCCACCGTTGTGTCATCGACGCACGAAGTCGGACGGAAACGCGCTGTCCCATATGTTGACGGAGATCGAACTCGTCCAGGCGAACGGTCACGTGTGCGTCGGCAGTGTCCTCGACTTCCATCTCGGACGGAAGGTGGCTTGCCACCGACTCGGCCAGCTCTGGTGCGAGGTCGGTCCGGAGCTGCTGGACACGAATCGACGCGTTCGTCAGGCGAGTTGCGGTTTCCCCCTGGAGTCCCGTCGCGATGCCGACGCCGGTCCCGACGAGCGCCCCACTCGCGAAGCCGATGCCGCCGAATGCCGGTCCGACGACCACGAAGCAGACGGGGAAGAGGAACGTGGAAGGGCCGCAGCCGGCCGCCGCGAGGCCGACGCCCGTGATTCCGCCCGCCGTACCGAGTACGCCAGCGGCGACGAGCGAGTTGCGCAATCGCGTTCGCCCCACGTTGGTTCCGTTGATGCGCTGCGTGTCCTCGTCGAGCGGACGCACTGCCCCCTCGATCGAGATCACATCGAAGGGCGGCGGAGTCGGTTGTTTCAGGACGGAACATCCCGTCGTGAGCAAACCCGACAGGGCGAGGGCGGCCAATGCGACGCACGCGCGCGAATGGCGGCTCATGAGGGAGAGGCCGGTCGGGCCCGGAGCGGGTTCTGCAACGCCCGGGGCGGGAATCGGCATGGTCACCTCCATCGACCGTCGTGCTTCAGTGCGCGACGTTTCGCCTCACTATGTGCGAGGAAGGTGCCATCCACAACGGCTTGGTCGGGGAAGTCCGACCGGGTCCAGGCCTCTCGTGCGACCGGAGTGGCTGTCCTCGATCTCCAGGGGGGATTTGCACCTCCAGTCCGCGCTCGGGTCGTCGATTGAGGGAGGAGACGGGCGTTCGGGACGGCTGACGGAGGGAATTGGTCCTTCCGCGGGGGTCTGCTAAACACCTGCCATCTCACACGTTCCGAGTCACCCCGGCGGTGCCTCGAGCGAGGCGAGACGTCTTTCTCTCCGCGGGCCGAGTGGTCCGTGGGAGGCGACCCGGGGCAATCCAGTCCGGACGGGGCGCAGCGAAGGCGGATCGGGCTCGATTCGAGGTCGGGGAGATGGACGGCTCGGGGCGGAGGACCAACCGCCAAAGGAGAATTCCGATGTCCGAGACGCCGGCAGCGCCCGAAGAGGCCGCCGAGACGACCCCCGCTGCGCCCGCAGCGACCCCCGAGACGGCTGCGGCCGCGCCCACCGATGCGGCCGCCGCGCCCGAAGCTTCCTCGCCGAGCGCCGCAGGCGCCGAGAGCGAGCTCGGCCAGGCGCTCAAGGAGCAGGAGATCTCGATCCGTTCCCTGATCGAAGCCGGTGTGCACTACGGCCACCAGCCCGGTCGCTGGAACCCGCTGATGCGCTCGTACATCTTCGGCGAGCGGAACGGTACCCACATCATCGACCTCGATCAGACCCTGCCGCTCCTGAAGGAAGGCCTCGACTTCCTCCGCGAGACCACCGCGGCGGGCGGCACGGTCCTCTTCGTCGGGACGAAGCGCCAGGCCCAGGCTTCGATCATGACCGAAGCGAAGCGCGCCGGTCAGCACTATGTGAACAACCGCTGGCTCGGCGGCATGCTCACGAACTGGAAGACGGTCAAGAAGTCGATCGACCGGTACAACCAGTACCTCGACATCCTCGGCAGCGAGGACAAGCGTGCGGAGCTCTCCAAGAAGGAGCAGGCGAGCATGCAGCGTGCGGTCGACAAGTACGCGAAGTCGCTCGAGGGCATCCGCTCGATGGAGCGTCAGCCCGACGCGATCTTCATGATCGACGTCGGCAAGGAGTCGATCGCCGTGCAGGAGGCCAAGCGCCTGCACATCCCGATCGTCGGCATCGTCGACACGAACAACAGTCCCCGGGACATCGACCTCGTCGTGCCGGGCAACGACGACGCGCTCCGCGCCATCGATCTCTACTGCGTCGCCGCGGCGAACGCCTGCCGCGAGGGCTACGACCAGCACCAGCAGGAGCTCGTCGCCCAGCGCAGCAGCCAGCCGGCCAAGCCGGCGGGCGAGGCGGGGCCGGCCAGCGGCCGCCGCGTCGTCGAGATCAAGCAGCAGCCGCGGCGGGGTCGCGGCAGCCGCGACGGTGAGCGCTCGGGCGGGGGCAAGAGCTACTCCGCCGGGGGCGACAAGGAAGACGCGGCACCGGCTGCGGCTCCGGCGGCCCCCAAGGCCGAGACAGCCGCTCCGGCAGCGGCGCCCGCCGAGGGTGGCGAAGAGAGCAAGTAGGACCCGGGCGCGCCTGCCCCCTTCGAGCGGGGCAGGCGCCGTTCCGTATTCCTCGGCAACCCCATTTGACTCGGGAGCCAAGGCTCCCCCGATCGGATCCTGCGTGATCCGGCCGCGTGCGGTCGGGCGCGTCGCGTGATCCGGGAGATCCAAGACAGTGGCGATTTCAGCAAGTGACGTGAAGGCGCTCCGCGACGCGACCGGCGCGGGCATGATGGACTGCAAGAAGGCCCTCTCCGAGGCCGAAGGCGACGTCGAGAAGGCGATGGAGATCCTGCGCGCGTCGGGTCTCGCGAAGGCCGGCAAGCGCGCGGGCCGCGAGACCAGCGAAGGCGCGGTCGTCTTCTCCGCTCAGGGCGGGAAGGGCGCGCTCATCGAGCTCGGCTGCGAGACCGACTTCGTCGCGAAGACCGACGACTTCCAGGCGCTCGCCCAGAACGTGGCCGACGCGATCGCGGCGGCCGGCGTGATCAACGATGCCGAGGCGGCCCTCGCCGTGTCGATGGACGGCGGCACGGTCGACGAGGTCATCAAGACCACCGTCGGCAAGGTCGGCGAGAACATCCAGCTGAAGCGGGTCGCCACCTGCGACATCGAAGGCCAGACCGGCGGCTACATCCACGGCGGCGGCAAGCTCGCCGTGCTCGTCGCCCTCCAGACGGCCCAGTCGGGTGACGCCGTGGACGCGGTCGCCAAGGAAGTGGCGATGCACGTCGCCGCCCACGATCCGACGCCGATCGCGATCGACCGGGACGACATGCCCGCCGACGTGGTCGAGAAGGAGCGCGCCTTCCTGGTCCAGCAGGCCAAGGAGTCCGGCAAGCCCGAGAACGTGATCGAGAAGATGGTCGACGGCCGGATCAACAAGTTCTTCCAGGAGAACACGCTCCTCGCCCAGGGATTCGTGAAGGACCCCGACAAGAGCGTGCGTGATATCCTCAAGGAGGCCAGCGAAGCGGCCGGCGGCGACATCGCGGTCGCCTCCTTCGTCCGCTTCGCGCTGGGAGATAGCGCCGAGTCGTGACACGGACGTACCGGAGGATGCTGCTCAAGCTCTCCGGCGAGGGACTCGCCGGCGAGCAGGGCTTTGGCATCCATCCGGGCGTGCTGGCGCGCGTCGCGGGCCAGATCCGCGAGGTCCACGAGGCGGGCACGGAGGCGAGCATCGTCCTCGGCGGCGGCAACATCATCCGCGGGATGAGTGCGGCGGCCGAGGGGATGGACCGTGCCCAGGCCGACTACATGGGCATGCTCGCGAGCGTGATCAACGGCATGGCGCTCCAGGACGCACTCGAGCGGGAGGGCGTCCCCGTCCGCCTCCAGAGCGCCCTCGAGATCGCGCGTGTGGCCGAGCCCTACGTCCGCCGGAAGGCGATCCGTCACCTCGAGAAGGGGCGGGTCGTGATCTTCGCGGCCGGGACCGGGAACCCGTATTTCACGACGGACACGGCCGCGGCTCTCCGGGCGATCGAGATCCGGGCCGAGATCGTGCTGAAGGCGACGAAGGTCGATGGCGTCTACAGCGCGGATCCGGCCGAGGATCCGGCGGCCTCACGCTACGATCGGCTCGAGATCGCCGAGGCGATCCGGCGGGAGCTCCGATTCATGGACCAGACGGCGCTCGCCTTGTGTCGGGAGAACGATCTGCCGATCATGGTCTTCGACATGGACGTGCCCGGAAACATCGTGAAGGCGGTGAGGGGAGAGCGGGTCGGCACGCTCGTCACGCCCGACGCGCCGGCAGACTAGGCCTCGCCGACTTCGCGGGCACGAGAAGCATCTTGGCGGTGTCGGAACGGCGATCCGCCCACAGCGAACGGAACACGCGCAGGAGGAGCTCGAAATGGCGGAAGAGGAAGACGTCCAGGCGGTCATCGACGAAGGTCGGGACGCGATGGACAAGGCGCTCGAGCGGTTCCGCAAGGAGCTCACGAAGGTCCGCACGGGCCGCGCGAGCACGAGTCTGCTCGACGGCATCACCGTCGACTATTTCGATACGCCGACGGCGCTCAACCAGCTCGCGACGCTGTCCGTTCCCGATCCGCGCATGATCGTGATCTCGCCCTTCGACAAGACGGCGATCGCGCAGATCGAGAAGGCCATCCTGTCGTCGGACCTCGGCCTCACGCCGAGCAACGACGGCAAGGTCATCCGGATCGGAATCCCGCCGCTGACCGAGGAACGCCGCAAGCAGCTCGTCAAGCAGGTCAAGAAGGTCGCCGAGGACCACCGCATTCGCGTGCGCGACGCCCGCCGTGACACGCTCTCGCTTCTGAAGGACCTCGAGGACGACGGCCTGTCGAAGGACGATCGACACCGCGCCGAGAAGAAGGTCCAGGACGTGACGGACGAGTACGTGGGCAAGATCGACGAGCTGACCGCCCAGAAGGAGAAGGACGTCCTCGAGGTCTGACGACCCGGATGTCTCCGCCCATGCCGTCATCCTCTCGTGACAGCGATCCCGCCGGCCCGGCGAGCCTCCATCCGGAGATCGACGCCGCCCACGTGCCGCGCCACGTCGCCATCATCATGGATGGCAACGGGCGCTGGGCCGTGGAGCGCGGCCTCGAGCGGAACGCGGGCCACCGTGAAGGGATCGAGTCCGTTCGCGAGATCATCCGCGCCTGTCGCGACTACGGCGTCGAGGTCCTGACGCTCTACGCGTTCTCGATCGAGAACTGGAACCGGCCGAAGGGCGAGGTCTCCGAGCTGATGCGGCTCCTCGAGGAATACCTCGAGACCGAGCTCGCCGAGGTCATGGAGCACGGCGCGCAGGTCCGCTCCATCGGTCGGCTCGACCGCCTGCCTCCGTCGACCCGCCGCGCCGTCGAGCACGCTGTCGCCGAGACCGCGGACAACGAGGGCATGAAGCTCGTCTTCGCCCTCTCGTACGGCGGGCGGACCGAGATCGTCGACGCCGCGCGGCGGCTCGCCCGGGACGCCGAGCTCGGGAAGATCGACCCCGAAGGCGTCGACGAGAAGGCCTTCGCTTCCTATCTCTACGCCGCCGACCTGCCCGACCCGGACCTCCTGATCCGGACCGGCGCGGAGCAGCGCGTCTCCAACTTCCTGCTCTGGCAGATCGCCTACGCGGAGCTGCATCTCTCGGAGCGGATGTGGCCGGACTTCCGTCGCGCCGAGTTCGAGGCGGCGATCCTCGACTACCAGCGCCGCGAGCGTCGATTCGGGCTCACGAGCGAGCAGGTCCGGGACGGAGAGGCCGACGAAGGCGGCGACTCTTGAGCGATCCCGGGCGAAAGCGCCTCGCGATCCTCGGCAGCACCGGGAGTATCGGCGAGCAGACCCTCGACGTCGTCGCGCGTCATCCCGACCGCTTCGAGGTCGTGTCGATCGCGGCCGGTCGCCGGGTCGAGCGCCTGATCGAGCAGGCGCGCCAGTTCACGCCCCGCGTGGTCTCGGTCGCCGACGAGGGCGACGTCGCCGCGATCCGCGAGGCGCTCGGCCCCGATGCGGAGATCGTCGCCGGGACCGACGGACTCGATCGTGTCGCGACGGAGCCCGCCGATCTCGTCGTGGCGGGGCTCGTGGGGGCGATCGGCCTCCAGCCCGTCCTCGCCGCGATCCGCGCCGGCACGGCGATCGGTCTCGCCAACAAGGAAGTCATGGTGATGGCGGGGGCTATGGTTCGTCGCGAAGCCGCCGCCCGCGAGGTCCCGATCATCCCGATCGACTCAGAACACAGCGCGATCTTCCAGTGTCTCGCCGGGAGCCGACCGGCCGAGGTCGAACGCCTGATCCTGACCTGCTCGGGCGGACCCTTCCGGACCTGGCCGAGCGAGAAGATCGAGTCCGCGACCGTCGAGGAGGCGCTCGCCCACCCGAACTGGTCGATGGGCGACAAGATCTCGATCGACTCGGCCACGCTCATGAACAAGGGGCTCGAGGTGATCGAGGCGCGCTGGCTCTTCGACGTCCCGGCGGATCGTGTGGACGTCGTCGTCCATCCGCAGTCGATCGTCCACTCGCTGGTCGAATACTGCGACCGCTCGGTCCTCGCCCAGCTCGGGCTGCCCGACATGCGCGTTCCGATCGCGGTGGCGCTCGCCCATCCCGAGCGCGTCGAGCTCGACGTGCCTCGCCTCGACCTCGTCGAGCTCGCCCGGCTCGACTTCGAGGCGCCGGACCGGGAGCGCTTCCCGTGTCTCGATCTCGCCTATCGCGCCGTCGCCGGGAGCGAGGCCGCTCCGGCGGTCCTCAACGCGGCGAACGAGGTCGCGGTCGAAGCCTTCCTCGGACGCCGGATCGCCTTCCCGGACATCGCGAGCCTGAACGGTGCCGTGCTCGAGGCCCATCTCACCGAACACGCCGGACAGCGCGTCGAGGCCCTCGAAGAGGTCGTGGCCGCGGACGCCTGGGCGCGGGGCGCGGCCAGCGAATGGCTCGCGAAGGCCGAGGCGCGGAGCGGGGGCCTGCACTGATGGCGCTCATCGACTCGCTGATCGCGGTGATCCCGATGCTCGGGGTGCTGATCGTCGTGCACGAGCTCGGGCATTTCCTGGTCGCGAAGGCGGTCGGCGTCCGGGTGCTCAAGTTCTCGGTCGGGTTCGGCGCGCCCATCGGGATCGGCAAGCTGCGTCTTCGCTGGGAGCGGAACGGAACGGAGTACGTGATCGGCTGGATCCCGCTCGGGGGCTTCGTTCGCATGCTCGGCGAGCCCTACCCGGGCGATCCCGAGCTCGGGCCGCCGATCCCGGAAGACGCGCGCGACGACGAGTTCCTCGAGCGCAAGCCGGTCTGGCAGCGGCTCTGCGTGGTCTTCGCGGGGCCGGCGATGAATCTGCTCCTGCCCGTGGTCTGTCTGATCGGGATCCTCTGGAACGGGATCGACCGCCCGGACGCCGTCGTGGGCATGGTCGACGCCGGCTCGCCCGCCGCCATCGCGGGGATCGCCCCCGGCGATCGGATCCTGGCGGTCGATGGCGCTCCGGTTCGCCACTATGGAGAGGCGATCACGCCGATCCGGGAGCGCAAGCCGGGCGACAGCCTGGTGCTGGAGGTCGAGCGCGCGGGAGAACGCCTCTCGGTCGACGTGGAGGTGGCTTCGCAGGAGGTCCGCGACGGCTTCGGCGGAAACGAGGAGATCGGCTGGATCGGGCTCTCCCACGACCGCCGCGACGCGCGGGTGGCGCTGCCGGACCCGGCGAGCGAGGCGGGGCGCGCCGGGCTGCGGTCCGGGGATCGCGTGCTCGCCGTCGACGGCGTCGAGGTCGACGGCTGGGAGGCGCTCGAAGCGGCCCATCGCGGCGCGGCGGGGCGCTTGGCGTCCTGGACGGTCGAACGTCCGCAGCCTCTCGACGACGAGTCCGTCGCGCGCCTCGCGAAGGGCGAGCGGATCGAGAGCGAGACCGACGAGCTGACCCTCGCGATCCCGCGGAGCCGGGACCTCGAGGCGCTCGGCGTCGTCCCGGCCACGATCCTCGTCGGCAGCGTGGTCGAGGGCAAGCCCGCGGCGCGCGCCGGCCTCCGCCGGGGCGACCTGATCCTCGCCGTCGACGGCGAGCCGGTCGGGAGCTTCCGGAGCTTCGTCGCGCTGATCCAGACGAGTCGCGGTCGCGAGCTCGAGCTGACCTACGCCCGTGAGGGCGAGCTGCGCACCACGCGCCTACGGGCGGAGGAGGAGCTCGTCGAGGGGCGCTACGACATCGAGGCGATGGCCCAGAAGATCTACCGGATCGGCCTGGCTCCGCAGCCGTCGCTGCTCGCCGGGCCGGTCTTCGAGCAGCAGGTGCGCAATCCGCTCGAGTCGATCCCCGAAGCCGTCGCGATGACCTGGAACATGACGGAGGGCTACCTCGAGGGGCTCTCGCGGGTCTTCGACGGGGCCGTCGGCGCGGATCAGATCTCCGGCCCGATCGGCATCGCCCGCATCGCGCGCCACTCCCTCGACCGCGGCTTCGAGGAGTACCTGTTCTGGATCATGCTGATCAGCATCAATCTGGGCATCCTGAACCTGCTGCCGATCCCGATCCTCGACGGCGGGCAGGCGCTCATCTACTCGATCGAGGGGATCATGCGCTCGCCGCTCTCGATGCGCGCCCGGGAGATGGCGAACTCCTTCGGCTTCGCGGTGCTCGTGCTCCTGATGGGCCGCGCGTTCTGGAACGACCTGACGCCGTTCTGGTCGCGGTTCGTCGACTGGCTCTCGGGCACTGCGCCCTAGTCGACGGAGCCGCGACGTCCGATGCCCCGCCGACTCCTCGCCCTCGAATCCGCGACCGACTGGCTGTCGATCGCCCTGGCCGAAGACGACGACGTCGTGCTGCTCCGCGCGGCGGAGCAGGCGCGTCAGCACTCGGCCGTGCTCCTGCCGCTCGTGCGGGCCGCGCTCGCTGAGCTCGGCTGGTCGGTCTCCCAGCTCGATGCCCTCGCGGTCTCGGCGGGCCCCGGGAGCTTCACGAGCCTCCGGATCGGACTCGCCAGCGCCAAGGGCCTCGCCTTCGGTCGCGATTGGCAGGGCGTCGGGGTCTCGACGCTCGAGGCGATGGCGCAGGGCGTCCTCGAAGACGTCGGCGAGGACGAGGAGGTCGTGGCGTTGCTCGATGCGCGACGGGGCGAGTGGTACGCCGGTGGATGGCGCGTCACGGGCGGCGAGCGCGTCTCCGGCCTGGTCGAGGGGCTCTACGACCCCGTCACGATGGCCGCGGACCTCGCGGGACCCGTGACGCTCTGTTGCCCCGACCGGGCAGGCTGGCACGAGGCCTTCGAGGCGGCGGGGATCGAGGTTCGCGCCCGGGTCGAGGGCGAGGCGGCGCGCCCCCGGGCGGACCGCGTGGCGCGCCTCGGGATCGAGGCGCTGGCCCGCGGCGAGGGGCAGCCCGTGGAGGCCCTGGCGGCCCGCTACCTGCGCCGGGCGGAGGCCGAGGCGCAGCGCCTCGGCGGACCCGTCGAGCAGGGCGAGATCGCGCGCGTCGGCCCCTCCGAGGGGTGACGAGGGGGCCGTGCCCCGTCTCTGGCGCGCACCCAAAACGTCGCGTAATCTCGCGCGGTTAGCGCTCCCCGCCGGTCGCGGGAAGTGCGCCCGGGCATGCGCTCAGGCCAACCGACCCCTTGCGCCGCCCCTGCGATCGGGCGCCCTCGGTCTCCGGAACCGAACTCAGGCATCACACGGCCCGGGACAGCCCCGTTCCTCCGCACACACGCTCTACCCAAGCCGCCGCAGGCGACCGAGCCCCACTCGGCGCCGAGCCGCGCAACCCAAGGATCGACCCTCACATGGCACTCGACATCTACTACGACAAGGACGCGGATCTCGGACGTATTCAGTCCAAGAAGGTCGCGATCATCGGCTACGGCAGCCAGGGCCACGCCCACGCCCAGAACCTCCACGGATCCGGCGTCGAGGTGATCGTCGGGCTGCGCAAGGACTCCTCGAGCTGGCAGAAGGCCGAGGGCGCCGGCCTGCGGGTCGCGACCGTCTCCGACGCTTGCCGCGAAGCGGACCTGATCATGCTGACGGTCCCGGACGAGCTCTGCCGCGACATCTACGAGATCGAGGTCGCCCCGAACCTCGAGGCCGGCAACTACCTGGCCGTCGCCCACGGCTTCAACATCCACTTCGAAGCCGTCATCCCGCCGAAGGACGTGAACGTGATCATGATCGCGCCGAAGGGCCCCGGTCACACGGTCCGCGATCACTACGAGCAGGGCCGCGGCGTGCCGTGCCTGATCGCCGTCCACCAGGATCCCTCGGGCGACGCCAAGCAGGTCGCGCTCGCCTACGCCTCCGCGATCGGCGGCGGCCGCTCGGGCATCATCGAGACGACCTTCCGCGAGGAGACCGAGACGGATCTCTTCGGCGAGCAGGCCGTCCTCTGCGGCGGCCTGACGTCGCTCATGCAGGCCGGCTTCGAGACCCTCGTCGAGGCGGGCTACGCGCCGGAGATGGCCTACTTCGAGTGCATCCACGAGACCAAGCTGATCATCGACCTGATCTACGAAGGCGGGATCGCGAACATGCGGTACTCGATCTCGAACACCGCCGAGTACGGCGACTTCATCTCGGGCCCCCGCGTGATCGACGCGGGCGTGAAGGCGCGGATGAAGGACGTCCTCACGGACATCCAGCAGGGTGAGTTCGCCAAGCGCTTCATCCTGGAGAACAAGGCCGGCAACGTGGGCATGCACGCGCGCCGCCGCGCCGCCGCCGAGCACCAGCTGGAAGAGGTGGGCGCGAGACTGCGTGGATTGATGCCCTGGCTCTCCGAGAAGCAGCTGGTGGACAAGTCGAAGAACTAGTCGAAGCGCACCGGAGGTGACGCGTTGAGCGAGGAGCCCGAGAAGAAGCGAAGACGGCGGCGTCGACGTCGCAGACGGGACGATCCGGATCGAGCGGGGTTCGCGGCGCTCTTGCCGCAGCTGCTCACGACCGGGAATCTCGCGGCGGGCTTCTACGCCATCGTGATGGCGAGCAGCGGTCGCGTCCTGGTCGCTTCCTACGCGATCTTCGTCGCCGCGCTCTTCGACATCCTCGACGGTCGCGCGGCGCGCATGACCGGGAACGTGAGCCGCTTCGGGGCGGAGTACGACTCGATCGCGGACACGGTCTCGTTCGGCGTCGCCCCGGCGATCCTCGCCTTCTACGCCGGCGACTTCGCGAGCCTCGGCTGGGCGGGCTGGGTCATGGCCTTCACGTACACGGCCTGCGCCTCGCTCCGGCTGGCGCGCTTCAACGTGCAGTCGGGCCGCTTCGAGGGCCGCTTCGACGGCGTCCCGACGCCCGCCGGCGCGGGGATGATCGTCTCGACGGTCTGGTTCAAGAACTTCCTGGTCGGCCCGGACGTGAGCCTGGGATTCCCGGCGTTGATCCCGGCCGTCGGCGTCGCATTCCTGGGTCTGCTGATGGTCAGCCCCATCCCGTATCACAGCGGGAAGAACCTGCGCTTCGGCCAGAGCTACTCGACGACCGTGATCGCGTTGATCGTGCTTCTGCTGCTCATTCTCGAGCCGGGCCTCAATTTCTTCCTGGTCGGCGTCGTCTACGTGATCTCGGGACCGGCGGGCTACGTGTGGCGCTGGCGGACCGGGCGCGAGCTGATCCCCGTCGAAGACGCCGATGGCTCCGAGGCGACTTCGCCCAACGTCACTTCCATCAACGACCACGTGTCCGGCAGCGATGCCGGGCGTTAGGGTCCGGCTTCCCCACCCCCTCGGAGTAGACCGACGATGAGCGAGCCTTCGATTCGCATCTTCGACACGACCCTGCGCGATGGCGAGCAGTCTCCGGGCTGCAGCATGAACCTGCAGGAGAAGGTGGCCCTCGCGCGGCAGCTCGAGCGGCTCGGCGTCGACGTGATCGAGGCGGGCTTCCCGATCGCGAGCGACGGGGACTTCGAGGCCGTCCAGGCGATCGCGAAGGAGATCGAGGGCGCGACGATCTGCGGCCTCGCGCGGACGGGCGAGATGGATGTCGAGCGCGCGGCCCGGGCCGTCGAGTCCGCTCGGCGATCGCGGATCCACACCTTCATCGCGACGAGCGACATCCACCTGGAATACAAGCTCCGCATGACCCGTGAGCAGGTCCTCGCGGAGGTGGATCGCGCAGTCCGCCAGGCGCGGGACGCGGTCGACGACGTCGAGTTCTCGGCGGAGGACGCGACGCGCTCGAACTGGGACTTCCTGGTCGAGGTCTTCTCGGCGGCGGTCGAGGCCGGCGCGACGACGCTGAACGTGCCGGACACGGTCGGCTACACGACGCCCCGCGAGTACGGCGACCTGATCGCGTTCCTCAGGGAGCGGGTCACCGGCGCCGACGACGTCGTGTTCTCGGTCCACTGCCACAACGACCTCGGCCTCGCCGTCGCGAACAGCCTGTCCGCCATCCGCTCGGGCGCCCGCCAGGTCGAGTGCACCGTCAACGGGATCGGCGAGCGCGCCGGGAACACGAGCCTCGAAGAGGTCGTGATGGCGCTCAAGACCCGCAACGAGGAGTTCGACGGGCTCGACACGCGGGTGAACACCCGGGAGATCTATCCGTCGAGCCGGCTGCTCTCGTCGATCACCGGCGTCCAGGTCCAGCCGAACAAGGCGATCGTCGGCGACAACGCCTTCGCTCACGAAGCCGGCATCCATCAGGACGGCGTCCTCAAGGCCGCCATCACCTACGAGATCATGACGCCAGAGTCGATCGGTCGGGCGAGCAACGAGCTCGTCCTCGGCAAGCACTCCGGCCGCCACGCCTTCCGCGACCGGCTCGAAGAGCTCGGCTTCTCCGTCGCGGGAGAGGACTTCGAGCGCGCCTTCAAGCGCTTCAAGGATCTCGCCGACGCGAAGAAGGTCATCTACAACGAGGACCTCGAAGCCATCGTCGCCGACAGCGTCCAGACCGCCGGCGATCGTTTCGTCTTCGAGACCCTGGTCCTCACCTGCGGGAGCGACGGTCCGCCGAACGCGCGCGTGGTCCTCGACCTCGACGGAACGCGCCGCGAGACGGAGGCGAGCGGCGTCGGTCCGGTCGATGCAATCTTCAAGGCGATCTCCGACCTCACGGAGACGGGCAGCGAGCTGATCCGGTACCAGGTCCACGCGGTCACCGCCGGGCTCGATGCTCAGGGCGAAGTCTCCGTCACGATCGAAGAGGACGGACGCCGGGTGATCGGCAACGGCGTCCACGAGGACGTGATGGTGGCGAGTGCGAAGGCCTACGTGCACGCGCTCAACAAGCTCGAGTGGCACAAGACGCGCCACGCGAAGGACGAGCCGAAGGGAATCTGAGGCCGGTTCGCCAGCGCGGCCGCGGAGGCCTCGTCGACTGCTGTCGGGTGCGGCTGTCGGCACGAACTCCGATCCGTAGTCGGATTTCGGGCCGCTTGTTAGGGTGCGCGCCATGTCGACCCGCGCGCCCCGAACGACCTGCCTCGATCGTCCCGCTTTCCGAACGAGCTTCTTGGGCCGACCCGTGTCCCGATGGCTGCCCACGCTGGCGGCGTGCCTCGTCGCGTCGGCGGTCGCCGTCGGTCCCGCCTTCGGCCACGAAGGCGAAGAGGGCGTCGAATCGATGGTCGTCTTCGGCCGCGCCGACCAGCAGCTCGGTCGCGCGACGGCGGCGTCGGAAGGACGCGTGGGCGCGGCCGATCTCGACCTGCGACCGCTCGCGCGGACCGGGGAGCTCCTCGAGGTCATCCCCGGCCTGATCGCGACCCAGCACTCGGGGCCCGGCAAGGGCAATCAGCTCTTCCTGCGCGGCTTCAACCTGGACCACGGCACGGACTTCGCGGCCCATTTCGACGGCGTGCCGGTGAACTTCCGGAGCCATGGCCACGGGCAGGGCTACCTCGATCTGAACTTCGTGATCCCCGAGCTGATCGAGACGATCGACTTCCGCAAGGGGCCCTACCGGGCCGACGTCGGCGACTTCGCCTCGGCGGGCGCGTCCTTCCTGCGCTCGCGGGACCAGCTGCCCGACTCGATCGCGTCCCTCACGATCGGCGAGGATCGCTGGGTCCGCGGGCTGGTCGCGGCCAACCTCGAAGTGCCGACCGGCGAGGCCCTCGTCGCCCTCGAAGGGCGGACCTTCGACGATCCGTACCGGCTCGACGCGGACCTGCTCCACATCAACGCCTTCGCCAAGTGGACGGTTCCCCTCGGCGACGGGACCCTGCGCGCTTCGCTGATGGGATACCACGCCGAGTGGAACTCGACGGACCAGATCCCGCGCCGCGCGGTCGAGGCCGGCGACGTGTCCCGGCTCGGCTTCATCGACCCGGATCTCGGCGGCGAGACGACGCGGGTGAGCGCGAACCTCGAGTGGGCCAGCGAGGGCGAGGACCCGCTCCGTCTCTCGACCTATCTGATCTACTACCGACTGAAGCTCTTCTCGAACTTCACCTACTTCGTCGACGAGCCCCTCCTCGGGGACGAGCTGGCCCAGCGCGACCAGCGCATCGCCTGGGGCGCGCGAGCGGAGCGCGACCTGAGTGCCGAGTTCCTCGGGACCTCGGTCGACTTCGAACTCGGCGCCGAGACGCGCCTCGACCACATCCCCGAGCTCGGCCTCTACCGGAGCCAGGCGCGTCAGCGTTTCGCGATGGTCCGCGAGGACGAGGTCACGGAGGTCTCGGGCTCGGTCTGGGGCGAGGCGGTCTGGACGCCCCTCGACTGGATGACCTGGACCGTGGGCGTCCGCGGCGATCTCTTCGGCTTCGACGTGGATACGAAGGCCGGCCAGGGCGCCTTCACGAACGGCGGCGGCGAGGTCGACGGGCTGGTCAGTCCGAAGCTCTCGCTCACGCTGCGTCCCGCCGAGCCCGTCGAGATCTACCTGAACGCGGGCGGTGGCTTCCACTCGAACGACGCCCGTGGCACGACGATCCGGATCGACCCGGCCAGCGGGGATCCCGTCTCCCCGGTGGATCCCCTCGCGCGTCAGTGGGGCGCCGAGGCTGGCGCGCGCTGGCAGCCCGATCGCCGCTTCCACGTGACTGGCGCTTTCTGGTGGCTCCACTCGGAGTCCGAGCTCGTCTTCGTCGGCGATGGCGGCTTCACCGAGCCCCAGGGCGGCAGCCGCCGCTACGGCGTCGAAGTGACCGCGTTCCTGCGCCCCGTCGACTGGCTTGCCTTCGACGGATCCTATGCCTGGTCGAACGCCGACTTCCGCAACATGCCGAGCGGGATGGACCGGATCCCGGGCGCGATCGAGACGGTCGTCTCCGCGGGGGTCACGCTGACGAAGGGCCCCTGGTCGGGCAGCCTGCGCGTCCGGCACTTCGGGGCGTATCCGCTGATCGAGGACAACACGCAGCGCGCGGGGGGGACGACGCTCGTGAACCTCGGCGGGAACTACGATTGGAAGCAGCTCCGCTTCAGCCTGTCGGTCCTGAATCTCTTCGATTCGAAGGACAGCGACATCGAGTACTTCTTCGAGTCCCAGCTGCCGGGGGAGGCGGCGCCCGTGGAAGACGTCCACTTCCACCCGGTGCCGCCCCGCCAGGTGCGCGCGACGGTGACCGCGCGCTTCTGATCCGGCTGCCTTCGCGAGTCGGCGTCGCGGGGACGCGGGGGCTCAGCCGCCGAGGGCGTGGGCGAGCGCATGCTCGGCGACGTGGTGGAGCACCGACCCCAGGCCACCGGCCAGCGCGAGGAGCCCGGCACCGAGGGCCCAGGCCGCGGACGAGGACGGCGGCGGTCCCGGTGCTTCGGGGGACAGCAGGGTGTCGATCCGTGCACCGACGCCGCCGTCGGCGATGCCGACCGTGGAGAACGCCGGCGCCGGCGCTCCGGCCATCAGGCGTTCGACGCTCAGGATGGCGCGGGCGACGGCGAGCGGGTCGGTCCGTCGCGCGGCCTCCGCGTCGCAGATCTGCTCGCTCGCGAGGACGAGCTCGGCGAGCACCGCGCGCCGGGTCGCGGGCGGGAGCGGCGTCGAGCCGAGCTGCGCCAGCCAGCGCCAGAAGGGCTCCGCGCGGCGGACGTGTGCCTGCTCGTGGGCGACGAGGGCCTCCCACTCCTCGGGCTCGAGCGACCGCGCGAGCGCGCGCGAGACGAGGGTCCGCGGGCGCCAGCGGCCGTGGGTCAACGCCAGGGGCGCCTCGCCGTCGACGAGGCACATGGACATGGACGGTCCGGCGGGACGGGCGACAGACTCGAGCGCGCGCAGCGCCTTCGCCGCGGGCGCGTCCTTCCAGTGTCGAACGAGGGCTGCGGCGCCGCCCCAGGTCAGGGCGAGGAGGACGGGGACGGCGATCCAGAGGCGCGCGATCTCGAGGCCGTGGACGAGGCAGAGGTGCACGTGGTCGGCGTGGTGCAGGCAATGATCCGCGCCGGCCCAGGCGAGGCCGACGAGGCCGGGGAGCAGCACGAGCATCAGGACGGCGGTGGCCAGGGGGAGGGGCGCGAGCGCGAACGCGAGCGCCGCGCGGTAGCGGCGGGCGGGAGACTGGCCGGCGAGGCGTCGGCGGAGTCCGGGCCAGGCGAGCCCGGCGAAGGACCCGATCACGAGAAGGGCGGCCCCCCAGGCGAGGGCTGCGAGGGCGATGGTCGTGATCATCGCTTTCGCCTCCCGGCGGAGGGGCCCGCCGGCTTTGCCGGCTTCGAGCCGGCCCGCTCCCCCAGCCGTTCGTGGACGAGGCGCTGCAGGGTCTCGAGGGCCTCCGGGTCGGTGCGCTCCGCGAAGTCCACGAAGCCGGCGAGGAGATCGGGACTCGGACGGGTCCGCAGCGCGTCGGCGAGGGCGCCCACGGCGCCGGCGAACCAGTCGCGGCGCTCGACGCTCGCGCGGTAGTGGTAGGCGCGCCCCTGCTTCGTGCGGCAGACGAGCCCCTTCCGGACCAGACGCTCGAGCGTCGACTGGACGGTGTTCCGGACCGGGCGTCCCCCGGGCGCGACCCGGGCGTGGACCGCTTCGACGTCGAGCGCGTCGGGTCCCTGCCAGAGGGTGTCCATGACCGCCGCCTCCAGCGGGCCGAGCTCGGTCGCGCGTCGTCCGTCGCCTTCGAACCCCATCGTCCCGTCTTCCCTCCGGATCGCTTCGAAGCGGGGGCCGGCTCCGCGCACCGGCGCCTCGCGTCGTCGTCCGATGCTAGAGCATCGCGAAGGCTTCGACCCGACGGTCCGCCCCCGCATCCGCTAGGATGCGCGCCCGCGCGGGCGACCCGAGCCCGCGGCGACACTCCCGCAGAACGAGGTTCATCGTGGCAGAGAAGATCATTTTGCTCCCCGGCGACGGCATCGGTCCCGAGGTGACGGAACAGGCGCGGCTCGTGCTCGAGAAGGCGGGCGCCTCCGCCGGCCTCTCCTTCGAGTTCGAGGAGGAGCTGATCGGGGGCTGCTCGATCGACGCCCACGGCACGCCGCTCCGCGACGAGGTGATCGAGAAGTGCCGCGGGAGCCGCTCGGTCCTGCTCGGCGCCGTCGGCGGCCCCAAGTGGGACGACATGCCCGTCGACATCCGTCCCGAGAAGGGACTGCTCGCGATCCGCAAGGCGCTCGGGCTCTTCGCGAACCTGCGCCCGGCGCAGGTGATGCCCGCCCTCGTGAACGCGTCGGCGCTCCGCCCCGACATCGTCGAAGGCGTCGACATGCTCGTCGTGCGCGAGCTCACGGGAGGCATCTACTTCGGTGAGCCCCGCGGCCGCTCGGGCGAGAAGGGCAACCGGTCCGCGGTGAACGCGATGGTCTACGACGAGCACGAGGTCGAGCGCATCACCCGCGTCGCGTTCGAGCAGGCGCGGCTCCGGCGCAACCACGTGACCCACGTGCACAAGGCGAACGTCCTCGACGTCTCGCAGCTCTGGATGGAGGTCGTGGACGAGGTCGCGAAGGACTACCCGGACGTCGAGCTGGCGCATCAGCTCGTCGACTCCTGCGCGATGCTGCTCGTCCAGGAGCCGAAGCGCTTCGACGTGATCGTGACCGGGAACCTCTTCGGCGACATCCTGTCGGACGAAGCCGCCATGATCACGGGCTCGCTCGGCATGCTTCCGTCCGCGTCGCTCGCGGAAGGCGGGTTCGGTCTCTTCGAGCCGGTCCACGGCTCGGCCCCGGACATCGCGGGCAAGGACCTCGCGAACCCGCTCGCGGCGATCCAGAGCGCGGCGATGCTCCTCGAGACGGCCTTCGGGGCGAAGGACGCGGCGGGCGCGATCCGCAAGGCGGTGGCCGACGTGCTCGACGCGGGTCACCGGAGCGGTGACCTCCTGCTGCCGGGCGAGTCGCGCGAGACCGTGGGCTGCCGACGCATGGGCGAACTCGTGCTGGAGGCCCTCGCGTAGGGACCTCGGAAGGGGCGGGGGAACGGCCATGAGCGTGAGCGCACCGCGCCGGATCGTGATCTTCGGGGTCACCGGACAGGTCGGACAGGAGCTCGTCGACCGCCTCGACGAGAGCGACTGGAACGTGGCCGAGCTGATCGGCGTCGCCTCGCCGGACTCGGCGGGGACGACGTTCTCGTTCGGCGGGTTCGACCTCGACGTGGTCGGCGAGTGGCCGACGCTCAAGGGCGCCGACCTCGTGTTCCTGTGCACCCGGGCGGTGGAGGCGCTCGAGGTCGTGCGCGAGTGCCTGAAGGCCGAGGTCGCCTGCATCGACCTGACCGGCGCGGTGAGCGCGCAGGACGCCGTCCCGCTCGTGTTCTCGCCCGCGGACGCGGCGGGCGAGGCACCGCTGCTCACCTGCCCGAGTCCCACGGCGCTCGCCTGGGACGCGGTCCTGCGCGCCGTCGCGGGGGAGAGCGCCGTCGTGCGCGCGACGGGCACGGTGCTGACGAGCGCGGCGGCGCACGGGCGCGCCGGGGTGGTCGCCTTGTCCGAGGAATCGATCGCGCTCTTCAATCAGTCCGAGATCCCGGAGCCGGGACCGGCGGGCCTGGGTGTCGCGTTCGACGTGCTCCCGAGCGCCGGGCTCGCGCGGGCGCGCGCCGAGCTCGGCCGCGCCTTCGGTGAAGCGACCGCGATCGCGATCGGCGCCGCGGAGGTCCCGACCTTCGTGGGCGAGGCGGCCTCGCTGCTGGTCGAGCTCGATGCGCCGACGGATCCGCAGACCCTGGCGGCGCGGCTCGAGTCGCACGCGCTGCTCGACGTCGTCGCGGACGGTCCGGGAAGCCGCGGGCTCGTGGCCGTGGAGGACGCCTTGGAGCCGCCGGTCGGGCCGACGATGCGCGACACGGCGGGCGAGTCGGGCGTGCGGGTCGGTCGGATCGAGGCGGAGCCGTCCCTCGCGGAGGGAACGGCGTTCCGGCTCTGGCTCACGATGGATCCGCTCCGCGTCGCCGCGGACCACGCCCTCGCGATCGCGGAAGCCCGGCTCGGCGCGAAGTGAGCGCCGCCGACGACGGCACGCGCACGTTCCGGCTCGTCCTCGAGTACGACGGCGCGGGCTTCGAGGGCTGGCAGATCCAGGCCGGTGCGCGGCTTGCGCGGACCGTTCAGGGCGTGCTCGCCGAGGCCGTCGAGTCCGTGACGGGGCAGACGCCGAGGGTGCGAGGGGCCGGACGGACGGACGCCGGCGTCCACGCACAAGGGCAGGTGGCGAGTGTCCACGTCGAGACCGGACTTGCGCCCGAGCGCCTTCAGGCGGCGCTCAACGCACGTCTTCCGGACGACGTCGCCGTGCGGGCCCTGACGGAAGCCACGCCCGGCTGGGATGCGCTCAGGGCCGCTCGAGGCAAGCACTACCGCTACCTGATCTGGAACGGCGCCCAGCGCTCGCCCCTCCGGGCCGGCACCAGCTGGTGGGTGCGCGAGGCCCTCGACCTCGAGGCGATCGAATGGGCCGCCTGGGGCTTCGAGGGGCGCCACGATTTCGCGGCGTTCCAGGCGGCGGGCTCCTCGGTCAAGACGACCACGCGGACCGTCAGGCGCTGCGCCGTCTTCGGGGATCCCCGCGGCGAGATTCGGCTGGACGTAGAGGGCGAGGGCTTCCTCCGGCACATGGTCCGGAACCTGGCCGGGACCCTGGTCGAGATCGGGCGCGGGCGATGGCCCGCGGCACGGGCGGCGGAGATCCTCGCCAGCCGGGATCGCGGGCAGGCCGGGCCGACGGCGCCGGCCCACGGACTCTGCCTGATCCGGGTGGACGACGACGGCGGCGGGGTCCCGGCGGGGACCCGTGGCGGGGGCGAGGGCGCTCCCGTTGACTCAGGGGGTCCCGTCGGGTAAACACTGGCTCTCCTGGACGCCCCTCCCGGGCGCGACAGGTCCGTCTCGCGCTTGATCCGGCGAAGGCCGCGAGCGCGGTTCATCCCGGTACAACCGAGGTCCCAGCCCGTCCCGAACTCGCCCCGGCCCGAGCCCGGCGAGACGGGGCGCTCGAATTTTCGGCCGATCGGAACGTCTGATCACGTCCGCCGGCGACCGAACGAAGCAAGTCAAGTAAGGAAACGAAGCCCGATGCCCAATCGAGCCTTTGCCGCGACGAAGAGCGTCAGCAGCGACGAGGTGGATCGACAGTGGTACGTGGTCGACGCAGAGGACCTGGTCCTCGGTCGCCTCGCCACCCGGATCGCCACCGTCCTGCGCGGGAAGCACAAGCCGAGCTTCACGCCCCACAGCGACACCGGTGATCACGTGATCGTCGTGAACGCCGAGAAGGTCCAGCTGACCGGGCGCAAGCGCGAGCAGAAGACCTACTACCGCCACAGCGGGTACATGGGCAGTATCAAGTCGGTGACCGCGGACCAGCTCCTCGCTTCCGCCCACTCCGACCGCGTCGTGCGCAACGCCGTCCGCGGCATGCTCCCGAAGAACACCCTCGGCCGACAGATGCTCTCCAAGCTGCGCGTCTACGCCGGTCCCGACCATCCGCACGCTTCCCAGAAGCCCGAGGAGCTTCCCCTTGTCTGATCTCATTCAAGCCACCGGCAAGCGCAAGAGCGCGATCGCGCGCGTCCGTCTGAAGCTCGGCTCCGGCCAGATCACGGTCAACGGCAAGGCCATGGACGAGTACTTCCCCCGCGAAGCGCTCCAGATCCTGGTCCGCGGTCCCTTCGAGAAGACCGAGAGCCTCGGCCGCTACGACATCGACGCCCGCTTGAACGGCGGCGGCGTCGCCGGCCAGGCCGGCGCCCTGCGCCACGGGATCGCCCGGGCGATCGAGAAGCTCGACGAGACCCAGCGCGGCACGCTGAAGCGCGCCGGCTACCTCACGCGCGACCCGCGAAAGAAGGAGCGCAAGAAGTACGGACAGAAGGGCGCTCGCGCGCGCTTCCAGTTCTCCAAGCGCTAATCATTCGCCTGTTCTTTTCGCCTGCGGGCGCTCGGCGAGGGGGGAGCTTCTCCCCGTTCCGCCCCCGAGATTCGAAGCGGCCGGTTCCCGATGGGGGCCGGCCGCTTCTCGTTTCGGGGGGCGTCCGCGTGGGGGCTCGCGTCGGCGCGGGGCGGATCTGGCGTGCCGGTTCGGGCGCGATTGACGTCGGCCGGACCCGCCCGCTATAAACGGTCGGACCCCCCCGGTCGAAGCAGGTGTGAGTGCGAACGAACTCCGCAGCGACCGTTTCGCTGCGCTCCGTCGTGCCGACTCGAAAAACGGCACACTCATGGTTCCGGTGATCTTCGGGATCCCCGAGAACCAGGCACAGAACGTCGTGAGAAGCCTTCCCACGACGTCGACGGCGGAGCTCCCCCGGTGACATCCCCGGCACAAAAAGACGCCTTTTCGTCCGCGGCGAGCGGGCAGGGGCAATCGATGTATTTCGCGTCCGATCCGACGGAGCTGGGTCTCTCCGTTTCGGCGATGGTCTGGCGCGCGGGTGAACTGTTGTTGATGCGCCGTTCCGACAACGGCTTCTGGGGCTTGCCCGGGGGCTTCGTCGAGATCGGCGAGTCGGTCGCGGAGGCGGCCCGGCGTGAGGTGGCGGAAGAGACGGGGTGGCAGGTCGAGGTCGGATCCTTGATCGGCGTCTACTCGGATCCCGGCACGAGCGTCGTGGACTACGGGAAGCAGAAGGGCGCCGGCCCCGACGGCGGGGACCGGCGCATACAGATCGTGAACCTCTGCTTCCATGCAGAGGCGGTCGAAGCGGGCGAGATGACGACGCCCCACGAGACCCTGGAAATGGGATTCTTCGCGGCGGACGCGCTGCCCGAGCCCTTCGTTCCGATCCATGCGATCCGGATCGAGGACGGGCTCGCGAAGCGCGCCGAGGCGGCGATCCGATGACGGTGGAAGAACGGGGTGCCGAGCACGCCGGGGGGAGAACAGGCATGAGTCCGCGACCGACCAAATACATCTTCGTGACCGGCGGCGTGATGTCGTCGCTCGGCAAGGGCCTCGCCTCCGCGTCGATCGGCGCGCTGCTCGAGGCGCGCAGCCTGAAGGTCACGTTCCTGAAGCTCGACCCCTACCTGAACGTCGATCCGGGGACGATGAACCCGTTCCAGCACGGCGAGGTCTACGTGACCGAGGACGGCGCCGAGACGGACCTCGACCTCGGCCACTACGAGCGCTTCACGACGACGGCCCTCGGCCAGGTCAACAACATGACCGCCGGCCGGATCTACGACCAGGTGCTCTCCGCCGAGCGGCGCGGCGACTACCTCGGCGGGACCGTCCAGGTCATCCCCCACGTGACCGACGCGATCAAGGGCGCCATCCGGAACGCCAGCCAGGACTGCGACGTGATCCTCGTCGAGATCGGCGGGACCGTCGGCGACATCGAGTCGCTCCCCTTCCTCGAAGCCATCCGCCAGTTCCGCGCCGACGCGGGACGCGAGAACTGCTGCTTCATCCACGTCGCCCCGGTCCTCTACCAGTCGACCGCCGGCGAGGTCAAGACCAAGCCCGTCCAGCACTCCGTCAAGGAGCTCCAGACCGTGGGCCTCGCGCCCGACATCATCCTCTGCCGAACGGACCGCTTCCTCGAGAAGGGCATCAAGGGCAAGATCGCGCTCTTCTGCAACGTCGACGAGGACGCCGTCATCACGGCCAAGGACGTCAGCTCGATCTACGAGGTCCCGCTCGCCTTCGCCAAGGAGAACCTCGACGAGAAGATCGCCCAGGTCCTCAACATGTGGACCGGCCGGCCCGACCTGCGTCACTGGGAGCGTCTCCACCACGTCCAGCAGAACCCGGAGAAGCAGATCCGGATCGCGATGGTCGGCAAGTACGTCGACCTGACCGAGAGCTACAAGTCGCTGAACGAAGCGCTCTACCACGGCGGCTTCGCCTGCGGCGGCGAGGTCACGATCGAGTACGTCGACTCGGAGAAGCTCGAGGACACGTCGACCCTCGAGGGCTTCGACGGCATCTGCGTCCCCCACGGCTTCGGCTCGCGCGGGATCGAGGGCAAGATCCGCGCGATCCAGTACGTCCGCGAGCACGAGATCCCCTTCCTCGGGATCTGCCTCGGCATGCAGATGGCGTGCATCGAGTTCGGCCGGAACGTCGTCGGCCTCGACGGGGCGAACTCCGCCGAGATGGACGACGACTGCGCCCACCCGGTGATCGACATCCTGCCCGAGCAGAAGGAGATCGAGGACCTCGGCGGGACCATGCGCCTCGGCGCCTACCCCTGCGTGCTCCAGCCGGGCTCGAAGGCCGCGGAGGCCTACGGAACGCTCCAGATCAGCGAGCGCCACCGCCACCGCTACGAGTTCAACGAGGAGTACAAGGACCGCTTCCAGGCCGCCGGCATGCTCTTCTCCGGCTCCTCGCCGGACGGCCGCCTGGTCGAGGTCATCGAGATCCCGAGCCACCCCTTCTTCGTGGCGTCGCAGTTCCACCCCGAGTTCAAGAGCAAGCCCTTCGACCCGCACCCCCTCTTCGAGGCCTTCGTCCGCGCGGCGGGCAAGCGCGCCTCCGAGCACCCGAAGCCCCCGCCGGCCGCGGACACGGAATAGGGCCCAGGCCGAAGCAGGACCCTCGGGAGGCGGCCCGAAAGGGCGGCACGCCCCGCCGGAATCCGCTAAAACCTGGGGCCTCGTGGGGCGTTAGCTCAGCTGGCTAGAGCGCCGTGTTCACACCGCGGAGGTCGGTGGTTCGAGTCCACTACGCCCCACCATCCTTTTTCGAGCACGTTCGACGTGTTGGCACGGCGCGCCGTGCAGCCGTCGAGCCTGCTTTGCTTTCCGTTTCGATCGAGCTTCGGCTCGATGACAGGGGCGGGAGGTCGCGCCACGAAGGTTCTCGGTGGTCTCCACCGACGTGGCCCGGTAGCTCAGCTGGATAGAGCACCAGCCTCCGAAGCTGGGGGTCGCGCGTTCGAATCGCGCCCGGGTCACCATTCTTCCTTCGGCGCCAAGGCGCCTCTTGCTCGGCCTTGGAGGGCCGAGCGCGCGCTGAGGGCTCTCGGGGGTGCGTTCCGACGAGCACGCATCGCTTGCCCGCTGCCTCTTCCGCTCGACCTGCGGCCGACCATTGTTGGCGCCGCCGCGGACGCTGTTAGCGTAGGGGAGGAACTGGCCTGCTTGCGTTCGGCTCAGCCGTTCGGCCATAGAGAGCTGCCCGCCGGCTGATCGGAGCGCCTCCATGCCGCGCCCGAGTGCGGCGTGTCGAAGACGAGGGGAGCGGAGTGCTGCGACGAAGGGAAGCGAGAGCAGGCGACGTAAAGCGGGGCCGCGCCTTCCCCCTCATCCTCGCCGCGACCCTCGCCTGGCTCCTCGTCGGCCCTGTCTGGGCCGCCGATGAAGCCGAAGCCCCCGCCGAGCCCGCGCCCGCCACCGTCGAGGACTTCTCGCGGCCGATGGGCCCACCGGATCCCTTCAATCGCGGCACACCCCGAGGCAGCATCTACGGCTACATCAACGCCTGTCGCGACGGCGACCATGAACGCGCGGCGGCGTTTCTCGATCTGCGCCGACTTCCGCCCGATCAGCGGGAGCGCGGGCCCGAGCTGGCGCGGCGCCTCAAGACCGTTCTCGATCAGAAGCTGTGGATCGACTACGCGGATCTGAGCGACCGCAACGCGGGCGTCCCCGACGACGGGGTCAAGGCCTGGCAGGACCGTCTCGGGGAGATCGAGACGTCGCAGGGGCTCGTCACCCTCCTGCTCCAACGCGTGGCGCGCGAGGGCGACGAGGTCCGGATCTGGAAGATCTCGGCGAGTACGGTGGCGCGGATCGACGAGCTCTACGCCGAGTTCGGGCCCAATCGGCTCGAGGCGATGCTGCCGCCGGTCTTCTTCGAGACGTTCCTCTTCGATCTCGCGCTCTGGCAGATCGTGGGGTTGCTGCTCTGCGTGCTCGTCGGATGGCTCCTCTCGCTGGTCCTCGCCGGCACGCTGGTCCGCGTGCTCTCGAGCTTCTTCATGCGCGGGGAGCGCACGCTCGACGAGCGGATCGTGCACGTCGTTCGTGGCCCCGTGCGGCTGGCGATCACGATCGTCCTCTTCGGCCTCGCGAACCGGCGGCTCCGGCTCGACATTCCCGTGCTCGAAACGCTCCGGCTCATGGAGCATCTCCTCTTCGTCCTGGCGGTGACCTGGCTCGTTCTCCGGCTCGTCGACATTGCGATCGTGTTCGTCCGGGTCCGGGCCCAGGAGCGAGGGAACGAGGGCCTGCTGCCCGTCCTGCCGCCGCTCCAGGTCATCGCCAAGGTCGTGCTCGTCGCGATCGCGGCGCTCGGCGTGCTCGGGACGCTCGGCGTCGACGTGACGGCGGCGATCGCGGGGCTCGGTGTCGGCGGCATCGCGGTCGCCTTCGCGGCCCAGAAGACCCTCGAGAATCTCTTCGGCGGCGTGAGTCTCTTCGCGGACCGGCCCGTGCGCGTCGGCGACTTCTTCCGCTATGGCGATCAGGTCGGCACGGTCGAGGAGATCGGCCTGCGTTCGACCCGCGTTCGGACGCTCGATCGGACGGTGATCTCGATCCCGAACGGCGAGTTCTCGAACATGGCGCTCGAGAACTTCGCGCGGCGGGATCGGATGCGGCTGTGGACGATGATCGGGGTCCGCTACGAGACGACGCCGGAGCAGCTTCGCTACCTGCTCACGCGGATGCGCGAGATCCTGATCGCCCATCCGAAGATCACGGAGGAGCCGGCCCGCGTCCGCTTCGTGGGCTTCGGTGCGTACTCGCTCGATCTCGAGCTCTTCGCCTACGTCGACACGGAAGACTGGAACGAGTTCCTGGCGATCCGGGAGGACATCTACCTCCGCCTGATGGACGTGGTCCGCGAGGCCGGCTCCAGCTTCGCCTTCCCGTCGAGCGTCACCTACTTCGGGCGCGACGAGGGGCTCGACGATGAAGAGGCGCGTCGCGCCGAAGCGGAGGTGGATGCGTGGCGGGAGCAGGGACGACTTCCCTTCCCGAATATCCCGCCGGCCACCCGGGACCGGCTGATGGACACGCTTCCCTGGCCGCCGCCGGGATCGCCGGGCGGCCCCCCGGAGGATCCGGAGGAGAGGGAGTGAGCCGGGGCTTCGGAGGCGAATCGTCGACGCGGAAGACGATTCGTCTCAGCGATGAACGCTTCGCTCGCGGACTGGACGAACGCCGCTGACGAGCGCAGCGGCTCCCAGCACGAGCCCCGGCCCGACGCCAGGCTCCGGCACCGCCACGAGGTCCGCCGCCCCGAACCCCGCGTCCTGATCCGACGCGTCGACCGCGACCGCCCATGTCGAGCCATCGTGGATCAGGACCGTGTCGTCGTCGAAGACCACGCCGCCGATCGTGCCCGCCTGGTCGAGCGAAAGGACGAATGACCCGTCCGGCTGGACGTTGGCCGCGTCGAGGTCGAGTGCCGGGTCGAGGCCCGCAGCCGAGCCGTCGAAGGCGATGACGAAGCCGCCGCCGGTGAAGAGCACGAGGTCCTCGTCCGCCGGCGTGACGCCGCTGCCCAGGTCCACGGTCGTGTCGAACGACAGATAGAGCCCGGTTCCGGCGATCGAAACGGCGTCGACGTTCGCGCCGTCGGGGACGCCTGCCGCGAGCGAATCGAACGCGAGGGTGTACGTGGCGCCGTCGTAGCGAACGACGTCGGCGGGGACCGCGACGAGGCCCCCCGTCAGCTGCGTCGTCGTATCGAGCGAGAAGAGCCGGTCGCTGCCGTCGACGGAATAGGCATCGACTTCGGTCGCGGCCGGGAGGGTGCCCAGGTCGGCGAGACCGACCGTTCCGGCGAGGTCGTCGACGGCGGCATCCTCGTCGGCGACCACCGTCCCGGAGAGGGAGACCGTCACGTCGGGGGAATAGGCGATCTGCGCGAGTGCGGCCGCGGGCCAGCCCGCGACGCGGGCGGTGAGCGTCAGGAGCAGGCTCGTTCTCCGGGTTCGCGGGATCATCTGCAGTCTCCTCCGTCCGTCTCTCTCGTCGAACGCCCATCGGCGGCGACGCGCCGGGCGCCAGGCCCGGCCGTGTCCGCCCTCGATCGTACCAAGCCGATCGGCCGCTGTGGCGAGGAATTCCCGCGGAGGCCAGCCGGGCGCCGTTCGCGCGGCTTGGAGGTGTGCGGGGACGGACGCGATGGGGACCGGACCTGCAGGCGTGCTGCCGCTCCTCTGCGGACCCCAGACCCGCCGCGGTCCCAGACAGCCCTCGGGTGTCCCCTAGCGCCGCTCCCGCCACCCGATCGCCAGCGCCGCGCCCGTCGCGCCGAGGGTGTTGAACACGAGGTCCCAGCCGGTGTTCTCGTAACCGCCCACGTTCGTGTCCATGAAGCGGGTGGCGGTGAACTCGACGACCTCGTTCAGAGCGCCGAGGCCCATGCCGGCGATCGCGACGAGCGTGAGGAGTCCGGGGGTCGGGCGGAGCGCGGCCGCGGGCGACGCGCCGAGGCCCTCCGTCACGGCGCCGCGGAGCCCCTGCCAGCAGAGCCAGGTCGCGACGGCGAAGCCGTAGGCGTGAGTCACCTGGTCGTACTTGAGCCAGCCCCGCGTGCCGGCCTCCGCGCCGGGGATGATCCACCAGCTGTAGAGGACCGCCTGTCCGCCGTCGGTCGGCCAGTCCGGCGGAAGGGTGACGAGCCCGCCCGCCATGTGCATCGCGCCCCAGACGGAGAGCGCCCAGATCAATCCCGTGCTCAGCCCGACGCGGGCGTGCACGACGAACACGACGGCGATCAGCGCGAGCATGACGGCGATGTAGAAGACGAACTCGGCGTTGCCGAGCCAGAACGCCGCGAAGGTCGCCGCGAGCAGGTAGCCGAGCGTGAAGAGCGCCACCGGGCGAAGCGGCGGCGGCACGAGCTTCGCGAGCGTGCCGGACGGAGCCATCGCGTTCGTTCCTCACGGTTCGCGGGGGGAGGGGGACGACGGACGGGGCGGACCGCTGGGCCGCGCCGAGCTTCCGATCGCCCGTCTGGCGTGGCTACCCGCGTGCCTTCGCCATGTCTCGCATGTTCGAGACCTGCCCCGCGTCGTCGCCGAGCAGTACGTCGTTGTAGTGGCGGTCGCCGCGGTGGTTCCGGCCGTCGACGCGGCCGTAGCCCATGATCACGCAGCTCCGAAAGGGGCCTTCGGTTCCGGTCGGCGGGGGCGCCACGTGGAGGCCGTCGCCGTAGTGGAAGGTGACGTCGCCCGGCTGGGCGAGCGGAGCCACGCCGTGAGGCGCGCCCTCGTCGGTGCCCTCGGCGAAGGGGAAGGAGGCCTGCCAGGAGCCCGGCAGGAAGCGGATCTGGCCCGCCTCCGGCGTGTTCGGGCCGAGGAAGACACTGAGCACCGCGGTCGGACACATGCTGGCGTGACCGCCCATGCCGCAGTCGCGGTGCCAGGGCAGGTCGCCGAGCCCCTCGACCACGCCCGGCTGCTTCCAGAGGAGCGCCAGTCCGTCCTTGTCCTCCGGCCCCTGCTTGTGCTCCATCGGCACGTCGGTCAGCGACGCGATCTTCTCGAGGCGCGGGTCCCCGTGGAGCGAGCGCATCTTCGGCTCCTTGCCCGGCCGGAGGACGCGACACAGAACCGCGTCGCCCGCCTCGTTTCTGCCCCACCAGGATTCCTGGTCGCCCTCGACGGCCGCGGCCCGCAGCCGCTCGCTCTCCTCGCGGAGCTCGGCAACCTCGTCCGCGGAGAGGACGTTCCGGACCCAGAGGTAGCCGACGACGCGCAGGAACTCGGCCATCTCTTCCGGGTCGTCGTCGAGGGTGAAGCTCTTCGCCGGATCGAGGACACGCCCGTTCGCGTCGCGCAGGTCGACCGAGTCGGGGTCGTAGACCGGCCGGTCGCGGAACATCCAGCGGAACGCCGGCTCCCACTGGAGCAGGTCCATCAGGTCGCCGCGGACGGGCGTCACGCGGTCGCCGTAGACGAGCCCGGCCGACGACTCGAGGTCCTCGGTCAGCTGCGCGAAGGACGCGCGCGGAAGCTCGACGACGGTCTCGGCGTTCGTCTCGCCGGCTTCGACCTCGATCGTGCCGCGCGTCGCGTCTGGGACGTAGGTGCAGGCGACGCCGGACTCGCGCTCTCGGATCGCGAAGGGTCGCAGCGTCCGCGCGTAGGCTTCGGGGAGCTGGGAGGTGCGCCGCGCCAGCTCGGTCGCGAGCGCTTCGCGGTGGTAGTCGGCGAAGGACAGGTCTTCGATCGGGGTCGGAGCGGCCATGGCGCCTCCTCTCGCGTTCCGAGAAAGCGTAGCCCTTCTCGAGGCGAAGACTCAGTCCTCTTCTTCGTCCTCGTCCCAGGGCGATCGCTGCTGGAGCCCGAGCTCTTCGCCGAACTGGTAGTCCGACACCCGCAGCTGGCAGCGCTCGCCGCGTCGTGGGAATTCGGAGCCCGGCTCCTGCAGGATCGGCTCGAGCCGGGCCTTCACGTCCGGATCGTCCAGACGAAGGTCTCCGACGACGCCCGACGGCTCGCGCCAGGCGTCGAGACCCGTCTGCAGGACCTCGACCAGCAGGTCGCAGCGGTACTGCCAGGAGTCGAGGTCGTCGTGCCGCATCTGCTCGCTGAAGAGGAAGCGGTGGATGGCCGCCAGATGGTCGCCGAAGTCCCGGTCGCATCGCTCGGAGCGGCTCCCCGAGTCGAGCATGCAGATGTCGTGGTTCCGGCAGGCGAGGTCGACGGTGTCGATCGGCCGGACGCGGTAGAGGTCGAGCACCCGGGCACGGCGCTCGCGGGCGGAGATCGAGCGGTAGTCCTTCGCCCAGCCGCCGCTCGCGATCGCGATGCGCGGATAGTCTCGGCCGCAGAAGCAGCCGTAGCGGAAGTCCCGGCCGAGGGTCGGAGTCGCCACGGCAGGGCGGGCGCAGGGCTCGGCGGCTTCGATCGCGGCGGTGATCTCCGCGTTGAGCGGCGGGAACGCCGCCGGGTCCGGTCGGTAGGTGGCGGAGGCGCAGGAGAGGCCCAGGCTCACCAGAAAAATTGCTGCGAGAAACAGGGGCGCCGCGAGCGGTCGCGGGTTCGGCATCGGGTCGCTCCGGTGCGCGGGGTCCGCGCCCGTTGCGGGGGGTGACGGAAAGGTAGGCGGGGATCGGGAAGGCGTCAGCCGTTCGTGGCGCGTCGCTCCCCCCGCCCTCGTTCTCGGGCGTCCTTCGCGTGGGGTACGCTCCGGCGCCGATGGCTGCCGATGAATCCGAGACGCCGGGCGCGGACGCCCTCGTCGAGCTGCTCGAGGTGCTCGTCGACGACCCGGAGGCGCTCCAGGCGCTGCCGCCGGACGTGCACGAGCGGCTGCGGATCGCCGCGGGACGCCTGGCGCTCCCCGACCGGACCGAACGGCGGCGTTTCGCGCGGGTGCGGCGGGGCGCGCGGCGACGCGAGCGGCGGGAGCGGGACGACTCGGCGCTCGAGGCGACGAGCAACCGCGCCCGCAAGCGGGCGCTCGCGTTTCCGGTTCCGCCGAAGGACGCGGAGATCGACGCCGAGGCGCGCCGCCTGCTCGAGCACCAGGCCCGCGAGCGCGAGAAGGACGCGTCGCGCGCGCGGCTCGATGCGCCCCGCGATTGCTACGTCTGCAAGGCGGAGTTCGTCGACGTCCATCACCACTACGACGCGATGTGTCCGGACTGTGCTTCGCTCAACTGGACGAAGCGCAGTCAGACGGCGGATCTCTCCGGGCGGGTCGCCCTCGTGACCGGGGCCCGGGTCAAGATCGGCTTCGAGATCGCGGCGATGCTGCTCCGTGCGGGGGCGCGCGTGATCGCCACGACGCGCTTTCCCGTCGACGCGGCGGAGCGCTTCGCGCGCGAGCCGGACTTCGACGTGTGGGGCGAGCGGCTCTCCCTCGAGGCTCTCGACCTTCGGAACACGCCCGCCGTCGAGGCGTTCTGCGCCGAGCGCCTCGCGCGCGAGACGCGCCTCGACTTCCTGATCCACAACGCCTGTCAGACCGTTCGTCGACCGCCGGCCTACTACGAGGAGATGGTCGCCGCGGAAGATCCCGGGCGACTGGGCGGCAGCGCCGCGCGGCTCCTGGGCGCCGGGGCGAGCGAGGGCGGCGCCCTCGTCGCGCGGGACTCGGCGGCCGACGTGTCCCGGCTCTCGGTCGTCGACCTGCTGGGCGAGGCGGACCTCGCGCCGCTCTTTCCGGAGGGGATTCGGGACGGGGAAGGACAGCCCCTCGACCTGCGCGAGAAGAACTCCTGGCGCCTCGACCTCCACGAGGTCTCGAGCGTCGAGCTGATCGAGGTCCAGCTCGTGAACGCGATCGCGCCCTTCGTCCTGAACGCGAAGCTGAAGCCGCTGATGCTGGCCGTTCCGACCCGCGACAAACACATCGTCCACGTCTCGGCGATGGAGGGCCAGTTCTACCGGACCTTCAAGACGACGCGGCACCCGCACACGAACATGGCCAAGGCCGCGCTCAACATGATGACCCGGACCTCCGCGGCCGACTTCGCGAAGGACGGCATCCACATGAACAGCGTCGACACCGGCTGGGTCACCGACGAAGACCCCTTCGCGAAGACCGTCGAGAAGGAGGACGCCCAGCGCTTCGCGCCGCCCCTCGACTCGGTGGACGGGGCGGCGCGGGTGCTGGATCCGATCTTCACGGGGTTCCAGACGGGGGAGCACTGCTGGGGGCAGTTCCTCAAGGACTACCGCCCGACGCGCTGGTAGCCGACCGCCGTCTCCCTCACGGCGGAAACGAATACCCCGCCAGCGGATCCCCCGCGTCCTCGTCCGGGACGGGGAGGATCTGTCGCAGGTGATCCTCGAGCTTCCAACCGAACCGCTCCTCCCGCGCCTCCCACTGATCCGGGTAGCCGAGCGAGACCTCCTCGAAGCGGACGCCGTCCTTGTAGCGGGTGCACGGGATGTGGAGGTGGCCGGAGATCACGGTCCGCGCGTTGAAGCGGGCGTGCCAGTCCTCGGTCTTGCGCGTGCCGCACCAGACCATGAAGCGCGGGATCCGGGGCAGGACGGCGTGCTCCTGGCGGAGCGGGAAGTGGGCGATCAGGACGAGCGGGGCGTCGTGCTCTTCGACGGCGGCCTCGAGGCGCCGCTCGCTCTCGGTGACCCGCGCGGCGCACCAGTCGGCGACGTTCGGATACGGGTCGCTCTTCAGCATCGCCTCGTCGGTGCAGAGGATGTTCTTCTCGCGCGCCCAGGAGACGGCCTTCTCGACGGGGATCTCGTCGGGCCGGAAGCTGTAGTCGTAGAGGACGAAGAGCGGCGCGAGGGCGTGGCGTCCGCCTTCGCCTTCCCAGACGGGGAAGGGGTCCTCGGGGCAGAGCACGTCGTTCCGGCGGCAGAGGTCGACGAGCGCCTGGTAGCGCGCGACGCCCCGGAGGCCGCTCTTGCGCGGCACGGTCCAGAGCTCGTGGTTGCCGGGGACCCAGACGAGCCGGGCGAACTTCTCGTTCAGCAGCCGGAATGCGAGGTCGACCTGCTCGAGGCTGTCGCCGACGTCGCCGCACAGGATCAGCCAGTCGTCCGGGCGCGGGGTGAGCTCGCCGATGGCGAGCAGGTTCTGGCGGTAGCCGACGTGGATGTCGCTGATGGCCCAGAGCTTCATGCGTCGGCGGAGCCCGGTTCGCGGGAGAGGTCCAGGGGAAGGGCGCCGACGTCGCCGTAGGCGTCGGTGTAGCGCCGGAAGCGCTCGCGGACCTCGTCCTCGTCGAGGCCGTACTCGTCGAGGGTGTAGCGGTGTTGCCCGTGCTTGCCCTTGGGGTTCTCGGCGCGGAAGCGGCGGATCGCGGCGTCGGCTTCGTCGGTCCAGGGGAGATCGAAATGGGCGTAGACGTCCTGGATCGCCGCGACGGGATCCTTCACGAATCGCTCGAAGGGCAGGTCGTAGAACTGTGCCGGGTCTCGCGCTTCGCGGGCCGCCATCATTCGGTAGATGCTCTCCTCCCAGAGCGCGAGGGTCTCGCGGCCGAAGGCGTGGATGTCGGTCCCCTCGTTCATGGCGGACCGCGACGCCCAGCACAGGCTGCAGACCGAGGCGATCATCGGGACGGGGTCGCGGTGGGTCTGGATGACCCGCGCGTCGGGGTAGACGTCGAGGAGCGCGTCGGCTCCGAAGAGATGGGTCGCGTCCTTGAAGAGCCAGGGCTTCTCGGGGGACGTCGAGCCGACGAGCTGCGCGTTCCGGCGGTGGCGTTCGTAGACCGGGCGGAGGTCCGCCGTCGCCCGCCACTCGGCGTAGCCGTGGACGTCCGCGTTCGCCTGGTAGGAGCCGTGGGTGAAGTTCTGGTCGAAGACGTTCCAGTCCTCGTCGGGCAGGAAGGCCTCGATCTCGTGGATGGCGCGCATCTCCGGGCTCCGGGCGAACATCATGTCGACCCGCGCGAGGGCGGCCTGGTAGTCGGGGTCGGCGTCCCACGCCTCGCGCGGGGGGCGCGGCTTCGGCGTGCGCATGAGCCAGTGCTCGAAAGCCTGGAGGGCGGGGTCCTGGGCCAGCAGGTGGTGGAGCGCGGTCGTGCCCGTGCGCGGAAGGCCGATGATCACGAGCGGCCGCTCGATCGTCGTGTCGCCCGCCTCCGGATGACGTCGCCAGCCCTCTTCGCAGAGCAGCCGCGCCTGGAGGGCGTCGACGATCATCGTCTGATGGGCAATCTCGCCGAGGGGCGTGAGGCTCGCGTCCTGGTCGAGGGACTTGCAGAGCACGCCGAGCGCCTCGCGGTAGTCGTCCTCGCCGAAGTCGTCGAGGCCGCGCGCTTCGGACGCGCGCGCGTGGAACTCGTCGATCGAATCACGGAACCGGAACGGGGCCAACCAGGGTCTCCTTCGAGCCCGGAGGATAGGGGATGCGCCGCGTGGCGCGCCGCGACGCCGGGCTATCGTGGCGCGGCGCCCGTCGGCGCGGTCGAGGAGGGAAGTTCGATGGGTCAGGTGGAATCGATTCTCGGGTGGGGGAGCGTCGCGCGTGCCGTCGCCCTGTCGTGCGCGCTCGCGCTGCTCACGGCCTGTGCCGCCAGCGCACCGCCTGCCGAGGAGGCGCCCGCGAGTCCGTACGCCGACCTCGCCAGCGTCCGCGCCTTCGAGCAGGTCCAGGCGACCCTCGAGGCGATGAAGCAGGTCGTGCTCGAAGACGCCGAGACCGAGCGCGAGGCGAGCGAGGGCATGCGGGCGATCCTGCGGACCTTCGCGATGTCGATGGACACCGCCGGCGACGCGAACCCGAAGGCCCCGCACTTCGCGCGGATGGACACGAAGGTCCGGAAGGTCGGGGGCGACAACCCCGATGCCGAGTACGACAACGTCCATCTGGACAGTCGATGGGACTACGTGATCCGCGGCAATCTCGGGACCGTCCGGCACCTGAGCTTCACGATCAGCGGGCCCGTCCAGCCCGACGGACGCCGCGCGAAGCTCGCCTACTTCAACGAGCGGACCCTCGGCGCGGACGCGAACGGCGACTTCGAGATCCACCTGACGAAGCAGGACGACGGCGGGCCGAACTGGGTCGATACCTCGAAGGGCGTGACCTCGATCCTCGTTCGCCAGTACATCGGCGATCGGGACGCGGAGACGCTCGCCGACTACGACATCGAGGTCGTCGGGCGCACGCCCTACGAGGGCATCCCGCACTCGACCGACGGAGAGATCGCCCGAGCGCTCATGGCGGCGAGCTACGGCCTGCAGTTCATGTTCACGATGCACCGGACGATCGGTCCGGAGCTCTGGGAGACGCCGAACACGTTCGCGCCCTTCAACTCGGACTCGTTCGGCGAGGACATCAGCGGCGCCGACAACCTCTACATGTTCGGCACCTATCAGATCGAGGAGGACGAGGCGCTCGTCATCGAGACGGATCCCCTCGACGTCCGCTACTGGAACCTCGCGATCGAATCACGTTGGCACGAGACGGTCGACTACCTGACGCGGCGGACCCATCTGAGCCTCGATCACGCGGTCGTGGACGACGACGGGAAGCTCCGTTTCGTGATCGCCCACGGCAAGACGCCGCATCCGAACTGGATCGAGACCGGCGGCCACCGCGAGGGCTGGATGACCTTCCGGTGGGTCGGGGAGCGGGAGTCGACGGTCGCGATGCCGACGGTCCTCCGGGTGAAGCGTGCGAACGTGGCGGAGGTCCTGGCGGCCCGGTCGGGCGGTGGCGCCTGACTCGAGCCGGATCGCCAGGGAGGCGAGGTCATCGCCCGGGGGCCCGCGCTCGACACGCAGGCCGGAATCACTACGCTGGCGCCCTAACGCCCGGGCCCGATCCCGTGCCTTGCGAGGAGTTCCGATGTCCAGCTCTCCCGACCCCGATCAGATCGTTCGCGACTTCAGCGCCGCCTGGGGCCGCGCCGACCTCGACTTCATCATGGACGCGTTCGCCGAAGACGCGATCTACCACAACATGCCGATGCAGCCGCTCGAGGGGAAGGCGGCGATCCGCGCGGGCATCGAGGCCTTCCTCGGGCAGAGCCCCGGCGGTATCGATTTCGAGATCCTGAATCAGGTCTCCGCCGGCCATCTCGTGATGAATGAGCGGGTCGACACCTTCGAGAACGAGGGGAAGAAGACGGCCGCTCCGGTCGCCGGCTTCTTCGAGCTCGACGAGGCCGGCAAGATCAAGGTCTGGCGCGACTACTTCGACATGGGCGCGTTCCAGGCCGGCTGATTGAGCGCCTCCCAGGCTGATCCTTCGCGCGGCGGCGCGCTGACGCCGGCTGTGACCCGCTACGCGCTGGTCATGCTGACGATCGCGTACGCCTTCAATTTCATCGATCGGCAGATCCTGGTCATCCTCCAGCAGTCGATCAAGGAGGAGATGGCGCTCCTCGACTGGCAGCTCGGTCTGCTGACCGGGCCCGCCTTCGCCGCGATCTACGTGACGGCTGGGATCCCGGTCGCCTACTGGGCGGATCGGGGCAACCGGCGGAACATCATCGCGCTGGCGGTCGCGATCTGGAGCGGCATGACCGTGCTCTCGGGCACGGCACAGAATTTCGGGCAGCTCTTCGCGGCGCGCTTCGGGGTCGGTCTCGGGGAGGCGGGCGGGAGTCCGCCGGCCCACGCGATGATCAGCGACTACTACCCGCCGGAGGAGCGCGGGGCGGCCCTCGGCTTCTACTCCGCCGGGCTCCACTTCGGGATCGTACTCGGCTTCCTGATCGGGGCGTTCGTCGAGGAGCTCTTCGGCTGGCGCTACGCCTTCATGGTCGTGGGCGCGCCTGGGCTCTTCTTCGCGATCGTGTTCTACCTGTCGGTCCAGGAGCCGCCGCGCGGCCGCTTCGAGGTCGCGTCCGGCACGGCCGCGGTCCCGACGTTGGGTGAGACGATCGCGGTCCTGCGCGGCTTCCGGTCGTTCTGGTGGATCGCGATCGCCTGCGGCCTGACGGCGTTCGGCGGCTACGGCGTCGGAAACTTCCTGCCCGCCTTCATCGAGCGCTCCCACGGCATCTCGGGCTGGGACCTGGGCGTCGTGATGGCGTTCGGCGGCGGGGGCGCCGGGATGGTCGGCACCTTCCTGGGCGGGCGGCTGGCCGACCGGATGGGGGCCGGGGACCAGCGCTGGTACCTCTGGCTGCCGGCCCTCGCGAGCACGCTCGCGCTCCCGCTGGTCTTCCCCATGCTCCTCTCGGAGACGACGCCCCTCGCGATCGGCGCGATGGTCGGGGTCACTGTGCTCACGAACACCTATCTCGGGCCCAGCCTGGCGACCTGCCACCGCCTGGTCCCCCCGGCGATGCGGGCGCTCACCTCCGCGATCCTCTTCTTCGTCCTGAATCTGATCGGGCTCGGCTGCGGCCCACCCTTCGCCGGTCTGCTGAGCGACGTGCTCGGCGAGACCTACGGGACGGACGGGCTGCGGTACGCGCTCATGGTCATAGGCCTGATCTCCGCGACGGGGGTCGGCTTCTTCGTACTGGCCGCACGTCAGCTCACGAAGGACCTCGCAAGGTCGTCGGCCTAGAGCCCCTTCGGCTTCGTCCCGATCACCTCGTCCGCCGCGAGCTGCGCGATCTCGTCGGCGGAGAGGCCCGCCTCGGTGAGCACCTCGTCGTTGTGCTGGCCCATCGTCGGCGCCGGCGTCCGGTTCCAGCGGTCGACCGTCGCGAACTTGAAGGGCGGGCGCACGATCGGGTGGGAGCCCACGATCGGGTGGTCCACGTCCTCGAAGAAGCCGCGGGCGACGAACTGGGGATGCTCCGACTGCTTGCGCGCGTCCCACACGCCGCTGGCGGGGATGCCCCGGGCCTGGAGCGCTTCGACCGTCTCGTCGAGCTCCCGGCCCGCGCACCAGCTCGCCAGCGCGTCGTCGATCACGCCGTGCTTGCGCCGCCGTCCCGCGTGGGTCGAGAGCTCCTCGTCGTCGGCCCAGGCCGGGTTTCCGAGCAGGTCCTTGAGCGCGGCCCACTCGTCGTCGTTGCGAACGACCAGGGCCAGCCAGTTCTCGTCCCCGGCGCAGGCGTAGACGTTCTGCGGCGCGCCCTGCGGTCCCCGGTTGCCGTCCCGGCTGAGCTCGACGCCGTACGCCGACCACTCGATCGCGAGCTCGGCGGCTGCGTTGAGCGCGCCCTCGACCATCGTGCACTCGAGGAGGTGTCCCTTGCCCGTCTTCTCGCGCTCGGCGAGGGCGACCTGGGTGGCGAAGGCGGCGTGCATCCCGGCGAGGGGGTCGCACGGTCCCCGCTGAATCCGAGGTTGATCATCGGCGTGGCCGGTGATCCAGGCCAGGCCCGAGATCTGCTCCATCGTCTGGGCGAAGCCCACGTTGTCGCGCCAGGGACCCGACAGGCCGAAGGCGGGCATGCGAACGACGATGCACTTCGGGTTGATCGCGTGGATGTTCTCCCAGTCGAGGCCGAAGTTCTCGACGACCCGCGGCGAGAAGTTCTCGATGAAGACGTCGGCTTCCTCGATCAGCTTCTTGCAGATCTCGAGGCCCTTCGGATCGGCCAGGTTGAGGGTCAGTCCCCGCTTGTTCGTGTTGGCGGCCAGGGTGATGGCGCTCCGCTCCCACCAGTCGCCCTCGGCCATGAAGAGGCCGCCCATCATGCGCATGCCGTCCGGACGCTGGATCGCCTCGACCTTGATCACGTCGGCGCCGAGGTTTGCCAGCATCTGGCAAGCGGAGGGGCCGGCCCACCAGGCCGTCGTGTCGATCACGCGGATGCCCTTCAGCGGGAGGTCCGGGTCGCTCGCCGCGGAGGGGGCGATGCCGGGCTTGGGGCGTTCGCGAGGCTCGATTGCGTCCTGGTGCTCTCCGATCGCGGGCACGGGCTCGAAGGGCCGCGGCTCCTCGCCGTCCATCAGGTACGGGGCGCGGGGCTGCTGGAAGCCGCCGGTCGGGTTGGTCTTGAAGACGCCGCGCTCCTGCAGGTGGACGTGGTCGAGCACGGTCTTTCCGCTGCAGACCGGCGCGACGGGAATCCGCAGGAGGGAAGCGCGCTCGACGATCTCGGCGGTCGTGTGCTGGCTCGTCCAGGACCGGACGATCTCGTTCCACTCGTCCATCCGCGACATGCGCGTGACCATCATCGCCCACTCCTTCTCCTCGAGGAGATCCGGGCGCTCGATCAGGAGCAGGAAGTCGGTGAACTGCTGGTTCGAGTTGGTGTTGAAGCCGACCCAGCCGTCGAGGGTCGGTTCGATCGAGGGGACCTCGACCGAGCGGGGGCCACCCACGGCCTCCGGCCGGCCGCTCAGGTGGTCCATGAGGTCGGCGTAGGTGGTCGAGCCGATGTTCATGACCTCGCATAGGGAGAAGTCGACGTGTTCCCCCTGGCCGCTGGCGTGCGCGCGTCGCGCCGCCGCGAGCCCGGCCACCGCGCTGAAGGTGCCGCCGATCCACTCCGTCGTCATGCCGCCGCACATCACCGGCGGCATCGACTGGAGGCCACGGACCGAGAGACCGCCGCTGTGGGCCTGGACGACGAGGTCGGCCGAGGGCGTGCCGGCGAGCGGGCCGTCGAGCCCGTAGTCGGAAATCGAGAGCACGGCGAGACCAGGGTACTGCTCCGCGAGCGCCTTCGCGTCGATCCCGCCGTCGCTCGTCTCGACGACGAGGTCCGCGCCGCGCAGGAGCGCGTCGATGGGTTCGTCGCCGATCGCGCCTACGACGGACTTCTTCGAGGTGTTGAGGAACTGGAAGAGGGCGCCGTCCTTGTCGTCGAGATCCTGTCCGCTCGCGGTCCAGCGACGAAGTGCGTCGCCCTCCGGCGGCTCGACCTTGATCACCTCGGCGTAGGCGTCGGCGAGGAGCTTGGTGGCGTAGGCCCCGGCGATCCGGTTGCTGAAATCGACGACGCGCAGATCGCGCAGTCCCTGCATGGCGTTTCCTCGGGATGGGCGGCGGGGCCGCAAGGCGAGCGAAAACTATAGAGCGGATGCGGGCGGGGGACCGGGCGGTCTCGCGGGCCTCAGAAACACGTCCATGTCTCGGGCAGGGACGTCGAGGCCGCGAGCGTGAACTGGAGCCGTTCGAAGCGCCAGCCTTCCGGCGTGCGGACGAGCACGTCGTCGTAGATCCCGGTCTGCAGCTGGGCCCGGTCCTCGAGGGTCACGGCGAGCAGCGCGTGCCAGCGCGCCGTCGCGCGATCACCGTCGACGTCGATGCGCGGATTCGTGATGTGGTGGAAGGCGAAGGGCATGATCGCCTCGCCGGTCGCCATGAAGGCCCGGATGCCGTCGTGGCCCTCGCCGCCGCCGTAGTCGCCCGAGTCCCAGACGCCGTCGGGCACGAAGAGCGCGACGACCGCGTCCGGATCGTGTGCTTTCGTTCCCGTCCACCCGCCGTCGACGGCGTCCGCGTAGCGCGCCTTCAGCTTCTCGATCTCGTGTACGTCCTCGAGGACACCCATCGCGTGATCTCCTTTGGCCCGGCGCCGCTCGTGTCTTCGATTCCGGCGCCCCGATCGAGCGGGATTCTCGCCCCGGATCGGCGCGAAAGCGAGGGCGCGCGAACGGGTCGGAATCGTCTATGGTGGACGGGACGATGCGCCGCGTCCATCGGCGCCGGGAGCTGCCCATGCCCGAAGTCCACGACTCGTTCTGTCGATTCTGTCACGCCGCCTGCGCGATCAAGGTCACCGTCGAGGACGGCCGTCCCGTCTCGGTGATCGGCAACAAGGACAATCCGGTCTACCACGGATACACCTGCGCGAAGGGGCGGGCGTTGCCCGAGCAGCACGCGAATCCGCACCGGCTGCTCCACACGATGAAGCGCGACGAGGAGGGCGTACACCGTCCGATTCCCGTCGAGCAGGCGATGGACGAGATCGCGGAGAAGGTCGCGCGGATCGTCGAGGAGCACGGCCCGCGCTCGGTGGCGCTCTACACGGGGACGTTCTCGTTCCCGTACGCGGCGGGCCCGCCGATGGCAACGGCGTGGCTGCGGTCGCTCGGCTCGCCGATGTTCTTCACGAGCGCGACGATCGACCAGCCGGGCAAGATGATCGCGCCGGCCCTCCACGGCACCTGGGGCGGCGGTCCCTACAACTTCGACGCCGCGGATACCTGGATGCTGGTCGGCGCGAATCCGACGATCTCCAAGTCGATCGGCATTCCCTGCATGAACCCCGCGAAGCGGCTCCACGAAGCCATGAAGCGCGGCCTCGAGCTGATCATCGTCGACCCGCGTCGAAGCGAGGCGGCGAAGGCGGCGACGGTGTTCCTCCAGCCGAAGCCCGGCGAGGACCCGACGATCCTGGCCGGCATGATCCGGGTGCTCCTGGCGGAGGACCTCGTCGACCGCGAGTTCGTCTCGGGCTGGACGCGCGGCCTCGACGAGCTGCGCGCACGGGTGGAGCCCTTCACCCTCGATTACGTGGAGCGCCGGGCCGGCGTGGCCGGCGAGGACCTGACCCGGGCCGCTCGGATCTTCGCGTCCCACCGCAACGGCGGTCTCAACATCGGCACCGGCCCGAACATGGCGGCCCGAGGCAACCTGACCGAGTACCTCGGCCTCTGCCTGAACACGCTCACCGGCCATTGGCGCCGCGAAGGCGAGCTCCTGCCGAACCCGGGCGTCCTCATGGCATCGAGCCCGAGTAGGGCCCAGGCCTTCGATCCGCAGCCGGGCTGGGGCTTCGGCGAGCACCTGCGCGTGCGCAACCTGACGGATACCGCCGCAGGGATGCCGACCGCGGCGCTCGCGGAGGAGATCCTGATGGAAGGCGAGGGCCAGGTGAAGGCGCTCTTCAGCCTCGGCGGGAACCCGATGGCTGCCTGGCCGGATCAGGACAAGACCCTCGCGGCGATGAACGCCCTCGACCTGAACGTCTCCCTCGACATCAAGATGAGCGCGACCGCGAAGCTCGCCGACTACGTCATCGCACCGAAGCTCTCGCTCGAAGTCCCGGGGATGACGCTGCCGACGGAGTCCCTCACGCCGTACGCGATGGGCTATCCGGAGCCCTACGCCCAGTACTCGCCCGCGATCGTGGATCCGCCCGAGGGCTCGGACGTGATCGAGGAGTGGGAGTTCTTCTTCGGCCTCGCCCAGCGCATGAAGCTCCCGATCACCCTCGCAGCGTCCTACGAGTGGGGCCCGGACATGGAGAAGCCCGAGATCACGTCGTTCGACCTCGATCGGAAGCCGACCAACGACGAGCTCTTCGAGGCGCTGACGAAGGGAGCGCGTGTTCCGCTCGCCGAGGTGAGGAAGCACCCGGGCGGCGCCGTCTTCCCCGCGGAGGTGCCCGTCTCGCCGGCCGACGCGGATGCGTCCGGGCGGCTCGACTTCGCGGACCGCACGATGATGGGCGAGCTCGCCGAGGTCGCGGCGGAGCCCGTCGATCGCGACACCTACTACGCCTTCCGCCTCGTCTCGCGGCGCCTGCCCGACGTGCACAACTCGGCGGGCCGGGACATCCCGAAGCTCCTCCGGAAGTGGAGCTACAACCCGGCCTTCATGAATCCCGAGGATCTCGCGGAGCTCGGTCTCGAGCAGGGCGACGTCATCGAGATCACGAGCAGCTACTCGTCGATCCTGGGCGTGGTCGAGCCCGAGGACGCGCTGCGCCGCGGGGTGATTTCGATGGCGCACGGGTTCGGGGATGCCCCGGGCAGCCCCGAGGACAAGGACGTGCGCAAGATCGGCAGCAATACGGGCCGGCTGACGGCGGCCGACCGCAACTACGATCCCTATTCGGGGATTCCGCTGATGAGCGCGATCCCGGTGAACGTGACGCCCGCCGAAGAGATGGCGGCGAGCTGAACCAGCTGAAGCAGGAAGAGGAGGGCTCGCGGTGAGCATTCTGGATCTCTCGGGGCGCGGCGCGCTCGTGGTCGGCGGCGGGCAGGGCATGGGGCGCGCGACGGCGCTGCTCCTCGCCCAGGCGGGCGCGAACCCCGCGGTCGTGGACGCGGAGCGGGAACGGGCCGAGAGCGTGGCGACCGAGATCGAAGCGCTCGGACGCAAGACGGCAGCCCTGTCCGCAGACGTGACGAAGCGAGAGGAGGTCGCCGGGCTGATCGCCGCCGCCGATCAGGCCGTCGGTCCCCTCGACATCGTCGTGAACATCGTCGGCCGTGCGTCCTGGGCACCGCTCATCTCCGTCGACGACGAGACCTGGGATCGCGACTTCGACGTGAACCTCCGCCATCACCTCTACGTCTCCCAGGCCGCGGCCCGGAACTGGGTCGACCAGGAACGACCTGGCGTCCTCTGCGTCGTGGCGTCGATCTCCGGCATGTTCGGCGCCGGCCGACACGGCGCCTACGGCGCCGCGAAGGCGGGCGTGCTGAACTTCGTGAAGACCGCCGCGGAGGAGTGGTGGCCCCACGGCATTCGCGTGAATTGCGTCGTGCCGGGCACGGTTCGCACGCCGAGGATGGAAGCGGAGTGGGCTTCGGGTTCGACGCCCCGCCCGTCGTCGGACCTGATGGGAACGATCGCCGAGCCGGAGGACATTGGCGGGGCCATCACCTTCCTCGTCTCCGACCTGGCGCGGAAGATCACGGGGCAGGCGCTGGTCGTCGACGGCGGCTGGACGACGCGCTTCCCCTATTCGCTGACCTGAGGATCGCCTCGGCGGCATCCGGCTTTCCAGCAGAGGGACACGCGCATGAGTGGTGTGAACGAAGTCTTCCGGCTCGACGGCCGGGTCGCGGTCGTGACCGGCGCCGCCTCGGGGATCGGACGGTCGGTGGCCGAGGTTCTCGCGGAGGCCGGCGCCCGGGTCGTTCTCGGGGACCTCGATGCCGAGGGCGCCGAGGCGGTCGCGAAGGCGATCCGGGAGACGGGCGCGGACGCGGTGGCGCAGGGCTGCAATGTCGCCGTTCGGGAAGAGGTCGACGCGCTGGTCGAGCGAGCGACGAGCGAGTTCGGTGGCCTCGACGTGCTCTCCAACGTGGCGGGCGTGCCCGCCGACGGACCGCTCGAATCGCTGACCGACGAAGAGGTCGACCGGGTCGTCGCCATCAACGTGAAGGGCACCCTCTACGGCTGTCAGGCGGCGATCCCTGCGATGGCCGAACGCGGCGGCGGCAGCATCATCAACGTGTCCTCTGGCGCCATCGATCTGCCGGTCGCGGGTTACGGGCTCTACTCGATCACGAAGGCGGCGGTCGCGCAGCTGACGCATAGCCTCGCGCAGGAGGTCGGGGATCGCGGAATCCGGGTGAACGCCCTGGCCCCCGGCGCGACGATCACGAACTTCACGAAGCGGCGCCTCGACCGCGACGCCGACGGAAACATCGACGAGACGAGCCTCGAGCAGTTCGTCGGCTCGATGGAGTCGATGTCGCCGCTCGGCCGCGTCGGCGAGGCCGTCGACCAGGCCTGGCTCGTCCTCTTCCTCGCCTCCGAAGCCTCCCGCTTCTGCACGGGCCAGATCTGGCGCTCCAACGGAGGCGCCACCACCGGCCGTTGACCCCGAGGCGCGTCGTCCGAAAAGCGCCGGCGGCTCAGGACGACGCGGCGGCCTTGCCGGCGCGTCGACCGAAAGGCGCCCGCGGCTCAGGTCGACGCGGCGGCCTTGCCGGCGCGTCGACCGAAAGGCGCCCGCGGCTCAGGACGACGCGGCGGCCTTGCCGGCGCGTCGACCGAAAGGCGCCGGCGGCTCAGGTCGACGCGGCGGCCTTGCCGGCGCGTCGACCGAAAGGCGCCCGCGGCTCAGGTCGACGCGGCGGCCTTGCCGGCGCGTCGACCGAAAAAAGTCCCGTCGCCGAGCGAGAGTCCGCTGCTGTAGCCGCCCACCGCGAGACCCGACGTCGAGCGGCCCGCGCCGTAGAGCCCGGGGATGATCCGGCCCTCCGGGTCGAGCACGTGTCCCTCGACGTCGGTTGCGAGTCCGCCGAGGGTGAAGACCGCGTAGCGCGCGTTCTCCGTCGTACAGTCGATCGCGCCGAAGGGCGCCGTCTCGAGCGGCTTCAGGTAGGGCTCGCGCTTCCCGAAGAGCGGGTCCTCGCCGCGCTTCGCGTGGAGGTTGAAGACTTCGATCGTCGATTCGAGCGCGCCTTCCGGCAGCCCGAGCTCGCGTGCGAGCTCGGCGGGCGTCTCGCCGACGGCGACGAGCTCGAAGCCGTACTCGGCAGGGGTGTAGAACTCGTCGTCGACGATCAGCCAGGCCCGGCCCTCCTGGCGCAGGAGTGCGTAGTCGCCGAGGCGTCCGTAGTAGGCGTCCTCGTTGATGAAGCGCTGGCCCTGCGCGTTCACGAGCAGGCCGGCCTTGAGGTCCCAGGGCTGGGTGACCGGGAGGGACACGGAGACCTTGTCGAGGTGGCGCGTACCGGCGCCTGCAGCCATGCCCAGCCGGATGCCGGAGCCGTCGTCCCCGTCGGCCGCGACCCGCATCGAGCATTTCATGGCGGCCGGGACGTACGCGTCGAGCATCTCGTCGTTCAGGACGAAGCCGCCCGTCGTGATCACGATCCCACCCCGCGCGCGGACGTTCCGCGTCTCGCCGAAGGTCGAGATCCGTGCGCCCGAGATCGCCCCGTCGCGCTCCCGGTAGAGCGCCGAGCAGCTGGTGTTGAACGCCGTCCGTGCGCCGCTCCGCTCGACCGCCTCGCAGAGCGCGCTCATCACCTTGTGGCCGGCGGCGCCGGGGACGGCGGCGACGTGGCCGCGGGGCGCCGGCCGGGCGAGATCACGGAAGGGATGGACGTTCTCGGAGCCCGACCAGACGAGACCGTCGTCGGTCGGCGGCTCCCCGGACTGACCGTAGTAGAACGTCTCCTTGTACGGGATGCCCTGCTCGACGAGCCAATCGAAGTGCTCGACGGTGCCGTCGCAGTAGAGCGCGAGCTTGGCGTCGTCGCGGCCGGGGCCGATCGAGGCCTGGAGGTACTTGAGCATCTCTTCGGGCGAGTCCTCGAAGCCGCAGGCCTTCTGGAGCTTCGTGCCGCCGCCGAGATAGATCACGCCGCCGGACAGGGCGCTCGTTCCGCCGCCGCCGCCGGCTCGCTCGACGACCAGGACGTCGGCGCCGGCTTCGCGCGCACCGAGCGCGGTCGCGGCGCCAGCCGCGCCGAGGCCGACGACGAGGACGTCGACTTCTTCGTCGTAGCCTTGGATCGATCCTGCATCGAGGACTTCGGTCTTCATGTCGTCTCCTGTCTTGCTCCGAGGGCGTCCCGCGGTCGGGGGCTCAGAGTCGATAGCCGCCGTCGACCCCGATCACCTGGCCGGTCATCGGCGCGCCCGCGTCCGATGCGAGCAGCACGCACATCGGTCCGAGCTCCGAGGGTTCGAGGATCCGGCGCTGGGCGCTCTCGGCCTCCGCGCGCTGGCGGGCTTCGTCGACGCTCGTGCCCTGGGCCTTCGCCATCACGTCGAAGTCGACGAGGTCGGTGTTCGTCCAGCCCGGGCAGACGCAGTTGACCGTGATGGCGTGGCGGGCGAGGTCGAGGGCGAGCTGTTTCGTGAGCCCGATCAGGCCGTGCTTCGCCGCGGTGTAGGCGGGGCTGGCGGCAGCGTGCTTCGACGCGCCGGAGCCGATGTTGATCACGCGCCCGTGGCCGCGGTCGCGCATCGATCGCACGGCGGGCCGCGTGGGCCAGTAGGCGGTCGTGAGGTTCAGTCGCAGGTTGGCTTCGAATCCGTCGTCTTCGTCCGCCTCGCCCGCGAAGAGGTTCGGGTTGCCGCCGGCGTTGCCCCCGACGTTGTTCACGAGCACGTCGATCCCGCCGAATCGTTCGATCGCCTGCCGGACGGGCTCGCCGGCGGAGATCCGGTCCGTCGCGTCGGCGACGACGGGGGTCGCGCCGATCTCGGCGGCGGTCGTCTCGAGGACGTCCCCGCGCCGGCCCGAGATCACGACCCGGGCCCCCGCCGCGACGAGGGCGGCAGCGATTCCGGCGCCGATGCCCCGGGATCCACCCGTGACGACGGCGACGCGGTCGCGCAGGAGGGGGCCGAGATCGGCGGACGGCGGCATGGACTTCCTTTCGGCGGAGGGGAACCGGGAGCAGAACGCTTAGCCAATCGCGACCGACCGGTATAGGGGGCGAGCGGCGTGGCCGATCCGCGGGGCGGCGAGTGTCCGTCCGCCGATCGGGCGGACCTCAGGCCGGCGTGTGTTCGAGCGGCGACTTGTAGTAGCGCGCAACGTCCGCCTCGATCACGTAGACCACCCGGCTCGACCACTTGCGTCGCGGGAAAGGCTTGCCGAGGTACTGCTCGGACATCGCATCGAGTACGACGAGGTCGTTGTCGTCGCGCGTCTCGATCACGCGCCCGCGGATCAGCGCCTGCTCGTAGGGATTCGCGTAGTCCGTGACCGACAGCGCCACACGCCCGTCGAGGGCGAGATTGCGTCCCTTCAGGCCGCGGGAGTCGGTCGCGATCAGCACGTGGTCGCCCTCGCGCCCGACCCAGACGGGCTCGACCTTGGGGGCGCCGTCCGGCATGAGGGTCGCGAGCGCGGCGAAATTCGGCGCATCGAGCAATCGTCGCACGTCGTCGTCGAGGGGGCGGGCCATGCGTTCCTTTCGTGGGCGTCGCTGCGAGTGGGCCGGACGCGCTTCGTAGGCCTCGCTGGCGAGCGGGCCGGACGCGCTCAGGCGAGCAGGCCGCCGTCGACGATCATCGTCTGTCCGGTCATGAACGAGGCGGCGGGGCTCGCGAGGAAGCGGACGGCGCGCGCGATCTCGAGCGGCGCCGCCAGGCGACCCATCAGGTTCTGGTCGCCCATCTCCTCGATGAACTTCGCCCTCTCGGCCTCGTCCGAGGGCAGGATCATGTCGGTCTCGACGGAGCCCGGGGTCAGCGCGTTCACCCGGATCCCGTCCTTCGCCCACTCCTGGGCGAGCGTCGAAGTGAAGTTGATCATCGCGGCCTTGGAGGCGCAGTAGGCGCCGAGGCCGCGCATGGGACGATGCGCGCAGGCGGCGGTCACGTTCACGATCGAGGCCTGCTCGCTCCGGACGAGCAGCGGATGGGCCTTCTGGGACAGGAAGAGGGCGGCGCGGGTGTTCACGCCGAAGACCTCGTCGAACTCCTCTTCGGAGAGGCGACCGACACGATGGGGCTTCAGGATCGCGGCGTTGTTCACCAGGACGTCGAGCTTCGAGGAGATCGAGCCGACACCCGCGATCAGCGCGTCGGCGGCGCCGGGGGCCGAGGCTTCGTACGCGAGGGCGTGGGCGCGGCCGCCGCCGGCTTCGATGCGCCGGGCGACGGCCTCGGCCGCGGCCGGACTCCGGCCGGTCACGATCACTTCGGCGCCCGCGCTCGCGAACTCCTCGGCGATCGCGGCACCGATGCCCCGGGTGCTGCCGGTCACGAGCGCCGTGACGCCCTCGAGGCGGAAGGCTTCGTCGGAGGCGGAGCGGTCCGTCATCGGGTCCTCCTCATCGGGGTCAGTCCCGGCTCGGGCGCGGCACGGTCGGCGGCCACTCGCCACCGCCGTAGACCTCGAGCGCGGCGCCGGAGACGTAGCTCGAGTCGCGGGCGGCGAGGAAGAGGACCGAGTGGGCGATCTCCTCGAGGCGCGCGAAGCGGCCCGCGGGAATCGCGTCGGTGATCGCCTTCTTGGTCTCGCCGTCGCCGTAGTGGTCGCCGGTCAGCTCCGTCTCGACGAGGCCGCAGACGACGCTGTTCACGCGGACCCGACCGCCCCATTCGACGGCCAGCGAGCTCGAGGCATTCATGAGCCCCGCCTTCGCGGCGCCGTAGGCGAAGCCGGTCGGCGTGGGGCGGTGGGACGAGATGCTGACGATGTTGACGATCGAGCCGCCGTGCTCCCGGCCGACCATGTGCTTGTGGACCTGGCTCGACAGGATGAGCGGCGCGTTCAGGTTGAGCTCGAGGATCTTGTTGATGAGCTTCGGCGGAGCGGTCGCCGCGTCCATCGCCGGTGCGCCGCCGGCGTTGTTCACGAGGACGTCGATTCCGCCGTTCGGCTCGGCGCAGCGCGCGAGCCAGGCCTCCGTCGCTTCCGGGTCCCGCACGTCGATGCTCTCGCAGGTGATCGCGTCCGAGGAGAAGGGCAGTTCCGGCGGACGACGACTGCACGTGAAGACTCGGGCGCCGGCGTCGGCGAAGGCTTCGCAGATGGCGCGGCCGATCCCGCGGCTGCCGCCGGTGACCACGGCGGTCTGATCGGAGAAGTCGAATCGGGTCTGGCCTGAGCTCATCGGTCCATCCTGGGAGTGCGATCCGCCAGGCGCGCCCCGGCGAAGCGCGAGCAGTGTAGTGCACGGAGTTCCCGCCGGCGTGGGCTCCGCGACGTCGCTATACCGGTTCTTCACGACCGGAGGTGCCCGTGTCCGAGGCCGAAACCAAGCATCCCCGTGACAGCGTCTTCGTCTGGCTGGTCACGAATCCCGTCACCACCTGGTGGGTCCGGACCTTCGCCGCGCGGGTCGACCCGTGGCTCTATCGCAAGACGAACGGGCGCTTCCACTCGATGGGGGCCGGGACGGACGGGTTGGTGACGATCACCATGACCGGACGGAAGACGGGCAAGGAGCGCTCCGTCCAGCTCGGGTGCGTCCATCACGAGGGCGACATCCTGCTCGTGGCGAGCGCGATGGGCCAGGAGAGGCATCCTGCCTGGCGGTACAACCTCGAAGCCCATCCGGAGTGCGAGGTCCAGGCGTTGGGCGAGTCCTATCGTGCTCGCGCCCGGGTGCTGAGTGATGCGGAGAAGGACGAGATCTGGGACCTCATGCGCGAGCAGATCCCGATGATCTTCGTGTACGAGGAGCGGACGGATCGCAACATCCGGGTTTTCCGGCTGAGTCGAATCGAGGACTGACGGGTCTCAGCTGCGCGGCTTCCCGACCAGAACGCCCCCGTCGACGACGTAGTCGGCGCCGGTACAGAACGAGCTCTCGTCGCTCGCGAGGAAGAGCACGACGTCGGCGATCTCCCGCGCGTCCGCCATCCGGCCGAGGGGATAGCCGCCGTAGGCGGCGTCGTACTGCTCGTCGGTCCAGCCCTTGCGTTCCGTCATCTTCGTCTTCGTGGGGCCGGGGACGACGACGTTGACGCGAATGCCGGCCGGACCGAGCTCGATGGCGGCGGTCTTCGAGAGCCCTCGCACGCCGAACTTGGAGGAGGCGTAGGCGGACATGTTCTCGCGTCCTTCGAGGCCCTGGACGGAAGAGAAGTTGACGATCGATCCGCCCCCGCGCGCCTTCATCGTCGTCATGACCGCCTTGATCCCCAGGAAGGCGCCGACGAGGTTCGTGTCGACGACCTTCCGGAAGGTCTCGAGGTCGGTCTCCTCGAGGGGCTTCACGCGGATCATGCCGGCGTTGTTCACGAGGACGTCGAGCCCCCTGAACCGCTCGCTCGCGGCCGCGACCGCCGCCTGCCAGCCTTCCTCGCTCGTGATGTCGAGGGGCACGAAGCAGGCCGCGCCCTCGCGGAGAGCGCACAGGGCTTCGGCGTGGGCCTGCCCTTCGTCCTCACGGCGATCCGCGAGGACGACCTGCGCGCCTTCCTCCACGAAGCGACGCGCGGTCGCGGCGCCGATGCCGCGGGCGGCGCCGGTCACGAGCGCGACCTTCCCGGCGAGCCGGCCGGATCCGTCTCGCGTCATCGCGTGATCACCCGGTCGCCGCGCACGAAGGCGTCGCGCTGCTCGTCGCCGGTGCCCATGATGTTGAGCTGGTACGTGTAGCCCTGCTCCATCCGATAGTTCGTGTGCATCTCGAACACGTCGAGGTGGTTGAGGGCCGCCTTCGCGAACTCGACGGCGGACGCCGGCTTCTCGAGGATCAGGCCGGCGATCTCCCGCGCCTTCGGCATCAGCTCTTCCGGCTCCGTCAGGTAGGCGACCGTGCCCCAGGCGTGGAGCTCGGCGGCCGTCGCCGGCTTGCAGGTCAGGCTCATCTCCCGGAGCTTCATCGGGGCGACGAGCTTCGCGAGGTGGGACGCACATCCGAGCGCGCCGTTGTCGACCTCGGGCAGGCCGAAACGCGCGTTCGTCGAGGCGATGATCATGTCGCAGCTCGCGACCAGGCCGATCCCGAGGCCCATGCAGAAATCGTTCACGGCGGCGATCACCGGCACGCGGGTCTGGTAGATCTGGTGGAAGGTCGCGTAGCAGGCCTCGCCGGAGCCCAGCAGGTGGTCGAAGCCTTCGACGCTCTGCATCTCCTTGATGTCGATGCCGGCGTTGAAGCCCTTGCCCTCGGCCGTGAGGATGATCACGCGGACCTCGGGGTTCCGGTCGAGCTCCGCGAAGGTGTCCCGGATCTTCCACGTGTCGGCGACGGTGATGGAGTTGACCGGCGGGTGGTGCATCACCACCTCGGCGACGTGGTTCTCGATCGTGCAGCGAATGCTCATGCGGGGGGCTCCTGCGAAGCGCGCGAGGGCGCGGAATTGCTTTACTTTCGCAGGTTTGCAAATCTCGGCAATCGCCGTCGCCGCTCCGGCCCACCGCCGTTAGAGTGCAGCTGCGCCATCCAAGTCCGAGGTTCCCATGACCGCTGCCCAGAGCACGATTCCGAAGATCATCAGCGTCGACGATCACGTCGTCGAGCCGCCCCACCTCTGGGAGACGCGCCTCCCGGCGAAGTACAAGGACGTAGGCCCGCGGGTGAAGATCCTGCCGCGCGGCGAGCCGGTGCTCAAGGATGGCGTCTGGGTCGAGGCGCCCGGGGACGGCCCCGAGATGGCGGCCTGGTGGCACTACGAGGACCACGTCTACCAGCTGCGTCAGATGATCGCGTGCCCGGGCATCCCGCCGGAGGAGGTCAAGCCGATCGGCGTGACCTTCGACGACATCGCGCCGGGCTGCCACATTCCCAAGGAACGCATCGCCGACATGGAGAAGAACCATGTCGAGGCCTCGCTCTGCTTCCCGAACTATCCGCGCTTCTGCGGGCAGATGTTCGCGGAGCGCAAGGACATGGCGCTCTCGAAGCTGTGCGTCGAGGCGTACAACGACTGGATGGTCGAAGAGTGGTGCGGCGACTCGGAGGGGCGGCTGATCCCGCTCTGCATCGTGCCGCTCTGGGACGCGGAGCTCGCCGCGGCCGAGATCCGACGCAACGCCGCGCGAGGCGTTCACGCCGTCGCCTTCTCGGAGCTGCCGTCCTGGCTCGGGCTGCCCTCGATCCACACGGACTACTGGGATCCCTTCATCCAGGCGTGCGAAGAGACCGAGACCGTGATCTGCATGCACATCGGGTCCGGAACGAAGACGGTGAACACGGCCCCCGAGGCGCCGACGATCATGTCGTCGAACCTGATCGCCTTGAACAGCGTGTCCTCGCTCCTCGACTGGATCTTCTCGGCCAAGCTCGCGCAGTTCCCGAAGCTCAAGCTGCTCTACGCCGAGTGCCAGATCGGCTGGATTCCCTACTTCGTGGAGCGCGCCGACGACACGTGGCAGACGCACCAGTGGGCGCAGGGCGAGACGCGGCTGCCCAAGCCGCCCTCCGAGTACTACAAGGGGCAGATCTACAGCTGCTTCTTCAAGGACAGCGTGGGCGTGGACCTCATCGAGCGGGTCGGTCTGGATCAGGTGATGTTCGAGACCGACTACCCGCACCAGGACGGGACGTTCCCGCACACGCTGGAGACGGCGGAGGAGCTCTTCGGGCACCTCCCGCAGGATCAGGTGAACAAGATCGCGCGTGAGAACGCGATCTCGCTCCTGCAGCTGGACCTCTGAATGGAACGCAGGGAGACGCTCCCGATCCCACGCGGGTGGTTCGCGGTCGTGCATTCCGACGAGCTCGCCCCGGGCGAGGTCTCGAAGGTCCACTACTTCGGCGAGGATCTCGTCGTGTTCCGGACCGAGTCGGGCACGGCGGGCGTGTTCGAAGCCTTCTGTCCCCATCTCGGCGCGCACCTCGGCGTCGGAGGGAAGGTCGACGGCGAGTCCCTGCGATGTCCGTTCCACGGCTGGGCCTTCGGCCCGTCCGGGGAGTGCACGGACATTCCGTACGCCAAGCGGATTCCGCCGGGCGTTCGGGCCGGCAGCCTCGAGACCCTCGAGCGGAACGGCTTCATCTTCGTCTGGTGGGACCCCGACGGCAGCGAGCCCTGGTACGAGGTGCCGGAGGTTCCGGAGGCGGCGAGTGGCGACTGGTCGACGCCGGACCGCTACGAGTGGAAGGTCGCGGCCCATCATCAGGAGCTCGCCGAGAACGGCGTGGATCAGGCCCATTTCCAGTTCGTACACGGGACGCTGGCCGTGCCCATCGCGGAGACGAGCGAGGAAGGTCCTTCCCGCCGCGCCTTCGCGCCGATCGAGATGAAGACGCCTCGCGGCGACGTGAGCGGCGGAATCGAGACGCACATGTACGGCATGGGCTTCGCGACCGTCCGCTTCACGGGCATCGCCGAGACCCTCGAGTTCACCGCGACGACGCCCATCGACGAGGGACACGCCCACGTCCGATACAACTTCATCCAGCCGAAGGTCGACGGGAAGGATCCCGAGGGCGGCGTGGCCGCCGCGCTGATCCGCGACATCGTGAAGCAGATGAACGAAGACGTGCCGATCTGGGAGAACAAGAAGTACCTCCCGCGTCCGACCCTCTGCGACGGCGACGGACCGATCGCCGAGTTCCGCCGCTGGTGCGAACAGTTCTACCCCGACGCCCCGCGCTGATCCGCGCCGTCGACCGGAGACGATTCGAATGCCCCTCGAGCTCGCCGAGTTCAACCTGTCGGAGGAGCGTCTCGAGTTTCGAGACACGCTCAGACGCTTCTTCGAAGAGCACGCGCCGATCGCGGAAGTGCGACGCGTCATGGAAGAGGACGGGAGCGGCCATTCGCCGGTCCTCTGGCAGGGTGCGGCGGAAGAGCTCGGCCTCGCCGGCATCGCGATCGCCGAGGAGCTCGGTGGCCAGGGCTTCGGGCTGAAGGAGCTGGGCATCGCGCTCGGTGAGGTCGGGCGCAGCCTGGCCCCGATTCCGCTCCTCGCCTCGGCCGGTCTCGCCGGTCGGGTCGTCCAGCACGTCGCGGGTGCCGAGGCCGGCGAGTGGCTCACGCCGATCGCCGAGGGGCGGGCGGCAACCCTCGCCTGGGTGGAGTCGGCCGGGGACTGGGATCCCGCCGCGACGACCCTCGAGATCTCGGGCGATGGCCCGGACGTGCGACTCTCGGGCGAGAAGCATTTCGTCCTCGATGCCGGCGCTGCGGCGGCGCTCTTCGTGGTGGCGCGGACGCCCGGCACCCACTGCGACGAGGGGCTCACCCTCGTCGCCGTCGACGCGGAGGCGTCCGGTCTCGTCGTCGAACGTCCGGAGTGCCTGGACCTCACGCGCCCGGTCTGGACGCTTCGCTTCGCGGACACGCCCGCGCGGATCGTCGGCGCGGTCGGGAGCGCCGCGGCCGGAATCCGCCAGGGCCTCGACGAGGCGACGGCGCTGCTCTGCGCCGAGATGGAGGGCGGGATGCGCAAGGTGATCGAGACCGCCATCGACTACGCGGCCGAACGCTTCCAGTTCTCGCGGCCGATCGGCTCCTTCCAGGTGATCAAGCACAAGTGCGCCGATCTGCTGATCGACTACGAGGGGGCGCGGACCGCCTCCGACGGCGCGATCGTGGCCCACGACGAGTCCGATCCGGAGGCGGGCGTCCTCACTTCCGTCGCCAAGAGCCACCTGGGGCCGGCCTACGTGCGGATGGCCACGGAGAGCGGTCAGATCCAGGGCGGCGTCGGGTACACCTGGGAGTACGACGCCCATCTCTACTTCCGCCGCGCGCTCGCCTCGAAGGCGCTGCTCGGCGACGAATCGAGCCACCGGGACCGCCTCGCGCGGCACGTCGCCCGTCAGCTCGAAGCGGGAGCTGCCTAGCATGCGTCGAGCCGACACCCCCGAAGAAGCCGCCTTCCGCGCCGAAGTCCGCGAATGGCTCGAGGCGAACGCCGAGGCCCGCGCCGAGGGGCCGCCGGCCCCGCTCGACCACTCGCCCGAGGCGGAGGCGCGTCACTGGGAGGCCGCGAAGCGCTGGCAGCGCAAGAAGTTCGAGGGCGGCTGGGCGGCCATCACCTGGCCGGTCGAGTACGGCGGTCGGGGCGGCACGCCGATCCAGCAGATGATCTGGAACGAGGAGCAGTCCGCCTTCGACGTGCCCGCCGGCTTCATCTCCGCCTCGCTCGGCATGATCGGCCCCGCGCTCATGCGGTTCGGGACCGAGGAGCAGAAGGCCTATCTCCCGGCGATGCTGCGAGGGGACGAGGTCTGGTGCCAGCTCTTCAGCGAGCCGGAGGCCGGTTCGGATCTCGCGGCGGTCCGGACCCGGGGTGAGGTCGACGGCGACGAGCTCGTGATCAACGGGCAGAAGGTCTGGACGACGAGCGCGAACTTCGCCGAGAAGGGATTCATCGTCCTGCGGACGAACCAGGACGTTCCGAAGCACGACGGCATCAGCTTCGCGTTGATCGACATGCGGCAGCCCGGGGTCGAGGTTCGCCCGTTGGTCACGATGCGCGGCGACCGCCACTTCAACGAGGTCTTCCTGACGGACGTGCGGACCCCCCTCGATCACGTGGTCAACGGGATCGATCGCGGCTGGCCGGTGACGACCTTCGTCCTCATGAACGAAGGCGCCTTCATCGGCACGTCGAGTCTGGCCGACACGAGCGCCGAGTCCCTGATCGAGTACGCCGTGGACGCGGACCGGCTCGAGGATCCGATCGCACGGGAGCGGCTGGGCGAGGCCTACGCGCGGGACCGGGTCCTGGGGCAGCTCCAGGACCGGCTGCGGGCGGCGCTCCTCGACGGCCGGATGCCCGACGTCGACGGGTCGGTCCTCAAGATCCTGTCCGCGGAGTGGGGGCACGAGCGCGCCGAGCTCGCGAACTGGTTGATGGGGGCCGAGGGACTCCTGGCCGGGGGCGACGCACCCGTCGCCGGACTCTGGCAGGACAAGGTCCTCTCTCGGGGTCTATCGGCGGTGGGCGGCGGGACCCTCGAGGTCCACCGCAACGGGCTCGGCGAGCGCGCGCTCAAGCTGCCGAAGGAGCCGCGCTTCGATCGCGACGTCGCTTTCCGAGACCTCAAGACGAGCGGCTGATCCCGCGCGCGTCCTGTCCTAGCGTCGGAGCGCGCGCCTGGTCGGTGCGCACCGAAACGATGCCAACGAAGGAGCCCTCATGGCGAAGCTTCATACGCCTGCAGACGTGACCCCCGCGCTCTCCCTCCAGCCCCTGAACTTCGCTGCGGAGGATCCCGGCGTCGGCGGCTGGCAGCCGCTCATGAATCAGGGCGTCGGCGCGGACAAGGCGGGCATCGATCGCCTCGTCGTCTCCGACCACGTCATCCTCGGCGAGAACCTCGGCCACTACGCGGATCCGAAGCGCGGCGGAACCGAGGGCGGCGTCCAGCCGACCGGCCCCGACGGCCACTGGCTCGACCCGTTGGTCGTGATCTCGATGTGGGCCGCGCTCACGAGCCACACGCGCTTCCTGACGGGGATCCTGATCGCGCCGCTCCGTCGTCCGGCGACCCTCGCCAAGCAGCTCTCGACGATCGACGTCCTCTCCCACGGTCGGCTCGACATCGGCGTGGGCGTGGGATGGCAGGAGGAGGAGTACCAGGCCAACGGCGTCGCCTACAAGGGACGCGGCAAGCTCCTCGACGAGACCCTCGACATCATGCAGACGCTCTGGCGCGATCAGGCGGCGGCGTACTCGGGAGATCTCGCGACCTTCGAGAAGATCCACCTGAACCCGAAGCCGCTCCACGATTGTGGCGTCCCGCTCTGGATCAGCGGTCGCCTCAACAAGAACGTGCTCCAGAGGATCGTTCGCTTCGGCTCGGGCTGGATTCCGTGGGGCGAGGACGCGATGGATCCGATCGGCGGTCTCGCGAAGATCGGCGCCGAGATGGAGAAGGCGGGCCGTGACATGGCCGGCTTCCAGGCGGGGACCTACGTGCAGATCGTCGAGGACGGCGGGAAGATCGACGCCGAAGCGACGATGGCGGCGGTCGGTGCGATGGCGGAGGCCGGGATCACCGACTTCCGCGTGACCCTCGACCTGCCGGCCGAAGAGTCGGCCGTGCAGGACATGCTCTCGCCCCTCGTCGAGGCCTTCCGCAAGCAGGCGGGGCGCTAGCCCGGGATCCGGTCGCCGCGAAGCCGGACGCGCGGAACCTTTCCAGGGGGCCCTGGCCCTCTCCGGAGACGGTCACGGCGGCTTCGCTCCGACCGGGGAGAGGGGTTCGCGTGGATTTCGATTCGGTGATTGCGATCGCCCCGATGCTGGCCGGGGCCGGCCTGGCCGCGTTCCTGCTGGGGGCGCTCGTCGCGCACTCGTCGCCGAGACGTCCGCGCCGGGCCGCGCCGCCTTCCGCGGCCGCGATCGTTCGCGATCTCTGTGTCCTGAATACCCGGCTCGCCGAGGACGCGAGCCTCGCCGCGCTCGTCGTCCGCTACGTGGAGCGCCCCGCTCAGCTCGATCGCGTCGAGCGCGTCCGGGCGCGGGCCTGGTTCGACGCCGCGCGCCGCCTGCACGGACTCCTCGACGAGGCGCTCGAGCGCGAGCCCGGGCTCGCCGAGCGGCGGGACCGGTTCGCGCCGTCGATGGGCGAAGCGCCGACGACCTCACGTGGGGTCCGCCCCGGCCCGCACGCGGCACCTCGGGTCTCGAACGTCACGCTGATCGACCCCGAGTTCATGGCCTGGGCCGAGGCGATGAAGGAACGCCGGCGAGCCTGAGCGCCGTCACGCGACCGAGAGCACCTCGAAACGACGCTCGCCCCGCGGCGTCCGCAGCGTGCCCTCGTCGCCGACCTCGAGCCCGAGCAGCGCCTGGCCGAGCGGCGAGACCGGCGTCACGGCGCGCACCGTTCGATCGTCGAGCTGGAGCTCGATCCCGGCAGCGCCCGGGACGAGCAGCCACTGCTCCTCCTGCGCTTCGCCGTCCTCGCCCTCCGCGGCGACCGTCACCAGGGCGCCCACCGCGATCGCCTCGTCGTCCGCGAAGTCCCGGATCGGCGCGCTGCCGAGCGCCTCGAGGGCCCGGCGGAGCTCGGCGACGCGCTCGGCGAGCCCGCGGGCGAGGTAGCTGTCTTCGGTCGCCCGGGTGTCCTTCGCGTGCTCGGCGCGATTCTCTTCGTGCGTTACGCCGGCGGCGGTGTCGGCCTGGCGTCGCTCGACGGTCGCGAGGTCTTCCTCGATGCGCGCGCGGAGCCCGGCCACGAGTCTGCGCTTGTCGGGAGAGGCGTCGCTCACGTCGCTTCGATTCTCTTGTTGGCGAGGAGGGCGCTCCGATACGCTCGCGCTCGTCCGTCGAGGCGCGGGCTTCCGGTTCCCTCCATCAGGTCACGCACGATGAAGCTCTACCACGTTCCCGGCTCCCGATCCGCTCGGGTGCTCTGGCTCCTGCTCGAGCTGGACCTCCCGCACGAGGTCGAGCGTCTCTCGATGGCGGACGGCTCGCTGCGTTCGCCCGAATACCGGGCGATCCATCCACTCGGTCGCGTGCCTGCCCTCGAAGACGAAGGCACGACCTTCTACGAGTCCGGGGCGATCGTGCAGTACCTGCTGGAACGATACGGGCAGGGCCGTCTCGAGCCGCCCGTCGGCAGTCCGGATCGCGCGCGCTACCTGCAGTGGTTCCACTGGGGCGAGGCGACGCTCCTGCCGCCGATCGTGACGATGAACGCCCATCGTTTCGCGTTGCCCGAGAAGGACCGCTCCGAGAAGGCGATCGACGTGGCGCAGCGACAGCTCGCGCGGATTCTCGGCGTGCTCGAGCGCGCGCTCGAGGGACGGTCCTACCTCGTCGGGGACCACTTCACCGCCGCCGACCTGATGGTCGGCTACGGCGTGACCCTCGCGAAGCTCGTGGGCGAGCTGCCGGACGACCTGCCCGCGGTGCAGGCGTGGCTCGCGGAGCTCGCTGCGCGTCCGGCCTACGCCGCCGCCCTGGCCGGAGGATTTGCGGGCTAGGAGGCTCGCGACGCTCAACCGTCCCGATCGCCGAAGAGGTTCTTCTTCGCCTCGTCGTCGAGCCCGTCCGCCATGTCCGCCACGAGCTCGGCGCCGGCCTCGAAGCCTCGGACGAAGGCAGGGCGTTCTCCGCAGGCTTCGAACCAGCGCCGCAGGTGGGGCAGGTCATCGAGGGTCTGGCCGTGGTGGTCCCGCATGGGGATCCACGGCCAGCAGAGGATGTCCGCCATCGAGAGCTCGTCGACGATGAACTCGCGTCCCTCGAGCCGCTTGTCGAGCACCTCGTAGAGGCGGCGGGCCTCGCGGGTGTAGCGGTCGATCGCGTAGGGGATCGGCTCGGGCGCGTAGTTGCGGAAGTGTCCCGCCTGGCCGCACATGGGGCCCTGGTTCGCCATCTGCCAGTACATCCATTCGAGGACCTGGACCCGTCGTCGCGGGTCCTCGGGCATCAGGCGGCCGGTCTTGTCCGCGAGGTACTGCAGGATCGCGCCGGACTCGAAGACGGAGATCGGCTCGCCACCGCCGATCGGATCGTGGTCCACGATCGCGGGCATGCGGTTGTTCGGGCTGATCTCGAGGAACGCCGGCTCGAACTGGTCGCCTCGGGCGATGTTGCAGGGAACGATCCGGTAGGGGAGCGCGAGCTCCTCGAGCGCGATGCTCACCTTCCAGCCGTTCGGGGTGGGGAAGTAGTGGAGATCGATCATGCGCGCAGCATATCAGGGGCGGTCCACCGGCTGGTGGCTGCTTCCGCGGGCTTCGAGGGACGCTGGCCTGGATAATTCCGTCCTCGATTACTTATCGGTGGTGTAATAGGACCGAGCTCGGTCGAGGAAGTCGCCGTCAGGGGCGGCGTCACCCCTATCGGGGTGGTAGAACGTGTTCCAGCTCGGGCCGCCCAGCCCGTCCGGCGCCCCGTATCCGCGCCGGGAATCGATGAACGTGCCCGCCGATCGCGGGCTCAGGAGTGACGATGGATTTCGGATTGAGTGAGGAGCAGGAGATGCTCCAGGAGACGATCCGCGGCTTCGCGCAGAACGAATGCCCGACGACGCGCCTCCGGGAGCTCTTCGACGAAGGGGAGGGCCACGACCCCGCGCTCTGGAGCGCGCTCGCGGAGATGGGCGTGGCCGGCCTGATCGTGCCCGAGGAGCACGGGGGCGCCGGGATGGAGCTGCTCGATCTCGCTCTGGTGGCGGAGATCCTCGGTGAGTTCGCGATCCCCGGTCCCTTCCTGGGCCATGCCCTCGCGGTCCGCGGCGTCCTGCTCGCCGGCGGCAAGGATCAGCAGGCGCGGATCCTCCCGGATCTCGCGGGCGGCGAGACGATCGCGACGGTGGCCCTCCAGGAAGGCGACGCCGCCTGGTCGCCGGACGCGTGGACGGCCCGCGTCCGAGGCGGCCGCCTCACGGGCGAGAAGACGATCGTCTCCCACGCCGCGCTCGCCGATCGGATCCTCGTCGGGCTCGACGGCGGCGGGTTCGCCTGGGTCGACACGAAGAGCGAAGGCATCGTGATCGAGGATCTCGGCGGGATCGACCGGACCCGCCCGGTGTACCGGGTGCGCTTCGAGGGCACGCCCGCGGAGCTGCTCGAAGGCGGCGACGGGGATGCCTGGTCGCTGGTCGACACCGCGGCGGTCCTGCTGGCCGCGGACGCCTTCGGCGCCGCGATCAAGCTGATCGACCTCGACGTGGCCTACGCGCTGGAGCGCGAGCAGTTCGGTCAGCCGATCGGTCAGTTCCAGGCGATCAAGCACACGATCGCCCGGCTCGGCACCGACATCGAGCCGGCGCGCGCGCTCGTCTGGTACGCGGCGCACTGTCTCGACGCGATCCCGGACGAAGCGTCCCGGGCGGCCTCGGTCGCCAAGTCGCACATCACGGACCGCGCGATGAACGCCGCCCGCGAGTCCGTCGAGCTCCACGGGGGCTACGGCTTCACCTGGGAGTGCGAAGTCCAGATGTGGTTCAAGCGGATCATGCTCGATCGTTCGCTGATCGGAACGCCGGACCAGTGGCGCGAGCGAACGGCCGTGCTGGGGGAGTACTGAAATGGATCTCGAATACAGCGCAGAACACCGGGCCTTCCGCGACGAGGTCCGCGAGTTCCTCAAGGGCTGGCCGCTCACGGGCGACGAAGCCAAGCTGCCCCAGGAGGAGCAGGAGCAGATCTTCCGCAAGCGCGGGATCGAAGCCGGCTACGTCTATCGCTCCGTGCCGAAGCAGTACGGCGGCTCCGAGCAGCCGCGGGACGCGATCAAGGACCGCATCATCGTCGAGGAGTTCTACGCCGCCGGAGCGCCCCGCGACCTGATGTCGCAGGGCGCGGGGCTGCTCGTGCCGACGCTCCTCGAGTACGGCAACGAAGCGCAGAAGGAGCGCTACATCCCGCTGGCCCTGACGGGCGAAGAGAACTGGTGCCAGGGCTACAGCGAGCCGGGCTCGGGGTCGGATCTCGCGTCGCTCCAGTGCCAGGCGAGGCTCGACGGCGACGAGTGGGTGCTCAACGGACAGAAGATCTGGACGTCCTCGGCCCAGCGTGCCCACATGATGTTCGGGCTCTTCCGCTCCGAGCCCGACGCGAAGAAGCACGAGGGGATCTCCTACATCCTGGTGCCGATGGACACGCCCGGCATCGAGGTTCGCCCGCTGCGCGAGATGGGCGGCGGCTACGAGTTCAACGAGGTCTTCTTCGACGACGTGCGCGTGCCCTTCGAGAACACGGTCGGGGTCCGCGGGCAGGGCTGGCAGATCTCCCGGGCGACGCTCGTGCACGAACGCAACCTGATCGGCAACCCGAACATGATGCGGGAGGCGTTCTCGGATCTCCTCGACCTCGCGCGCAGTCGGACGATCGACGGCCGACCGGCGAACGAGGATCCGGGTATGCGCCGGCGGATCGCGGAGATCGAGGGCTACGTGCAGACGAGCGAGCTCTCGAACATGCGCCAGTTCACCGCCGCCAACAAAGGCAAGATGCTCGAGGTGATGCGCCCCATGATGATGAACAAGGTGGCCGGGACGGACACCATGCAGATGATCATGAAGTGCGCCTACGACCTGCTCGGCGGCGACGGCGTGATCGCGCCGACCGAGGACGAGCTGGACACCTGGGGGCGCAAGACGACCTCGAGTGGCTGGGTCCTCCAGTACATCTTCTCGATGGGACCGTCGATCGCCGGCGGTGCGAGCAACATCCAGCGCAACATCATCGGTGAGCGCGGCTACGGGCTGCCTCGGGACCTGCGGCGGGACTCCTAGCCCGCCCGCCGGCCCCGGGGTCGGCGTCCGCTCAAGCGCGCCCCGCGAAACGCCGATCCGGATCCTCGAAGGAGTCCCGGATGAAGAAGGCCATCGCGAAGGCGGGTTTCAAGCTCGGCGGCGGTCTGCTGCTGGTGGGGGCCCTGATCGGGGTCCGCATCGTGACCGCCGATCCGGACGGCCTCCAGGGCGAGCTCGAAGAGCTCGAGGCCTTCGAGGCCGAGCTCTCCGCAGACGCGGACCCAGGTGCGCAGGCACGGGGTGCCGAAGCGTCCGCCTCGAGCAAGGACGAGGGCGAGAGCGGGCTCGTGGCGCGCGTGAGCGCGACGGTGCGGGACGGCCTGAGCGGTGAGGCGCCGGGGCCCGACCCGAATCGTCTCGTCCGCTGCGACCTCGGCGGAGGTGTGCAGTTCATGCGCGCGGCGGACTGCCAGAGTCGAGGCGGCGACCTGACGGACGTCGACCGCTAGGCCGGCGCTTCCGTCCGGCGGGCCTTCGCAGCGCGGCCCGACGCCACGTGGCCGCCCACAGGGGCTAGGCGGGCGCCTCTTCGCCGCGCGCGACGTCACTCGAAGGGGCGGCGGGCGCGTCCGCCTCGTGGTCGATCGGCCGCAGACCCAGTGCCGCGATCAGTCCGAACGCCGCGAAGAGGGCGCCGAGCAGGTAGCCGTCGCGGAACGAGGACGTGGCGGTCGCATCCGCGCACATCGCGGTCAGGATCGAGACGCCGGCGACGGCGCCGATTCCGGTGGTCGTCGACATGGTGGAGACGGCGATGCCGTGGTCCGGCTCGTCGACGGCCGACGCGACCATCGTCGAGAGCGAGGGCTGGGCCAGTCCGGCGCCCACGCCGGCCAGGACGAGCCCGGCGACGATCGGCGCCAGGTGCTCGATCTGTGCGCCGATCGCGAAGGCGCTCATCGCGCCGACGACGGCGACCATGCCGGAGATGATCATCGCGCGTTCGCCGTAGCGCGCACCCAGACTCCCGCCGACGGGGGACGCCGCGGAGAGGGAGATCGGTCGCGCGATCGTCCACATGGACGTGGCCGCCTGACCGAGGCCGAAGACGCCGAGCATGATGAGCGGGCTGATGATGAACCCGCCCATGTACGCGAACTGCATCATGAACCCGATCACCAGCGGCAGCACGAAGTTGCGCCTCGTGAGGAAATCGAGGGGCAGCAGGGGGGAGGGCGAGCGCCGCTCGATCGACGCGAAGAGAGCGAGCAGCGCCGGCGTCGCGAGCAGCGCGAGCAGGACGCGCGGATCGGACCAGCCCCAGACGGGGAGCCGGTTCACGGCGAAGGTCAGCACGAAGGCGGCGACGGCGAGCGCCGCGGCGCCGGGGACGTCGAGGGAGAGGTCCTCGCGGCGAGGGGTCTCGACCAGCACGAGGAGCGCGACCGACAGCGCGATCGCCGACAGGCCGCCCTGGATCATGAAGATCGGTCGCCAGCCGATCCACTCGACGAGCACGCCGCCGACGGCGAGGCCGACCACCGGCGCGCCGGCGATCACGACGCTCATCCAGCCCATGGCCTTCACGCGATCCCGGCGATCGTAGACCTTGAACAGGATCGCCATCGACGCGGGCATGGTCGCCGTCCCGGCGAGCTGTCCGAGGGTCCGAAATCCGATCAGGCTGGTCGCGTCCCAGGCGAAGGCGGTCGCGGTCGCCACGACCGTCGCGAGGGCGAAGCCCGAGAGATAGACGAGCCGATGGCCGTGCAGGTCGCCGAGCTTGCCGAGCAGCGGGGCCGAGACGGCCTGCGCCAGCATCGGCGCGGTCATCACCCAGGCGATCGTCGCGACGTCGCTCCCGAGGTCGGTCGCGATCGTCTTGAGCGACACGCCGAGGATCGTCATCGTGAACGTCGTGGCGAAGCAGCCCGCCAGGCAGGTCCAGAGGACCCAGCGCCGATGTCGAGGGCTCGCGAGCGCACGGGCTCGCAGACGCTGCCAGGGACCGGCGGCGCCCGGATCCGGCGTCGGGGCCGATCGGGTGCGGGAGGCCTCACCGGCGCGCGACGGCGCCTCCTCGGGCGCGCTCGCAGGCCCGGTGGGGCCGGGTTCTTCGTGCATGTGATGGAGATCCCGGTGGGCGCGGGCGGCCGCAGCATAGCGCGAGGGCGGAGGCCCCCCAGACGGCCGCGTCCTTTCAGATCGAAACCCCGATCGCACGGGCGCTGCAGACCGCATGGCCGCGCGCCGCGAGGGCGCTCCAGGACGCCCTTGCGTGGCACTTGCCTTGCAGTTGCGTGTGCCCGCGCGAGATCCCTCGTGCAGCACGGAGACACGCATGCAGGTCAAGATCGAATCCTCGAACGCCCGATCGGCGCAGGCGGCGCCCGGACGACCCGACGAGAAGCCGGCGAAGCCGAGCGACGACGCGTCGAAGCCGGACGCGCGCGGAACCCGGTCCGGTGACGTCGAGGTGGACGTCTCGGATCAGCTGCAGCGGGCGCGGCAGGCCATCGAGGCGAGGCGCGCGGACCTCGAGCGGGTTTCTTCCGTCCGTCCTCCGGCGCCCGACGTCGGCGCGATCGCCGAGCAGATCCGGTCCAACCCGGGGCTCGCCGCCGTCGCCCAGGGCGAGGTCGACCCGAGCCGGGCCCATCGGCTGCTCTCGCAGCTCCCCGAGCTCCCGCCGGGTGGGCGCGCCGCGCTCGAGACGCGCGACGAGAACCGGTGGGCTTCCCGGGCGGAGCCGGCGCAGCTCGAGAGCGCTTCGCGGACGCTGGCGGAGCGGTGGAGCGACGGCTCCGCACGGGCCGAGGGCGAAGCGGCCCGCGCGGCCTGGGTGCGTTCCCTCTCGCTCTGAGGCCGGTTGTGATGCGCATCACGCGTGCGGGCGCGTTGCGCTCCGGGCGTAGATTATCGGCAACGCGGGTGCGGGATTCGTCTCCTCGACGACAAATCGGTCTTTTCCCGACGCCGCGTGCCACGTGTCCGGAGAATGGGTCACTTATCTCTATGACAGTGGGGGGCCCTGTCATCTCTCTGGGATCCGGGACGAGGCTGTGTGCCTACGTTGCGACGTGCGACGTGGCTCACGTCCGCCAGCAGGCGGTCGCAAAGCCGTTCCGTCGATCACCCCATCGACAACATCGGAATCGCTGAACGACCGCTCGGAGGGCGGGTGTGGGGATCTCTGCCTCTCGCGGAGGCCGATACCCGCGTGCATTCGTGAATGCACGTGGTGAAAAATCGGTCGCCGCGTTTCAGGGAGAACTGCATCCGAAATCCGGCGCAGCGGACGTAGAGCGCGTTTCAGGGAGTGCGTGACGGCGGAGGTGCATCTCGGAAGCGCTCGCGTAGCGCCGCGTGGACACGTGGGTCCACGGGGTGCGACCGACCGGTCCACTCGCGGCTGGCCTGGCTGGCCAGACACGGGTGGGCGGACGGGCGGGAGTGCGGCTGGAGGACTGCGGCGGGCGTTCGCGCGCGCGGTGGTCCCGAGGAGGTGTCGTGTCCCGTACGTCCGCTGCTGCGGCGTTGACGATCGAACCGGACGAAGTCGAAGCGTCCGGTTCGGCGTTCGAGCGCCATGCTGATGCTGAAGATCCCGTGCTTTCCCTGAACGAAGCCGGCGAGCGCAATACGCGCGTGCCCCTGTCGGAGCTGTCCGATCAGGAGCTGCTCGAAGGGCTGCGCGCCCAGAACGAGCTCCACTTCAGCGAGCTCTACAACCGTTACTTCCAGCGCATCTACAACTTCGTGTTCGCACGGATGCGCAATCACGCGGAGACCGAGGAGGTCGTCCAGGAGACCTTCCTGGCGGTCTTCCGATCCTTCGAGAACTACCGCGGCCAGTCGTCGCTGCTCTCGTGGATCTACGGCATCGCCAAGAACACGACGAACAATCATCTGCGCCGCACCAAGAGCCAGAGCGAGCGGATCGATCTCGCCGACGAGGAGGATCTCGCACCGCGGGTCTCCCTCGGCGAAGGCATGCCCGACGAGCAGCTCGACATGCAGCGCTTCGGTGACCTGCTGGCGGAGCGCCTCGACGGGGTGGCCGACTGGCAGGCCGAGATCTTCGAGATGCGCCACTTCGAGAATCTCTCGATTCCAGAGATCTCCGAGCGGACCGCCCGCTCGAGTGATGCGGTGCGTTCGAGTCTCTATCGCGTGAAGCGACTCTTCTTCGAAGCGGCGGCCGCGAACGGAAACGCGATGGCCCTGGCCGGCGGGGGGAGTCGTCGATGAAGCGCTCGATGGGAGAGGTCGTCGGTCTGCCGACGGCCGACGACTACCGGCAGGACGTGGCCGGAGCACCGCTGGTCGCGCGACGCCTCGACGTCGCTTCGTTCCGGCACGCGCTCGACGATCCGATGGGAACTGCCGAGACCGACGCCGAGTGGGCGGCGGAGTTCGCGGACTTCATGGACGGCGACACCGCCTTCGAACGGGGCGAGCTTCCGGAGCCCGACCCGATGTTCCGTGAACGGTTGCGTCGACGGCTCTGGCGAACGCACGTGATCGCGAACCTGCGCGACGGCGGCGAGACGCACTAGCCCTCGAGCGAATCCGTCCGCGCGGGGACCGCAGAGGCCGGTCGTGGCTCCGCCCGCGGGGCCTCGCGGTGAAGTCGACTGCGGGTGTAGGGATCCGCGCGGGATCGGTTGCCCTCATGTGGCGTCCCGGCGGGATTGGGGCAAGATGGACGGGTCGGCTTCGACCCACCCGACGGAGACGCCCCATGACGATCGACCTCGACCTGAACGATGAACTTCCCAAGGACGAGGCGTATTTCGACGAGGGGCCGTCCCGGGTCCGGAGCTTCGACGCGAGGCTGCTCGAGGAGCCGCTGACCTTGTTGCCGAGCCGTCCGCCGCTCGCGATGGGGCGCGATGATTCGGTCAAGGACGCGATGCACGCGATGCGGAAGCGCCACCGCGGCTGCGTCCTGGTCACGGAGGACGGGACCGTTCAGTCCCCGTTGATCGGGATCTTCACGGAGCGCGACGTGCTCTTGAAGATCATCGACTCCGGTCGCAATCCGGCGGACGTGCCGCTCTCCGACGTGATGACGAGCGAGCCCGAGTCGCTGCCCATCGATGCCCGCCTGGCCTGGGCACTCAACATGATGAGCGTCGGTGGCTTCCGGCATCTGCCCGTGACGGACGAGCGAGGCTGTCCCGCCTTCATCCTCTCGGTTCGCGACATCGTCGAGTTCCTGGTCGAGTCCTTTCCGGCGGAGATCCTCAACCTCCCGCCGGACTTCCGTCGGGAAGAGAAGAGCCTCTCGCGCGACGGCGCCTGAGCCGCGCCCCGTCCGCCGGCAGCGCCTCTTCCGGCCTTCCCGCCTCGCGCCGCCTCCGTCAACGCCCCGGGCTTCCGCGTCAGGGGAACGCCCGGCCTCGCTGCAGGGAATCTCCGGTGACGCTTTTTCGTTTCGTCCATTGGCGTGCGAAAACGTGAAGTTGCGTGGGAGGGGGGACGAAGAGTGCCTTGAGTTGGGTCGCTCGATTCCATCGACCCACGCCTCCGGGCGTCGCGAGGGCTCATGTCGGAACCGGAAAGCGAAGCTTCGAACGAAGGGGAAGAGGCCGTCGGCTTCTTCTTCAGCCGTCAGCCGATCGTCGCCGGCGAACGCCGTCTGATCGGCTGGGAGCTGGCCTTCGGCTCGCCCGAGGGCCGAACGATCTCCCAGGGCGAGGAGCACAGCGATGCGTACTTCGCCGCCGCGACCGAATTCGCCCGGACGGCGAGCTGGGACTCGCTGCTCTGCGGAGGCCGGGCGCTGCTGCCGGTGGACCGTCGGCTGATCTTCAGCGACGTCCTCGAGGACCTCCCGAGGAATCGCTTCCTGCTCGGGCTCTCGCCGTGCGACGAGATCGATGCGAATCTCTCGAATCGCCTCCACGACCTGCACGGCCGGCGAGGGACGCGGCTGCTCTTCTTCGGCTACGCGCGACGCGACCGGCGCGAACAGCTCCTCGACCTCGCGGATGCGGTCGAGATCGATGCCTTCAACCGGGCCGAGGACGCGCGCGCGCTCCTGATCCGACGCGCGCAGCGGCGGAACCTCCAGGTCCTCGCCACGTCCGTCGACGGCGACGCGGACTTCGTGCGGATCCGAGACTCCGGGTTCGAGCTCTTCGCCGGGCGCAGCTACTCGGAGCACTCCTCGGATTCGGAGACCCAGGCGACCGCCGACGGCAAGGTCCTGCTCCAGCTGCTCGTCGAGGCGCGGGGCGAGCTCGAGATCGAGCCGGTCACGAAGCAGGTCGAGTCCACGCCGGCGCTCCAGGAAGGGTTGCTTCGCCTCGTGAACTCCCTAGAGCTCGCGCGGGCGCAGAAGATCGAGAACGTGGGACAGGCGCTGATCATGATCGGCGCCAAGGGGCTCTCGCGCTGGCTGAACCTGCTTCTCTTCCAGATCGGCAGCAAGCACGGGACGCGCGGGCCGCTGTTCCGGGTCGCGGCGAGCCGTGCGCGACTGATGGAGCTGATGGTCGGCGCAGGCGTCGACGGAGCGACGCCCGAGATCAAGGCGCGCGGAGAGACGGCCTTCCTCGTGGGAATCATGTCCCTCGTGCACGTGCTGCTCGGCGTCGACCGCAAGACGGCGATCGACGGCCTGGTCCTCCCCGAGGAGATGACGCTGGCGCTCTCGAGCTACGGCGGCGAGCTCGGCCGTCTGTTGCGCCTCTGCGAGTGTCTCGACAGCGGCGAATTCGTCGAGGTGGCGGAGATCGCCGCGGAGCTCGGCGTCTCTCCGGGCACGCTCTGGAGCCATCAGTGCGCGGCCTTCGAGTGGGTCGCGCAGATGATCTAGCGCGCGTCGCGCCTCGTGATCAGGTGACCTCGAGCGCGCGCGTCATCACGATCTTGCCGGATCGCACGAGCTCCACGATCGAGTCTTCGCTGAAGAGGCTGATCATCGCGTCGAGCTTCTCGCTGCCGCCGTAGACCCGCAGGATCACGCTTTCGGCGGCGTAGTCGACGACCTTGGCGCTGAAGTGCTCCGCGACTTCGAGCACCTCACGGCGCTGCTCGCCCTCGCATCGGAGCTTGATCAGGGCGATCTCCGTCTCGTAGCGGTCGGAGGACGTGTGATCGAGCGCGTGGACGACGTCGACCAGCTTCGAGAGCTGCTTGATCATCTGCTCGAGGATCGCGGGATCGCCCGAACAGGTGACGGTCATGCGCGAGAAGCCGCTCCGCGCGGCGGGGCTCACGACCAGGCTCTCGATGTTGTAGCCGCGCCGCGAGAAGACCATCGCGACCCGGACGAGGACGCCCGGGGCGTCGCGCACGAGGAGCGAGATGGTGTGCAGGTCGCGGCTCGCCTTCTGGGCGTTGCCGGGAGCGATCGGGCGGAACCCGGGCGGGTTCTGGATCGGCGTGGGACTGCTCATGTCGATGGATCCTGTCTGGGGCGAGTGAGGAGGCGAGAGCGCGAGCTCCTGCGAAGCGCGGCGTGCATCCGGCCGGCGCTCAGGTGCTGCCGGTCGGCTTCGCCATCTGTTCCTTGGGCTTCTCGATGATCATGCCCGAGAGCGGCGCGCCGGCCGGGATCATCGGGAACACGTTGTCTTCCTTCACGACCTCGGCGACGACCAGGCAGGGGCCCTCGTCGTACTCCTGGGCCTCGGTGAGGATCCGCTCGATGTCGGAGGGACGGCGGATTCGCAGCGCCTTGACGCCGTAGGCCTGGGCGAGCTTCACGAAGTCCGGGTTGCCGACGAGGTCCACGCCCGACAGCCGGTTCTCGAAGAAGAGCTCCTGCCACTGGCGGACCATGCCCAGGAAGTTGTTGTTGATCACGAGGCACTTGACCGGGAGCTTGTGGATCGCGGCGGTGGCGAGCTCCGCCTGTGTCATCTGGAAGCCGCCGTCGCCGCACACGGTCCAGACCTTCTTGTCGGGGCAGCCGAGCTGCGCGCCGATCGCGGCGGGGAAGCCGAAGCCCATCGTGCCCGCGCCGCCCGACGAGATCCAGTGTCGGTTGGTCGTCGAGAGGCAGAACTGGGCGGCCCACATCTGGTGCTGACCGACGTCGGTCGTGATCACCGCGTCGCCCTGCGTGATCTCGTGCAGCTTGTCGAGCACGTGCTGGGCGCGCAGGCCTCCCTGCTTGGCGTACTTCAGCGGGTAGCGCTTGCGCCACTGCTCGCACTGGGCGAGCCACTCATCGGTGTCCGCGGCCGAGACCTGCGGGATCAGCTCCTCGAGGACGAGCCGGGCGTCGCCGGCGATCGCCACGTCGGCGGTCACCATCTTGCCGAATTCGGCCGGGTCCACGTCGATGTGGATCTTCGCGGCGTCGACGCAGAACTCGTCGAGCTTGCCCGTGATCCGGTCGTCCCAGCGCGCCCCGATCGCCATGATGCAGTCGCAGTGGTCGACCGCCTTGTTGGCGTAGGCCGTGCCGTGCATGCCGAGCATGCCCAGGTGGAGCGGGTGGGTCTCGTCCGCGGCGCCCTTGCCGAGCAGGGTGTTCACGATCGGGGCCCGCAGCTTCTCCGCCAGGCGGATCACCGCCTTGCCGGCCTGGGAGATGACCGCGCCGTGGCCCACGTAGAGCACCGGCCGCTTCGCGTTCATCAGGACCTCGGCCGCCTGGCGGACCAGGGCCGGGTCGCCGTGGGTCGGCACCGTGTAGCCGGGGAGGTCGACGTCGTCGACGAAAGGCGCGTCGCAGGGGCCCTGCGTCACGTCCTTCGGCAGGTCGATGAGCACCGGCCCGGGCCGGCCGGTCGTCGCGATGTGGAAGGCCTCACGCGTCGCGCGGGGGATGTCGGCCGCGTCCTTCAGGAGATAGCTGTGCTTGACCACGGCGTAGGTGATGCCGGTGACGTCGGCCTCCTGGAATCCGTCCTTGCCGAGCATGGGCGTGATCGTCTGACCCGTCAGCACGATCACCGGCACGGAGTCCATCTGGGAGGTCAGGAGGCCCGTCACCGTATTCGTGGCCCCCGGTCCGGAGGTCACGAGCACGACACCGGGCTTCCCGGTCGCCCGGGCGTAGCCGTCGGCCATGTGGGCGGCGCCCTGTTCGTGGCGGACGAGGATCAGCTCGATGCTCGAATCGACCAGCGCGTCGAAGATCGGCATGGCAGCTCCGCCCGAATAGCCGAAGATGTACTCGACACCCTCGCGTTCCAGGCACTGGATCAGCTTCTCCGCGCCCGTCGGCACGCGATTTTCCATCTTTGCTTCCTCGTCAAGCTACGAAGCGACCGGGTTTGGCCTGGAAAGTCCACGATTCTGTGGCTCGCGGCCGTCCGTTGTTCGAAGTCGGCAGAATATGCCACATGCGAGAGTGGAAACCTCCCTGAATCTCTCTCGGGGGCAAAGAATGTCGACTCTAGGCTCCTGTTTTGAACTTCAGGGATGCCTGACCCCTTCAATTGATGCTCCTGCTCGCTTCATATTTGACTTTCTGGAAATCTATAAAGGCGAAGAGGTGTTCCGGTAGCCGAATCGACGATCTCGAGAAGGGCGGAACCCCCTCGGGCACGACGTCCTCGGAGTCGTTAAGCTGGGCCCGTCACGTCCCGATCCTGAGGCATCGATCCCGGCCCGCCCGCGCGGTGTCGGAGTTCGAAGAACCTGCGCAGTCCGACTGCGCGCAAGGCCCATCCGGACGCGGGCGAGGGGGATCACGATGCAGGGAATCGAAGCGGGGAGCCGCCGCCGGGCGGGCGGATCGCGTCGCAGGAGTGGCCTCTTCGGTCTCGTCCTGGCCGCCTTCTGTGCCGCGGCGCTGACCTTCGCATCACCGGCCCTCGCCGACGAATACGACGAGGATTCGGCGGGACATCCCCTGCGGATCGTCGCCTACCTGCTCCACCCGGTGGGCGTCGCCATCGACTATCTGATCCTGCGTCCCGCCCATTGGCTCGTCTCCCAGGAGCCGATGAAGACCGTCTTCGGCCACGAGGACTAACGCCCCGCCGCTCGCCGAGAGGCGCGCGAAGGACGGGGGACGGAGGGCCGCGGCGTTGCGGCAGCGGGCGCGGCAGCAGCGAGCCAGCACGACGAGCCGAGCCCCTCTCGGATCCAGACGGCGCTCCCTCGTCGCGATTCTCGCGCTCGTAGTCGCCCGGGCCATGCCGGCGGGGGCCGACGTCCCCGATCCCGGGTGGCTCGCGGGCGACCCGGGCCAGCGGCTCGACGTGCGCGGGATGACCTTCGTCGCCAGCGAGGGCGGTGCCAACGAGATCCTGCTGCGCGCCGAGCGCGCGGACTTCTACCCCGAGCGGGAGGTCGCGGACCTCGACGTCGTGGACGTGGAGGTCACGCCGGGCGACGACCGGGTCGGCTTCCGCATGCGCTGCGACGAGGGCCTGCTCAACCTGGCGACGCAGGCCTTCATCGCCGAGGGGCACGTCGTCGGCACGATCGAGGGCGATCGGCAGTTCGAAGCGCTCTGGGTGGCCTATGATGAGGTGGAGGGGGTGCTCTACACCGACGATCCCGTCCTCATCGTGGATGAGGACGGTCGCTACCGGGGGGGCGGCTTCCGCTATTTCGTGAACGAGTCGCGGTTCCGTCTGCTGGGCGGCGCGACGGTCGTACAGGACCCATGAGCCGAATCCGCCCGATCCACCTCACCGGCGCGATCCTCGCCGCTGCGCTCGTCGCCCTGGCCGTGTCGGCGAGCGCCGCACCGAGCCTCGGCATCGCGCGCTTCGTGGGGGACGTGGCGCGAGGGGCGGATCGCGTGACGCTCTCCGAGACGTTGGCGGAGGCCATCGCCGAGCGGGAGCTCGACCGGGTGCTTCGGCCGGGGACCTTCGTCGCGGAGCCGGGGATCGATCCGAAGGCGGCGGACGTCCGGGAATGGGCCTACGCCGCCGCCATCGACGCGCTGGTCCTGGGGCAGGTCTGGCCCGCGACCGAGAAGCGCCCGGCCCGCCTCGTCGTCGTCGTGCGCTCCGGGCACTCCGGCGCCGAGCGTTCCCGCCATGCGCTGGACCTTCCGGGCGTCGCACGCCGGGGGCCCGTCCTCGAGGCGCTGGCCGACGAGATCCTGGCGGGGCTCGGCTACGCGCCGCCGGACGACGCGTTGACGGCGCCGGTCGACGCGGCGGGCCCCGCGGCCGCCGCGGGAGACGGGGAGAGCGGGCGCGGCCTCGACGCCGCCTTCGACCGGGAAGGATTCGACGGGGACGCTCCGATCCAGATCAAGGCGGACGAAGCGGAGATCGTCAGTCGTGATCACGGGCGCGAGCTCCTCTTCCAGCGGAACGTCCAGGTGACGCAGGCGAACGTGACGCTGCGGAGCGAGCGGCTCGAGGCGACCTACCGCCGAGGCGAGTCCGAGCCCGAGAAGCTCGTCGCGCACGGCGACGTGCTGGTCGACCAGGGCGGGCGGCGCGCGCGATGCGATCGCGCGGTCTACCTGCGCAAGGACCAGCGCCTGACCTGCTCCGGGGACGCGGAGCTCGTGCAGGGCTGCGACATCGTCCGCGGCGACTCGATCCATTTCTGGCTCGACGACGATCGGGCGCGCGTCGAGGGCGCGGCTTCGATCGTGATCCGACCCGAGGGCTCGGCGGGGGCCGGCTGCCAGGACATGGAGGGCCGGTCGTGAGCGAGGCCGTCCTCTCCGCGACGGGGCTCGTCAAGCGATACGGCGAGAAGGTCGCCGTGCGTGGGATCGATCTCGAGGTGCGCAGCTCCGAGGTCGTCGGCCTGCTCGGGCCGAACGGCGCCGGTAAGACGACGACGTTCAACATGATGGCGGGCAGCGTGCGTCCGAGCGAGGGCCAGGTCTTCCTCGGCGACGAGGACATCACCGAGCTGCCGATGTACCGGCGCGCGCGGATGGGGATCACCTACCTGCCCCAGGAAGCCTCGATCTTCCGGAAGCTGACCGTCGCGGACAACGTCGGGGCGATCCTCGAGACCGTCGAACCGAACCGCGCCCGCCGCAAGGAGCGCCTCGCGGAGATGCTCGCCGAGCTCGGCCTGACCGAGAAGGCGAGCCGGAAGGGCGCCGACCTGTCGGGGGGCGAGCGACGCCGGGTGGAGATCACGCGGGCCCTCGTGCTCGATCCGCAGTTCATGATGCTGGACGAGCCCTTCGCGGGGGTCGATCCGATCGCGGTGATCGACATCCAGAAGATCATCGAGCAGCTCAAGGCGCGCGGGATCGGGGTGATCATCACCGACCACAACGTCCGTGAGACGCTGTCGATCTGCGACCGCGCCTACATCATCAAGGACGGAACGATCCTGCGACTCGGAACGCCTGCCGAGATCGCCGAGGACCCCGAGGTCCGCGAGGTCTACCTGGGCAAGAATTTCAGCCTGAACTGACGCGGATGCCGGCGGGAAGCCGGTTCGAGGGGGTGGGGGCGATGCCCCGCGGGCGAATCGCCGGCAAGCGACCGGTGAATCGTCCGGAGGTGGAATCTGGGGGATTCTTGGCCTCAAGAACACCGCCCAAGAGGACGCGAAGTACACTTGGAACGCAGCGTGCATGGCGCCCGCCGCCGCACGCGATGAGGAACGCTCTCCGGCCATGGCCATCGAACTGAAACAGCAACTCAAGATCTCCCAGCAGCTGGTCATGACGCCCCAGCTGCAGCAGGCGATCAAGCTGCTTCAGCTGAACCAGCTCGAGCTCGTGAACCTCGTGCAGCAGGAGCTGCAGGAGAACCCGGTCCTCGAGGAATCGGACGGCGAGGAGGAGACGCAGGCCGAGCGCGACGACGCGACGCCCGACGAGTTCTCGGACGCCGCCGAGAGCGGCGAGCCGGTCGAGGCCGGAGACGGAGAGGCCACGCCGGAGCTCGAGATCGCCGCGGACCTCGCCTCGGCCGAGAGCGCCGACCTCGGCGAGGGCGCGACGGCGGACCCGGCCAGCGAAGCCGCCGCGGAGGAGCCGGGCCCGACGGACGCGGAGAAGATCGCCGACGTCGAGTGGGAGCAGTATCTCGAGAGCCACCCGATGACGGGGCTCGATCATGGCGGCGTCGCCGGCGAGGACGACCGACCGTCGCTCGAGGCGACGTACACCCGCCGGCCGAGTCTGGCCGAGCACCTCGAGTGGCAGCTCCAGGTGACGGACCTCGACGCCCGCGAGCTCGAGATCGCCCGCTGGATCATCGGGAACATCGACGAGCGGGGCTTCCTCTGCTCCACGGTCGAGGAGCTGGCGCGGCAATCGGGTGCTCCGGAGCCGGACGTCGAGCGCGTGCTCGAGGCGATCCAGCAGCTGGACCCGACGGGCGTCGCGGCGCGGGATCTGCGCGAGTGCCTGCTGATCCAGATCGACACGCTGAAGATCGACGACGCCCTCGCGCGCCGCCTCGTCGACGAGCACATCGACCTGCTCCAGAAGCGCGACTTCCGAGGCCTGTCCCGGGTGACGGGGGCGACGCTCCAGGAGGTGGCCGACGCGGCGCGCGTGATCGGTGGCCTCGAGCCGCGGCCCGGGCGCGGCTTCGGCGGCGAGGACCCCGTCTACATCACGCCGGACATCTACGTCTACAAGATCGGCGACGACTTCCACGTCCTGCTCAACGAGGACGGGCTTCCGAAGCTCAAGATCAACTCGATGTACCGCGAGGTGCTGTCGTCGGCGGGGTCGAAGGGGGCCGTCTCGGCGCCGCCCGCGGAGCTCGCCGAGAAGGACACGAAGAACTACGTCCACGACAAGGTCCGCTCGGCGATGTGGCTGATCAAGTCGATCCATCAGCGGCAGCGCACGATCTACAAGGTGATGCAGAGCATCATCCACTTCCAGCGCGACTTCTTCGAGCACGGCTTGGCGTATCTCAAGCCGCTCAACCTGCGCGACGTCGCCGAAGACATCGAGATGCACGAGTCGACGGTCAGCCGCGTGACGACCAACAAGTACGTCCACACGCCGCAAGGGATCTTCGAGCTCAAGTACTTCTTCAACTCGAGCATCGGCCGCTCGGACGGCGGCGAGGCCGTCGCCAGTGAGAGCGTGAAGGAGAAGATCCGCAAGATCATCGAGGCCGAGGATCCGGCCCGCCCGCTCTCGGACCAGCGGATCGCCGAGATGCTCAAGGCCGGCAGCATCGACATCGCTCGACGGACGGTCACGAAGTACCGGGAGGCGATGAACATCCTGTCGTCGACGAAGCGCCGTCAGGTCGTCTGACCCGACGCGTCGGGCACGCTTCGCGCGCCCGAGCGGGACTTTCTTCCTTGCCGCGCGCTCTGCGCGCGGGGCTCGCTTGACACGACTTCGCGAGTAAGGGGAGCTTCCGGCATTCGCTCGCCGGAGGGCGTTCGGTAGGCTGCGCTGAAAAGGGGCGCTGACCCGCGTCCCGCCCCCGAATCCCCGGAATTGGGGATAGCGAGGGTCCGCCGGGCTGGGATAGAGTGCGGCCGCACTGCGGAGCGGGCATGAAGATCACGGACATTCTGGTGCGCGAGGGCTCGATCCTCGACCTGGTCGCGACCGGGAAGGACGACCTCCTCGCGGAGCTCGCGGGGGCCCTCGCGGCGGCGGAGCCGGCCCTGGAGCGGGACGCGCTCCTCTCGGTGCTGCGTGAGCGCGAGGCGCTCCAGAGCACCGGGATCGGCGAGGGGGTGGCGATCCCCCATGGGAAGATCGGTGGCCTCGATCGTCTCGTCGCGACCTTCGCACGCAGCACGGCCGGCGTCGATTTCGAGTCCATCGACGGCCAGCCGACCCAGCTCTTCTTCCTGCTCGTCGTCCCCGAGCAGTCCGGTGGCCAGCACCTCAAGGCGCTGGCGCGGATTTCGCGCTTCTTCCGCGACGCGAGCTTCCGAGAGAAGCTCCTCGGTGCCGGGGACCTCGACGAGATCTTCCGCGCGATCGAAGAGGAAGACGCCAAGTTCTGATCCTCGGCGCGCGGCGCGAGTCCCGTTCGTCGCGGTGGACCGCAGATCGCGCCGGCTCGAAGGGAGAGGCGTTGGCGATCCGGGATTCCGACCCGAGCCCCGAAGAGGGCGTGCCCGTGCGGGACGCGGAAGCGCAGGTGCACGGCTCGCTCGTCGACGTCGCCGGGATCGGCGTGTTGATCATGGGGCCCTCGGGGATCGGCAAGAGCGAGTGCGTGATCGAGCTCGTGCGTCGCGGTCAGCGCCTGGTGGCGGACGACGTGGTCCGTCTGGCGCGGGACGACGCAGGGCGTTTGATCGGCTGGTCGCCGCCGCACATCCGTCACTTCATCGAGGTCCGCGGACTCGGACTGTTGAGCGTCGCCGATCTCTACGGTGCCGAGGCGACCCTCGACGAGTGCGAGGTGGGCTTCGTGGTCCGACTCGAAGCCCTCGGCCGTGGGAACCAGTTCGAGCGCATCGGAATCGAGCGCGAGCGGGAGGTGATCCTCGAGACGGAGGTCCCGAGGGTCCGGCTTCCGGTCCATGCGGCGAGCAACCTGGCGACCCTGGTGGAGTTGGCGATCCGCGACTGGCAGCTGCGACTCCGGGGAGTGAACGCGGCGGAGCGACTCGATGAGCGCCTCCGTACCACGAGTGGCATGCTGGGGACGGCCGGAGACGGCGGGGGGGGCGAAGAGTGAGCGGACAGGGCGATCAGCGCATCGTGTTCGTGAGTGGCTTGTCGGGGTCCGGGAAGACGACCGCGATGGCCGCACTCGAAGACCTTTCGTTCTACTGCGTCGACAATCTCCCGGTCCAGCTCGTGCCGCAGTTCCTCCAGCTCTGCACGACCGCCTCGACCGACATCGATCGCATCGCCCTCGCCCTCGATGCGCGCGAGCAGCACTTCCTGGAGCGTTTCCCGGAGCTCGTCGCCGAGCTGCGGGGCGGGGGAGCGGACGTCGAGGTGCTCTTCCTCGATTGTTCGAACGAGGTGCTCGAGCGCCGCTATCGCGAGACGCGGCGGGTGCATCCCCTGGCGCCGACGGGGTCGGTGCTCGAAGGCATCGAGCGGGAGCGGTCGCTTCTCGACCAGGTGGTTCAGCTCGCGGATCTGAAGGTGGACACGAGCCTGCTGAACGTGCACCAGCTGAAGGACACGGTCGTCCGCCACGTCTCCGGGGATGCGCCCAAGCAGACCGTCGTGAACGTCGTCTCGTTCGGCTATCGACACGGGACGCCGGCGGCGGTCGAGCTGCTCTTCGACGTACGTTTCCTGCCGAATCCCTATTTCGAGAGCGAGCTGCGCCAGGGGACGGGCCTCGAGAAGGACGTGGCCGACTACGTCCTGACGAGCGATCGCGGGCGCGCCTTCTTCGCGCGTCTCGATGGCTTCGTGGACTATCTGCTCCCGTTCTACGACGAGGAAGGCAAGGCCTATCTGACGATCGGCATCGGGTGCACCGGCGGCCGCCACCGATCGGTCGCGGTGGCCGAGGCGGTCGGGGCGCGGTTGCGAGATTCGGGGCGCGAAGTCAATGTGTCCCATCGAGACGTGGAAAGGCCGCTTTGACGATGGCTGTGACGAACGACAATCCCGGGGTCGGCGTGCTGATCGTGACCCACTACCGGCTCGGCGAGGAGTTCCTCCAGGCGCTGCGGCTGATCCTGCCCGAGGCGCCGGCGTGGGACGCGGTGTCCGTGGATCCCTCGATGCCGGTCGAGGAGGTTCGCGGGAAGATCGCGGACGGACTCAAGGCCGCGGATGCGGGGGAGGGCGTCCTGATCCTCACGGACATGTTCGGGGGGACGCCGTCGAACATGAGCCTGTCGTTCCACGACGAGCACCAGGTCGAGGTCGTGACGGGGATGAACCTCCCGATGCTGATCAAGCTCGCGACGCTTCGCGAGACGAAGCCCCTCGACGAGCTCGCCGCGTTCATCAAGGCCTACGGGCAACGGAACATCTCGGTCGCCAGCGAGCTCGTTCCGGAAGCCGGCGGATGAGCGACCTGACCGTCGAGAAGGAGTTCACCGTCCGCGCGGAGCTCGGGCTCCACGCCCGCCCGGCCGGCAAGCTCGCCTCGGTCGCGGGGCGCTTCGAGGCGGAGGTCTCCCTAGGCCGGGGCGATGAATGGGTGAGCGGCTCGAGCGTGCTCTCGATCCTGTGCCTGGCGGCGACGCAGGGCACGGCCCTCCGCGTCCGCGCCGTCGGCGCCGACGCCGAGCAGGCGGTGATGGAGATCGGGGCGCTGATCGAATCGCCGGACTGATACCGGTCGGCGCTACGCGCCTCTCGACGCGTCCATGGGGACGCATCTTGCGCTGAGGGCTCTGCTCCTGGGGCGCGTCCTGCGCTGCTCCGGGCTCTGCTTCGGAGGCGCGTCTTGCGCTGAGGGCTCGTCTCGGGGGACGTTCGGGGCTTCCGGTGTGTGCCTTCGGGGCGTGCGGGGGTGGTGTGCAACCCCGCGATTTTCGGCGATTTTCGTTTGATCCGGCGGGGCATTCCGCCTACCCTGCCGCCCTCATAAACAGGGGGAGCCCGCGATGGCCTCGCGCTTGATGTTTACTTCCGAGTCCGTGTCCATGGGACACCCGGACAAGATGTGCGACCAGATTTCCGACTCGATCCTCGACGCGATGCTCGCGCAGGATCCGGCTTCGCGGGTGGCCTGCGAGACGGCGACGACGACGGGTCTCGTGCTGGTCTGCGGTGAGGTCACGACCTCGGCCGTCGTCGACATTCCGACGATCGTCCGAAGCGTCGTCCACGACATCGGCTACACGAGCTCGGAGATGGGCTTCGACGCGTCGACCTGCGGCGTCACGGTCGCCCTCGGCAAGCAGAGCCCGGACATCTCCCAGGGCGTTTCCGAGGGCGAAGGCCTCCACAAGGAGCAGGGCGCCGGCGACCAGGGCATGATGTTCGGCTACGCCTGCGACGAGACGCCGGAGCTGATGCCTGCGCCGATCCGCTTCTCCCACCGGCTGATCGAGAAGCACCGCGAGCTGCTCGAGACCGGCGAGCTCGACTACCTGCGCCCCGATGCGAAGAGTCAGGTCACGATCGAGTACGACGAGGACGACCGCCCCAAGCGGATCGACACCATCGTCCTCTCGACCCAGCACTCGCCGGACGTCTCCCACGATCAGATCCGCAAGGACATCATCGAGGGGTGCATCCGGACCGTGCTGCCCGGCGAGCTGATCGACGACGACACGATCTTCCACGTGAACCCGACCGGGCGCTTCGTCGTCGGCGGTCCGATGGGCGACGCCGGCCTGACCGGCCGCAAGATCATCGTCGATACCTACGGCGGCATGGGCCGTCATGGCGGGGGCGCCTTCTCGGGTAAGGACCCGTCGAAGGTAGATCGCAGCGCCGCCTACGCCGCGCGCTACGTCGCGAAGAACCTGGTCGCCGCCGGCGCGGCCCGTCGCGCCGAGGTCCAGCTGGCCTACGCGATCGGCGTCGCCGAGCCGGTCTCGATCCGCGTCGATACCTTCGGGACGAGTGATCTCGACCGCGGTCGCCTCGAGCAGATCGTTCGCAAGCACTTCGACCTGACGCCGCGCGGGATCGACGAGGCCCTCGACCTGCGTCGCCCGATCTATCGAACGACTTCCTACCACGGCCATTTCGGTCGTGAGAACGTCGGCCTCCCCTGGGAGAAGACCGACAAGGCCGAGGCGATCCGCGCCGACCTCTAGGAGGTCGGTCTCGATCAAGCGTCCTGGCGATGGATCGGAAGCGCCCCATGACCGACGACCGGACCTGCACGCGCCGGCGGCTCGCCCGTTCGCGCGTGCCTGCGCGGGGCGTGCCGCGCGCGCCGCTGAGCGCGCTGGCGGTCCTGATCGTCGTGCTCGTGGGTTGCGCGACGGCGCAGGCCCGGGACGCCGCGGACGTCCGCGTCCTGGTCTACGACGCGGCCGCCGCGCTGGATCTCGGCCCGGCGTCGGCGCCGGTTCGGGTGGAGGTCGCCGGCGACCAGCTGGTCGTCGACGGAGAGGCCGTCGGGTCGCGCTGGTCTCCGCGCGGCGCGGGGCCCTGGCGCGTCGGGCCCCGGAGCATGCGTGGGCGGATCGCCGTGCGGGCGCGCTCGGGTCGGATCCAGGTCCTGAACCGGGTGGACCTCGAGTCCTACGTCGCGTCCACGGTCGGGGGAGAGATGTCCGCCAGCTGGCCCGAGGCAGCGCTTCGCGCGCAGGCAGTGGCGACCCGGACCTACGTCCTCCACGAGGCGGCGCGCCGTGCAGGCCGGGACTGGGACGTGAGCGCGACGGCCACGAGCCAGGTCTACCGTGGGCTCGAGACCGAGACGCGCGAGACCCGCTCCGCCGCGAAGGCGACGAAGGGAGAGGTCCTGACGCATCGCGGGGAGCCGATCCTGGCGGTCTTCCACTCGACGGCCGGCGGACGTACGGCGACGGCCGGCGAGGTCTGGGGCGAGGATCGGCCCTATCTACGCGTGGTCGACGTCGAAGGTGAGGACATCGCGCCGCACACCTACTGGCGCATGGAGTTCGAGGCGGCCGATCTGACCGGCGTGGTCTCGGCGGCCGGCGCGGAGGTCGGAGACCTCGATTCCCTGGCGGTCACCCGCCGGACCCTGAGCGGTCGCGTCGAGCGGCTGGAGCTGCGTGGAGACCGCGGACGTCTCGAGCTGCGGGGGGCCTCGCTTCGCAGCCTGGTCGGGACGCTCGGGCTGCGCAGCACGCTCTTCGACGTGCGGGAGACGCCGAGCGGATTCGCCTTCGTCGGGTCGGGCTACGGGCACGGCGTGGGGATGAGTCAGTGGGGGGCACGGGCGCTGGCAGAGCGCGGGCTCTCGTACCAGCGTATCCTCGCGCGCTTCTATCCCGGGACGAGGCTCGAACGCTGGCCCTCCCGGCGTCTGGCACGCAACCTGTCCGAAACCCCGTCGGTCTCCGCCGACCGAGGGGAGGTGAGATGAGACCGAACGACCTGACGCTCCTGCAGGCCCAGCCGGGCGGTGCGGACTTCTCGTTCTTCCTGATGATGGGGGCCATCTTCCTCATCTTCTATTTCCTCGTGATCCGTCCGCAGCAGCGGCAGCAGAAGGAGCGCGACGCGTTCCTTCGGACGGCGGCCAAGGGCGACGACGTCGTCACGTCGGGCGGAATCCACGGCAAGGTCGCCGCGGTCGACGGCGAGGTCCTCGAGGTCGAGGTGGCGCGTGTGCGCGGCGAGAAGGTGAAGCTCAGGGTGAGCCTGGCCCGGGTCGATCAGTTGACGAAGGCCGGTCAGGCGAGCACTGAGAACGCCTCAGAAGCCTCAGAAGCCTCAGAAGCCAAGGCTTCGAGCTAGGCGGGAGATTCGAACGTGGGTGGACCCGTGGGATTCAGAACGATCAGCGTCTTCTTGCTGCTCGTCCTCTTCTCCTTCATGACGGCGGCGAACTTCATTCCGAAGGAAGATCGCGTCGCGAGCAATTTCTGGCCCGACGAAGGGCTGCGCCTCGGGCTCGACCTGCGCGGTGGCATCCATTGGGTCGTCGGCGTCGAGCTCGAAGAGGCCGTCACCCAGGAGCTCGAGTTCGTCCGTCAGTCCGTCGAGGAGCGCCTCGAACGGGATCAGGTCGCGCTCGGCGGTGCCGTCGTCGAGGGCGAGACGCTGACCCTGCAGCTGCGGTCGGAGGACGATCGGGCCGCCGTGATCGAGGCCGTCGACGACACCGGCGTCGTCCAGAGCGCCGGCGGGAGCGGAGGTGAGCTGCTCTACACGCTCACGGATACCTGGGTCGCCGAGGTTCGGGAGCGCACGATGCTCCAGGTCCTCGAGGTGCTCCGGCGTCGCATCGACGATCCCCAGCGCGGCATTCCGGACTCCGTGGTGACGCGGCAGGGGGACGACCGCGTCCTCGTCCAGATCCCGGGCGAGCAGATCGACCGCGATCGCGCGCGCAACCTGCTGAAGAGCACGGGCTTCCTCGAGTTCAAGATCGTCGAGGACAGCGACGTCTCGGAGGAGGCGCTCCGTCGCCGCTATCCCGACGGCATCGGGGACGATCGCGTGATCCTGGTGGAGAAGGATCGCCAGACGGATACGGTCATCGCGGCCTATCTCCTGCCGAAGGTGGCGGCCATCACGGGGGCCTACCTCGAGGACGCGCGTCTCGAGTTCGATCAGACCCAGGCCCCGATCGTCGGCTTCCGCTTCAACTCGGCCGGGGGCGAGATCTTCGGCCGGCTGACCGAGTCCAACATCGGCAAGCCCCTGGCGGTCGTGCTCGACGAGCAGGTCTACAGCGCGCCGTCGATCCGTGGGCGCATCACGATGCAGGGCCAGATCACGGGCAACTACACGTCCGAGGAGGCCGCTGATCTCGCGGTGATCCTGCGCGCCGGCTCGCTGAGCGTGCCGACCACGATCGAAGAGGAGCGCACCGTCGGTCCCGGCCTCGGCCAGGATTCGATCGAGAGCGGCGCCCGGGCCTCGATCATCGGCCTCGTGCTCGTGCTCTTCTTCGCTGCGGGCTACTACCGTCTGTCCGGCGGCTACGCGGCGGTCGCGCTGCTCGCGAATCTCGTCATGTTGATCGGCTTGATGTCCTTCTTCGAAGCGACGCTCACGCTGCCCGGCATCGCGGGCCTCGTCCTGACCGTGGGCATGGCCGTCGACGCGAACGTGATCATCTTCGAGCGCATCCGCGAAGAGCTCCGCGGCGACAAGTCCGTGCGAGCGGCGATCGCGACCGGCTTCCAGAAGGCGACCGGCGCGGTCCTCGACGCGAACATCACGACCCTGATCACGGCGATCATCCTCTACCAGTACGGGACGGGCCCGATCAAGGGCTTCGCCGTCACGCTGTCGGTCGGGATCGTGACGAGCGTCTTCGCGGCCCTGGTGGTCACGCGACTGCTCTTCCAGCTCTTCCCCGGCGACCGCAACGTCGAGTCCCTCTCGATCTAGCGCCGATCGGCGAAACCCTCTTCCTCCCTCCCTACAGGAGACGCCCGTGCCCTTCGAAATCGTTCCGGCCGGCACCCAAATCGACTTCCTCGGCAAGCGGCAGATCTGTCTCGTGATCTCCGTCGGCCTGATCGCCCTCGGTGCGATCTTCTCCGTCGCCAAGGGCGTGAACGTCGGCCTCGACTTCGCCGGCGGAACCGAGGTCCAGCTGCTCTTCGACGAAGGCGTCGCCGTCGACGAAGAGGCGCTCCGGGCGCTCACCAACGAGAAGGGCTTCACGAGCGTGCAGGTCGTCCGGTTCAGTGACGACGCCGCCGTGGACGAGTTCGTGATCAAGTTCCTCGACGTCGCCGAAGGCTCCGCAGCGGCCGGCGAGGTGGCGCGGCTCGAAGCCGAGGCGGAGAACGACGGCGAGAGCGCGATCGGACTCGAGGCGAATACGCGGGTCGTCGTCCTCGAATCGTTCATCGGCCAGGAGATCGGCGGTCACACCGAGCAGCGCGTGGAGTACGTCGGTCCGCGCGTCGGCGCCGAGCTGCGAGAGGACGGGGCCCTCGCGCTCCTCTACTCGGCCATCATGATCCTGATCTACGTCGCCTTCCGCTTCAGTGCGCGATTCGCGCCCGGCGCCGTCGTCGCCGTCGTCCACGACCTCGCGATCACGGCGAGCATCCTCGTCATCCTCGGCGAGGAGTTCGACCTTCGGATCCTGGCCGCGATGCTCGCGATCCTCGGCTACAGCCTGAACGACACGATCATCATCTACGACCGGATCCGCGAGAACATGGAGCTCCACACGACGGCGGATCTCGAGGCGACGCTCAACACGAGCGTGAACCAGACGCTCTCGCGGACGGTCCTCACGTCGGTGACCACGCTGCTGGCGCTGCTCTCGCTCTTCTTCCTGGGCGGCGAGGTGATCCAGCCCTTCGCGAAGACGATGCTGATCGGCGTCCTGGTCGGCACCTACTCGTCGATCTTCATCGCGTCTCCGCTGCTCCTCTTCCTCGAGCAGCGCTACGGCGACGGCGGCAAGCCGAAGGCCCGGAAGGGGCCGGGCGTGAACAAGGCGGTCGTCTAGTCGGTTCGCGACGCGCTTCAGGGGGCCAAAGACGAAACGGCGCTCGCTGCGGCCCGTGAGGGCCGCCAGCAGCGCCGTTCGTTTCTGGACATGCCGGTACGTAGGCCCGGAGGGCCTGGACCGACTAGCCGGTCTTGCGGGCCTCGCCCTCGGCGGCCGCAGGCGCCGGCTGGGCAGCGGGCTTCTTGGGCTCGCTCGTGCCGATGCTCTGGGCCGACATGTCGATCGCGCCGTTCAGGACCGCGCCTTCCTGGACGTTCAGGCGAGGAGCGCGGAGGTCGCCCTCGACGACGCCCGTGGCCTGGACCTCGATCCGCTCGGTGGCGGTGAGGTTGCCGATCACCTGACCGATCACGATGATCGACTTGGCCTGGATCTCGGCCTTCAGGCGGCCGTTGGCTCCGACCGTCAGCTGGTGGTTCTGCAGGTTGACGTTGCCGTCGACCTGGCCCTCGATCTCGAGGTCCTCGTCGCCGGCGAGCTCACCCTTGAAAATGATCGACTGACCAATCGTGGCCATGCGCTTGTCCCCCTGTCCGCGTGTGCTCGTGCCGGTCTTCTCGCCGGTCGCGGTCTTGCTTTCCGGCGTGGTCGCCGCCTTGGTTTCCGCCGAAGACTCGCCTCGTGTCGAGACGGGTCGGGTGGTCTGGGTTCGCTGCGAGTCGTTTCCGGTCGGGCCTGCACCCGGATCCGTCTGCTGGTCGCGATCGGAATCAACAGAGGTATTATCCCCACGATTCCTCGAGCTGAAGAGCCCCACGTGTTCCCCTCCGAACGCTTGGGCCCCCGGTCAACCTGGGGGGCGGCGGTCGAGCTTAACGCATCGATCGCACGCGCGAGCCGCTCATTTCGAACCCCGATCCTCCTTCCTGTCCAGCGGATTCCGCCGTGATTCCAGTCACGGCGAGCTCCTCGAGGACGAGTCAACGATGCCTCCCCCTTCGTCCGATTCACAGCGAGGCTGTAGAACTTCCACGCGGTTGAATCGCGGAGCGCGGGGTGGGCGGCGAAATCCAGGGCGTCGGTTGCATCGCCACTGGCCGAAACGCATCATCCGCGCACGCTCCCGCACAGGCCCGATCACATTCCCTGGACCGGCTTGCAGAATGCAAGGATGGCCGGTCCGGCTGGGCAGCCTCGGTCACGCGTCGTGGCCACCGCCCGGACGAGGGATGCGCTCCCGAGGCCTCCCAATGCCGATCGACGCTCCCTCCGCCGCCGGGAGCCCGATTCGGAGGAAAATCATGTCCGTCCGCCGGTCCTTCGCCCTGTTCGTCCCCACGGCCATCCTCCTCTTTTCGGGGAGCACGGCCCTGATCGGGGTCGGCGCCGCGCGGGCCGCCGAGAGCGAGGAAGGAGAGAGCGAAGCCCTCTACGTCTCGCAGGTCTCGGTGGCGACCGAGGGGGATCTCGCGCCGGATGCGGAGATCGTCCGTGAGGGGCGTCCGATCTCGATCAGCGAAGCCGTCGCCCTGGCGATCCGGAACAACCTGGACGTCGAGGTCGAGCGCTACGGCCCGGCGATCGCGGACGCGGACCGCGACGGCGCGTGGGGCGCCTACGATCCGACCCTCTCGGCGGACATGCGCTACGACGTGCAGAAGACGCCCAACACGTTCGTGCTCAACAACGCGGCGGCAAATCGCGATCGCGTGAAGGGCGGCGGGATCGGCGTCGACCAGCTGATCCCGTTCGTCGGAGCGCGGGTCGGGCTGCGCTACAACGCGACCTCGACGTCGACGCGCAACACGCTGCAGCTGCTCGACGAACAGTTCGATTCCAGCTTCTTCATTACGGCGACGGTGCCCCTCGCCCGCGGTCTGATCTGGAACCAGGAGTGGACGAACGTCAAGACGGCGGAGATCGGGAGCGCCGTCGCCTTCGAAGGGTTCCGCACCTCGGTGATGGATACGGTCCAGCGGACCGTCGATGCGTATTGGGGGCTCGTCGCGACGCGGGACCAGGTTCGCGTCGCGCAGAAGAGTCTGGAGACGGCGCGGGCGCTGCTCGATCAGACGAAGACCCAGTACGAGGTGGGCGTCGTCTCCCGGGTCGAGGTCGTCGAGGCCGAGGCCGGCGTGGCCGATCGCGAGTTCGGCGTGATTCGAAACGCGAACGACTATCGGAACGCACAGGACGCGCTGATCGATGCGGTCCTCGGGCGAGAGCTCGGTGCGCTGACCGATCTCCAATTCGCGCCGACGGAGGCCCCCGACGGGTTCGGCGACCAGACCGTCGACGTCCGCCGATCCGTGGACCTGGCCTTCGCGAATCGGCCCGAGCTCATGCAGCTGGCGCAGCAGATCGAGCAGGGCGAGCTCGATCTGAAGTTCGCGAAGAACCAGCGGCTTCCGCAGTTCGACGTCGAAGGGCGTTTCGGGTACGTCGGGATCTCCGGTGAGGGAAACGTGGGACGGACCGACTTCGACGATCCGACCGGCCCCCCGCTTCCGCCGGTTCCGAACCGACCCTTCGATCAGTCCGACAACGACTTCTTCACCGCCGACGGCTCGGACAACTACCGCGTTCAGGGCGTCTTCTCGATTCCGTTCCCGAACACGACCGCGCGCAAGCGGGTCGTCCGCAGCGAGCTCGAGCTGCAGCGCGCGAAGACGAGGCAAGCGCGGCTCGAGCAGACGATCATCCTCGAGGTGCGGCGAGCGGCGCGCAACCTCGAGGCGTCGCAGCAGGGCATCGAGGCGGCCGAGCGCCGTCGGTTGGCCGCCGAGGAGCAGCTCCGGGCCGAGCGGATCCGGCTCGAGCACGGCGAGTCGACGCCCTTCGAGGTGCTCCAGCGCGAGAGCGACCTCGTCGAAGCGGAGAGCCAGAAGATCAACGCGCTCCAGAGCTACCGCTCCGCCGAGGTCGGTCTCGAGCGCGCGCAGGGCACGATCCTCGGAACCCACGCCGTGGTGCTCGCTCGCGAAGCCGAGCCCGGGGCCGAGTAGCGGACGGACGATGCGGGAGGGGGGAACCGTTGCTGCGCTCGTGCTCGGTGCCGGCCGTGGAGAACGGCTCGGGCATGCGCTGCCGAAGGCCTTCGTTCCGCTCGCCGGACAGGCGCTGCTCGCGCGGTCGGTCCGCGCGCTCGCGGACTCGGGCGCCTTCGACGTGATCCAGCCCGTCGTGGCGACCCGGGATCTCGACCACTGGGCGAAGCTCGGCCTCGAGGGGATCGCGGGGCTCCGGCCGCCCGTTCCGGGGGGCGCGGAGCGGCAGGACTCGATGCGTGCCGGACTCGCGGCGCTGCCCGCCGACGTGGCGTTCGTCGCCGTCCACGACGCGGCGCGGTGTCTGGTGTCTGGCGAGGATCTCCGGGCGGTGGTCGGCGCGGCGCGGGCGTCCGGCGCGGCGCTCCTCGGCGAGCGCTGCCGGGATACGCTCAAGCGGGTGGTCGACGGGCGGGTCGTCGAGACGCCGCCGCGGGACGAGATGTGGGCCGCGCAGACGCCCCAGGTCGTCCGCCGGGACTGGCTGGAGGACGCGATGGCGCAGGCGTTTCAGGCGGGACGACTCGGGACGGATGACGCGCAGCTCGTCGAGTGGGCGGGATACCCGGTCGAGATGGTCGAGGCGCGCGCACCGAATCCGAAGATCACCCGTCCCGAGGATCTGAGAACGGCCGAAGCGCTGCTCGTCTCCGAAGGGCGGTACGCGTGATGCGGATCGGTCAGGGATTCGACGTCCACCAGCTCGTGCTCGGGCGCCGACTCGTCCTCGGCGGCGTCGAGATCCCCCACGAAAAGGGACTCGAGGGACATTCCGATGGAGACGCATTGCTCCACGCGGTCGCAGACGCGATCCTCGGGGCGCTGGGAGAGGGCGATCTCGGCCGACATTTCCCGTCGAGTGACGAGCGCTATCGCGGGATCGCGAGCGGCGAGATCCTGGCCGAGGTGGTGGCGAAGATGACGAGTGCCGGTCTCCGGATCGGGAACGTCGACGCGACGATCATCGCCCAGGCGCCGCGGCTCGCGCCCTTCCAGGCGAGGATGCACGAGAATCTGACCGCGCTCCTGGGGACGTCCCCGGAACGCGTGAACGTGAAGGTCACCAGTACGGACCATCTGGGGGCGATCGGACGAGGCGAGGGGATCGCCGGTCTGGCGGTCGCGCTTCTCGAGGCCGACGGCTGAGCGCGAGAGCGGGCCAGGACCAGGACCAGGACGAGGAGTAGTCGGGCGGTGGCCCAGATCGAGTTCTACGACACCCGAACGCGCGAACGACGCGTCTTCGAGCCCCTCGAGCCGGGCAAGGTGGGGATCTACACCTGCGGACCGACGGTCTACGCGGAGCAGCACGTGGGCAATCTCCGCTCGCGGCTCTTCTCGGACCTGCTGAAGCGCTTCCTCCAGTCCGAGGGCTTCGAGGTCACCCACGTCATCAACATCACCGACGTGGGCCACCTCGTCTCCGACGCCGACGAGGGCGAGGACAAGATGGAGGCGGCGGCGAAGAAGGCGGGGCAGACGGCCGAGGAGATCGCGGCCCACTACACCGAGCTCTGGCGCCGGGACGGCGCCGCGGTGAACTGCCTTCCCCCGGAGCACAACCCGAAGGCGACCGAGCACATCGCCGAGCAGATCGAGCTCGGTCAGCGCCTCGAGGCCGGCGGCTACCTCTACCGGATCGAGGACGGGATCTACTTCGATACGAGCCGATTCGATCGTTACGCCGAGCTCGCGGGGCTCGACCTCGAAGGTCAGGCGGAGGGCGCGCGGATCGGCGTGACCGAAGGCAAGCGCAACCCCTCGGACTTCGCGGTCTGGAAGTTCGCAGAGGAGGGCGTGCAGCGCCTGCAGGAGTGGGACTCGCCCTGGGGCCGCGGCTTCCCTGGGTGGCACCTCGAGTGCTCCGCGATGTCCGTCCGGTATCTCGGCGAGCGCTTCGACATCCACACGGGCGGGATCGACCTCTCGACCGTCCACCACACCAACGAGGTCGCCCAGTCCGAGTGCGGCTTCGACGTGCATCCCTGGGTCCAGTTCTGGATGCACAACGAGTTTCTCGCGCTGCCCGGCGAAGAGAAGATGTCCAAGTCGAAGGGGAACGTGAAGACGCTGAACGATCTGATCGATCGCGGCATCGATCCGCTCGCCTTCCGCTACTTCTTCCTCCAGGCCCACTATCGCCAGCAGCAGAGCTTCAGCGACGAGGCGATCCAGGCCGCGGCCAAGGGCTTCAAGCGCCTCCAGAAGGTCGCCGCCGAGCTCGAGGCCGTCGAAGGCGAGGGCGATCCGGACGTCCAGGCCCCGTACTACGAGCGCTTTCGCGACGCGCTGGCGGACGACCTCAACGCGCCGCGCGCGATGGCCGTCGTCTGGGAGGTCGCGCGGAGTGACGCGCTCTCGGAGGTCGATCGACGGGACCTGCTCCGTCGCTTCGAGCCCGTGCTGGGGCTCAAGCTCGGTGAGGCGCCCGCGGCGGCGGCGGAAGACGAGTGGGAGAGCGATCCGCGGATCGATGCCCTCCTCGCGGATCGGACCGCTGCGCGCGCTGCGAAGGACTGGGGAACCGCGGACCGGATCCGCGACGAGCTCGCGGCCGAGGGCATCGAGATCGTCGACTCGCCCGAGGGGCCGCGCTGGCGGCGCAAGGACGGCTAGCGCGAGGACGGGCCGCGTCGGAAGCCCTCCGTTCTTGTCGGCCTATACTGCGCCCATGAGCAACGCGTTCAAGCTCGAGTCCGAGTTCGAGCCCGCCGGTGACCAGCCGGCGGCGATCGAGGCCCTCGTCGAGGGCATGGCCCGGGGCGACAAGCACCAGACGCTCCTCGGCGTGACCGGGAGCGGGAAGACCTTCTCGATCGCCTGCATGATCGAGCGCCTCAATCGGCCCGCCCTCGTGATGTCGCCGAACAAGACGCTCGCGGCCCAGCTCTATGCCGAGTTCAAGGAGCTCTTTCCGAACAACGCCGTCGAGTACTTCGTATCGTACTACGACTACTACCAGCCCGAGGCCTACATCCCCTCGACGGACACCTACATCGAGAAGGATTCGTCGATCAACGACGAGATCGACAAGCTCCGGCACTCGGCGACCCATTCGCTGCTCACGCGGAACGACGTGCTGGTCGTCGCGAGCGTGTCCTGCATCTACGGCCTCGGCGCGCCCGAGAACTACGGATCGATGCACGTCTATCTCGAGACCGGGATGAACCTGGTCCGCGACGACCTGCTCCGGCGCCTCGTCGACATGCAGTACGACCGGAACGATCACGACTTCCACCGGGGCACGTTCCGCGTCCGCGGCGACGTGGTCGAGATCTTCCCGCAGTACGAGGGCGAGATGGCCGTGCGCGTCGAGTTCTTCGGCGACGAGATCGATTCGATCGCGGAGATCGATCCGCTCCGGGGCAAGGTCGTGGCGCGGCCGAAGAAGGCGATGATCTATCCCGCGAGTCACTACGTCGCGGGTCAGGACCGGATCCGTCAGGCCTGCGACGGGATCCGGGGCGAGCTGCAGGAGCAGCTCGCGCTCTTCAACAAGGAGAACAAGCTCCTCGAAGCCCAGCGGCTCGAGCAGCGGACGATGTACGACCTCGAGATGCTCGAGACCATGGGCTTCTGCCACGGCGTCGAGAACTACTCGCGCTGGCTCGACGGGCGCGAGGCGAACCAGACGCCCTACACGCTCTACGACTATCTGCCGGAGGGGACGATGGTCGTGCTCGACGAGAGCCACGTCTCGGTTCCCCAGATCGGGGGCATGTACCGCGGCGACCGGGCGCGCAAGGAGACCCTCGTCGACTTCGGGTGGCGGCTGCCCTCGGCCCTCGACAACCGGCCGCTGCGCTTCGACGAGTGGGAGGAGCGGGCGGGCCAGCGCGTCTACGTCTCGGCGACCCCGGCCGACTACGAGCTCGAAGCCTGCCAGGGCGTCGTCGTCGAGCAGATCATCCGACCGACCGGCCTCCTCGATCCGCAGATCGAGATCCGCAAGGCGACGGGCCAGGTCGACGACCTGCTGGCCGAGATCCAGGGGCACGTGAAGAACGAGGAGCGGGTCCTCGTCACGACCCTGACCAAGCGGATGGCCGAGGAGCTGACCGACTACTACGCCGAGCTCGGGATCAAGATCCGCTACCTCCACAGCGACATCAAGACGATCGAGCGGATGGACATCATCCGCGAGCTGCGGGAGGGCGTGTTCGACGTGCTCGTCGGGATCAACCTGCTGCGAGAGGGGCTCGACATCCCGGAGGTCGCCCTCGTCGCGATCCTCGATGCCGACAAGGAGGGCTTCCTGCGCTCCGAGCGCTCGCTGATCCAGACGATCGGTCGCGCGGCGCGGAACGCGGAGGGGCGCGTGATCCTCTACGCGGACAAGCAGACGGACTCGATCCGCAACACGTTGGAAGAGACGGGCCGCCGGCGCGCGAAGCAGGAGGAGTACAACGTGGAGCACGGCATCACGCCGAGGACCGTGAAGAAGAAGATCACGAGTCTGCAGGACTCGATCTGGGAGCGGGACTACGTGACCGTGCCGCGCGCCGAAGAGAAGACGGAGCCCGGCTTGCCGCAGCACGAGCTCGGCCCGCTGATCGAGCAGCTGCGCGCGGAGATGCGCGAGGCGGCGCGGGAGCTCGAGTTCGAGAAGGCGGCGGAGCTTCGCGACCGCGTGAAGGCGCTCGAGGCCGAGCGCATCCGGTTGACCTGAGAGCCGGCGCGTGGTCGAAGATCCCGACGTGACCGAAGAGGCGTCGATCGTCGCCGCCGCGCGCCCGGCGCGGGTTCCGCTCGACGAGCAGGCGGCGAAGCTGCCGACCAGTCCGGGCGTGTATCAGTTCAAGAACGAGCGCGGAACGGTTCTCTACGTCGGCAAGGCCCAGAACCTGCGGAGCCGCGTCCGTCAGTACGTGAGCGGGGGCGACGGCCGACACCAGATTCCGGCGCTGGTCGACCGGGCGAGCGACGTCGAAGTCCTCGTGACGGGCAACGTGAAGGAGGCGCTCCTCCTCGAGAACGAGCTGATCAAGCAGCACAAGCCGGTCTTCAACGTCCGGCTCCGGGACGACAAGCAGTACCTCGCGCTTCGCATCGACGAGAGCGAGACCTGGCCGCGGGTCACGATGGTCCGGAAGTTCCGGAAGGACGGGGCACAGTACTTCGGTCCCTATACGTCGAGCGTCGCGCTCAAGTCCTCGCTCTCGAAGCTGCGTCGGCTCTTCCCGCTCCGGTCCTGCACGGAAGGGACGTTCAAGGACTACGCGCGGCGGGGCCGACCGTGCATCGAGTACGAGATGAAGCGCTGCCTCGGGCCGTGCGTCGGGCTCGCGGACGAAGCGGCGTATGCGGAGCAGGTCCGCGGCACGGTGCTCTTCCTGCGCGGCAAGTCCCGGGAGCTCGTCGAGAACATCGAGCGCGAGATGCACGAGGCAGCGGCCGCGGAACGCTTCGAGGATGCGGCGCGACTGCGCGACCGCATCCAGGCGGTCGAGCGCACGATCGAGTCCCAACAGATCGTGACGGAGGGCGGGGTCGATCGCGACGTCTTCGCGATCGCGCGCGAGGGAGGCGAGGTCGAGGTCCAGGTCCTGCACGTCCGCGAAGGGCGCGTGATCGGCGCCCGGAGCGTGCCCTTCTCCAACGTGCGGATCGACGACGGCGCGGTGATGTCCTCCTTCCTGGGGCAGTTCTATGGCTCGGGGGACGGTCACGCCCCACCGCGGGAGATCCTGACGAGCGTCGATTTCGAGGACGACGGCGCCCTCTCGGAGCTCTGGCGGGAGCGCTTCGAGCGGCCGGTCGCGATCCGCTGGGCCCAGCGCGGCGCCGGCAAGCGGTTGGTCGAGATCGCCGAACGCAATGCGAGCCTCGCCCTCGCGACGCGCCTCGCCGCTCGGGAGAGTGTCGAGACCGCCCTCGACGAGCTCGAGGAGAAGTGTCGCCTGTCGACGCGTCCCCACCGCATCGAGTGTTATGACGTGTCGAATCTGCAGGGCACTCTGGCGGTCGCCAGTCGCGTGGCCTTCGAGGACGGCGAGCCCGTCAAGAAGGACTACCGGCGCTACCGCATCCGCGAGGCAGAGGCGGGCGACGACTACGCCTGCATGCGGGAAGTGCTCGACCGCAGGCTCCGCCGGGTCGAGACGGAGCCGCTCCCGGACCTGCTGATGGTCGACGGCGGCCGCGGTCAGGTGGGCGTCGTGACGGCGGCCCTCGAGGACGCGGGGCTCGACGTCGAGGTCCTCGGGATCTCGAAGGAGCGGGACGACGAGAGTCCGAGCGTGCGCGTGAAGCGCGGCGGCGGTCTCAAGGCCGAGCGCCTCTTCAAGCCCGGGCGCGCGAATCCGATCCAGCTCCCGCCGAGCAGTCGCGGCATGCTCCTGCTCCAGCGGATCCGCGACGAGTCGCATCGCTTCGCGATCGAGTTCCAGCGCGAGCTCCGGTCCAAGGTCAACCTCACGTCGATCCTCGAGGAGCTGCCCGGCATCGGCCCGACCAAGCGGCGAGCGCTGCTCAAGACGCTCGGCAGTCTGCGCGCGGTCCGGAACGCGAGCCTCGAGGAGCTCGCGGGGGTCCAGGGGATCTCGGAGAAGGACGCGGCCTCGATCCGACGCTTCTTCGACGCGCTGACGGCGCCCGAGAGCGAGCCGGAAGGCGAGGGGAGTTCGAGCGAATCTGCCGATCGATTGCCGGTGGGGGATCCCCCGGACCGCGCTCCGCCGCCTCTGGACCGGGGGGCGCCGTCGGACGATCAAGGGGCCCGCGACGATCACCGATGAAACACAGGAACGAGGCCGGCGCCGACGCGAGCGCGGGTCCCCTTCCCGTCGGAGGTCGCCATGCGTTTCGTCCGCCCGAAGTCGCTCGCAGCGCGCCTGGGATGCCTGTCCTGTCTCGTGGCCCTCGTGCTGGGGGTCGCGGCGGTCGCCTCGGCCGAGATCTACAAGTGGCGTGACGCGCAGGGGCGGCTCCACTTCGCGCAGGACCTGAATCAGGTTCCGATCGAGTATCGCGCCCAGGCACGCGGCGACGTCGTCAAGCCGGAAGAGAGCGCCCGGATCCAGCACTACCGGGCGGCGCCCGCCGCCCCCGCCGCGAAGCGCGGAGGGGCGACGCGTGCGCGCGGATCGAGCGGCCGCGGGAGCGGGCAGGTCCACCGGATCCGGGTCGAGCGCACCGGAAGCACGATGCGCGTGAAGGTGCGGCTGAACGATGCGGTCGTGGCCCCGTTCTACGTCGACACCGGGGCCTCGGACGTGGTGCTCCCGGCCTGGGTCGCGAAGGAGCTCGGGCTCGACCTCGAAGGGGCGCGCACCGCCTTCTACGGAACGGCGAACGGAACCGTCCAGCAGGCGCTGGTCACCCTCGACAGCGTCGAGCTGGGCAGCGCGCGGGTCGAGAACGTCCCCGCCTCGGTCAGTCCTTCGATGTCGACGGGGCTGCTCGGCCTCTCGTTCTTCAACCACTTCCGGTACCGGGTCGATCCCGCGAGCGGGGTCATCACGCTCCAGAGCAACGGGCTCGCCGAGGCGGGCAAGATCCGCGGCGGACGCAGCGAGTCCCAGTGGCGAACGCAGTTCGCCGGGCTGGCGGCGCGCCGCGAGCTGATCGAGCGCGAGATCGAGGCGACCAATCCGAACCGTTCGCGCCGCCGCGCCGAGCTCGATGCGATGATCGCCGAGGTCGAGCGGCAGCTCGACGTGCTCGAAGACGAGGCGGACGAGGCGCGCGTGCCGATGCAGTGGCGCGACTGAGGGGCGGATCCGCCTCCCGGCTCGAACGCGAACTGCCCTGGCTGGGTAAACGACTTCCGTTCGGCGCGACGGCGAGCCCCACGCTCGCGCGACGTGTTCCGCGCGAGGAGCGAGCGAGCGGTCGCAGGAGGTCCCGCCGCGCGAGCGCTGCCGGCGGCCTGCCGATCCGCTTCGCTCCGGTGCATGGCATGCCTCTTGCTCCCGAGTAGGGGCAAGGACTTCGTGATCGTCGAGAGGGGACGATCCAGTGCCGGCCTCGAGCGTCGGCGGCGGACGGATTCGGACGGATGGACTGGAACTGGAGCAGGCTCTTCGGGCGCAGGGGGCAGGACGCACCCGCCGTGGAAGGAGGCCGCTCGCCTCTCGAGCCTCGCCGTCTCGAGGACTGGGAGGCGCGTCTCGTCGAAGAAGGCGTCTCCGAGGAGTGGGCCGCTCGTCTCGCGCGTCGACTCGAGGCCCAGTACCGGGAGCAGGGGCCCGGGTCGGCGGACGCATTGATCCAGGGCGCCGTGACGGCGGCCGCTGTCCAGGCGGAGGCCCATGCCTGGGTCGAGCGCAACATGCGGGACGTCAAGGAAGTCGAGCGCCTCCTCGGTGCGTTCAGCGGCGAGCTGGAGAAGCTCGACGAGGTGCTCGAGGTGCTCGCCGCCTACGCCCAGCGCATGCGCACCAAGCCGAACCGGAAGCCGCGCCACACGCTCCACTAGTCTTCCCCTCGCTGCGGTCCAGGACGGGAACCGCGTTCATCTAGAGCGTGGACGTTCGTTCATGTCGACGCGCGCGAGGCGCGCCTGCCTCATCCTGGGTGCCAAGGGTGGGTTCTCCGCCGAGCATCGGAGCGGAGCAGGGCGGTGTCGGATCGGCTCCTCGCGGCGAGCCTGTTGGCGTATGGGGGTGGGGTCTTCGCAGCCGACGCCGGCTGGGGACCGGCTCCGGGCCTGCTCGCCGGACTGGCGCTCGGCGCGACGCTCGTGGTCGGGGCCTCGGTCCGTTCGCGTCCGCGTCGCGCGATCGCCGCAGGGCTCGTCCTGCTCGCCGCGCTCGGCGCCCTTCGCCTCGAGCTTCGGTTGGCGTCCGCGCGCGAAGATCTCGCCCGCTGGGAGAGAGGCGGAGAGACGCGCCCGCATCGGCTCGAGGCCCGGGTCGTCTCCCGACGGACGTCGCGCTGGGGACTCGAAGCCGAGCTCGCAGGCGTGCGTCCTCTCGCGAACGAGGAGGAGCCCGGTCTATGGGGCCCGGGAAAGGACGCCGAGATCGTTCCGCGGCGCCTGCTGCTGTCGGTCTCCACGGACGAAGCGGGTGAGCGGGCCGAGCGACTCCTGCTCGAGGGAGCACGTGTTCGGATCGTCGCTCGCCTGTCGCCGATCGCGGGGACCCGGAATCCGGGAAGCGTCGACCGGGCGCGGACCTGGGCACGTCGCGGGGTCGCGATCGGGGGCAGGCTCGTCGATCCATCCTGGATCGTGGCGGTCGGCGAGCCTCGCGCGGGACCGCCGTCGCTCCGTCGCCGCGTCCTGGACCGGGTCGCGCCGAGGCTCTCGGAGCACGCGGGCGGCAGCCTCGCCCTCGCGCTGGTGCTGGGTGAACGCAGCGCCCTCGCGCCGGAAACGGAAGCCGCCGTTCGCGATCTCGGCCTGGCCCACCTGGTCGCGATCTCGGGACTCCATGTCGGGCTGGTCGGCGGAGGGGCCGGCTTCCTGGCGCTGTGCCTGACCGGGCGGGCCCCCGGCATTCGTCGCGTGTTCGCGATGCTCTTGGGCGCGGCCGTCGCGGTCGGCTACGCGGGGCTCTCGGGCGCGGGGCCGGCCGTCCAGCGCGCGGCGATCGTCTTCGTCGGCGGCGCTCTCGCGGCAGCGCTCCACCGTGATCTCGTCTTCGGCCGGGCTCTGACCGCGGCGGCGCTCGGGCTCAGCGTGCTCGAGCCTGCCTGGCTCTTCGACCTGGGCGCCCGGCTGAGCTTCTCCGCCTGCGCCGGGATCGCGTTCGTCGCTCGAGCGGCCGGGGGCGGAGCGGCGCCGGGGACGGACGGGACGTTCGGCTTGCGCGAGGCCATCCGACTCTCTCTCGGGACGACGCTGGCCGCGTCCTTCGCGACGGCGCCGTGGATCGTCTGGGCGGGGCTCGACCTCGCACCGTGGTCGCCGGTCTCGAACCTCGTCGCCGTGCCGGCGATGAGCGCGGTGGTGCTGCCGGGGGCGCTGGCCGCGGTCGGCGCGGCGGCCGCCGGGGTCCCTGCCTGGGTGGAACCGTGCCTCGGGCCGGTCGCGCTCTTCGAGTACGCCGTCGTTCTTCTCGGGGAACGCAGCCCCCCGCTCGGCGGACTGGATCGGCTCGGGCGGGTCGGCCTCGCGTGCGGAGCCGGTCTCGGCCTGCTGCTCTGCCGCCGCGGGGCGTTGGGGGGGGCCACGGTGCTCTGGGCTGGGCTCGCCGTGCTCGGATCGCCCCCCGGTCCCGGGCCCGGCGGGTTTCCGGATCGCCCCCGGGTCGTCTACCTCGACGTCGGGCAGGGCGATGCGGCACTGATCGAGGGGCGAAACGGTCGGGTGTTGGTGGACGCCGGTCGCGCGCCCTTCTCGTCGGCGCGGGCCGGGCGCGTCGAGCGGGCGGTTCGCGCCCTCGGCGGGCGACGGCTCGACGTGCTCGTCGTGACCCACGGTGACGCCGATCATCTGGGGGCGGCCCCGTCGCTGATCGAACGGCTCTCGGTCGGGGCGCTCTGGCTCCCCGCGGCTGGCCGGTCGGCGGATCCTCGGCTTCGTCGGCTGGCGGCGGAGGCGGCGAGGCACGGGGTCCCCGTTCGGTGGCTGGCCGCCGGCGATCGGGTCGAGCTCGAGGGCCTCGCCTTCGAAGTCCTGGGACCCGTCTCGCAAGGCCCCGCTCCGCGTTCCGTCCGCAGCCGGTCGAGCAACGAGGCCTCGCTGGTCCTTCGCGTACGGGTGGGTGGGGTTCGCCACCTCCTGACCGCCGACATCGGAACCGAGACCGAGAAGGAGCTTCTCGGGCGAATCCCCGATCTTCGAGCCGATGTGCTCAAGGTGGCGCACCACGGCAGCCGCGGCGGCAGCCATCCCGGCTTCCTCGCGGCGGTGTCGCCGCGCGTCGCCGTGGTGAGCGGCCCCTGCCGCCCACGTCGCGGCCTCCCGAGTCCGGATGTCCTCGCGCGGCTGCAAAGCTCCGGGACGCGCCTCGCCTGGACCGGCCGGGACGGGGCCGTCGCGATCGGCGGACGGGAGGGCGAACTCGTGGTGGCGCGCTGGTCGACGCAGCGTCGCTGCCCCTCGGACCCCGAGCGCGCCGCGTCGCAGGCGCCTCGGCTATCGGCCGACGAAGCGCGGCGTGCGCTTCTCGACGAAGGCGCGCTGGGCCTCTCGCGCGTCCTCGGTCCGGCGCAGGGGCTTTCCGAGCTCTTCCTGACGGGAATAGGCATTCTCAAAGCTCATTCCCTCGAGCTCTCGCACGCCGGCGAGCGTCGCGCGCACGGCGAGCGGGGCATTCGCCGCGATCCGGTCCGCGACCTCGAACACCCGGGCCATCAGGCGGTCCGCGGGCACGAGCTCGTTCAGCAGCCCGATGCGCAGCGCGTGCTCGGCGTCGATCGGCTCGGCCGTGTAGAGGAGGTGGTTCGCGTGGACGGCATCGATCTGCCGGGGCAGGGCGATGGTGGCCTGACCGGTGGGATAGAGCCCCAAGGCGACCTCCTCTAGCGCGAAGGTCGCCTCGGGAACCGCATATCGGAGCTCGGCGCCCAGCATGAGGTCGAAGCCCCCCGCTCGGGCGTGCCCGTTCACCGCCGCAATCAGGGGAACTCGCAGCTGGGTCTTCACGAGGGTGGCGTGCCCCACGGCTCGCAGCCCCTCGAAATCCGCGGCGTCGATCTTCTCGCCCCGCGCGAGCGCCTGGGACACAGGAATGGTCTTCTTCATGTCCATTCCAGCGCAGAAGACCCGATCTCCGGCGCCGGTGAGGATCGCGACGCGGATCTCCTCGTCGTCGTTGATCCGCTTCCAGCCGGCGGCGAGATCGCGAAGGGTCTCCGGGTCCAGGCAGTTGGCCCGGTCGGGCCGGTCGATCGTCACGACGGCGACGTGGGGGTGTGCACTCGGCAGCTCGAATCGCGCAGGCATCTCGGGTCGGGACTCCGGTCGTTGGGGTCGGCGAGCGTCCGCCTGTTCGGGGAGGGCAGGGACCCAAGTGCTCTGCTAGCAAACGGAGCACGCAGGCGGACGCGAGCCTAGCAGGGCCCGTTCGCGCGGTCGTTTTTCGAGAAGATGAATTCTCACAACCCATTGAGCGTCCGAGAGGCGAATCGGTAGGGAGAAGGGCGAGATGCGCCGATCCGAGGACGACGAGTGGGCCGCGTTGGCCGCCGCCTGGCCGCGTGCGCTGATCGAGTCGGGGGCCGCAGAGCGGATCACCGACGACTGGCTGTCGCGGACGCGCCAGGCCGCTCGTGACGGCCAGCCAGCGTGGCCCCGCTATGTGCTCGACCGACCGCTCGCAGAGGTGCTCTTCGAAGTGCGGCGGGCTCGTCGCGTCGTCCGGGGACTCGAGGCCGCCGGGGAGAAGCTGGACCGCGAGCAGGCGGCGCTTTCGCGCACGCCGGCCGCGCAGTCGAGGGGACGACGGGTCTCCCGCTTGCTGCTGCTCGGGGCGGACGGCTCGCCCCGTTTCTACCGCCAGGCCGAGAAGCTGGCGGAGCGCCATCTGGACAGGCTGGCGGTCGTCGTGGTCGAGGCGGACGAGGATGCGCTGGGTGCGGCCCTCTACGGCGAGGGCAAGCGGGTGCGGGCCGTGCTGATCGACCACAAGGACGCCGTGATCGCGCTGCTCGAGGGCCTGATGTGGCAATCGGAGTGCGACGAAGCGGGGAACACTTCCGGAACGGAGCAGTCTCTCGTTTCGGAGTGAACGCGGGGTTTCGTTCGCTGCGCAAGGAATTGCGGGGTTGCCGGCAGAACGCAGGCGAAAGCGTTGCAGGTTGAAACGAATTTCTCGATCCAGGCTGTAAATGTCGGTGATCGAAGGGTTTTTCGTTCCACGGGGAACGCTGGGAGAATCACTCCGCGTCGAGGAGGGAGCGGACCCGATCCAGGATGGCAGCCGGCGTGAAGGGCTTCTCGATCAGCTCCGAGCCACTCGCTTCGAACCCGTGTCGGGAGAGGGTCTCGTCCGTGAAGCCCGACATGAACAACACGCGAATCCCCGGACGTAGCTCCGCGGCGCGTCGAGCGATTTCCGGTCCACTCACCCTCGGCAGGACCACGTCGCTCAAGAGCAGGTCGATCGGGCCCTCGTGGCGTGAGCAGTGACGGAGCGCGCCCGTGGACGAATCGGCGACGAGCACCTCGTACCCGCTCTTCTCGAGTGTCCGCTGCACCAGCCGCCGCACGGGGGCGGCATCCTCGACGAGGAGGATCGTCTCGTGGCCTCCGAGGTCCCGCGACTCGGTGGCGGCGGCGTCTTCGGAGGTCTCCGTCTCGGCGACGGGGAAGTAGACGGTGAAGGACGTGCCGGTTCCGGGGCTCGTCTCGACTTCGATCTGGCCGCCGGTCTGGCTCACGATGCCGTAGACCGACGCGAGCCCGAGTCCCGTGCCCTGGTGTGTCTCCTTGGTCGTGAAGAAGGGCTCGAAGATCTGGGCGCGCGTCTGCTCGTCCATCCCGATGCCCGTGTCCGTCACGCGGAGGACGGCGTACTCCCCGGCTTCGAGTAGGCCGGAGTCGGTTCGACGGGGCGTGGTCGCGACGTGGTTGGCGGTTTCCAGCTCGAGGCGGCCGCCCCGGGGCATCGCGTCCTCTGCGTTCACCACGAGGTTGACCACGACCTGCTCGAGCTGACCGGGGTCGGCGACGATCGGGCGGAGCTCGCCGTCCTGGATCGTCACGAGCTCGATGTTCTCGGCGATCAGGCGGCGCATCATCCGATCGATGTCGGCCACGACGGCGTTCAGGTCGACGGGCTCGGGTTGCAGCACCTGCCTTCGGCTGAACGCGAGCAGCTGGCGCGTGAGACCGCCCGCGCGCTCTGCGGCCCGGAGGATTTCCTCCGCGTCTCGCCGCGCGCCGTGGTCTTCTCCGAGCTCGTCGAGCACGAGATCGCTGTAGCCGATGATGGCGGTCAGGAGATTGTTGAAGTCGTGGGCGATGCCGCCCGCCAGGCGACCGACCGCCTCCATCTTCTGGGCCTGGTTCAGCCGGAACTCGCTCTGGCGGAGCTTCTCCTCGGCGGAGCGCCGCGCTTCGACGTCCCGCAGCGTTACGGCGAGGTAGGACGGCTCCCCTTCCGCTTCGCCGAGGAACAGGAAGATCGTGGCCTCCGTGGGGATCGGAGAATCGCCCTCCGGATTGCGCAGGTGCAGTTCGCCCGACCAGGGCTGCGCGGGCGTCAGCAGCGGCAGGATCTCGCGGCCCAATCGCTCCGCGTCTTCCGGCATGAGCAGCGCTTCGAGTCGGTCGGTCGCGGCGCGTGGCTTGCCGTCCGGCTCGAAGGTGGCGCCGAGGCGGCGTGAGGCGGCCTGGTTCGCGAAGCGCAGGGTGGTGTCGGTGCTGCAGACCAACACGAGGTCGGCCGCCTCCTGGACCACCCTATAGAGCAGGTCACGGCCGAGCTCGGTGTGCCGCCGGTCGGTGACGTCGCGCGACACGATCAGGGCGCGATGGGCGCCGTCCGGCGCGAGGAAGGAGCTCGTTCGCGACTCCAGCCAGCGATACCCGCCGTCCTTGTGCTCGATCCGGTTGACGACGAGCGAGTGGCCCTCGCCCGTGAACAGCCCGGCCTGCGACGCGCGGTTGAGCGAGCGGTCCTCGGGATGGACCATCCGTGGCACGCTGCGTCCGATCATCTCCTCGGGTGTGAAACCGAGGATCGGCAGCGAGGCCTCGGACGCGAAGAGGATCTCGCCGCGTTCGTCGATCTCGAGCAGGATCTCGTGGTGCTGGCGGGAGAGGACGTCGAACCGGTTCTGGTTCGCGCGGATTTCCGCGTCGGCGCGCTGCCGGTCGACCGCCGCGGCGGCGTGGGTGGCGAAGGCCGAGAGCAGGGAGCGGACGAGCTCCGGGTCGACGATCGGCCCGCGGCCGTATCCCCCGACGAAGCCCAGCACGACCCCGTCCGCGCGGTGGAGCGGCTGGCCTGCATAGCTCTCGTAGGCGGGCGAGAGCCGCTCGGCGACCTCGGGGACGAGGGTCGAGACGTCGCTCGGAAAGACACAGGCCTCACCGCCGGCGACCGTCGCGTCGGGCAGTCGGCCGAGCGGGAAGCGTTCGTGGGGCATCGTGGCGCCATCTTCGATGCCCGCGCGGACGCGCGCGAATCCAGGGTCGTCGGCGTCGACGCTCGCGAGCACCAGCCGGTCGAAGCCGAGGGCCTTGGCGATGGAGAGCAGATTCCGCTCGAGTCCCTCGCGGCCTTCGGCCGCGACCCCTTCGGCGATCGACCGGAGCGCGAGCTCGACCTGCTTGCGTGTCGTGATGTCCTCGTAGAACACCACGAAGTGGCGCTGATCGTCTTCGTTCTGGAAGGCTTCCCACGTCGCGGCGAACCAGGACTCGGTCCCGTCCGCGTTCCGATAGACGAAGTCCCCCGCGCCGCTGCCCGAGTTCTCGAGCCGGCTGGACTCGAACCAGACGGTCTCCATCGTCTGTCGGACTTCGTCGCTCATCCTAAGGAAGAGATCCTGGAGGGAGACGTTCCGCCCGAAGGCCGCCTTGAAGGCGCGATTCGAGAAGATGACCGTTCCGGCGCGATCGAGGATCGCCGCCGGTCGGGCGCCCGACTCGACGATCGCCCGGTAGTGATCGTTGCGACGGCGTTCGACGGCGGTCTCGGCGCTCTGCTGGGTGACGTCGCGCAGGACGGCGACGACCCGCCGCTCGCGCTGACCGTGCGCTCCCGGTGGCGCGTCGTCCTCGAAGAGCCGGGCGGTCACCTCGAACTCGACGCGCAAGCCGTCACGACGAAGCAAGCGCATTCGCACGACCGGCTCGGCGCCGGTGGTCACGACCTTCTGGAAGGCGGCGAGCGTGCTCGCCCGGTCTTCCGGGAGGACGACTTCGACGAAGCTGCGGCCGACGAAGTACTCGGGCGGGCGGGCGAGGATGGGTTCGATGGCCGGCGCGACGTAGACGATGCGTCCGTCGATGCCGAGCTCGACCAGCACGTCGGGGGCGTGGCGCAGCAGCGCCCGCTCCCGGGCCGCGCGGTCCGCCGGATTGTCTCGGTCACCCATGGACATCGATCCCGGCCCGAGCGCCTCCGGAGAAATCAGGAGGCTCGCCTCGGGGATACCCTCCTGATCGTATCCGGCGGCCGCCGAGAGGACCACAAAAAATCAACTTCATGGCGCGTTCGGTTGGGCGAAGCAGGCTCGGATCCGAGGGCCTGGAGGCGATCTGGATTCGACCCGGCGCGGCTGGGCGGCGGCGCCGCACTCGGGATCAGTAGAGCCCGAGCATGCGGCCCGACATGGCCACCACGGCGAGGACCAGCACCGGCCGGATCAACCGCTCGCCGCCGACGACCGCCGCGCGGGCTCCGAGCTCTCCGCCGAGCGCGAACCCGACGACGAGGGCGGAGGCCGGACCCCAGTCGACCTGGCCGTGCGCGATGAAGACGGGGACCGCCACCAACGTCAGGGCGCCGATGATCACGACCTTGATCGCGTTCGCGCGCACGAGGTCGAGGCCGCTGCGCGCGAGTGCGGCGATGAGGAAGAGCCCCACGCCGGCCTGGATCGCCCCCCCGTAGAGACCGATTCCGAAGAAGATCAGGGCATTCGCCCATCGAGAACGCGGACTCTCATCAGCTTTCCCGTCCCGTGCGGGGGCGCGACGCAGCATGGGGTAGAGCAGCGCGATCATCGCCACTCCGAAGACCTGGCGGAAGAGCTCCGCCGACATGTTCGAGGCGAGCTCGGCCCCGACCGCCGACCCGATCAGCACGGGGAGCAGGACGGGCATCGCGCCGCGGAGTCCGTCTAGTCCCTCCTGGCGGAAGCGCCAGATCGCGACCCCGTTCTGGAAGAGCACGCCGATCCGGTTGGTGCCGTTCGCCGTCGTGGCCGGCAGCCCCAGGAAGACGAGCAGGGGGACGGTGATGAGGGAGCCGCCGCCCGCGAGGGTGTTGATCACGCCTGCGACGAGACCGCCGACCGCGAGGAGGAGCCAGGTCGTCGGGTCTTCCATCGAGAGGGGAAACTCCTGAGTCCGCGGGCGGCAAGGGCGTCGGCCGGGGGACGGTCGCCACGGGGCGCCCTAGCATGCAAACTCTCGGTGGCAGTCGCCAGCGCAAGGAAGGATTCGGTCCGTCGCCCGCGACCGAACGAGGGGGAAGGGGTGAGCATCGAGAAGGCCTGTGGGAGCTGGGAGACGCCGATCCGCTCGGCGGATCTGGTTCGCGGGGCCCTGCGCCTCGGGGCCCCGCGCATCGAGGCGGGCTTCCTCTACTGGCTCGAGGGACGGCCCGACGAAGGCGGCCGTCAGGTCGTGGTCCGGGTGGCGCTTCCCGCGGCGCCCGGCGGGTCGCCCGGCCAGGTCGAAGAGGCGAGCCCGGCCGACGTCAACGTGCGGACGCGCGTCCACGAGTACGGCGGCGGCGAGTACACCGTCTGGCGGGACCGTCTCTACTTCGTGGACGACGCGGATCAGCGAGTCTGGGGCGGCCCCGTCGGCGGCCCGTTCGTGCCGATCGTCGAAGCGGGGAGCGCCTGGGCCGATCTCACCGTCACGCCGGACGGAGCCTGGCTGCTGGCCGTCGAGGAGCGCCCGCGCGAAGGGAGCGAGCCCGAGAATCGTGTGATGGCCGTTCCGCTCGATCGGCGCGGCGCCCGCGCCGGCGCCGCCGTGATCGTCGCTGCTGGGCACGACTTCTACTCCTCCATGGCGGTTTCGCCGGCGGTGGACCGGGTCGCGCTGCTCGCGTGGGACCATCCGAACATGCCCTGGAACGGCACCCTGCTCGAGGTCGTCGGCTGGGGACCGGACGGACCGACCGGGGCGCCGAGCATCGTCGCGGGCGGGGCATCGGAATCCCTCTTCCAGCCTCGCTTCGCACCCGACGGGACGCTCTTCGTTGCGACCGACGCGAGCGGATGGTGGAACCTCGCGCGCCTCGGGGAGTCGGAACTCCTGCCCGTCCACCGCGACGCCTTCGAGGCCGGTCGCCCCCAGTGGCAGTTCGGGATGTCGAGCTGGGTCTTCGCCGCCGAGGGCGCCCTCGTCGCAGCGCAGGCCGGGGCGCTCGACCGATTCGTCGAGATCGAGCTCGAGAAAGGGCATTCTCGTGAGCGAAGCGACGAATGGTCGAGCCTCGGCGGGCTGACCAGCGGGGAAGGTTGGCTCGCCTTCGTCGGGGCGAGCGCCGAGCGTGGGGCCGCGGTCTGCCTGCAGCCCGAGGTGGGCGGGGACGCGATCCGGGTGCGGGAGAGCAGCGGACTGGCGCTGCCCGACGACGTGGTCAGCCGGGCGGAGCTCGTCTCGCTGCCGTCCCGCGACGGTCGCACGGTACACGCCTTCCTCTACGCGCCGCGTTCCGGGAAGCAATCGCCGAGGCCCGGGGAGCGGCCGCCGCTGCTCGTGAAGAGCCACGGCGGACCGACCGCCGCCGCGAGCGCGGCCCTCGACCCGCGCATCCAGTACTGGACGAGCCGCGGCTTCGCTGTGGCCGACGTGAACTACGGGGGCTCGACTGGCCACGGGCGTGCCTACCGTGACCTGCTCGCGGGCCAGTGGGGCGTCGTGGACGTCGAGGACTGCGTGGCCGTCGCCGAGGCGTTGGCCGCCGACGGGCGCGTCGACGGCGATCGTCTCGCGATCAGCGGAGGCAGCGCCGGCGGCTATACGGTCCTGGCTGCGCTCGCCTTCCACGACACGTTCTCGGCCGGCGCCAGCCACTACGGCATCGGCGACCTCGAGGCCCTCGCGCGGGACACGCACAAGTTCGAGTCGCAATATACGGATTGGCTGGTGGGGCCTTTGCCCGAGGCCCGGGCGCTCTATCGCGAACGCTCGCCCGTCCACCATGTCGAGCAACTCTCCTGTCCCGTCGTCTTCTTCCAGGGGCTCGAGGACAAGGTCGTCCCACCGAACCAGGCGGAGGCGATGGTCGCGGCCCTGGCGGCCCGCGGGCTGGCGCACGCCTACGTCCCGTTCGAGGGCGAGCAGCACGGATTCCGTCGGGCGGAGAACATCCGAACGGCGCTGGACGGCGAGCTCTACTTCTACTCGCGGATCTTCGGCTTCGAAGCCCCCCGGCCGGCGCCGGTCCGGGTCGTCGAGCCCGCATGAGCCCGCGTGCCCTGCTGTCGGGTGCGTTGCTCGGTCTCGCCGCGTGCGCGGCCCCGACCGGCGGCTGGGACAGCGATGCGTTGTTCGAGCGGTATCCCGACGTGCGGGCGATCGAGGCGCAGCGTCTCGGTGACCTGACGCCCTATCCGGCGATCGTGGACGGTCGCGTCGAGCTGGTCACGTGTCGTTTTCCCGCGACCGGGCAGCCGGTTCCCGTCGTGATCACCGGCGAGGAATGGCCCTCGTCCTGGGGAGCCGCTGCGCTCGGTGCGGTCGAGGCGGCTCTCGACTCGCTCTCCTTCGCGCGGCATCGAGCGCTCGCCGCACCCGGGATTCGGATCCGGTCGATCCCGGATGCGGGCGGGACCGGCCCGGCGGGTCTCGCAGACACCCGCGCCGAGTGCGACGTCGGTCCGCGGGAGGGGGCGGTCTCCGGCGTGCGCGGCCTGCTCGTCGGTTCGGAGATCCGCATTCGTCGGCGCGTGCTCGGCACCTGGACCCAGGAACGGGCGGCGACCGCCGAGGACTGGCTCGGCGCGATGCTACACGAGCTCGGTCACGCCCTCGGCTTCCAGGGACATGCGGCGGTCGGGGACTCGCTCGTCCAGCTCGAACAGAGTCGGCTGCGCTTCCTCGCTCGTCGGGTGCTCGAAGGCGAGCCCGTGGCGGCGCCCAGCCTGCGCGCCCTCTACGCGCTGCCGCCGGGGACTCGTCTCGGCGTCGCGGCGTTGTCGCCCGCGGCGCGGTCCGTCGTCGCCGGCGTCCTGCAGGAGGTGGAGGAGCGCACCCGGAGCGCGGGGGCACCCGTCGCGTCGCGCGCGCTCGTCGGGGACCGCCATGCCCGGATCACGTGGCGATGGTCCGACGGCGCGTCGGTCGTTCTGCGCTTTCCGGACTGGAGCGCGTCGCTTCGCTGGGGGCGGGAGGTCGACGCGTATCGCGCCCGGGTCGGCGCGCCCTAGCGCGGCCTCACTCGGAGACGTCGGGGTCGATCGCGCGGGCCCGGGCGATCAGCTCGTTCGCCCGATTCGTCTCGCCAGCGGCCCGCAGCACGAGGCCGAGGCGGTAGTGGACGACCGCATCCTCGGGCGCCTGTCCGAGCGCGATTTCGAGATGATGCACGGCGCGGGAGTGATCGGGCCGAGGTTGCTTGTGGAGCGCCCAGCCGAGACCCATCTGATAGGCGGGCTCCTCCGGCCAGAGCTCGACCGCGGACGCGAAGTATTCGAGGGCGCCCTCGAAGTTGCCCATCTTCGCGAGGATCTCGCCCTTCCGGTACGAGGTCTCCGCCTGCGCGAGGCGCGCTGTGTCGATCTCGGGCCCGTCGCTCCCGCCGGCGTCGTACGCTTTCTTCTTGTCGGGGTCGGACAGGACCTCGAAGGCTTCGGCGATGCGACCGAAGACCTGGGCGGCGGCTTCCTTGAGGTCGCCGAGGCCGAGTCGGCCGAGGGCGTCGGGGTGGTACTTCTTGGCAGCCTTGAAGTAGGCCTTCTTCACCTGCGCGGCGTTCGCATCCTCTTCGAGACCGAGCGCGGTGTAGTGGTCGAGCTCGCCGAGCTGGCGCAGCAGGGCTTCGACCTCCTCCCGGAGCGCATCGGCCTTGGGGTTCGTGCTTCCCTCGCTGGAGGTGTCCTTCGATCCCGTCGCGGCGTTGCCCGCGGCGGGCTTCTTCGCGGCGGCGCCCGCGACCTCGACTTCGAAATCGAAGCGGGTCTCGGCGGCGTCTTTCGGGGGCGCGAGCCGGCGCAGGACCCCGCTGAAGGCGACGGTCCACAGCGTCGCGGCGGCCAGCGGGTCGCCGGCGCAATCGCCGAGGATCCGGCCGAGCGGGCGGCTTCCGTCGAGGGCGCCGATCGCACGGCCGGCCATCTCGCCCGCGCCAGCGAGCTTCTGCGCGATCTTGCGGTGGCGAGGCGTGACGTCGCCGTGGAGGCCTTCGATCGCGACGAGGGCGCCGAAGAGTCGATCAGTGCTCCAGCGGCGAGGAAGCTCGTCCTGGAGCAGTGCGAGGAGGTCGAAGGGGCGCGCGGTCTTCGGGTCCCGCTCTTCGGGCGGCGCGTCGAGCCAGCGGAACTGGCCAGCTCCCCATTCGAAGGTGTCGGCGATCCGCGCGCGCGTCTCCGCACGCATCGCGGTGTAGAGCGCCTTGGCGTCCATCAGCTTGAGCGCGAGGACGGCCGAGGCCTGCGGGCAACCGCGCTCGGCGGCGAGGCGCTCGACCTCGACGCGCTGGGCGCCGTCGATCCGGCCGGTGTTCGCGAGGAAGGCGGCGAGCTCGTCTTCGCCCCGAGGCGACGAGATCGTGATCGGGGCGCCTTTGCGGACGAGGAGGTGGCGCTCGCGCTGGCCGTGCGCGAGCTGCAACACGCCGGTGCGTTCGTCGCGCCAGGCCTGGGCGAGGATGTGGGGCACGCTGACCGCGTCGAGGCCGCCCTCGTCCGGTGCATCGATCCACTGCCCCTCCACCGCGCGATCCTCCTACAGCTGGTGCTTCTGGGCGTCGGCGATCTGGAAGGCGGTCGCGATGGCTTCCGTCAGGTCCTTCCGGAGCACGAGGTGCGAGGCCTCGAGGCTCTCCATCGCGGCCTCGGCCGCGGGCGAGACGCCGGTGATCAGGCTCTGGGCGTTCCAGGACTCCACCGTCTCGAGGACCTGCTCGAGCGCGGCGGCGCCGAAGCCCTCGTCGAGGGGGCGTTCCCGCAGGTCGACGACGACGGCCCGGATCTCGGAGATGCCGGGATCACGGTCGAGCATGTCGACGGTGCCGAGTGCTTCGTCGAGGGTCGTGAAGGGCAGGACCATCACGGGGCCCCAGATGTGGACGACCGGCTGCGAGCGGTCGAACTGCCCGTCGCTGCCGGGCGCGTCCATCGACGCGTCGCCGCGTTCCACCGTGGGGGTGACGGCGAACTTGCGGAACGCCTCGAAGGGCACCGCGGCGAGCAGCCACTGCATCTCGCCGTCGCCGCGGGCGTTCCACACGCCGGCCTCCTGGACCTCGAAACGACAGGCTTCGTCGCCCCGGGCAGCGCACTCGACTTCCCGCGCGATGAGCGATCGGTTGAGCGTGCCCGAGAGCCAGCCCGTCGTGTAGCCGGCGCTCATCCAGCAGGACGGCGCATCGCTCGCGCCGAGCCGGGAGCATCGCGCGACCGCCTCGTGGCGCTCCGGCCAGTCGCCTTCGAGCGAGAAGGCCCCGTCCGCGTCCGTGTTCGCGCCCCCGGTCCACTGCATCACGAGGGCCGTGGTGTCCGGCGCGTCGGAGCCGATCTCGTCGTCGTGTTCTTCGCAGACGCGGGCGGCGTCGCGGAGACCGTGGAGGAGTCCGATCTGGAAGAGGGCGAGGCTCGCATCGCGCGGGCCGAGCTCGTCCTGGAGCTCCACGAGCAGCGAGGCGAGGAATCGACCGTCGACGAAGAGCTTCGGGTCGTTCATCAACACCGTGTCGGGGCCGAATCCGAGAGCGGTGAGCATCTCGAGCGGGTCGCGTCCGCGCTCGGGCTCGGTCGGGGGCTTGGGGGGATGTCGCATGTCGGAACCGGGGCTTCTCTCAGCCTTCGATGAAGGCGTAGATGTCGAATTTCTGATCCTTGCTGATGAAGGCGTCGCCTTCGTCGTCCAGGAGCTTGAGGAACGCGTCGACGACCACCGGGTCGAACTGCGTTCCGGAGTACTTGTGCATCTCCGCGACGACGACGTCGATCGGGAGCGCCTTCCGGTAGGGACGGTCGGAGGTCATCGCCTCGACCGTGTCGGCCACCACGATCACGCGCGAAGGCAGCGGGATCTGGTCGCCGGCGAGCTGGTCCGGGTAGCCGTGCTGGCAGCCGTCGTACCACTCGTGGTGGTGGCGCACGCAGGGCACGACGCTCCGCAGGAACTCGACGGGCTCGAGGATCTTCGCGCCGATCTCCGGGTGGCGCTTGATCTCCTCGTACTCGGCCTCGTTCAGTCGATCGGGCTTGGTGATGATCGCGTCCGGGATGCCGATCTTGCCCACGTCATGGAGCAGGCCGGCGAAGTAGACCCGCTCGATCAGCTCCTTCCGGAGGTTCATCTCGCGCGCGATCCGCGATGCGTAGACGGCGACGCGCTCCGAGTGGCCGCGGGTGTAGGCGTCCTTCGCGTCGATCGCCTCGGCGAGGGCGCGGATGGTCTGGATGTAGGCGGTCCGGAGCTCGGTGTTCTTTCCGTCGAGCTGCTTGGTGCGCTCGCGAACCTTCTCCTCCAGGTTCTTGTTCATGTCCTGGAGCTTGAAGTTCTGCTCGCGCGTGACCGAGTTGAGGCGCTTGATCTCCGCCTTGAGGTCGTAGTGATCGAAGGCCTGCCGGAGCGTGGCCTTGAGCTCCTCGTCGTTCCACGGCTTGGTGATCAGGCGGTAGATCTCGCCCTTGTTGATCGCCTCGACCGCGATCGTCATGTCCGTGTAGCCGGTGAGCATCATGCGGACGACGTCGGAATGGCGGTCGCGCACCGACGCCAGGAAATCGACGCCGCTCATCTCCGGCATGCGCTGGTCGGAGACGATCACCTGGGGGCCGACGCGTTCGATCAGCTCGAAGGCCTCGCTCGGGCTGTTCGCCGTCACGACGTCGATCGGCTCGTTGCGGAGCAGGCGCTGGAGGGCCTTCAGGATGTTGACTTCGTCATCGACGAAAAGAACGGTGTGGTTCTGCACCGGAGCTCCCTCGACGAAATCCCGGACCTGCGGAGGACCGGCGAGCACGTCGGACGTGAGGCGTTCGGGGGCGACTCACGAGGGATTTCATCGGCGTCTTCGAGGCGAACCGTTAGGAAACGAGCGGATTCGAAGCCGAGAGGAGCGCCCTGACCGGCATCGGTCGGCGTCCGGTCGGCAACCGATCCGCAGCCCCCGGGCATCCCAGTCGCACTCGTGGCTTTTCCCTACGCCCCCACTCGCCCCGTGCATGCTCTGCGCGCGCCTACAAGAGCGCCCGCGGCCCAAGCGCGCCCAGCGCGCGTCTATGAAAGCGCCCGCGGCCCAAGCGCGCTCTGCGCGCGCTTATAAATAGTTCCCGCCGTCGGTGCGGATGCGGGTGTTGGCCTGGCGGAAGCGGCTGATCTCCCGGGCGAAGTCGTCGCTCTGGACCACCTCTGGCGTTTCGCCAGCGGCATCGAGTCTCGCCTTGCGGCGCAGGACGGCATGGAGGATCCGCACCCAGTCGCCGATCGACGGTTCCCGGGTGTTGTTCACGACCTTCTTCCAATCGATCTCGTCGAAGAGGTCGCGTCCGGCGCGGGATTCCGCCGTCACTGCATGGATCCGCAGGGCCTCGATCACGTCGTCCGGAAAGAGCGGATTGACCTCGACGATGCGCTCGAAGCGCCCCGGGGTGAGGAACGCTTCGGTCAGCGTGTCGGGGTGGCTCGTGCTGCCGATGACGAGGCATTCCTCGACCGCCAGGGACCGGTCGATCAGCTCGAAGAGCAGGTCCATGATCGGTCCGATCGGGAGCTCCGATGCCCGCTTGCCCATCTCGTGGGCACGCGTGAAATCGAGCTCGTCGAAGAAGACGGTGACCGGGGGCATCTCCTCGAGCGCCTGCGACCAGCCCTGGACCAGCTCGCCGATCTTGTTCGCGCCGTGGATCACGTCGAGCACCATCCGTGGGACGTCGACGCGGACGAAAGCCGTCTCGGTCCGGGCGGCCAGGTACTCGGCGAGCAGCGACTTGCCGCTTCCGCCGCGCCCGATCATCAGCATCGCGCTCGGCGGGAACGTGCCCCAGCGCCCGTAGACCTCGGGGCTGGTCTGGGCGTAGGCGTAGGTCAGGATCTCTTCCTTCGCGCTCGCCAGCCCCCCGATCGAGTCCGCATCGATCTCCGGAGAGGCGACGATCGTGGCACCCCGCGCCAGGGGATCTACGTTCCGCTGGAAGCTGGACCAGATGTTCGCGGCGCGGTCCGCCCGGATGCGTCTTTGCGTCATGGCCGGCAGTCTAGCGGCGGGGCGGTCGGGTGCTTCCGGTCGGGCCGGAGTTGCGCCATACTGCGCCGCCAGCGCGTCCCCATCGTCTATCGGTTAGGACTCCAGCCTTTCAAGCTGGCGAGGCGGGTTCGATTCCCGCTGGGGACGCCATTTTTTCTCGCTGCGCTGGGCGGACACCGCGGAGGTTCTTCTCCGGGTTCCACGGCCCGGTCGTGGGAGACGCCATTCTTTCGCTGCGCTGGGCGGAGGCGCTTGCGCAGCGCCGTGCGCCGTCCCCGGCTTCTCGACGACCCTGAGGTCGCCTTCGTCGTCGTTCGGTCCGCGGCGCGAAGATCCACCCACCCTGATCAGCCCCGGAATCTTCTGGTCCGGGGCCGGATTTCTGCGGCCCGCGGAGGATCGATGTCGAGCGGGGCGGCGCGGCGGTTGGGGCTTTCCTGGGCGTTGGCGTCGGCCGTCGGGTCGGCGTTCATGGCGATTCCGTGGAAGCTCGCCAACGACGTCGGGACAGCGGCGCATTCGGTCTTCGTGCTGCTGCTCGTTGCGGCGACCGGGAACACGCTCCTTTCCGTCGGGCAGCGGCTGCGCGGGCCGATGCGTGGAGCTCGGATCGGAGGGATCGACCTCGGCGTAGCGGTCGGGCTCGCGGGCTTCACGCTGGCGGGGAACCACCTGGCGGCCCTGGCGGTTCAGCAGATGTCGCCGTCGATGATGAACCTGTTGCTGCGCGCCGAGCTGCCGCTCACGGCCGTCGCGGCGTCGATCTTTCTCGGCGAGCGCGTCGAAGGCCGGTTCTGGATCGGGACGGCGATTGCGGCGGGCGGGCTGATCCTCCTGCAGGGCGCACCCGAGGGCGACGTCGGCGCGCTCCGGCTCGAGGCGCTCGGGCTCGCGATCGCTTCGGCGGCGTGTTTCGGGTCGCTCGCCGTCGTGACAAGAGCGTTCGTCCACCGCATCGACGTGGTCGGCGTCAACGCGATCCGACTCTGGCTGGCGGTCGGCCTCTGGTTCGTCTTCAACGACGCCACCGGACTCTCGGGGATCCCCGAGGCGCAGTGGCGCTACGCGACGATCGCGGCGATCGCCGGCCCCTTCCTGGGGCGGCTGATGCTCATGAACTCCGCACGCACGATCGAAGCGAGGCTGTCCAGCCTGATCATGCTGCTCTCCCCGGTCCTGACCCTGGTCCCGGCCTACCTGATCCTCGACGACTGGCCGACGGAGCGACAGCTGCTCGGCGGGGTCATCATGCTCGCGGGGATCGCCTGGCCGCTCTCAGCGGGGCGACGCTAGGCCGCCGCCTGCACCTCCAGCCGGTGGATCGCCGAGACGTGCAGGTTCGGGCAGCGCTCGGGACCGTTCACGAGCTCGACCTGCGGCAGGATGGGCGCCAGCGCGCGGAGTGCGGCGCGGAGCTCCCAGCGTGCGAGATTCGCACCGAGGCAGAAGTGGGCGCCGTAGCCGCCGAACGCGAGGTGACGGTTCTTCTTGCGCGTGATGTCGAACTCGTAGGGGCGGTCGAAGACCTCGGGGTCGCGGTTCGCGGACGGATACCACATGCCCACGTCTTCCCCGGCCTTGATCGTGACGCCGTTCAGCTCGAAGTCCTCGACGGCCGTGCGCGCGAACTGGAGGACCGGGGAGGTCCAGCGCAGGATCTCCTCGCCGGCGGAGACGATCAGCGCCTCGTCGTCCGCGTTCTCGTGGAGGAGCTTGAGCTGCTCGGGGTGCTGAAGGAGGGCGGCCATGCCGCCGCTGATGGCGTTCTGGGTCGTCTCGTTTCCTGCGGCCAGAATCACGAAGAGGTAGCCCTGGAGCTGCTGTTCGGTCAGGCCCTTGCCGTCGACCTGGCCGAAGACAATCCGACTCGAGAGGTCGTCGCCACCCGGCCCCTTGGCCTTCCGGTCCTTGATGACCTCGAGCATGTACTCGGTCATCTCGTTGGATGCGCGGATCCGGCCCATGTTCCGGTCTTCGCCTTCCTGGAACCACTGCTTCTCCGGCGCGCCGATCATCACGTTGGTCAGCTGCTTGAGCATCTTCCAGTCGCCGTCGGGCAGGCCCATCATCTCGCCGATGGCCGCGAGGGGCAGCTTCTCGGCGAAGGCCTTCACGAAGTCGGTCGTTTCCCCGGCGTGACTTCGGTCCTTGAGTTCGGTGATGAACTCCTGAGCGAAGTCGTGGGACATGCGCGCGAAGTGCTGCTCGAGGGGGCGAAGCGCGGCGGGCGTGAACTGCTTCGCCGTGATCAGGCGGAAGTTCCGGTGGCGCGGATCGTCCATGAAGATGAAGTCCGGCACTTCGTCGGGATCCCAGCCGCGGGCCTCGGCGCGCATGCGCTGCGCCCAGTCCTGACGGAGGTCGTCCTCCTTGGACTGGAGGCGGAGGCGGCGGCTGTTGACGAAGACCTCGGCGTGCTTCGAGATCTCGAGGATGTCGGCGTGGCGGGTGATCGCGTAGAAAGGATCGATGTCGTCGCGCTCGTACCAGAAGACGGGCGCCTCCTTGCGAAGCAGGTCCCACTCCGCGAAGGGGTACCCGCGCTCCAGGTAGAGTTCGGGGGTATGGATGTCGAGGTTGTCGAGGGTGATTTCCGCCATGCGCGGAACGTAGTGCGTGGGGAGTCCGGGATCCACCGGTCGCCCGCCGTGTTCAGGGGCGAATCGTCTCGAGCAGATCGTGGGCGACGACTCGGGTGCGGACGTCGAAGGTGTCGGCCGTCTCGCCGACCGGTACCCACCGGAAGCTCATGAAACCCTCGGTCCGTCCGCCGGTGTCGAGGGCATTGGCGTGCTCCACGGGGCGGGGCGCGATCACGAGCTGGAAACCGCCGTCGGCGTTCCGTTCTGCGGTCGCGTCGTTCAGGTGGACGCGTCTGCTGCGAAAATCGACGGTCTCGTGCCATCGGTCTTCGATCTGGAAGATCCAGTAGGGCGTCTCCTGTGGAAAGCGCCCCTCGACGATCAGGACCTCGTCATCGGCGAGCTGCCATGCGCCGACTCGGTAGCGCACGTCCGTATTCAGCCCGAGCTCCTCGTCGTCGCCGCGTGCGCGCGCCGTGTCCGGGAACCCGTTGACGACATCGGGGTCGAGGAGACCGGGCATCCAGTCGCGTGACGAAAACCAGAAGCGGCTCATCGCCGCGACTCGCTGGAGCCGGGCGGCGACGACTTCGTCCGTCAGGCGTTCCGGCGGCGGGACGGGGCCGACGACTTCGACGGCGAGATCCGGATCTCCTTCCGCCTCTGGATCGTGGTGGTACTCGCGAATGGTGACGTTGAAGCTGTCGTCGTCCATCGCCAGGAAGGCGCCGGTCCAGTCTGCTGGCTGCGTTCGCGCGATCAGGATCTCGAAGCGGTCGTCTTCGTCGTACTGGATCTCTTCGGCACGAAGGCTCGAGGCGAGGGAGATCGAGGGTCGCATCGCGAGGGCGTTGAAACGCATCGACTGCACTTGCACGTTCGAGAAGGGCGCACGGCTACGGCGTCCGGTCAGCCGGTAGGTGTAGTCCGGGGAAACGGTAAAGCCGTGGTACTCGGCGTCGGGGCTGTTGCCGCCGATCTTGGTGAGCGCAGGCTGGAGATCGAAGGTCGTGATCACCGGTCGAGCGGGGTCGTCGGTGAACGGCATGCGCGCTGTATTCGAGAGGATCGCGAGCAGGCCCTGGAAGCGATCGATCGCGTCCTGCTCGGTCGGCGCTCCGTTGGTCCCGTCTCTCACCGTCGCGGCTCCCGCCTCACGCAGGGTCTCGACGAGCCGATGCCAGGCGGCGTACGAGGAGAGAGATTCGAGCTCCGGGCGCGCGTTTTCGATCGGCGGCGGCGCCTGAAGCGCGGCGAGCCGGTGAAAGAAAAGCGCGGCGCCGGTGCTCACGGCCAGCGCGAGCGTGAGGGCGGCGATCAGGAGGTTTCGACCCAAGATGTGTCCATCAGGTGTTTGCCGGCGCCGGCTGCGCGCCGCGCACGAGCTTGCCCGGCGTGGCGCCCGTGGGCTCGCCGTTCTCGAGGACGACTTCGCCGGAGACGATCGTGTAGCGGTAGCCGCGCGCCTTCTGGACCAGGCGCTTGCCGCCGGCGGGCAGGTCGTATCGCATCTCCGGTGCTTCGAGCGCGAGGGCGTCGAAGTCGATCACGTTCACGTCGGCCTTCATGCCGGGGGCGAGCACGCCGCGGTCGAGGAAGCCGACGAGCTTCGCCGTGTCCGCGGCCTGGCGCTTCACGATGTACTCGACGGGGAGCGGTTCGGTTCCGGGCTTCTTCGCCGCGCGGTCCCGGGCCCAGTGGGTCAGGAGATAGGTCGAGAAGCTCGCGTCGGAGATGAAGCTCACGTGGGCGCCACCGTCGCCGAGCCCCGGGACAGTGTGGGGATGCTGGAGCATCTCGAGGCAGTGGTCGGCGTTGCCGTAGACGTAGTTGAGTGCGGGCATGAAGATCTGCCCCGTGCCCTCGTCCTCGAGCAGGACCTCGAGGGCGTACGCCTCCGGCGCCTGACCGGCGGCTTCCGAGAGCGCGGCGATCGATTCCTCCGGTCCCGGCTCGTAGTTCGGCGGGTTGCCGAGCCGGAAGAGGCGCCGCGGGTCCATGATCATCCCACCCTCGACGAAGGCGGCGCGGCGTTCGGGCGCGGCGAGGAAGGCGGCGCGCTCGGCGACCGGGAGTCCGGCCGCTTCCAGGAAGACCGGGTTCTTGATGAAGGGGTTGAAGGTCGCTTCGAGACTCATGATCACGCCGACCGGTCGGGGGGCGACCTGGGCGTGGAGCTCGACGCCTTCGGCCTGGGCTTCACTGATCAGGTCGAGCATCCGACGCCAGTCTTCGGGGCGCTCGTTGAGCTGCGCGACGGAGACGGACATCGGGCGACCGCTGCGCTCCGCCATCTGCCGCACCATCGCGAACTCCGGCTCGAGGTCGGGGAAGTCACCCACGATCTCGAACACGCCGGCGCCGGCTTCCTTCAGGCCTTCGGCGATCCCCCAGAGCTCGTCGGAGGTCGCCGTGTACGAGGGCGTGTGTTCGCCGTCGACGGTCTTGTGGTTGACCGTTCGCGAGGTCGTGAACCCGACGGCGCCCGCCTGGATCGCTTCCTTCGTGAGGCGCGCCATCTCGCGGATCTCGTCCGGGGTCGGGCGTTCGTTGTGGTCGGCGCCGCGATCCCCCATGACGTAGCCGCGGAGCGCGCCGTGCGGGACCTGCGCGGCGAAGTCGAGGGAGTGGGGGCGCTTCTCGATCGCGTCGAGGTATTCCGGGAAGCTCTCCCAGTCCCAGGTCAGCCCCTCGGCGAGCGCGGTCCCCGGAATGTCTTCGACGCCTTCCATCAGGCCGATCAGCCATTCGTGGCGGTCGGGCCGCGCCGGGGCGAAGCCGACGCCGCAGTTGCCCATCACGACGGTCGTGACGCCGTGGTAGATCGACGGTTCCATCAGAGTGTCCCAGCTGACCTGACCGTCGTAGTGGGTGTGGACGTCGACGAAGCCCGGCGTGACGAGCAGGTCCGTGGCGTCGATCTCGCGCTCGCCGGGGCCGACGTCGCCGCCGACGGCGCTGATGCGTCCGTCGTCGATGGCGAGGTCGCCGACCGCGCCGGGCGTGCCGGTGCCGTCGATGAGGGTGCCGCCGCGAATCACGAGATCGTGCATGTCGAGTGCTCCTGGCCTGCCGCCGCGCAGCCGTTTCCGGCGTGCTGCGGGTTCGCAACAGGGTAACGAGCGCTCCGCCGGGGGAAAGGCGGGGATGGGCGGCCCGATTCAAGAAATCCGGTGGGCACGCCGATGAGGAGAACGACCGGGACGAGGCATCCCGGTCGCCGCATCTGAATCGGGTCGGACGTTCTCGAGGGACGTCCGGCCCGTTTCTCTTTCGGGGCGCCGGCCGCGCGCTAGGCCTCGACCCCGAGCCGGCGAGACTCCGCTGCCGCGATGCGGGCCTCCATGCGTTCCAGGAAGGCGGCGAGGGTGGGGCGATCCGCGATCGCTTCGGCGCAGCCCGGGATGGGCCCGGTCTGGAGCACGAGTAGCATCGCGTAGACCGAGACGTCGGCGACCGACGGCTCGTCGGCGTAGAAGAAATCGCGGTCGCCGAGGAATCCCTCGAGATCCGTCATCCGGTCGAAGAGCTCGCCGATGATCTCGAGCTCCCGGGCGTCCGCGCGTGTCCGCGGGGGCTTGCCGAAGCGCCGGCCGACGTGGCCGATCAACCGGGCGAGGAGCGAGTCGTCGACCGGCTGCTCGTCGCCGGGCTGTGGGTAGCGCGCGGTCCGCCAGCGATTCCAGTAGAAGAAGAAGGAGTCGTTGGTCCACTCGGCGAGTCGCTGCTGGGCCTCGGCCGTCTTGGGCACTCGCGACAGGAGCGGCGGCTCCGGCGCCACCTCTTCGATCCATTCGAGGATCATCGCGGAGTCGGCCTTGCGCCGTCCGTCGATCTCGAGGACCGGCAGCGTCCGCGCGATCGGGCTCCAGCGGGCGACGTCGTCGGGATCGTCGGAGACCACCCGCTCGAAGGGCAGGCCCTTCAGCGCGAGCGCCGCCGCGACGCGTTCCGAGTACGGATTGCGGGACTGGGTGTAGAGCCGGATCGTGGCTGGCTTCGGGCCCGGCGCCGGCACGCGCTCGCTCATGCCAGTCCGCTCACCGATCCCGGCACGTCGGGTCGGTCCGCGCTCGGCGCCGGGAAGAGCGTGTCGATCGCTCGGACCACGTCGTCGGGTAGCGTCACGCTGACGGCTTCGGCGTTCTCCTCGAGCTGCTCCGTCCGCGTCGCACCGATGATCACGCTCGCGACGTTCGGCTCGCGGAGACACCAGGCGAGGGCGAGCTGCGCGAGGGAGATCCCGAGATCCGCCGCCATCGGGGCGAGTCGGTCGACGCGGTCGAGGATGTCGCTGTCGAGGCCCCGACCCATCCAACGATTGCGCTTGGGGTCGTTGGCCCGGCTCTGTTCAGGGATCCGGCCACCGCTGTACTTGCCCGTCAGCGTCCCCTGGGCGAGGGGGCTGAACACGATCTGGGACAGTCCTTCACGCGCGCTGGCCGGGATCACGCCGCGCTCGATCCCGCGCGAGAGGATCGAGTACTCCGGCTGGTTCGAGACCGGACGGGGGGCGCCGATCTCGTCGGCCAGCGCGCAGGCTTCGGTGATCTGGGACGGCGTCCATTGGGAGACGCCCCAGTGCCGGACCTTGCCCTGCCGGGTCAGCGCGTCGTAGGTTCGGATCGTCTCTTCGAGCGGCGTGTCCGGATCGAAGCGGTGGCACTGGTGGAGGTCGATCCGCTCGACGCCCAGTCGCTTCAAGGAGTGCTCGACGCTCCGGGTGACGTGCTCGCGGGAGAGTCCGCCCTCGTCCGGTCGGTCGGACATGGGGAAGAAGCACTTGGTCGCGACGAAGACCTCGCTGCGCGGCAGGCTCGCGATCGCGTGCCCCAGCGTCTCCTCCGCCAGCCCGTCCTGGTAGACGTCGGCGGTGTCGAAGAGGTTGATGCCGAGGTCGAAGGCGCGGTGGACGAGGCGGGTCGTCAGGTCGTCGTCGACGCGGGTGCCCAGGGTCAGCCAGGAGCCGAGAGAGACCTCGCTCACCTGGAGTCCGCTTCGCCCCAATGCGCGTGTTCGCATGCGTCGAAGCTAGCACCTCGGCGTGGGCCGTTGCGGGACGGACGTCGCACGTCGGTCCTGGTAGACTCCCACGCCGTGCTCCACCTCGCCTCCGAAACCGACCCCGCCTGGCTGCCCCGCGCCGCGTCGAACCTCGACGACGTGCTGCTCGATCATGCGCACTGCGAGAAGAAGGCGGCGGGCGCGGCCATCAAGCTGCTCTTCGCGTATCCCCATCACCGCTTCCTGCAGGAACCGCTCGCGGAGCTCGCCCGCGAAGAGCTCGAGCACTTCCAGCAGGTGCTCGCGATCCTCGATGCGCGCGGCGTGAAGTACCAGACGATCCGACCGAGTCCCTACGGCATGGCGCTCCATGCGCAGGTGCGTCGCGACGAGCCCGACCGACTGCTGGACCTGCTCTGCGTCTCGGCCTTGATCGAGGCCCGAAGCTGCGAGCGGTTCCAGCTGCTCGCCGAAGGCCTGGGCGAAGACGATCGGGACGCCCGTGATCTCTATGCATCCCTGCTCGCGAGCGAGGCCCGTCACCACGGGATCTATCTCGCGCTGGCGAGCGAGCTCGTCGGGCGGGACGTCGCCGAAGCGCGCCTCGACGAGATCGGTCGGCACGAGGCCGAGGTCGTCGCGGCGTCTTGCGAGTGGGTGAGGCTCCATGCCGGCTGAGGCGGCGTACGCTGTGCCGCGGCCCGCGACCGGGGTCGACGAGAGCACGCCCCGCTTCGTCGACACCGCCGAAGGCCGCATCGCGCACCACGAAGCCGGGGAGGGCGAGCCCGCGCTGGTGATCCTCCACGGCTTCACGGGCCACCGCGACGATTTCATCGGGATCCTGCCCACTCTGGGCGAGCGCCGGCGGGTGCTGGCGCCGGATCTCCGGGGTCACGGCGATTCCGAAGCGGGGCCGGGGGCTTCGGGCTGGTCCTTCGACCAGCTCGTGAACGACCTGCTGGCCTTCCTCGACGCGCTCGGTCTCGAGCGGATCGACCTGCTCGGCCACTCGGTCGGCGGGTTCGTGGCGCTGCGGACGGCGCTCCGGGCGCCGGATCGGATCCGCTCCCTCGCCTTTCTCTGCACGGCGCCCGAGACGCCTTCTCTGATGGACCCGAAGGGCTGGCAGGCGGGCGTCGCGATCAGCGCGGAGCGGGGGATGGAAGGCTTCCAGCCGCTGGCGGAGCGGGCGATGCGGGGCGACCCCTTTCCGGGACTCGCCGCGTGGGGCGATGCCGAGCGCTACTTCGCCCATCATCGGCGCCGTCACGCGTCGATGACCCCGGAGAGCTACCGCGAGGTCGGGACGACCTTCTTCGAGTCCGAGTCGCTGGTCGAGCGGCTACCGGAGGTGGAGATGCCCGCGCTCGTGCTGGTCGGTGCACACGACCACGAGTGGTTGCCCGGAGCCGACCTCTTCGAGCAACATCTGCCCGCCGCGCGCCGGATCACGATCGAAGGCGCGGAGCATCATCCGCATCAGGAGAACCGCGCCGCCTTCCTCGAAGCGCTCGAAACCCATCTCGAACGGGTCGGGCGGGGCGACGCGAGCTGAAGACGAACCGGGGCGCCGACGGCGTCCACCGAGTGCGTACGGCGCTCGGACCTGGAGGGGAACGACGATGAGTGGAGCGACCGAGGACATCCAGATCACGACCCGCGGCGGCGAGACGATGAACGCCTATCTCGCGCTGCCCGAAGGCGGCGGCCCGGCCCCGGGCGTCATCGTCTGGATGGAGATCTTCGGCGTGAACGACCACATCCGCGACGTCACCCGGCGCGTCGCGGCGGAAGGGTACGTCGCGCTCGCTCCCGACTTCTTCCATCGAACCGGGCCGGGACTCAACCTCGGCTACGACGACGCCGGCTTCGAAGAGGGCTTCAAGCATCTGAACGCGCTCGTCGCCGACCAGATGATCGCCGACGCGAAGGATGCGGTCGCCTATCTCCGCGGTCGCGACGACACGACGGACAAGATCGGCGTGATGGGCTTCTGCATCGGAGGCCACATGACGTACCTGACCGCCTGTGAGACGGACGTGGCCGCGGCCGCTTCCTACTACGGGGGCGGGATCGCCGCGCCGGAGGGGCCCGGCGGTGCGCCCGGTACGCTCACGCGTACGGGCAGGATCACCGGCAAGCTGAACTGCTACTTCGGGAGCCAGGACGCGCTGATCCCCGCCGACCAGGTCGAGGCGATCAAGGCGTCGCTCGCGGAGAACGGCACGAACCACGAGGTCCACATCTACGACGCGGACCACGGCTTCCACTGCGACCAGCGCGGCACCTATCACGAGGCGAGCGCGAAGGACGCCTGGGGGAAGACGAAGGCGCTCTTTTCGAGCGAGCTCAGGTGAGCCCGCTTTGAGCTGAAGGCTCCTCGCCTCCGAGTTCCGCTAGCCGAGGATCTTCCGCAGCGCCTCGAGCAGTCGGTCGACCGGCTCGGGGCGCGCGTTCTCGCCCATCAGGCCGATGCGCCAGATCTCGCCGGCGAGTGGGCCGAGGCCGGCGCCGACTTCGATGCCGAACTCGTCGAGCAGGCGTCCGCGGACGGCGCCTTCGCCGAGCTCGTCCACGCGCGCGGGCAGGCGGACCGAGGTCAACATCGGAAGACGGTGCTCGGCCGCGACCAGCGGCGTGAAGCCCAGCGGGTCGAGTCCTTCGACGAGGCGCGCGGCGGCCGCCTCGTGGCGGGCGTAGCGGGCGGGCAGTCCTTCCTCGAGCACGCGGTCGAGGCCCGCGGCGAGGCCGTAGGTCGCGGTGATCGGGGCGGTGTGGTGGTAGACGCGCTTCTCGCCCTCGTAGTATCCGGCGAGGAGCGAGAGGTCGAGGAACCAGCTCTGGACCGGGGTCTTGCGGGCCTTCACGGCGTCGATCGCGCGGTCCGAGAACGAGACCGGCGAGAGGCCGGGCGGGCAGGAGAGACATTTCTGGGTGCCGCTGTAGGCCGCGTCGATCCCCCAGGCGTCGAGCTCGACGGGACGCCCGGCGAGCGAGGTGACGCAGTCGAGCACGACCATCGCGCCGGCGTCGCGCGCCGCCTCGGAGAGCTCCTCCACGGGCTGGCAGACGCCCGTCGACGTCTCGGCGTGCACGAACGAGACGACACGCGGCTGGACGCGTCGGATGGCCTCCGCCATCGCGTTCGCGTCGAGCGTCGTTCCCCATTCGGCCTCGACCGTCGTGACTTCGGCCCCCGCGCGGCGGGCGACCTCGGCCATCCGACCGCCGAAGACGCCGTTCACGCCGATCACGACCCGATCCCCGGGCTCGAGCAGATTCACGAGGGCGGCTTCCATCCCGGCGCTGCCCGTCGCGGAGATCGGCAGGGTCATCGTGTTGGTGGTCCCGAAGACCGTGCGCAGTCCCGCCTTCACGCGGTCGAGGAGGGCGATGAACTCGGGATCGAGGTGACCCAGGAGCGGCCGACTCATGGCTTCGAGGACCGACGGGTGGGCGTTCGAGGGGCCAGGCCCCAGGAGCAGGCGTTCGGGAAGCGGATTCAGGATCGACATGCGCCGCAGAGTAGCGGCTGTCCACCTGGACCGTGTCCCAGGAGTGGCGAGTTGACACGGCCGGGGCGCGCCCGGTAGTGTTGGGCGTGCCCCCCAGGGAGGCCGAGGGGCCGGGGCTCGCACCCGCACCCAATGATATCCACGTCGCGATGGCCCGAGGCCGTGCGGACGACCAGCTCGACGCGGGGGGGGCTTCAGGAGATGGCGAGGACGACGTGGATCGTCGTGGGCGGCGCGTTGCTCGTCGCCGGGATCGCCTTCTACCTGCTCATGACCACGGACGCTGGCGATCGGCCGGCTCTCGACGACATCGATGCGCAGAGCCGACGTGCCATGGACCGGCTGCTGCGCGAAGACTGAAAACCGACCCGGCGAAACCTACGGCCACGAGCCGTCGCGCGTTGCGCCGATGCGAAGAAACTGAGGTCCCATCGGAGATGGGCATTCGAACGCGGGAGACATACGAGGAGGAGGAACGTCGCGGACTCGCCCCCTGGGCGGCCTGCGCCGCGGACTCCGCGGGGCGACTCGTCGACGAGCCGCCCCACGCCTATCGCACCGCGTTCCAGCGCGATCGCGACCGACTCGTCCACGCCCGGGCCTTCCGTCGCCTCGAGTTCAAGACCCAGGTCTTCGTCTACCTCGAGAACGATCACTACCGGAACCGGCTCACCCACACGATCGAGGCGGCTCAGGTCGCGCGGACGATCGCGAGGGCGCTCCGACTGAACGAGGACCTCGCCGAGGGCATCGTCCTCGCCCACGACCTCGGTCACACCCCCTTCGGTCACGCCGGGGAAGCCGTCCTCGCCGAGCTGATGGAGGACCACGGCGGCTTCGACCACAATCGCCAGAGCCTGCGGATCGTCGACCTCCTGGAAGACCGGTACCCCGACTTCAGTGGACTGAACCTGACCGCGGAGCTCCGCGAGGGGATCCTGAAGCACGGATGCGATTGGACGCACCCGATCGAGCTTCCGCAGCTGCACCCCCAGCGAACCCTCGAGGCGCAGGTCGCCGACTGCGCCGACGAGATCGCCTACCTCCACCACGATCTGGACGATGGCCTGCGCAGCGGGCTGCTCACCCTCGACATGCTCGAGAGCCAGGACCTGTGGAAGCGCGCCCAGGAGAACCGGCGCGCCGTGCTCGACGCGGACGAGTCGTTCTCGGTGACCCGGACGCAGAAGATCGGAGCGCTGCTCGACACGCTCAACACCGATCTGATCACCGAGACCGCGCGGCGCCTCGATGCCGATCCGCCGGGCTCCCTGGCCGAGTTGCGGACGCGGTCGGCGCCGCTCGTCGGCTTCTCGCCCGACGTCGATCTGGCGAAGCGGGAGCTCAAGAGCTTCCTCTCGCAGAACTTCTACCACCATCCCCACGTCCTCCGACGGACTCGCAAGGCGGAGTGGATCGTGGGAGACCTCTTCAAGACCTATCGGGACGATCCGATGCTGCTGCCCGCCAACGTGCGGACCCGCTTTCCGCGAGAAGGCGAGCATCGGGCGATCTCGGACTACATTGCAGGGATGACGGACCGGTTCGCGATGGACGAGCACCAGAAGCTGCTCGACCCCCACGCCCCCTGACCCCGTCGATCTGCCTAGCGCGGCGCGCCCCGCACGGTGGCGCCGCTTGGACCGAAAAGAACGATGAGCCTTCCGGAGAGCCTCGAACGCGCTGCCAGCGAGCTGGCTGCACTGGCCGACAAGATTCGCCCTGCCAATGGAGATCCCCACCGACTGCTCGAGGAGCTCGACGCCGCCGAGGCGACGCAGCTGCTCGGCTGGATGCTCGACCAGGAGCCCGACGATGGCGCCGAGCTGATCGAAGCCTGGGGCGAGGAGGACGACGGCGTGCGGACGATCCTGGCCGTCGAAGACGGCGGGATCGGCAAGGCCGGACGCAAGCTCCTGCGCAAGGCGCGGCATCGCCTGCGCTCCGCCGGCGTCGAGGTCGCCGTTCAGGAGGCCGCGCCGGCGCCCCGCAAGAGCGTGGTCCAGAGCCTGGATCGATGGCAGGCTGCGCACCTCTCGCAGCCCGACTTCCGCGGCACCCGGATGGGGTACCTCGTCGACAGTCACCCCTCCGGCGGCGCGCGTCTGTTCGAGATCCGCTTCGACGAGGGGCGCGGGCTGCTCGACTTCAAGATCTACAACGCGGGCCGGAGCAAGGTCCGGGGCTTCCTCAAGAGCCTGACCGAGAGCGCGGGCCGACGCCTCTTCGAGGTCGATCGGGACGCCCTGCGCGCGCTCGTCTGGCGGGCGGCGAAGGCGCAGCCCGTCGATCGTCCGCTGCCGACGGGCTACGTGGAGTGGCGCGCGCGCCTCTTCGACGATGCCCTCGAGAAGGAGGCGACGCCCGGCGAGCAGATCCGGGCGAGCCTCGGCGAGGGCGATCGTACGGCGGGGCTCGAGGCGCTCTGTGCCGACGTCAAGGCCGGCGTGCTCGGCCCGTGGCCGCCGACGACGGCCTGGGTCGGCGATTGGATGGACAAGGGACGGGAGGCGGTCGACGGCCTCGAGGGCGACGCGCGCGGGAGCGCGATCGATGCCTGGATCGACGAGGTCGCTGCCGCGCTGGTCGAGGAGACCGACGGTGCGTTGTTGGCACGGAACCTCGACGAGCTGGCCTGGGTCCGTGCTCAGGAAGGCAACGAAGAGGGTGCGAAGGCGCTCCTCGCGGTTTCGGGCGCGATCCAGGAGGACACCACGGCGTCCCTCGTCTTGACGCGGGCCCGGGTCGAGTCGCTCTTCGAGCCCTTCCTGGCGAGTCTGCGCGTCGTCGAAGAGGACGCACTGGCCGACCCGGGGTGAGGGGCGAGGCCCGAACGCTGGCCGGGCCCCTCGGCCCGGGGTGAGGTGAGCCCTTGCTGCTCTCACAGAACCGACATTGGCGCGCATCGCTCGGCAAGACCGCGGGCGACGTCGTGCTGTCACTCGAGAAGGAAGAGCTGCCGGAGGACTGGCGGGACTTCAAGGATTTTCGGCTGGAGATTCCAGTCGATCGATGGAATCGCGTTGTGAAGCACGTCCGGACCGACCGCAAGCTGTTCGGTGGGGTCGTGCTCGAATTCGCCAATCAAGAGGATCAGCTGCCGGCCGTGCTCGGACACGATCGGCTCTACGGAGATCTCCAACGCGTCGTCCAGGACGCGACGTCCACGCTCGTCGAGAGCGGGTCGCTCGCCCTGACGGCGGTGGACCTCGCGCCCGAGTGATCCGGCCCGGAGGGGCCCGCTCGCACGCGAGACCGACACGAACGAGACGGCCGCTGATCCCATCGCCGCCGCCGGAGCTGCGCCCCGCGCGCGCCGCGGCCAGAGGAAACGACCCGACATGATGAAACGATTCTCCCGAAAGCGCCGAGGAGACGGCGGCAACAAGACGACCACGATCGACGCGAGCGAATGGCTCCCGAAGATCGCTGAACAAGGCATCGTCGAGACCGAGTCCCTGGAGCCCTGGCCGGACGCCGGCGTTCCCGACACGGTCGCCGCGATCGGCAAGGGCGCGCGCTCCGACGGGTCGGCGGTGATCGTGGCGTTCTCGCCCGCGTCGGCCACCGAGGCGATGCTCGGAGGACTCGCCGCCGCGCAGCAGGCCGCGGAGGCGGAGTCCTTCGCGGGCGAGCTCCTGATCGTGGCGCCCCAGTGGCCCGCCGGTGCGCGCCGGGTGCTCGGCCTCATCGGTCGCACGCCGTACACCGTGGAGCCGGTCGCCGCGCCCGGTCTGACGGAGGGGCGCGTCGTCGTCGAAGCCGAACCGGCCCCGCGAATCCTGGCGAGCAGCGCGGCGCAGCTGGCGTCGCGGATGGTCTCTTCGGAATCCCGCTCGGCCTTCAGTCGCGCGGCCGCCGCGCTCGAAGGGCTGGCGGCCAAGCACGGGGGCTGCGTGCGCGTCGGTGTCGACCGCCTCGAGCTGGTCGTGCTCGCGCGTCGCGTCGCGGAGATCCGTGCGGACGGCGAGAGCGCGGTCCTCGAAATCCAGATCGGGGGGCGGTCGACGACGCCGCTCTCCGGAGCCGATCTCGCCGGGGCCCTCGACGGGCTGGAAGGTCAGCTTCGTCGGCGGCTCAACGATCGCAAGGTCCGCGAGGGCGAGGAAGGCCTGCGCGGCCGGGTGATCGGCCAGCTCGCGGCCGGCAGCGAGCTGCGCGGCGTCCGGCCGTGGCCGCAGCCCGGCGCCGACCTCGACGCCGTCGACGGTGTCGGCATCAACGCCGCCGGCGATCCCGTCGTCGTGGCGGTGCGCGAGGAGCTCGACTGGCGCTCGCTGGGGGCCGTCCTGGAATCGCTGGGACCGATCGAGTCCCTGTTGCCGGTGCTCTTCACGGAGGCCGCGCCGCCCCTCAAGCTCGGGACGCCGCGACTCCTGCTGACCGCACAGCGCTTCAGCGAAGGGCTGGAGCGCGCGCTCGCGGCCCTGGTGGTCGCCTATGAGCTGCGCGCGGTCTCCGGCGAGGCCGGGGCCGGCGTCGATCTGGTGTCCAAGGCGGCCGGTGACGGCGCCGAATCCAGGCCCTCCCGGCGCGGTCGCCGACGCGGCGGCCGCGGTCGCAGCGGCGGCAACGGCGAGTCTCGGGGCGAGCCGTCGACGGACGACGACGAGAGCGGCGCGGAGAGCGAGCCGAGCGTCGAAGGCGAGACGCTGGCGCGGGCCGACGGCGACGGCGACGGCGACGAGAACGGTCGCCGGGGCCGGCGGCGCCGACGGTCGCGACGCGGTGGGCGCGGGAGCGGCGACGCCGGCGATCCCCCGGACGGCGGCGAGAAGGGAGACGCCGAGGCGTCCGCTCGCGAAGGCGACGAGGGACGAAGCGGAGGTCGGCGCAAGCGGCGATTCGAAGAGGTCTCGCTGATGGATCTCGACGAAGGTCCAGATGCGGACGACGAGACCGCCGGAGAGTCGGAGCGCGGGGCCGGTGATCGTCGTCGGCGCGGACGCCGGCGCGGCAAGCGCGGCGGCGAGCGGCGCCCGACGGCTTCATCGGACGACGATGGGCAGGGCGACGCGTCGGAGACGAAGTCAGGCGACGACGACGCTTCCGATTCGCTGAGCGACGACGACCTCGTGGATGCCGATGATCTGTCGGAGATCCTGGCGCGTCTGACCGACGACGATCTCGACTTCGACTCGAGCACCGACACGACGAGCTACGACGACGAAGAAGAGGACGACGACGACGATTCCTCGGGGGCCGCGCGCGCGGCGCGGGAGTCCCGGCGACGCGCGCGGCGCGGGGGCGACGAGGACGACGATCGCCCGGCGCCGCGGAAGCGCTCTGCCATCCTGGTCCACGCGGATCCGGACTCGCTGATGTCGGCCATCCTGCTGGCGCGGGACATCCGTCAGCTCGACGGCCTCTGGGTCTATCCTCAGGAAGACCTGATGACGTTCTTCCGGAGCATCGCGACCGATCTTCGCGACGACACGCCGATCTTCGTGGTCGGCTTCGCGCCGAAGCCGTCGCACGACGTGATCCAGGCGGCCTCGCTCTATCGCGGGCGCCTCACCTGGTTCGATCGCGGCGCGTGGCCGCCGGAGGATCTCGCGGCCCTGAAGTCCTCGATCGGAGAGGACGCGATCCACGGTGGAGACGGCGGGGACAGCACGCTGCCCCTGGTGCTCGAGACCTGCACGCGGCGCAGCCGCTTCTCGGACAAGCTGGTCGATCTCGCGACCGGGCGCTTCACCCAGCACGACTTCGAGCGCTGGGGCCGCCTCTGGCGTCATCGCCTGGAGGAGGTCGCGACGAAGTCCGGGGACATCCGAGGCGACATCGCGTCGCTCCTCTCGGGTCGCCCGAGCGACCTGGCGAAGGAGGCTTCCCTCGTCGAGATCCCGCCCCCGCCGCCCGAGATCGCCTGGGTGGCGGAGCGGGACTTCCGGCTGGTGCACTTCGGCGGCCACGTGCTCGTCGTCGCCGAGATCGACGCTGGGCTGGACGTCCACCTCGCTTCGCGCGTGCTGCGCGAGCGCTACGACGCCAGCCTCTCGCTCGCGCGGACGGCCGGGGACGACGTGTTCGTGTTCGCGGGAGACGAGACGACGGGCAAGCGGGCCCTCGACTACATGGCGATCGCCGAGCACCTGACGAACAAGCTCGAGTGGGTGGAGGCCCGTCCGGACGCCGATCACGTCTCGCGCTTCCGGGTGCGCGACGTGGACCGCTCGCCGGAGCGTTTCGAAGAGGTCGTCGGCGAGATCGCGATGGGTCGCTCGCTGCTCGAGCGGTAGTCGATGTCCGAGGAGGCCGGCCAGACGGCGTCGCTCGTCGAAGTCTTCTCGTCCGTCCAGGGCGAGGGGCCGGAGGTGGGCCGGACGACCGTGTTCGTCCGCTTCGGCGGGTGCGACCTCCGATGCCGTTGGTGCGACTCGCCGGGGACCTGGCGGCCCGTCGGCGAGGCGCGTTTCGAGACGGCGCCCGGGAGCGAGGCATTCGAGACGCTCGCGAACCCGATCGATGTGGACGACCTCGCCGATCGGATCGACGCCTTCGCGCCGACACCTCGGGCCTGGATCAGTCTGACGGGGGGCGAGCCCCTGCTCCAGCCTGCGGCGATCGAGCGACTCGCTCGGGCGCTCTCCGGGCGCGGGCGCAGGATCTACCTCGAGACCCACGGGCTTCACGCCGAGGCGCTCGAACGCTGCGTCGACGTCATCGACCTCGTGTCGATGGACTGGAAGCTGGCGAGCGACGTCCGCCCGGGCCCCGGGATCGCGCCGCCACCGGGCCTCGATTTCCACGACGCCCACGCGAAGTTCCTGCGCGTGGCCCGGCGGGCGGGCTCGGTCTACGTGAAGGCGGTCCTCACGCCGTCGACCCGGGACGACGAGCTCGATGCGATGCTCGGGCGGATCGCCGGGGTCTCACCCGAGGTGCCGCTCGTCCTCCAGCCCGTCACGCCGACCGGCGGCGTCGACGCGATGCCGCCGCCGAGCCGGCTGCTCGCCTGCCTCGCACGCGCCGAGGCGGTCCTCGACGACGTCCGTCTGATTCCGCAGACCCATCCCATCTACGGCGTGCTCTAGGGTCTCGAGGGCCGCCGTCAGGTCGCCTGCAGGCCGTCGGCCGAAGCGCTCGGCGAGATAGTCCGTGGTGATGCGGTCGAAGGCGGCCGAGCCCTCGGGCGGCAGCTGCGTCGCGACGACGGTGGCGAAGGCCCGTGCGGAGGTCGTGGCGCCGCGCGTGAGGCCCACGCGTCGGAGGAGGTCGAGGGCGCGGCGATAGGCCTCCGGGATCTCCGGGCCTTCGCCCGCTCCCGAACGGCGGAGCCAGACGAATCCCGCGGCCAACAGGACGACCGCGGTGAAGACGACGAGCGGGTCGACGTCCCGGAGCGGGTTCGAGAGGGACGGGGAAGGCTGCGCGGGTTCCGTCGTCTCCTCTGCTCCGCCCCGGTCCCGGCGCCATCGCGTCCAGAGCCCGCGCAGGGCGCCGATCTGATCCGCGCTGTCGAAGTCGACGACGCGCTGGAACCACCAGAGCTCGATCGCGGAGCCGAGCTGCGCCATCCGCAGCCAGAGCGACGGGTCGTCCGACGCCCGGAGGCGCAGGTCCGGCGGGGTCGGGTCGAAGCGGACCCAGCCGGCGTCGGCGAAATGGATCTCCACCCAGGCGTGGGCGTCCGCGCGGGAGACCTCGATGAACCCGCCGACCTCGTTCGGGAGACCTCCGGCGAACCCGTTCACCAGGCGCGCGGGGAGTCCGGCGCTTCGGGCGAGGACGACCATCGCGCTCGCGAAGTACTCGCAGTGTCCCTCGAGCTCTCCCAGCAGGAAGGCTTCGATCGGCGAGGTGTCGTCGTCTCCCAGGGGAGGCGGCGCGTCGGTGTAGCGGCCATCTCGGCGCAGGGAATCGCGGAGCGCGAGGGCGCGTTCGAAGTCGGTCCCGGCATCGGCGATCAGGGCGGCCGCTCGCGCATGGACCCGCGCGTCGAGCGCCGGCAGCGCGAGGTACCGCGTCGCGGGCCGGGCGCCGCCCGGGCGGGGCTCCAGCGGCGGCGTCGCGGTGTCCGCGCGCAGGCGGACGGCGTCGCGTTCCGAGGGGCGACTCCAGATCGTGTAGCGGATCCGCTCGTCCCCGCGGCCGGGCAGGTAGAGCCCGTCGTTGCGATCGCGTTCGAGTCCCTGGAAGGGGCCTTCGATGCGAACGGCCTCGCCGGCCGTGAAGAGCACGCCCGCTTCCACCGGCTCCCGGAGGATGCGCTGGGCCACGAGGGAGGACGAAGCGGCCTCGACTTCGGGAGCGAGGACGATGCCGAAGCGTCCGACGCCCGTGACCGGCCGCCGATCGGCCAGGCGCTCCTCCTTCGAAATCGACCAGTCGCGCCCGTCGAAGGCGTCGAAGGCCAGTCCGCGCCAGTAGGCCTCGTCCGGCGGCGGGAGCGGAGCGTCTTCGGTCGCGCTCTGCACGCGGAGTACGATGCTCTGATCCTTCCGGATCCGGCCCACGGTTCCGAGGGAGACGCGATCGCTGAACCCCGAGAGGGCGAGCGTCGTGCCGCTGCCGCCCCGCATCAGGTTGCCCTTGAGCCGCGGCAGCGTCACGAAGAGGATACCGGCCAGGACGAGGGAGATCGTCGTTGCGAGGATCGTGGTTCGTCGCAGGTCGCGTGTGATCACGCGCGAGGCGGAGGCCGGATCGCCGGCCTCGGCGGCTTCGATCGCGAGCGTATGGACGAGCAGCGTCCACGTCACGGTCACGAGGAAGACGACGAGCAGCGGCGGGAAGAAGACGCTGTCCGTGAGGTTCGAGGCGAGGATCACCTGGAACAGCGACAGCGCCACGAGCACGAACTCCGATTTGCGGGGGCGTGCGTCGAGGAGCTGGAGGCCCTGGGCCAGGGAGGTGAAGTAGGCGAGGGAGATCGTCGCCGGGTTGCCTTCGAGAGCGGAACGGATCGTGACCGTGGTGATGCCGAACATGAAGACGTTCAGCCAGATCGGGCTCCTCCGGAAGGGCGGTGGATTCTCGCGGGTCGAGTAGCTCACCGCGTAGGTGACGAGCTGGACGAGCACGACCCAGAGCGGGAGCTGCTCGGTGAGCCAGAGCGAGGCGCTGGCGACGAGCGACATCCACCAGGCGGCGGCCGGTCGCGGCGTGTCGACCTCGGCGCGGAACTCGCGACGGGTCATCGAGCTTCTCTCCCGCGCTTCGCGACCGGTCCCTGCTGCGACGGGGCGGTCTCCGGATCGATCGCCGCCGACGAAGTCAGCTCTTCGGGCGCGACCCGCGCGAGATAGGTGAGCATCTCGCGGCGATGGGCCGGCCCGGTCGCAGGGGGGATCCGAACGCGCGGGGATCTCAGTCCGACGCGAAGACCGGCATCGAGGTGCGCGACGACTTCCGAGGCGGCGAGGCGGATCCGGTCCTCGATCGCCGCCGCGGAATGTCCCACGGCGCCCCGGAGCAGGACCTCGATCTCGCCGGAGGCTTCCCCCTCCCGTTCGCCGACGAGCAGCCGGCCGCTGCGGACGCTCCGGCGCCAGTGCACGCGACCGAGACCGTCGCCGGGGACGAACTCACGGAGCCCGGAGACGTCGTCCCCGCTTCGGGAGGCCCCGTTCCGATCGTCGTCCTCGTCGCCCGTCGTCGCGTCGCTGCGAAGGGGCACGTGACCCAGCTCCGGATAGACGAGGGCACGCGCGGGAACGTCGAACTCCGCCGACTTCACGAAGAGGCCGAAGGGAAAGCGCGTCGAGACCCGCACGTGGTCGAAGGCGACGTCGCCGCGCCGCTCCGGGGACCAGGCGTAGCTTCGATCGACGTGCTCTCCGGGGCCGATGCGGAGTGCGAACGCACGCCCGGCCGTGCTTGGACCTTCGGGGCCCTGGATCCAGTCTTCCAGGGAGACTGCGAACGCCGTGCTTCGTTTCTGGTCGTTGTGGACGCGGAGCACGAGCCGATTCGGGTGGCCCGCGAAGAGCTCGCTCGGGAGCCGGCGCTCCAGGCGGATGCCGCGAAGCGACATCTCCGAGAGCAGCCCCGACAGGACGAGGAACGAGAGCATCAGAGCGAGCACGAGATAGAGGAGGTTGTTGCCCGTGTTCAGCGCGGCGAAGCCGACGCCGAAGACGATCGCGACGAAGCACCACCCGGCGCGGGTGGCGCGAAGGCGACGGGGAGGGCGGAAGCGACGGCGCGGCACGATCGACTGCCGGTCCGGGATCAGAGCGGGACCGCGGTGCGGTCGACGATCTCGCTCAGGATCCAGCGCGGCTCCTCGGCGGCCGCCGGGAGCCCCGCGCGGGTGTGGACGGCGACCCGGTGGGTCAGGACGTCCACGGCCAGGTCGCGCACGTCCTCCGGAATGCAGTAGTCGCGACCGTCGGCGAGGGCACAGGCCTGCGCGGCGCGTCGCAGGGCGAGGGCACCGCGCGTCGAGGCGCCGAGCGCCAGGGCTTCGTGCTCGCGCGTCGCCGCCACGAGGTCGAGGAGGTAGCCGACGACGCTCTCCTCGAGCTTCACCGCCTCGGCGGCGCCCTGAAGCGCACGCAGCCGTTCCAGACTGAGGACCGGCGACAGGGTGGGCAGCGTGTGGACGCTCGGATCGAGCGACAGGACCCGGGCCTCGTGCTCGCGCTCGGGGTAGCCGAGCGTGAGGCGCATCAGGAAGCGGTCGAGCTGGCTCTCGGGCAGCGGATGGGTGCCGTGGTGCTCGAGGGGGTTCTGGGTCGCGACGACGAAGAACGGGTCGGGAAGGGCGTGGCTCACGCCATCGACGCTGACCGTATGGTCGCTCATCGCTTCGAGGAGCGCGGACTGGGTCTTGGGGCTCGCGCGGTTGACCTCGTCCGCCAGCACCAGGTTCCCGAAGATCGGCCCCGGCTGGAAGCGGAAGGACGCCGCGCCGGCCGGGCTCGCGGCGTCGGGCATCGTCATCCCGAGGAGATCCCCGGGCAGCAGATCGCTGGTGAACTGGACTCGCCGGAACTCGCCGTCGATCGTCCGCGCGAGCGCCTGGGCGAGAGTCGTCTTGCCGACGCCCGGCACATCGTCGAGCAGGACGTGCCCGCGAGCGACGAGGCAGAGGATCGCGCGGCGCACGACCTCGCTCTTGCCGTGGACGGCACGTTCGACTTCCGCCTGCCAGCCGGCGATGGACGAGGCGGCCTCGCGGCTGGTGATGGGCTGCTGATTCGACATGGATCCCCTCGGCGGTCGGTCGTGGGCGGAGCGCGTCCTGCTATTCGGCCCAGGCGACGCTTGCCCTGAGGTGCGCGTCGACACACGCCCCAGCCACCGGCAGGTTGGACGCAATCCACCGGCGAATGGTTCGGAACGAGGACCCGAGCCACCCGAACGGCGCCCTCGCCGAGCGCCCGCAGGCGACTACCCCGTCGCCGAGCGCCCGCAGGCGACTACCCCGTCGCCGAGCGCCCGCAGGCGACTACTTAGAACGAGTACTTCAGCTCGCCGTAGACGCGGTCGTTCGAGTCGAAGGCGCCGAGACCGAAACGGGGGCCCTGGAAGAAGACGAGCCAGCCGCCTTCGAGCTTCAGGCTGTCGGTCAGCTCGTACTCCGCAGAGGCGCGGAAGAGTCCGCCGTCCTGAGCGCGTTCGCCGAGCACGCTGCCGAGGAGCGTGACGTCGAGGCGCTCGCGGAAGAAGGGCCGCGTGACGCGAATCGCCGTCTCGAAGCGGTCGGCGGGGGTGAGCTCGATGATCCCGGGCGGTCCGCCCGGATGGTCGAAGAGGTGTCGGTTCACGATCTCGACCGCCACGGTCAGCTGATCGGGTCCATACCACTCGATGCCAACCATCGTGTCGAGTCGTTCCCGCTCCTGGTTGAGGAGGGGGCCGGCGGGGCCGGGCGCCAGGTCGAATCGGAGGGTGCGGAGGCCCATGAAGAAGGCCATCTCGAGCTTCACCAGGATCGGGCCGCGCGTGACGTTGCCGGCTGCGCCGACCATGCCGAAGCGGTTCGCCTCCTGCTTGAAGATCGGGACGGGCGTCAGCACGAACGGATCGACCGTGCGCGAGGATTCATCCATGTAGGCGCCGTAGAGGGAGAAGTCCCACCCGCTGAAGCGGCCGTCGAATTTCGCGGCGAAGCCCGGCATTCCCTGGAAGTCGGGGCGGTCGTCGATGCTCGCGCCCCCGCCCAGGCCGCCGGGGACGGACGTGAAAGGGTCGGGGATGAAGTCGCTGCCCGGGGGCGGGTTGCGGTCGTAGCGATGCTCCGGGATCACGAGCAGCTGCCCCGACCAGGGGCCGCTCTGGTAGTCGAGCTTGACCATGGCGCGGGGGCGACGGAGGTCTTCGATGTCGACGAGGCCGGGCTCGATGTTGTCGAGGGGGTTCACGACGTCGACCACGCGGAAGGTGTCCGAGCGCCCCCAGTTGACCACCTTGCGGCCGATCGTGAGGTCGAACTTCTCGGAGATCGGGCCGGAGACGTAGGCTTCGCCGCTGTCGACCTGCCACTCGTAGACGTCGAGGACGGCCGCGTTGAAGTCGCGCCGGCCGCGGATCTGGTAGCTGAAGTCGTACCAGGCGAGCAGCTCGGCGCGCGCCGTCCATTCGTTCGGCAGCTGGACGTCGAGCTGGAGCATGCCGTCGAGGTCGAGCCGCGAGAGGCCGTCGTAGTCGGTGCGGCCGCCGCCGCCCTCGCTGTCGGCGACGGAGCGGCCGTGGTAGCTCCAGACGGCGGCGGAGGCGAGGGAGCCTCCGATGTCGACGTTCTCCCAGGCCCAGGCGCCTCCGGGCAGCGCCACCATCCAATCGGGGGCGGTGGCTTCCTCTTCCTCGATCGTCGAGACGTCGAAGTCGTCGTCGAAGCCGCCCATCAGATCGTCGAGATCGTCCTCGGCGAGGGCGGGCAGCGGCGCCGCGAGGAGCGCGGCGACGAGGAGGGCGAGGGGCGCGCGCACGAGATCAGGGACCGGTTTCGAGCCCGCGGACGCTGAACATGTCGAAGTCGAGGTCCTGCCCGAACTTCACGTCGCTCGTACGGAGGATGGTCTTGTGGAGGGTCTGCTTGCCCTTCTTGGTCGTCATCGTCATGACCGTCGGGACCCAGATCCCGTCGATCTGCTCGAGCTCCTCGACCTTCATGTACTTGTTCCGCTTGCCCTTCTTGACCCAGATCTTGGCCTGGATCACGACGTAGTTGTCCTTGCGGACGAACTGGACCGACTTCGTGTAGCCGGTCTCGTCGATCTCGTCGTCGTCGACCGGCGTCGACTGGATGATCCAGACCGGATGTCCGTCGAGCTCGCCTTCCTTGAGGAGCTGGTACTCGTACTTCTCGAGAGGACGGTCCGTCATGTCCGCATACGAAAAGTCCGACCCCATGAAGCTGCCGCTCTTGTCGCTCGAGGCGATCCGCTTGGTCTTCTTGAGCGCGGGCAGGTAGAGCCACTGGTCGTCGTCGCGGTCCGCGTCGTCGAAGTCGTAGGTGAGGAAGCCCGTGTCCTCGACGTCGGCCGGGCTCAGGAAGAACATCATCGACAGCTCGTCGGGATCCTTGTCCTTGCGGAAGCTGCGAAGCTCGCGGACCCGCTGCTTGCCGCGCTTGTCGATCAGGACCATCTGCATGTTCGACGTCTGGTTGTCGCCGTCCTCGCGCTCGTCGACCGCGGTCATGATCTCGCGCGCCTTCGGATCGTCTGCCGCGAAGGCGGGCAGAGCGGTGGCGACGACGAGGCAGGCGGCGGTGACGCGAGCGAGAGAAACGAGCCCCTCACGGGCAGTTCGAGCTCGAGCGGGCATCGGGGTCCTCCTTCGGGAGATCGCTGGACCGGAACGGCTGCGAGGTGCGCGCGGCGTTAGGGCGACCAGCGGACTCGAGGGCAGTGGGGAGCCGTCCGCAGTAAACCCCAGATCCGGCGGGTGGAAAAGGGCGCGAAAACGAGGCGATTCCGACCGCCGCGGATCGTTGCGCGAGGCCCGGGCGGACGCCACCGATCGTTGCGCGCGCCGCTCCGCCTCGCCGATCCCTGTATCGTCCGCGCCGTCCGGTCGATGCGACGTCCGCGGGTGGGCGCCGGTCCGGAGTGTCGTGGGCCGGAGCGGGAGGTCGCCACGTTGAGCAGCGAAGACGAGTCGGATCGGGGGAGCGGCGTCGCGGAAGGGGCCGATTCGACCTGGCGGGCCTCGGTCGAAGCCGGCTTCGCGCGCTGGGGACGCTTCGTCGTGCGCCACCGCCTCTGGGCCGTCGTGCTCTCCCTCGTCGCGACGGGCTGGCTCGTCAGCCACCTGCCCGAGCTCGAGATCGACAACTCGACCGAGTCCTTCCTGACGACCGACGCACCGAACGTCCTCCTCTACAACGACTTCCGGGATCAGTTCGGCCGGGACGACAAGGTCGTGATCGCCGTCGACGGGGGCGATCTCTTCTCGCTTCCTTTCCTGGAGCGGCTCCGGGACCTGCACGAGGCGCTCGAGGAAGACGTCCCGTACGTGACCGAGGTCGAGAGCCTCGTGAATGCCCGCTTCACCCGGGGCGAAGCGGGGGAGCTGGTCGTCGGCGAGCTGCTGGAAGACTGGCCCGAGACGGAGGAGGACCTCGCGATCTTCGAGGAGCGGGTCCGGTCGAATCCGCTCTACGAGAACGCGCTCGTCTCGTCGGACTACACCGTGACCGCGATCGCCGTGACGCCGGATACGTACTCGAGCGAGTCGCCGCAGGTCGACGAGCTGGGCGGGTTCGGAGAAGGGGGCAGAGACGCCGAGGGGGAGCCCGTCTACCTGAAGGCGGCGGAGGGCGATGCGGTCATCGAAGGCATCTACGACGTCTTCGCGCGTTTCGAGTCGGACGACTTCCGCCTTCACATGGCCGGCGCGCTGCCCATGACCTGGCGGATCAACTTCGGCATGGAGCGGGACATGTCGATCTTCCTGCCGACCACGCTGGCCTTGATGGCGCTGGTGCTCGGACTGCTCTTCCGGCGCTTCGGGGGCGTCGCGCTCCCGCTCATGGTGGTCGGGCTGTCGCTTGCCGCGGCGATCGGCACCATGATCGTTCTCGGGATTCCCGGCTCGACGGCGGTGCAGATCCTGCCGGTCTTCCTGCTGACGGTCGGAGTCTGCGACGCGGTCCACGTCCTCGCGATCGTGTACCGCTACCGGATGGAGGGGATGGACAAGGAGGAGGCCATCGTCCAGGCCCTGGCGCACTCGGGGCTCGCCATCCTGATGACGAGCGTCACGACCGCCGCCGGGATGGTCTCGTTCGTGACCTCCGAGATGGCTGCGGTCCAGCACCTCGGCGTGCTCGCGCCGATCGGGGTCTTCCTGGCGTTCGTCTACACGGTCGTGCTCCTGCCGGCGCTCCTGGCCCTGTTTCCGCTCCCTACGCCCCGGCGCGGGCGGATCGGCCGCGGCCTCTTCCCCTTCGAGGCGCTGCTGGTCGGGGCCGGTCGCTTCGCGGTGCGGGCTCCCTGGCGCGTGCTGGTTCCGGCGAGTGGCGTGATCGTCATCGCCGTCCTCGGCGCGGTCCAGATCACCTTCAGCCACAACGGCCTTCGGTGGTTCCCGGAGGACGACCGGACCCGCGTCGACTTCGAGGCGGTCGATCGCTTCCTGGGTGGGTCGATCACCATGGACGTGCTGGTGGATACCGGCGCGCCAGGCGGGCTCTACGATCCCGAGCTGCTTCGCGAGCTCGAGCGGATCGAGTTCGAGGTCGCGAACGTCGCGCGCGAGCCGATCGTGGTCGCCGACGCCGTCTCCATCCGCGAGATCGTCGAGGAGACCCATCAGGCGCTGAACGAGAATCGCCCCGAGATGCGCCGCGTGCCGGATTCGAGGAACGCGGTCGCGCAGGAGCTGCTCCTCTTCGAACAGAGCGGAAGCGACGACACCGAGGAGCTCGTCGACGCCGAGTACCGGATGACGCGCCTGAACCTGCGGATCCCCTTCGTCGACGCGCTGCTCTTCCCCCACTTCCTGGAGGACGCGTCGGCGGTCATCGCGAACCGCCTCGACGGTCGGGCGACGTTCCAGATCACCGGTCTGATGACGCTGCTCTCGGACATCTTCGACGCCGTCATCGTGAGTATGAGCCGCTCGTACGTGTTCGCCTTCTGCGTGATCACGCCGCTCATGATGCTCCTGCTCGGGAGCCTGCGTCGTGGGCTCGTCAGCATGGTGCCGAACCTGCTGCCGATCGTGGCCGTGCTCGCCGTGATGGGCTGGGGCCGGATCGCGATCGACACGACGACGATGATGGTGGGGGCGATGGTGATCGGGATCGCCGTCGACGACACGATCCACTTCATGCACAAGTTCCACCGCTACTTCGAACAGAGCGGGAACGTGGAATCCGCCGTCTGCGAGACCCTCCGCACGACCGGCTCGGCGCTCCTGTTCACGACCTTCGTCCTCGTCGCGGGCTTCTCCGTGTTCGGCCTGTCGGAGATGGCGAACATGCGGATCTTCGGCCTCCTCTCCGCCTTCGCCGCGGCGGTGGCGCTCCTCGCGGACATCCTCGTCGCGCCGGCGCTGCTGGCCGTCGTGGAGGGCGCGCGTGCCCGGAAGCTCGCGCGCCGAGCGGCGCGCGACTGAGTCTTCGCTCCGGGGCTGTGCTACCCCACGCTTGAACGCGACGCGGTCGCGGGGCATGGGGGGATCCGTGAAGGCACTCATCTTCGACACCGAGACGACCGGCATGGTCCAGTTCCGGAAGCCACCGGAGGATCCGAGCCAGCCCGACCTGATCCAGCTCGGCATGCTGCTCGTCGACTGCCGGACCTGGGAGGCGAAGGCCCGGCATTCGATGCTCGTCACCCTCGCGGACGGGGTCACGATCGACCCGGGCGCGAAGGAGGCCCACGGGATCTCCGAGGACGACTGTGCGCGCTACGGCGTCGCGCCCGTCGTGGCGTGCTCGCTCTTCAACCAGGCATGCCTCCAGGCCGACATCATCGTCGCCCACAACCTCTCCTTCGATCAGTCGATCATGAAGACCGCGCTCTACCGGCTCGGCAACAAGCCGCATCGCCTGGACGGCCGCCAGCACGTCTGCACGAAGGAGGCGTCGACGGACGTGCTCAAGCTGCCGGGCAAGTACGGCTACAAGTGGCCGACGCTCGCCGAGGCCTACCGGCACTACACGGGCGAAGAGATCGAAGGGGCCCACGATGCCCTCGTCGATACCGAGGCGTGTCTGCAGGTCTTCCGGGGCCTCGTCCAGGAAGGCGTCGTCGATCTGGTCGGTCGCTAGGCGCCGGGTTCTTCGTCGAGCGGGTCCGCTCGCCGGGCGTCGGCCTCGTCGTCGCCATGCAGGCGGAGCTCGAAGAAGGACTCGACCGCGCGGCCTTCCGCGGCCCAGCGGGCCAGGCGCTCGATCATGCGAGGCAGGCTTCCGCCGAGGGCCTCGAGCACGGCGGCGTGCCGGGGGCCGTCCCGCACGTAGGTCCCCCGGAGCGCGACGCACGGGTCGGAGAGACGCGCGCGCACCGCGACCGCGGCGGGGTCGTAGACGGCGAGGGGGAGCGAGGCGAGCTCCCGGCGAAGGGCGTCTTCGGCTGCGCGTCGCTGCGCCGAGCGGTCCGGCGCGTCTTCGAGCTCGAGGAGCGTGTCCCGGAAGGCGAGCGTGAGCTCGGCGACGCGCGTCCGATCCCCGATGGCGCCCCGGACGCGTTCGGCGTCGGGCCAGTCCTCCGGCGTGTCGTCGCCCGGCGGATTCTGCTCGAAGTAGCGGATGGCGGCCTGCTGGCCGATGAACTGGGCCACGCCCTCGTTGAAGTCGGCGTCGCCCGGAACGAACGCGGTGGCGTGGACGAGCTCGTGGAAGATCGTCTCGACCAGCACCGCCGGGCCCCGCGCGAGCATCGGGCGCGTGACGGGGTCGTCGATCCATCCCAGCGTGGAGTAGGCGGCGACGCCGCTCACGCAGACCTGGTAGGTCTCGCCGCGCAGGCGCTCCGCCGCTCGCTCGGCGCGCTCCCGTTCGAAGAAGCCCTTGTAGGGAAGCGCACCGAGGATCGGGTAGCGCCAGGGGACCGTCTCGAGACTGTCCTCCCGGGTCCGCACCAGGGTCGTCACGACGCGGTCCCCGGGCCAGTCGACGTAGCTCGTGTACTGTCCCCCGACCTCGAGACCGAGATCCGTCGCGAAGGCGCGCACGTCCTCGATGCGCGCGAGCATCGAGCGCACGTCGGGCGGCGTCGTCGGGTCGGCCAGGACGGCTTCGATCGGCTGGCGCCGCCACATCAGACGGAGCTGCCCCTCGGCGAGGTGGCCGTAATAGCATCCGCCTAGACCGAGGCAGGCCCATGTCGCGAGGGCGAGGAGGGAAAGACGCATGAGTGAGGCCATTCGCCGGTTCCGCATCGACTGCGCCGACGCGACGACGCGTGAATGGCTGCTCGCGGAAGCCTTCGAGGCGGGTGCCGGCGGCGCGGAGGAGAGCGAGTTCGACGGGTGGTTCCGGGCGGACATCTACGCGGCTCCGGACGAGATCGAGGCGCTGCGCGAGACGATCGCCGCGCTCGAGGCGCCGGGTACGCGGGTCGATCCCGTGGAGACCCTTCCGGAGGTCGACTGGAGCGAGGCGTGGAAGGAGGGGCTCGAGGCGCTCGAGATCTCCCCGCGGCTCCTGATTCGTCCGCCCTTCGTGCCGTCCCCCGGAAACGCGGGACAGTGCGAGATCGTGATCGAGCCCGGGCAGGCCTTCGGGACCGGAAACCATGCCTCGACGCGGCTCTGCCTCGAGTGGATCGACGGGCTGGTCGCGGGCGAGATCCCGGGGCCCGGGATCGATCGCGTCCTCGACGTCGGGACGGGAAGCGGGGTGCTCGCCCTCGCTGCCGTGGCCCTGGGCGTCGAGCGGGCGATCGGGTTCGATCTCGACCCCGTCGCCGTCGAGGCGGCGGAGGAAGCGGCGCGCGACAACCCCCGCGGCGGCGCGGCGGCGTTCTTCGCGGGGCCGATCGAAGCGGTGACGGCTTCGCCCTTTCCGCTCGTCGTCGCGAACCTGCTCAAGAAGGAGATGCTGCCGATCGCGGAGGAGATCGCTTCGCGCGTCGCCCCGGGCGGCCGTCTCGTCCTGGCGGGCCTGCTCGAGGAGGACCTCGGGCCGGTCCTCGACTGCTTCGCGCAGCACGGACTCGAGGAGATCGGACGCCGCCAGCGCACCGATGCCATCGGGTGCTGGGTCTCGCCGTGCCTGGGGCGCCCGTGACGCCTTCGTCTGGGGGCGCTCATTCCGCCGCGTCCCGCTTCGACCAGTCTTCGTAGAGCTCGCGCAGGATCGCGTCGAGAGGAATGCTCGGCCGCCATCCGGTGACGGTCCGGATCCGCGTGGCGTCCCCGACGAGCCAGTCCGTCGGGCGGAAGCGTTCGGGGTCGGTCTCGACGTGCGGCTCGATGTCGGCGAGCTCGATCAGGCGATCGAGGACGGCCTGGATCGGCGTCGCGATGCCGCCGGCGACGTTGTAGACGTCCGCCGGGACCGCCCGGTCGAGGAGTGCCACGTAGGCGTCGATCACGTCGTCGACGTGCAGGAAGTCGCGCACGCTCTCGAGGTTCCCGACCCGCATGATCGGTGCCTGCCGCCCGGCCCGGATGGCCGCGACCTGTCGCGCGAAGCTCGAGACGACGAACGCGTCGGCCTGCCCCGCGCCGGTGTGGTTGAACGCGCGCACGCGGACGACGTCGAGGCCCTCCGCGGCGGCGGCGCCCCCGAGCATCTCCGCCGCGGCCTTGGTCCGGGCATAGGGCGAGCGCGGCCGCAGCGGCGTGTTCTCGTCGAAGGGGCCCGCGTCGCCGGGATCGCCCGAGACAGGGGAGTACTGATCCGCGGATCCGATGAGCAGGATGCGTGCGTCGGCGCAGCGGCGTCCGACGCACTCGAGGAGCGATCGCGTGCCGAGGAAATTCAGCCGGTAGCAGAGGGCCGGCTCCTGCCAGGAGCGGGCGACGCTGCTCATCGCGGCGAGGTGGATCACCGCGTCCGGCGCGGCGTCGGCGAGGGCGGGCCCGAGCAGCCGGGGATCGGTGACGTCGACTTCCCGATCCGCCCCGATCACTTCGTGACCCATCGCTTCGAGTCGGGGCCGAAGCCGGCGCCCGACGAATCCCCCCACGCCCGTCACGAAGACTCGCATGGCGGCAGGCTGACAGATCGCCTTCGTCGGGGCAACGTGAGGGCCTCTCCCTTGACCCGGGTGGGGCCGATCGGCGAACCTGCGCCCATGATCATCGGTGTCGCCGGACGAAACGGAGCAGGGAAGGGGGAGCTCGTCAGCTTCCTCGAAGCCCGGAGCTTCACCGCGCTCTCCCTCTCGGACGCGATTCGCGCCGAGCTCGCCGCGCAGGGCCTCGAGGAGTCGCGGGAGCGGATGATCGAGACGGGGCAGGCGATGCGTCGTCGTGCCGGCCCGGGAGCGCTCGCGCAGAGCCTGGCCAAGCAACTGCTGCCCGATCGCAACTATGCGATCGACTCCATCCGCCATCCGGTGGAGGTGGAGATCCTCCGGGCCCACGCCGAGGCGACGGGGCACGTCTTCCAGCTGGTCTGGGTCGACGCCAAGCTCGAGACCCGCTTCGAGCGGATGGTCGCGCGCGGACGATCCGGCGACCCGGAGACGATCGAGGACCTCGAGGCGCTCGAAGCCCGCGAGCGCGGCAGCGACGATCCCAACGCCCAGCAGCTCGACGCGGTCGAGGCGGAGGCGGATTTCCGGCTGGCCAACGACGCCAGCCTCGAGGCCTTCCAGGAAGCGATCCAGGCCTGGGTCCGGAAGAACCTCGCCTTCGCGCGTCCCGACTGGGACGACTACTTCATGGGCATCGCCCGGGTCGTCGCGTCCCGCTCCAACTGCGTGAAGCGCAAGGTCGCCGCGGTGGTGACCCTCGAGAAGCGGATCATCTCGACCGGCTACAACGGGACGCCCCGCGGCACCACCAACTGCAACGAAGGTGGCTGCCCGCGCTGCAACGAGCTCGCGCCCGGCGGGACGCGGCTCGACGAATGCCTCTGCTCCCATGCGGAGGAGAACGCGATCACCCAGGCCGCGTACCACGGGGTCTCGCTGAAGGGTGGATCGATCTACACGACCTTCTCGCCGTGTCTGCAGTGCACGAAGATGATCATCAACGCGGGGCTCGTCGAGGTCGTCTACCAGAGTGCGTATCCGCTGGGCGAGACCTCGCTCTCGCTGCTCGCCGAGGCGGGGATCGACGCGCGTCAGATCCCGGCCTAGGGGCGAGCGGCCGATTCGGGCCTGCGCCCGCGCCTCTGGGTTCGCTTTCCATGGGAATCCTGCAACGCGAAGCGAGTCGCGCGTGGCTTGCCGGTCACTTGCCGGCGTGCGGGTCGGAAGAGGCCCGGTTTCGCCCCATTTCCCTCAATTCGTTGCGGGAATGCGCCGAATCCACACACGGCTGACCCTGCATGTCGCGGGCCGGGTCCGCCCATGGACGCGTCCGTCCGTGCCCGGTGAACCGCGCGAGAGCGAAATGCGTCCCAGCCCCTCCAGATTGATGGATCACCGTGAGTATCCGGTTCTCTACGTCGACGACGAGAAGGAGAACCTGCGGATCTTCGAGCTGACCTTCCGGCGGGACTTCACGGTCCTGACCGCGAACAGCGCGAAGGAAGGCCTCGAGCTCCTCGCACAGCATCCCGTCGCCGTCGTCCTCTCGGACCAGAAGATGCCGGGCATCGAAGGCGTCGAGTTCCTCCGTCAGGTCCGCGAGCTCGACTCGCGCACGCTCCGCATCCTCGTGACGGCCTACGGAGACGCGAAGATCCTCGGCGACGCGATCAACGACGGCAACATCTATCGCTACGTCGCGAAGCCCTGGGAGCCCGACGACATGCGGCTCACGGTCCAGCGCGCGATCGAGGCGTACGCGCTGGAAGCCGAGCGGGCGACGCTGCTCGAGGAGCTGATGATCCTCAACCGGCTGTCCCGCACGATCCATCGCGACATCGATCGCGGCCGCCTCTACGACACGCTGCTCGAGGCCCTCCGAGGCGAGCTCGACTTCGACGGCTGCGCGCTCCTGCTCCGGGACGGAGACGAGGACCGGCTCTCGATCGTCGCGAGCGAGCCGGACGACGAGGTCGCGACCCGCCTGCGTGACCTCTCGTTCGACGCGAGCAACGCCGCCGAGTTCGTCGACCGCGTGCTCAAGGGCGAACCACAGCTGCTGTGTGGCGACGAAGCCGTCGACTACGAAGCGTCGGTGCGCGCCTGGCTGACGGAGGTGTCCGCCGACGAGATCTTCGTCGTCCCGCTCGCGGGGAAGGAGCGCGTGATCGGCGCGCTCGCGGTCGACAATCGTCGCGGCGGACAGCCGCTCGGGGCCGACGGGCGGATGCTCGTCGAGGGCCTCGCCATGCAGGCGGTGATCGCGATCGAGAACGCGAAGCTGGTCGACGACCTGCGACGCTCCCGCGCGCAGATCCGTCGAGTCGATCGGCTGGGAACGCTCGGGACGCTCGCCGCCGGTCTCGCGCACGAAATCAACAACCCCCTCGTGTCGCTCAATACCTTCCTCTCGCTCGCGCCCGAGAAGCGCGAGACCGACGACCCGAGCTTCTGGGGCGAGTACCACGAGCTCGCTTGCGGGGAGCTCGAGCGCATCCGGGGCCTCGTCGAGACGATGAGCCGGCTGGGACGGGGTGGACCGTCGCCGGCGCTCGCGAAGGAGCCGGTCCATCTCGCCGACGTGGCCGAGCAGGTCGTGCGCCTGCTCCATCGCGAGACCGAGCGGGCCGGCGTGACGATCGAGATGGACATCGCCGACGATCTGCCCGAAGTTCCGGCCGTCCGCGACCAGATCCACCAGGTGGTGCTGAACCTGGCGCTGAACGCCATCCAGGCGAGTCGCAGCGGGGGCTCGATCACGATCCACGTCGGCCCCGACGGCCCGCCGGACGCGCCGACCGGGGCCCGGCTGCGTTTCCAGGACGCGGGCGAGGGCATCAGCGAGGAGAACCTCGAGCGGATCTTCGATCCCTTCTTCACGACGAAGGATCCGGACAAGGGAACCGGACTCGGCCTGATGATCTCTCATCAGATCATCGCCGATCACGGCGGCTCCATCGAAGTCGAGAGCACGCCCGGCGAGGGAGCGACCTTCCACGTGCGGCTGCCGAGCGAAGACAAGGCCCCGACTGGGGAAGGGGCGGGAGCGTCTCCCGGCCCCGCTTGACGCTGAGCGGCGGATCCCAGAGAATCCGCTCGCCTCGCAGGCCTGGGGCCGTCTCGAGGGGGCAGGAGAGGGGATTCGACCATGACCCGGAAGCGAAACGCGCGGCGCCGAGCTCTGGCCGCGCTCGCCACGGCTCTTCTTTGCCTGGGGGGTCTGGTCGCGCTCGCTGCGCCCGCGAGTGCGGAGCCGAAGCTCCTGCTCCTTCCGATCGTCGTCCACAGCGCCGAAGACCCGGACTACCTCCGCGCGGGTCTCTCGGACATGCTGGCGTCTCGGTTCGAACGGATCGGGGCACTCGACCTGGTCCGGGGCGAGCCCGACGGGACCGGGACGACCGACCTCGACGAAGCGCGTCAGCTCGCGAAGAAGCGGGGCGCCGACTACGTCCTCTACGGCTCCTTCACGCGCTTCGGCCAGGGTGCGAGCCTCGACGTCCATTGTGCGCCCGTCGCGGGCGATGAGAGCACGGGGGCGCCCGCGCCGCTGCGCGAGATCTTCGTCCACTCGGGCTCGATCGGGGAGATCATCCCGGACCTCGACGAGCTGGCGGGCAAGGTCAGCCGCTACGCGCGGGGCGAGGCGATCGCGACCGGTGTGCCGGCGAGCCCCGGTGGCGTGCCGATGGCTGGCCCCGGCGCCGCCGAGCTGCAGGACCTGCGCAACCGTGTCGAGGGTCTCGAGGCCGCCGTGCGTGCGCTCCTCGAAGAGAGCGCGAACAGTGGGAGCGCGCCGTAGCTGCGCTAAGCTCCCGGCCCTCCGAGGGGTGCCACGCGGCAGCCCTCCGATGCCCGCGGCGCGGCCGCGACGGCCTCCGGGCCGGGGCGGGAGACGGAAACGATCCTGGGGTGGTGTAGCTCAGCTGGTTAGAGCGGCGGCTTCATAAGCCGTAGGTCGGCGGTTCAAGTCCGCCCACCACTACCACGATCGTTCCTCAAGCCCGACCAGTCCGCACTCGGCGGAGCTGGCGGCTAGTTCCCGTAGACCGAGCCCCCGTCCACCTTCAGGATGGCGCCAGTCGTGAACCGCGAGGCGTCGCTCGCGAAGTAGAGCGCAGCGCCCACGATCTCGTCGGGCTCGCCGCCGCGACCGAGCGGGATCATCCGGCCGAGTCCTTCGATCATCTCCGGCGTCCAGGCCTTGCTGATGTCGGTCATGAAGGGGCCGGGCATGATGCAGTTCACGCGGACCTTCGGCGCGAAGGCGCGCGCGAAGCTCTTCGTGAAGTTGTGCAGTCCTGCCTTGGCGGCCCCATAGACCATCTCACCCGGGGAGGCCTGGCTGGCGGCGGTACTCGAGACGTTGACGATCGATCCGCCGTCGCCGTCCTTCATGGCGCCGCCGAGCACGGCCGTCAGCCGGAAGGCGCCCTTCAGGTTGACGTCCATGACCTTGTCGTAGAGCGCCTCGGTCACGTTCCGAATGTCGTCGTAGAGCGGCGACATGCCGGCATTGTTCACGATCACGTCGACCTTTCCGAACGTGTCGAGCGCCCGTTGGGCGAGCGCGTCGCACTCGTCCCACTTGCCGGCGTGGGCGGAGACGGCGAGGGCGCGTCGGCCGGTCGTCTGCTCGACCTCGCGGGCCAGGTCGTCGCACGCCTCCTGCTTGCGGCTCGCGATCACGACGTCGGCGCCGACGCGAGCGAAGGCGAGGACCATCTCCTTTCCGAGGCCGCGGCTGCCGCCGGTCACGAGGGCGACCTTGCCGTCGAGTCGGAACAGGTCGGTGGGCTGCGTGGTCATGGATGGGCTCCGGGAAGAGGAGAGGTTCGCCGCTCGGTGGCAGCACGCGCAGGAGTATCCCACCGTACGTCCTCCGTTCCCACCCCGGTCGCGGTCCGAAGATCCGAGGAGAGCCATGCCGATCGATTTCAGCGTCGAACCCGAGTTCCAGGAGCAGCTCGACTGGATTCGTGAATTCGTGGACGAAGAGGCGGTGCCGTTGGATCTCGCGTTCGGCGGCGAAGAGGGCGTCTACAACAAGCAGCACCCGGTGTGGTCGGGAGCGATCCGTCCGCTGCAGGAGAAGGTGAAGGATCGCGGGCTCTGGGCCTGCCATCTCGGTCCGGATCTGGGCGGCCTGGGCTTCGGCCAGACGAAGCTCGCGCTCATGAACGAGATCCTCGGGCGGTCCGGGTTCGCGCCGAGCCTCTTCGGCTGTCAGGCGCCCGACTCGGGCAACGCGGAGATCCTCGCCCACTACGGAACCGAGGCCCAGAAGGAGGCCTATCTCGAGCCGTTGCTGAACGGCGAGATCTCCTCCTGTTATTCGATGACCGAGCCTCAGGGCGGCGCGGACCCGAACGTCTTCCGGTGTCGAGCGACGCGGGACGGCGACGACTGGGTCATCGAGGGCGAGAAGTGGTACTCCTCGAGCCTGCGCTGGGCGAAGTTCGCGATCGTGATGGCCGTGAGCAATCCCGACGTGCCGATCTACCAGGGCGCGTCGATGTTCCTCGTGCCGACGGACACGCCCGGCCTCGAGATCATCCGCAATACGGGGATGTCGGGGGAGCCGGAAGGCCACGGCGGCCACGCGTACGTCCGCTACGACAAGGTCCGCGTCCCGAAGGAGAACCTGCTCGGTGGGGAAGGGCAGGCGTTCAAGATCGCGCAGACGCGACTCGGCGGGGGGCGCCTCCATCACGCGATGCGGACCGTCGGGGCCGTCCAGCGGCTGCTCGACATGATGGCCGAGCGAGCGGTCAGTCGCTTCACGAAGGGCTCGACGCTGGCCGAGAAGCAGAGCGTCCAGGACATGCTCGGCCAGACCTGGCTCGAGCTCCAGCAGTTCCGGCTGCTCGTCCTCCACGCGGCGTGGACCGTCGACCAGGTCGGCGGCTCCGCGGCGCGCACGGAGATCGCCGCGGTCAAGGTGGCGACGCCGAAGGTCTATACCGAAGCGGCCTATCGCTGCATGAAGCTCCACGGCGCGCTGGGCGTCTCGAACGAGATGCCGATCGCCGGGATGTGGCTGGCCGGGGCTTCGCTCGGCCTCGCCGACGGTCCGACCGAGGTCCACATGACGACCATCGCGAAGCACGTGCTCAAGGGCGTCGAGCCGGTCGAGGGACTGTGGCCGAGCGAGCATCTGCCGGAGCGGCGCGCTGCGGCGCGGGAACGCTTCTCGCACATCCTCGAGCGCGAGATCGGGAACAGCTGATCCGCGGCCGGGCGCGGCGAGCGGTGGGGCGGGTTCAGGGCGCGGTGAGTCGGTGCTTCTGGACCTTACCGCTCGCGGTCCGCGGGAGCGCTTCCACGACGTGGATGGCGCGCGGCTGCTTGTAGCGCGCGAGTCGATCCGCGAGCCAGCCGAGGACGGCGTCGCCTTCCACCGATCCGCCCGGGGCGGCGGCGACGTAGGCGATGCCGACCTCGCCCCAGGTCTCGTCTTCGACGGCGACGACGGCCGCTTCACCGACGTCGGGGTGCTCGAGGAGCGTGGCCTCCACCTCCGCGGGATACACGTTCTCGCCGCCCGAGATGTACATCTCCCGGGCGCGTCCGACGAGCGTGACGTCGAAGTCCGCGTCGCGGGTCGCGAGGTCTCCGGTCCGGAGCCAGCGACCGCGCAGGGTCTCGGCGTTCGCCTCGGGTCGTTCCCAGTACCCGAGCATCGTGATCGGCCCCGCGACCACGATCTCGCCGACCTCGCCGATGTCGACGTCCCGCCACGCCTCCGGCGGATCGTCGAGGGTCCGTGGGTCGACGAGGCGGATCTCGCCGTGGAGGACCGGCTGGCCGACGCTGCCCGCCTTCGTGAGCGTCGAGGCGGGATCGAGACAGGTCAGGATCGAGGTCTCCGTCTGGCCGTAGCCCTGCATCATCGCGAGCCCGCGTTCGTGATAGGCGCGAATCAGCTCGCTCGGCGCCGCGGCGCCGGCCGTGAAGGCGAATCGGAGCGAGCCCGGAGGCGCCGCGATCGGATCGCCCGACGCGAGACGCTCGAGCAGGCGCTCGTGCATGGTCGGGACGCCGCCGTAGTAGGTCACCCCTTCGTCGGCGATCGCCCGCCAGACGCGCGCCGGGTCGAAGCCCTCCTGGATCACGAGCCCGGCGCCGGCGAAGACGGCCGGCAGGGCGAGGATCTGGAGGCCGAGGGAGTGGAAGAGGGGAGCGACGACGAGCACGCGATCCGAGGCGACGATCTCGAAGTAGCGCTCGGCGTTCAGACAGTTGTAGAGCGTCTTGCGGAGCGGAAGCAGCGCGCCCTTGGGCTTCCCGGTGGTCCCGCTCGTGTACATCAGGATCACGGCGTCTTCGGGCGAAGGCGTCTCGCGGGCAGGCTCGGGCTCCGACGCCGCGAGCGCGGCTTCGTAGGCGTCTTCCGCTCCGCCCACGCGCAGGACGACCGGCGTGCACCGTTCCGCCTTCCCGATCGCTTCGTCCGCGCGGGCGCGCCAGTCGTCCTCGACCAGCAGGACGCTCGGCCGACAGTCGTCGAGCTGGAACGCGACTTCGTCGGGCGTCAGTCGCGCGTTCACCGGGAGCGTGATCGCGCCGAGCCGCGCCGCCGCGAAGAGCGCTTCGAGCGTGGCGCCGCGATTGCCGAGCCAGACGGCGATCCGGTCGCCGGAACCGACGCCCTGTCGGGAGAGCCATCCCGAGAGTCGGCCGATTCGCTCCGCCGCGGTCGCGTAGTCGCAGCGTCGATGGTCGTCGGCCCACGCGAGCGCGCGGGGGCGCGCTTCGGCATGAGTGTCCACCCAGCGCCCCACGTCGTGGTCGAGCGGGGACGGCGGGGGCGGCTCGGCGGCGGAGGCAGGCGACATGACGGTTCGGGAGGGTACCGGTCGCTCCGTGCTTCGTCAGCCGAGTCGCGCGATCCCGGGCGGTACTCCGCTTCTTCGGTCCGCGCGGAGTGACTCCGATCCGGATTTTCGGGTCCAACCGGCGAGCGGGGTCGGCTAGCGTTTCGCTCTGCGTCGGACCGTGAATCCACCGGTCGTCGCCACCGAGGAACCCAACGATGTCGCCCGTGTCGCCCGTTTCTCTCCACTCCGCTCGCTCCCTCGTCGCGCTCTGCGTCCTGTCCGGTTCGCTCGCGCTCGTCGCGTCGACGGCGACCGCCGACGACGAAGAGCGCTTCGACCGCCCTGGCGCGATCGGTCTCGCCTTCGTCTACGCGGGCGACGACTTCGATCATCTCGCGGGTCAGTCGGGCGGGACCGACGACGCGGTCGGTGGCACGTTCTGGCTGACCTACCGCTTCAACCAGTGGGTCGCGAGCCAGGCGCGCGGCGACTACGTCCGGGGCTTCCAGCTGGGCTTCGGCGGAGACGACGCGACGACGCAGTACGGGCAGGGCTCGCTCGGCATCCGGCTCTTCCCTCTCGCTCCGTTGACCGAAGGCTTCGACGACCGGGTCGAGCCCTTCGTCGACCTGACTGGCGGCGTCGGCCACGCCGATCGCTATCTCGGCGGGAGCCTCGATCAGAAGGAGATCGGCTTCGCCGCCCGCTTCGCGGCGGGCGCCGACGTCTGGCTCACCGAGTCGATCGGCCTCGAGTTCAGTGCCTTCTACAACCTGGGCACGGGAGAGATCGTCGACTTCTCCTTCTACGGCGGGACGACCGGCGTTTCCTACCGCTTCTAGGCCGGGCCCGGTCGGTCTGTTCTGCCGGGGAAGCCAGCGGACGCGGCGCTCCGCCGACCGATCGGCCGGCGGACGGTAGACTCGCGGGATGATCGACGACGCGCTCCGCGAGTCCCTCGAAGAGGCAGGCGTCTCCGACGCACGGCTCCTGGTGGCCGTGTCGGGGGGGCGGGACTCCATCGTGCTCCTCGACTGTCTCCATCGGATCGGCGACGAGCGCGGCCTCGAGCTGATCGTGGGGCACGTCGACCATCGGCTTCGGGGCGCGGAATCCGATCGGGACCGGCGCTTCGTGCAGGCCCTGGCCGAGGAGCGGGGACTGCCTTGCGTCGATCGCCGGGTGGACCCCGAAGCGGAGCGCCGGGGTGGCTCGAGCCGCGCGCGTCCGAGCCTGGAAGAGGCGGCCCGGCAGGTCCGTCGGGCCGCGCTGCAGGCCCTCGCCGACGAGCAGGGCGCTCGCCACATCGTCACCGCGCATCACCTCGGCGATCAGGCCGAGACCGTTCTGCTCCGGCTGCTTCGTGGGACGGGGCCGGACGGCCTCGCAGCGATGGCCCCGATCGACGACACCGGGCGCTGGCTCCGCCCGCTCCTGGGGACGCGGCCCGAAGCCCTCGCCGAGTGGGCCCGGGAGCACGGCCTCGTCTGGCGCGAGGACGCCACGAACACGGACCGCCGCTTCGCGCGGAATCGGCTCCGGCACGACTGGCTTCCCGGGCTCGCGGACGCATTCAACCCGCAGCTCCTCAGGAACCTGGCTGATCTTGCCGAAGCACAGAGGAGGGACCGCGAGTGGATCGAGGTCCTGGTCGCGGAGGCGGCGAAGGAGCGGATCGAAGTTGGCCCGGGCGGAGTACGAATGGCGATCGATGGCTGGGCTGCCCTTCCCGAGGCGCTGGCGCGACGGCTCGCGCGTCGGGCGATGCGCGAGGCCGGCCTCGAGCGCGACGTCCGACGGGTCCACCTCGAGCGGATGCTGGCGTTCCTGCGCCGCGGTCGATCCGCCGGGCGCGATCTGCGACTCGAGTTGCCCGCGGGGAGAGTGCTCTCGCGGCTCGATGATGCATTCCTGCTCTCGGGACCGGACGCGCCCGGACGGGTGGGTCGGGCCGGGAATGCTACTGTCCCCCTGCGGGACTGAGCGGATCGCCCGCGTCGCCGGCGGACGTGCCCGGTCGGGCCGGCCGGACCACGGCGAAGGATCCGCCTGGGAGCTGAAGAGACATCGAGAGCGAGCTGGACGCGTGAGCGAGGCGAGGGGCCCGCGCCCCGTCCCCGAGCGAACCCGTCCGCGGGGGCCGACGTCCCATCAGGGGGAGGGGGCCTTCCGCCCGCCCGGACGACACGGACTCGGCGCTGAATCCACCCCTCATGACCACGCGCCCCGTGGACCCATTGCGAGCGGCTTCCCGATCCCGGAGATCGGGCCCGGCTCGCACGAAACGCCCGTCGATCGGAGCAAGGTGTGAATCAGCAGTTCTACAAGAACCTGGCCCTCTGGGTCGTGATCCTCGTGGTCATGCTCCTGCTCTTCACCACGTTGAAGCAGAACGAGAGCCCGGTTCCGAAGATCGCCTTCAGCGAGTTCATGGAGCAGGTCGAGACCAACCAGGTCGAGTCCGTCGTGATCGAAGAAGGCAGCATCGACGGCAAATTCGCCGACGGCCGCAAGTTCACCAGCTATGCGCCGCCGACGTCGATCGACGGCGAGTTCCTGAAGAACCTGAACGACCGGAACATCGAGGTCGACGTCAAGCCCCGGGACGAAGGCGGCTTCTGGCGTCAGATCCTCATCATGTGGTTCCCGCTCGTCCTCTTCATCGGCCTGTGGATCTTCTTCATCCGTCAGATGCAGAGCGGCGGCGGCAAGGCCATGAGCTTCGGCAAGTCGAAGGCCCGCCTGCTGACCGAGAACCAGCACCAGGTCACGTTCAAGGACGTCGCGGGCATCGAAGAGTCCAAGACCGAGCTCGAGGAGATCATCGAGTTCCTCCGCGAGCCCAAGAAGTTCACCCGCCTCGGCGGCCGGATCCCGAAGGGCGTGCTGCTCGTCGGTCCGCCCGGAACGGGCAAGACCCTGCTCGCGCGGGCCGTCGCGGGCGAGGCCGGCGTGCCCTTCTTCTCGATCTCCGGCTCCGACTTCGTCGAGATGTTCGTCGGCGTCGGCGCGAGCCGCGTCCGCGACCTCTTCCTCCAGGGCAAGAAGCAGGCGCCCTGCATCATCTTCATCGACGAGATCGACGCGGTCGGCCGCCATCGTGGCGCCGGCATGGGCGGCGGTCACGACGAGCGCGAGCAGACGCTGAACCAGCTGCTCGTCGAGATGGACGGCTTCGAGTCGAACGAGGGCGTGATCATGATCGCGGCCACGAACCGGCCCGACGTCCTCGATCCGGCGCTCCTCCGCCCCGGTCGCTTCGACCGCCGGGTGGTCGTGCCGCGCCCGGACCTGAAGGGACGGCTCGAGATCCTCAAGATCCACACCCGCCGCGTGCCGCTGGCCGACGACGTCGACCTCGAGCTCCAGGCGCGAGGCACGCCCGGCTTCGTCGGCGCGGATCTCCAGAACCTCGTGAATGAAGCGGCGCTCCTCGCGGCCCGCCGCAACGCCAGCCGCGTCGCGCACGAGGACTTCGAGAACGCGAAGGACAAGGTCATCATGGGCACCGAGCGGCGCAGCATGATCATGTCCGACGAGGACAAGCGGATCACCGCCTATCACGAAGCAGGCCACGCGCTCGTTGCGCTGCTCACGCCCGAGGACTCGGACCCGGTCCACAAGGTGACGATCATTCCTCGCGGCATGGCGCTGGGCCTCACCCAGACCCTTCCGGTCGAGGATCGACTCAACTACACCGAGTCGGAGATCTACGCGGTGATCCGGTACGCGATGGGCGGACGCGCCGCCGAGGACATCGTCTTCGACCACTTCTCGACGGGGGCCTCGAACGACCTGCAGCAGGCGACGAACTGGGCCCGGCGCATGGTGACCGAGTACGGCATGAGCAAGGAGCTCGGTCCGGTGTCCTACGCAGGGGACGGCGGGGACGTCTTCCTCGGTCGCGACTTCGCGACCCGCAAGGACTACTCCGAGCAGAAGGCGCGCGAGATCGACGAAGAGGTCTCGGGCATCCTCGGCAAGAAGTACGACGAGGCCAAGCAGCTGCTGCTCGACAACCGGGCGCTGCTCGACGGGGTCGCCGAAGCCCTGCTCGAGCGGGAGACCCTCGAAGGGCCGCAGCTGCAGGCGCTCCTCAAGGGGGAGCCGCTGCCCGACCTGAGCGCCGAGGCTTCGAACGGCAAGGCGCAGCCCGCGACGGGGACGCGCGAAGACGATCTTCCGGATGGGAATGCCGGCAACAACATTCCGGACCCGGAGCCGATGCCTGGCTGAGACGTCGGGCATGGAGCGGGTCGGGCGAGCGAGCTGAGGGGCGAGCGCGTTGCTCGAGTATCTGGGGCAGCTGATGTCGGATCTGGTGGAGTTCTTCGACTCCCGGTTCGATCCGTTTCGCGACACGCTCGACATCCTGCTCGTCGCCGGCGGGATCTACTGGCTGCTGCTCCTGATCCGGGGCACGCGCGCGATCCAGATCCTCGTCGGGCTGATCGTCCTGATCGCCCTCACCCTCGTGTCCCAGCTGCTCGAGCTGGCCGCCCTCGGTCTGATCCTCGAGCGGCTCCTCGAGCCTGCCGTCGTGATCATCGTGATCCTCTTCCAGAACGACATCCGGCGCGCGCTGGCGCGGGTCGGTCGCGGGATCTTCCCGTCCTTCTCGAACGCCCAGGAGATCCAGGTCGTCGAGGAGATCGTGCGGGCGGCGGGATCGCTGTCCCAGCGGCGCCACGGTGCGTTGATCGTGCTCGAGCGGGAGAGCAACCTCGGCGACCTGATCGAGGCCGGCGTCTCCGTCGACGCGTCGCTGTCGAAGGAGCTCCTCTCGAGCATCTTCCAGCCGTCGTCGCCCATGCACGACGGCGCGGTCGTGATCCAGGAGGGAAGGGTCGCGAGCGCGGGCTGCATCCTGCCGCTCACGCTCCGCACCGACCTGCCGGAAGGGCTCGGGACGCGGCATCGCGCCGCGGTCGGGATCACCGAGGAGACCGATGCGCTGGTCGTCGTGGTCTCGGAGGAGACGTCGAGCATCTCCGTCGTGCTCGGCGGTGAGATGCTGAGGGGCCTCGATGCGCCGCGCCTCCGCGTCGTGCTGCGCGACGTCCTGGGCGGCGAGCGCAAGGAGCTGCCCGAGGCGAGCGAGGTCACCGGTCGTCTCGAGGTGGCCGAGGAGCCGGGCTCGGGGCAGGCGACCGCGAGCTAGATCCATCTGGCCGCCGGTCCTGCCGACCCGGCCTTTCCGTCCCCATCTCGACCGGTGCGGGCACGACAAGGAGTGCGGCGAAACGTGGCGTCGCGATTCGAGAACCTCCGGCCGGGCGTCTTCGTCCTGGCCCTCGCCATCAGCATCTTCATCTGGTTCGTGGCCCAGGGCACGTCGAGCGTGATCCAGTCCTTCGACGTCGAGGTCGAGCTGGTCGGCGTGGAAGACGGCCTCGTGGTCACCGACCAGAGCTCGGACGAGGTGAACGTCCGCCTGCGCGGGAGTCGCGCGGCGCTGCGGAACCTCGACACGGACCAGCTCAAATACCGGATCGACGCGGGCGGCGGAAAACCGGGCGTGGCCGTCTACGACGTCGACGTCGACACCATCGACCACCCCACGGGCACGCAATTCGTGGGTTATTCCCCCTCCAGATTGCAGGTCCGATTCGAGAAACGAGGACGCAAGGCGGTCGCCGTTCGTGCCGAATACGAAGGAGAGCCTGCGCCTGGATTCCACGTGGCGGGGGTCGACATCGAGCCCCAGAAGGTCTGGCTCGAAGGAGCACGCAGCCAGGTCATGCGCCTCAACGAGGTCGTGACCGAATCGATCGACATCGCAGGCCTCGCCGCCGACGCCCGCAAGGAAGTCCGCCTCGTCCTCGGGGCGGGCACCGTCTGGGCCGAGGACAACGCCCCGGTCCAGGTGACCGTCCGGATCGAAGCCGATCCGGTGCCGGAGCCGGTCCTCGACCTGGAAGACGCGGATCTCGAGGACCCGAGCCTCCCCGCCGAGGACGGCGCGGCGGAAGAACAGACATGAGCGGCCGGCAGGTCGCCTCGGAAGCAGCAGCATGAGCAACGACGAGACCTCCGGACAGACGCGCAATCTCTTCGGGACCGACGGCATCCGTGGGACCGCCAACGTCCATCCGATGACGCCGGAGGTGGCGCTCGCCCTCGGCCGCGCCATCGCCCACGTCTTCCGCGAAGCGGAGGGCGAACGCAAGCGGATCCTGATCGGCAAGGACACGCGACTCTCGGGCTACATGTTCGAGGACGCGCTCGCCGCGGGCATCTGCTCGATGGGCGTGAACGTGATCCAGGTCGGACCGGTGCCGACCCCGGCGCTCGCCTTCCTGACCCGGGACATGCGCTGCAACGCCGGCGTCATGATCACCGCGAGTCACAACCCCTATCAGGACAACGGCATCAAGTTCTTCGCCGCGGACGGGTTCAAGCTGCCCGACGACGAAGAGGCGCGGATCGAGCGGCTGATCGAGACCGGCGAGGTCTCCCGCATCTCGGTGCCGCCGGACGAGATCGGTCAGGCGCAGCGGATCGAGGACGCCCGGGGCCGATACGTCGTCTACCTGAAGAATGCCTTCCCGCGCGACCTCACCCTCGAGGGCATGCGCATCGTCCTCGATTGCGCGAACGGGGCCGGCTACCGGGTCGGGCCGACGGTGCTCGAGGAGCTCGGGGCCGAGGTCTTCTCCATCGGGGTCGAGCCGAACGGCCGCAACATCAACGAGGAGTGCGGCTCGCTCCATCCGGATCGGGTGGCGGCGAAGGTGAAGGAGCTCCGCGCCGACGTGGGCATCGCGCTCGACGGCGACGCCGACCGCGTGATCATCTGCGACGAGCAGGGCGAGATCTTCGACGGCGACATGCTGATGTGGATGTGTGCCCGAGCGATGAAGGACGCGGGGACCCTGGCGAACGACACGCTGGTCGCGACGGTGATGAGCAACCTCGGCCTCGAACTCGCGCTCGCGGACATCGGCGTGAAGCTGCTGCGCACGCAGGTCGGGGACCGCTACGTCGTGGAGGCGATGCGCGAAGGCGGTCACAACCTCGGTGGCGAGCAATCGGGACACATCCTCTTCCTCGATCATTCGACGACCGGCGACGGCATGATGTCGGCGCTGCAGGTCCTCGCGCTGATGGCGCGGACCGGTCAGCGCCTGAGCGAGCTCAATCGGGGATTCCAGCGCCTGCCGCAGGTGACGGTGAACGTCGGCGTCGCCGAGAAGCGACCACTGGAAGAGCTGACCACGTTCCAGGAGCAGGTGGCCGAGGTCGAGGACGAGCTCGGCGAGACCGGGCGCGTCCTGATCCGCTACTCCGGAACCGAGAACAAGGCGCGCGTGATGGTCGAAGGCCGCGAAGAAGGCCGCGTCCACGAGATCGCGAACACGCTGGCGAGCAAGCTGAAGGCTTCCCTCGCCGGGGCCGGCTGACGTGCGCGTCGTCCTCTCCCTCGACAGCTGGGCGGTCCTCCGGGACTTCGCCGCGAGCGACCGGAGCCAGCTCGGCGCGGCCGCGAGCCTCGCGGAGCTGGCCGGTGTGGACGCGCTGCGACTCTCGATCAACGAAGACCTCGTTCCGGTGCGCGAGACCGACGTCGATACGCTCCGTCGGGCGGCCGGGGCGATGGAGCTCCGGATGCCGGTCTCCCAGAGCCTGCTCAAGATTCCGCTCGAAGTCCGGCCCGACCGGGTCGTCCTCGTCGGCGAACGCCACGCCGAAGCGGGCCAGGCGCCGCCCGTCGATGCGCGGGTCGCGGGGCAGGCGCTGGGCAGCGTGTTGCGCTCCCTCGACGATGCCGGCATTCCCGCCAGCGTCCGGGTCGCGCCCGATCTAGACGCGATTCGCGCGGTCCATGCCCAGGGCGTGACGGACGTCGAGCTCTTCACGGGGCACCTCGTGGACCTGCCCGACGCGGAACGCCGCGCCGCCCTCGTGACGCTCGGCGACACGGCCCGGCTGGCCAGCAAGCTTCGCCTCGGTCACGCGGTGGCCGGGGGCCTCGACGACCGCAGCGCGGGGGAGGTCCTGGCGGCCGCCCCGTCGGTGGAGCGGGTCGTCTTCGGTCGGGGACTCGCCCGTCGGGCGCTGCTGGTGGGGCTCGATCGCGCGATCCGCGATTTCCGCGAACGCATGCGCTAGCCCGTCGCGCGCGGGGCCGCGCGTGAACGCCGGACCTCGGATCGCACGACCGGCTACCCTGGAGGGAGCGCTTCCGGTCCGCTCGGGGCCCGGACGCGCCGGAGGTGCGAACCGTGACGGCAGGCGAGAAGAGCGAGGGGCCGCCCGTTTCTCTCCGTGACAGCGGCGTCTGGCGGCTCGTCTCCGCGGAGGAGATGCGCGGGCTCGATGCGGCGACGATCGAGGGACGCGGGGTTCCCGGCGAAGTCCTGATGGAGAATGCCGGTCGGGCGCTGGTGGCTCCGTCGATGCGCCTTCGTGATCGCTCTTCGCGTCCGGAGGGCCCGGTCCTCGTCCTCGCCGGGGCGGGAAACAACGGAGGCGACGGGTTCGTGGTCGCCCGGCACCTCTTCGGCGAGGGGGTCCCCGTCGAGGTGGTGCTCGTCGGGTCGGCCGAGAAGCTCCCGCCGGACGCCGCCGCGAACTGGCGCCGCCTCGAGACCTTCGGCGTGCCGGCCCGTGCCGTGGCAGCCGGCGAAGCGGCCGAGGTCGTCCGCGCGCGACTCGTGGTGGCGAGCCTGGCGGTCGACGCGCTCTTTGGGACCGGATTGCAGCGGGATCTCGAGGGCGGATACGCCGAGGTGGTCGCGTCGGTCAACGCCGCGCGCGCCACGGGGCTCCGGGTCCTCGCGGTCGATTCGCCCTCCGGAATCGAGAGCTCTACGGGCGCGGTACTGGGCGCGGCGATCGTCGCCGACGAGACGGTCACGATCTCCTTGCCCAAGCTCGGGCTCGTCCTCGAGCCCGGTGCTCGCCACGCCGGTCGGATTCGGGTCGCCCGGATCGGCATCGTGGATCCCGACCCCGAGGACGCGTCCCGGGTCGAGCTCTGGAACGCGCGCGCCGCGGCGGCGCGCTTCCCCGATCGCGGGGCTGCCGGACACAAGGGCACCTTCGGACACGTGCTGGTGATCGCGGGCTCGACCGGCAAATGCGGGGCCGGTGCCCTCTCGAGTCGCGCCGCGGCGCGGGCCGGGGCGGGGCTCGTGACGCTCGCCCATCCCGCCGGCCTGGAGGCGGAGCTGGCGGCCTTGCCCGTCGAGGTGATGAGCGCGCCGGTGGCTTCGACCGACGACGGCGGCTTCGCCCTCGCGGGTGAGAAGGCCGCGCTCGAGCTCGCTTCGGCGCGGGACGTCGTGGCGCTCGGCCCGGGACTCGGGCGTCACCCCGAGACCGACGCGCTGGTCCAGAAGCTGGTGGTCGAGCTCGACCGGCCCCTCGTCCTGGACGCCGACGGGCTGAATGCGATCGCGAGTGCTCCGGAGCGACTTCGGGAACGAAGGGCGCCCACGGTGATCACGCCGCATCCCGGCGAGGCGGCGAGGCTGCTCGACGTGCCGACGCGGACGGTGAACGCCGACCGCCTCGCGGCGGCGCGTCGGTTGAGTGAGCGGACGGGGGCGGTCGCGGTCTTGAAGGGCGCGCGGACGATGATCTCCGCGCCGGAGGGACCGACGATCGTCACGCCGACGGGTGGCCCGGCCCTCGCGACGGGCGGAACGGGCGACGTCCTGACCGGGATCATCGCCGCGCTGCTGGCGTCCGGCCTCGCGGCTCACGAGGCCGCGGCCCTGGGGGCCTGGTGGCACGGGGCGGCCGCGGATGGACTCCCGGCCAGCGAGACGGGGTTCGGTCTGCTGGCGAGTGAGGTCGCCGATGCGCTACCCGCGACCGCGAGCGCCATCCGGGAACGCGCGCGGGGCGCTTCGATCGAGCAGGAGGGCGAGCCGGGTGACATCCTGGACCTTCGTTTCCCGGGACCCTGAAGAGACGCGCGCGATCGCGCGAGAGCTCGGCCGGGCGATCGGGGCCGACGGGGCCGTTCTCGCGTTGGTCGGGCCGCTCGGCGCGGGCAAGACCGTCTTCGTGAAGGGGCTCGCCGAGGGGCTCGGCCTCGATCCGCGTAGCGTCTCGTCGCCGACGTTCGTGATCGCCCAGCAGTACCCGCTGCCGGAGGGGCCCGAGGTCCTCCACCACGTCGACCTCTATCGCCTCGATGACGAGGACGAGCTCGTGAACATCGGCTTCGAGGACATGCTGGCGCCGGGGGGCGTCCTCGCGGTCGAGTGGGCGGACCGCTTTCCCGGTGTGCTCGGCCGCGACCACGTCCGGATCGACTTCGAGGGACCGACCGCGAGCGAGGCGGAAGGCACGGAGTCCGTGGGCGAACGACCGACGGGGCCGGGACGTCGCGCCGTGGTGACGGCGGTGGGGACCTTCAGCGAGCGGGTCGCCGCGGACTGGTTCGATCGGGTCGAGGCGAGGGCCGACGGGGGCGCGGAGACCGGTGGCTTCGAAAGGCTGGCGGCCCTCCTGATCCTGCTCGTCGCGGGGATGGGAATGCTCGTCGGCGCAGGCGAGAGGCTCGGGCCCGTGCTCTCCACGGGGGGCGCGCCGTGCGCGGTGCTCGTCGAGCGCGCGGCCGACGACCACGGCACGACCCACGCGGTCTGCGCGGGAGCCGCGTCCCTCGATGCGCGCCCGACCGGCGTCGCGCGTCTCGTGAACGGCGACCGGATCGACGTCAATCGTGCGCCCGGGCCCTGGCTCGAGGCGCTTCCCGGGGTGGGGCCCGCGCGGGCCGCCGCGATCATCGCCGCCCGGAGCGAGTCCCCGTTCCGCTCGCTGCGGGAGCTCGAGCGCGTGCCGGGGATCGGACCCGTGACCCGCGAGCGATTGTCCGCGTTCGTCGAGGTCGTCGGCGAGGAGGAGGTCCGCGATGGCCGAGGGTGAGCGGATCGAGGCCGACTTCGAGCCGCCGAAGGGCGCGGGCCCGACGCTCTCGGAGCGTTGGGCGGCGATCGAGCGGTTCTTCGAACGCGAGCTCTGGTACGCCGACCCGGAAGAGAGCGTCCTCCACCGGGGGCTGCGCTCGACCGCCCAGCTCGTGGCGCTGACCGTGCGCGGCTTCTACGCGGATCATCTCCTGCTCCGCGCGAGTGCGCTCACCTACGTCACGGCGCTCTCGATCATCCCGATGCTCGGCGTGGTGATCGCGATCGTCGGGGCGGTCGGTGGCGACGAGACCCTGGTCGAGTTCGCGATCGAGCAGCTGACGCACGTCGCGCCCGAGGTTCGCGAGACCGTGCGCGAGTTCGCGGGCAAGCTCGACTTCGCGAGCTTCGGGACGGTCGGCGGGGCCGTCGTCTTCGGGACGGCGATCTTCGCCCTGCGCCATCTCGAAACGACCCTCAACGACATCTGGGGCGTGGCCGCGGCCCGGAGCTGGGCCCGCCGCTTCTCCGACTACCTCGCGGTCCTGGTCGTTGCGCCCGTGTCGACGGGCGTCGCCGTCAGCCTCGCGACGA
>Ga0180436_10000021_pt1 | contig 172720 bp, 135 predicted proteins | sample SS_ome_2_FD_132434 | JGI IMG/M metagenome (GOLD analysis project Ga0180436, IMG submission 132434) | Hypersaline lake sediment archaeal communities from the Salton Sea, California, USA - SS_3_S_2 metaG | ecosystem: Environmental > Aquatic > Non-marine Saline and Alkaline > Hypersaline >...
CTGGTTCAGCCTGGTCCCGGTGATCCCGGGCTGAGCCTTGATCAGGCGTCCCTCCTCCAGTATCTCAAAACCATTCCAGTGCTGGCCCCTGGCCTGAATGAGCACCGAATCGGAAACGGATTGCCCTGAGAGGCTGGTCCCGGCAGCGCGGAAGGTAAGCGGGGTTCCTGTTTCATGAAGGATTTTAATGGATTCTATTACTTGCTCCTCGTTTTGAGGTTTAAGTACAATCTTTGGTATCTTACGATAGCATCCTGCATCTGCAGAGGTGGCAATCAGAGTGAGATCATCGGTAAAAACCTGCTTTTTACCAAGGACACCGGATAGTTTTTTTTGAAGGGAAGTCATGGATATGAGGATACAAAAATTTGTATGACGTATTATACTTGTAAAGTTAAATATTATCTTTATAAATCAAATTCAGGCCACATGAAACAACACCTGCCTCACCGTAAACTAGGGCTGCTGATCCTTCTGTTTTTCACACTTCAAGTTGCACATTCCCAGGTTAGAACCGGCATTGAAGTTCTGGCCGGCCGGGATTTTGATTTACTCAGGGGGAAGCGGGTAGGACTGGTGACCAATCCCACCGGTGTGGATGGGTCCTTGCGTTCCACCATTGATATTCTGCATGCCCATGTAAATCTGACAACACTCTTCGGTCCCGAGCACGGGGTGCGGGGTGATTTCTCGGCAGGAGATCATGTGGGCGACCAGGTGGATGCTAAGACAGGCCTCCCCGTCTATTCCCTGTATGGAAAAAGCAGGAAACCCAGCAGGGAGATGCTCGAGCATGTGGATGTGATCGTGTATGACATTCAGGACATTGGTACGCGTTCCTATACCTATATCAGTACCATGGGACTGCTTATGGAGGCTGCTGCCGAGATGGACAAAGAAGTGCTTATCCTGGACCGCCCCAATCCGCTTGGGGGCCTCAGGGTGGAGGGTCCGCTGGTGGAGGAAGGCTTTCACTCCTTTGTGAGCCAGTACAGCATTCCTTATGTATACGGCCTCACCTGTGGTGAGCTGGCCCTGATGCTGAACGGTGAGGGAATGCTGGAGAATGGGAAGCAGTGTAAGCTCCGGGTGGTTCCCATGGAGGGCTGGAGCCGGGATATGACCTTTGAAGACACGGGATTGCCATGGGTTCCCACATCGCCCCATATACCGGACTACCATACTTCTTATTTTTATCCTGCAACGGGCATCATTGGAGAGCTGGATCCCAATATGATTGGGATAGGCTATACCTTGCCCTTCCAGGTGCTTATGACTGAAAATGTGGATGCGCAGCAACTCAGCATGGCCTTAAATGCGCTTCAATTAGAAGGGGTCGTGTTCCGGCCCATCTGGTTCAAGCCATACTACATGCCCAAAAAGGGAAGCGCTCTTCAGGGCGTGCAGATTCACCTCACCGATCCACTCAGGGCTCCATTGACCACCATACAATTCTGGTTCCTGCAGGAGGCACACAAACTTGATCCCTCCTTTGATCCCTTTGAAGGAAAGGAAGGACGCTACCGGATGTTCGACATGGTCAGCGGATCGGATAAGCTCCGCACTTCCATGATGAAAGATTTTAATTTTACTGGACTGCTGGAGTTCTGGAACCGGGATGCGGAATTGTTCCACCAGGGTTCCTCGCAGTATTACCTCTATAAATAGGATTGTCAATGCATAGATTTTTGAATTACAGTGCCCTGTTTTTATTTAATATTTTTCTGCTCCCTTCACTGCTTGCGCAAGAAGCAAGTGTCATGAGCGATTCAATGGCAAAGGCATATGTGCAGCACCGTGCCGATTCGCTCCTGAATACAGAGTGGTTTGTGGAGCGCAGCGGCTATCAGAAAAAGGATTCCACTAGAATCTTGTCGCTTACCATTCTGAGGAAACCCGACCGGATCAGGCTGCATGCCGACAAGCAGCTGGCTTTTGCACCCTTCAGGGAGTCCCTGATCGACTCACTTTTGGCGGAAATCGGATCCGGACTCAGGGAACCCTACAACAAGCATCAGATAGAGCTCTATGCCGACAGGGTGAATGTCCGGAACCTTGTTCCCAATTACTACCGCAGCTCATCCAAATCCCTTGACCGGAAACGGAGTACAGGCCAGCTGAAACGAAAATCACCGCCACTGGTACAAAACCTGTCCAGACCCTACCTGGGCAACTCTGCACTTTTCAACACCAATATTGCCCTGTGGCATAGTCATGGCTGGTATTACGAACCCAAACTCAACAGGTGGGAATGGCAACGGGCCAGGCTTTTTCAGACGGTGGAAGATATATACCCACTGGCCTATACCCTTCCCTTTCTGGTTCCCATGCTGGAGAATGCCGGGGCCAATGTGTTTCTCCCCCGTGAACGCGACTGGCAGCTAAATGAGGTGCTTGTGGATAACAACGGAAGCACGGGGAACAGTCTTTATGTGGCTTCACCGGGTCTTGAGGAAAGCGAAAGCGGAAGCGGTTTTGCCCGTGGACTTCCGCCCTATGTGGATGAGAATCCCTTCAGGCTGGGGTCCTATCAGACCATGCGCACGGAAAGGAACTCAAGCGCTTCCGTCCAGTGGATCCCCGAGATCCCTGAGGATGGCGAATACGCTGTCTATATCTCCTTTCATGCTTCGCCCGACAATGCAAGCGATGCACTTTACCGGGTATACCACCAGGGTGGAATAAGCGAGTTCAGCATCAACCAGCAGATGGGTGGCGGGACCTGGGTTTACCTGGGTAAATTCACTTTCAGTCAGGGAATGGATCCCGGGCATGGCAGGGTGGTCCTGGTAAACAAGAGCCCTAAGCGGGGCAGAAAAGTGACTGCCGACGCTGTTAAATTCGGCGGGGGAATGGGAAACATTTCCAGGAATGGTATGACCAGTCTGCGCCCCCGTTACCAGGAAGGAGCCCGCTATTATTTGCAGTATGCAGGCATGCCCGACAGCCTGGTTTGGGAACTGAACGATTCCAACGATTACAATGATGATTACCAGAGCCGGGGCGAATGGGTGAACTACCTGATGGGAACTCCTTCAGGACCAAAAGCCAATCGCAGGGCCAGGGGACTGGGCATCCCGGTGGATCTGTCTTTTGCCTTTCATACCGATGCGGGGATCACGGATAATGATACGGTGATTGGGACGCTTGGAATCTACAGTACCTCCTATGACAGAGGTTATTTTCCGGGGGGATTGTCAAAAATGGCATCCCGCGACCTGACGGATCTGATTCAGTCGCAGATTGTGGAGGATCTGAGAGCATCCTATGATCCGGCATGGACCAGGCGGGGAATGTGGGATAAAGGATATAGCGAAGCCTATCGTCCCAACGTCCCCACCATGCTGCTGGAGCTTTTTTCCCACCAGAATTTCATCGATATGCGTTTTGGCCAGGAGCCCATGTTCCGCTTTCATGTGAGCCGATCCATATACAAGGGGATGTTGAAGTTCCTGCATATTCAATATGGCATTCCTTACATCGTACAGCCGCTTCCGGTGGATAATTTCAGCACTTCAATTGGTCAGGACGGGACGATTGAGTTGCGTTGGAAAGCTGTAAACGACCCGCTGGAAGCTACAGCAGAGGCCGAAAGCTACATGGTTTATACGCGTATCAATGGAGGCGCATTTGACAAGGGAACTTCGGTGAGTGACCCTTACTTTGTGCTGGATCGCGTTCAGTCAGACTCCATCTATTCCTTTAAAATTACTGCAATAAATGAGGGTGGTGAAAGTTTCCCATCGGAAGTGCTTTCAGTCTGCCACGTCAGCGATGCCCGGGGGACCATCGCCATTATCAATGGCTTTGACCGCACCAGTGGTCCTGCCTGGTTCAATGACGGGCAGCATGCGGGTTTTATGAATATGGTGGACCAGGGGGTTCCCTACGGGGTGGACCTTCATACCGTGGGAGACCAGTTTGATTTTCGAAAGGATTCTCCCTGGCTGGACGATGATGCACCCGGACACGGGGCCTCCTATGCGGATATGGAAGCCACAGTGATTCCCGGGAACAATTTTGATTTCAGCTATGTGCACGGCCAATCCATCAGGAAGTCGGGATACTCTTTTGTATCCCTGAGCGATGAAAGTGTGATGGATTACTCTCATGATCTTTCGCCTTACAGCATGGTGGATTACCTGGCAGGGGAGGAGCGATCCACCTATATGCCGAAAAATGATACAATCTGTCAATACCAGGTCTGGCCCCAGGACCTCCTGAATGTGCTGGAGGCCTATTTGCTTGGAGGAGGAAATCTGCTTGTGAGCGGGGCCCATATCGCTTCAGATATGCATCATCACCAGCAGGATGAGCAGCTTGGTTCGCTATTGAAGTTCAAGTGGAGAACCAGCAATGCATCACGCCTGGGTCAGGTTTACAGCATGGATCCGGAATTTGCAACTATGGATCAGCAGTTCCGTTTCAATACAGTTACCGACCCCGTACTCTATACAGTGGAGGGAGCCGATGCCCTGGAGCCTGTTGATTCTACAGCCATTACCCTGCTGAGGTATTCGGAAAACAACATGAGTGCCGGGGTGGCCTTTCGGGGCGATTACGGAGTGGTTTCACTGGGATTTCCATTTGAGACCGTGCTGGACCAGGAGATGAGAGATGAGATGATGTTACGGACCATTAACTATTTATTGAATAATAAAGATGATGAATAAAATCAATTGTTTTATATGCTCTGACACACCCGGATTGTGGGATGAAACCGTGGCGGAGCTAAATGCCAGTGGGCTGGTTAACAGCGTATATCTTTTTGGAAAAGTGCAACCCGAAACTTTAGCTGAGGGCTGTGAATTTATAAAAACCGATGGTCAATTCAGTACCGGGACCATCAGGAAAATTGCAGACCACGCCAAAGGAGCAGCCCATGCCCTGGTGATTACCCGCGAAGTCAGATTAGAGTTTGGAATGTTTGCCCTGGAGCGCTTCCTGGAGCTGGCCTCCGGAACTGGAGCAGGCATGTTATATTCGGATTATTTTGACCGGATCGAAGGAAAGCTCCTGGCCCATCCCCTCATTGACTATCAAATGGGGAGCCTGCGGGACGACTTTGATTTCGGTCCCCTGCTGTTCATGGATAGTCAGGCCTTTATCCAGGCAGCCGGGACGCTGGGCGAGGAACTTGAGTTTGCCGGCCTGTACCAGCTGCGCCTCAAGATGAGCCAATCGGGATTGCCCCTGAGGATCCCGGAATACCTCTATGCCATTGAGCCTCTCGACACCAGGGTTTCCGGGAAGAAGATATTCGACTATGTGGATCCGAAAAACAGGAAGGTCCAGGTGGAGATGGAAAAGGCTGCCACCATGCACCTGGAGGAGATTCGTGGATACCTGAAGCCTGAGTTTGAAGCCATCAGCTTTGATGAAGGGGAATTTCCTGTGGAAGCCTCTGTCATTATTCCGGTACTGAACCGGGAAAAGACAGTGAGCGATGCCATTGAGTCGGTGATGCTCCAGGAAACTGATTTTGATTTTAACCTGATTCTGGTGGACAATCACTCCACCGACAGGACCACCGCCATTGTCAGAGAGCTGGCCTCCAGGTACGATCGCTTGATCCATGTGATACCCGAAAGGCATGACCTGGGCATCGGCGGTTGCTGGAACGTGGGGATCCATCATCCGCTTTGCGGTAAGTTTGCCGTTCAGCTCGATAGCGACGATCTTTACAAGGACAAGAATACCCTGAAGCAGATGGTGTCTGCTTTCTATGAACAGGAATGTGCCATGGTGATCGGTTCGTACCAGATGTGCAATTTCAAGCTGGAAGAGATTCCTCCGGGCATCGTGGATCATAAGGAGTGGACCCCCGAAAATGGAAGGAACAATGCCCTGCGCATCAATGGTCTTGGTGCACCCAGGGCCTTTTATACGCCTGTCCTGAGAAAAATCAATGTGCCCAACGTGAGCTATGGCGAGGACTATGGAGTAGGACTGGCCATCAGCAGGCACTACCAGATCGGCCGCATCTATAGCCCGGTATATCTCTGCCGGCGCTGGGAGGAGAACTCCGATGCCTCCCTTTCTGTTGAGGCCCAGAATAAGCACAACATTTACAAGGACCGGTTGCGGACCTTCGAACTGACTGCAAGGATCAAACTGAACCGTGAACGCGGATGAGCACCCAGGAAAAAGCACACGCACTGTTTCAGGATCAGCTTAGCAGCTGGCCCCTTCTGGGAGCCAACTGGGAAAAACTTGGGGAGGCGAAGGTAAAGCAGATTGATTTTGATGGCTTTTTCATCAAGGTCCAGTGCAATCCCAAACGGATTGTATCATCGGCGGCCAAGGTGGATAAGGTTTCAATTGAAAACAGAGCCTGCTTTCTCTGTGCCGGTCATCGTCCGCCGGAGGAGAAGAATGTTTGGTTTGGCGAGCAGTATGAGATCCTCTGCAATCCCTTTCCCATATTCAGGGAACATTTTACAATTGCCAAAGCGGATCATACTCCCCAGGTGATTGAAGCGGAATTCGCACACTTCCTGGAGCTGAGCAGGGCATTGACCGACCTGGCTATCTTTTACAATGCACCCAATTGCGGGGCCTCGGCTCCCGATCACATGCATTTCCAGGCTGGAAACAGGGGTTTTATGCCCATCGAAGAGCAGCTTGGAACTTTGAAGGCCAAGTATGGAGAGCTGCTTCATGAGGATCCGGACTTAAGGGCAAGTGCCGTGGATGACGGCCTGCGCAGGTACTATGTTTTTGAGTCGGAATCTAAAGAACGGCTGGAAGAAGTGGCTGCCAGTGCTTTTCAATTGATCAGGGAGGTACAGCATGGGGCCGAACCCATGATCAATATGCTCTCCTACTACGACCGGGGATGGCGGGTCTTGCTCTTTCCACGCGACAAACACCGGCCCTGGCAATATTTCGAGGAGGGAGAGCTTAACATCCTGCTGAGTCCGGCCTCCGTGGATATGGGAGGTGCCTTGATCACCCCCCTGGAAAAGGATTTTCAGAAAATCACCAGGGAAGACATTGAGGATATATTTTCCCAGATTACTTTTTCTGAGAACAATTTTAAGCGGATGAATGCCCATTTAAAACTTAACTTGTAGCTATGATCCAAAAAGGTACCCCACAGATAGAGGTGGGAATCATGAAGGCGGAAAAGATTCGCTTCAGGCTGAAGGGGAATTTCAGGATCGGGGAGAAGGACCGGGTTCTGAACGGAGAGGCAGAGGCTGAGCTGGTGAACGGGACTCTTTCCATCCGTTGTGGGGAGCATAAACTAAAAGCTCCCGGGCCTATACTCCTGGAACCGCTTGACAGTGAAGCAGGACGTTTCAGATTGTATGATGTGCTTATAGGCATCGGCTTTCACTGGGAGCAAAAAGAGGAAGAGGAGTTCCAGGGCGCTCTGAAACTTATGGAATCCGATGGTGAGATCCAGGTGGTCAATGTGATTTCGGTGGAGGACTACCTGATCTCGGTGATCTCGTCCGAAATGCGTGGCGATAGCTCGCCGGCACTGCTCAAGGCCCATACCATCATTTCCCGAAGCTGGCTTCTGGCCCAGATCCAGAAACAGGATGCCCTGGCAGGTTCCGGTGAAAGCTATGAACTGGAGCACCGCAGCGAGGAAGAATATATACGCTGGTACGACCGGGAAGATCACGAGTTGTTCCATGTGTGTGCCGACGATCATTGCCAGCGTTACCAGGGAACCACCCGTTCCCACAATCCGGAAGTGGTCAAAGCGGTAAATGAGACAGCAGGAGAGGTGCTTGAATATGAGGGCCGGATCTGTGATGCCCGTTTCTCCAAGTGTTGCGGAGGCGTGGTGGAGGAGTTTCAGTACAACTGGGAACCTGTGATCCATCCCTATTTAAAACGGGTGGAAGACAACCCGGTTTCTGCAAATATTCAGAGTGGAGACCTGAAGATTGAGGAGAATGCCGTCGCATTTATACAGGCCTCACCGGAGGCTTTCTGCAATACAAGCGATGCCTCTCTGCTGAAACAGGTATTGAATGATTACGATCAGAGTTCAAGTGATTTTTTCCGTTGGGAAGTGCGCTACAGTCAGGAGGAAATCTCTTCCCTGATCAGGGAGAAGTCAGGGATTGATTTTGGAGAAATCCTGGACCTGATTCCTGTGGAACGGGGCGAATCGGGCCGCCTGGTTCGTTTAAAGATCATGGGTTCGAAGCAGACCCTGGTTGTTGGAAAGGAGTTGGAGATCAGGCGCTGGCTAAGCAGCTCCCACCTCTACAGTTCCGCGTTTATTGTTGAGAAGGAGGATGGAAACAGCGGAGTACCCGGATCATTTCTCCTGAGAGGAGCAGGCTGGGGTCATGGGGTAGGGCTCTGCCAGATCGGTGCGGCTGTGATGGCCAGTAAAGGCTACTCCCATATAGAAATATTGAATCACTACTTTATTGATGCCAACTTAGAAAAACGATATGAGTAAAGCAGACTCTGTTTCATCAGGAAAGAAAAGAAATTCTAGTCCCTGGGCCTGGGTGCCATCCCTTTATTTTGCTGAAGGCATTCCCTATGTTATGGTGATGACCCTGTCGGTTATCTTCTATAAGCGCATGGGCATTTCAAATACGGATATTGCCCTCTATACCAGCTGGCTCTATCTTCCCTGGGTGCTCAAACCCCTGTGGGGCCCTGTGGTGGACATCCTGCGTACCAAGCGCTTCTGGATCCTGATCATGCAGTTGTTCATTGGAGCGGGACTGGCCGGAGTGGCATTTACCATCCCGGTGGATCGTTTTTTCCAGTTCACCCTGGCTTTTTTCTGGCTGCTGGCCTTTAGTTCAGCAACCCACGATATTGCCGCCGATGGCTTCTACATGCTGGGTCTTTCCAAGGGGGATCAGGCTTTCTTTGTGGGAATACGGAGTACCTTTTACCGCCTGGCCATGCTCACCGGACAGGGACTGCTGGTGATCCTTGCCGGCTACTTTGAGGCAAAAACCGGGCTTCCCCCGGTGGAGGTGAATGTGATGGCAGTGGAGGAAGCGACCACAGCAGCCTTCAATCCCCAGGAACTTAGCTTTGTTCCGGAAGGAGAGGGTACCTATTTTGTCAGCCCGGAGGAGATCCGTATCGGTACCGCCAATACTACAGAAGCGGAAGCTAAGAGCCTGGTGCTTGCGGTGGATGAATGGAACAATGAGCATGGATTCTATGAACTTGAAGAAAATTCAGAAGAGGTACTTGCAGAATCAAGCGAATCCTTACCTGCAGGAAATGTGGGCTATACCTGGTTCCGGCTCAGCACAAGGCCGGAAGAGGGTGAGAATATTGTTTTGAACTTCAGCTTTGATAAGGGGGACAAAAGCATTTCCCTGGCCCGCAGCTACCGTTTTGAATTCAATGAAGAGAATTGGGATGTGCCGGCATTTGCCGTATTTAAGCTGGATCCTAAATTAACGAAAGTCACTTCGGCCTCCTTTACCGGACTGAGTGGGAACATTCGTTTTGCCTGGACCATGGTATTTGTGGTGGTGGCCCTCCTGTTTGCAGCCTTCCATATCTACCACCGCTTTGCCCTGCCCCGTCCGGCCGAGGATGTCTCCAACCGGTCAGCCGAGGGTGGATTTCTGAAGGAATTCCTGGCCACCTTTGCAGATTTTTTCAGGAAGAAAAACATAGGTGTGGTTATCCTGTTCCTGCTTGTATACCGCCTGGGCGAGTCGCAGCTGGTGAAACTGGCCTCTCCCTTTCTGCTTGACTCAAAAGAGGCAAACGGACTGGGCCTTACCACGGGCGACCTGGGATTGATCTACGGAACCATCGGGATTATTGCACTTTCCTTAGGGGGAATCATCGGGGGGATCGCCGCATCGCGCCGGGGACTGAAATACTGGCTCTGGTGGATGGTGATCGCCATGAACCTGCCGAACCTGGTCTATGTCTTCCTCTCCTATGCGATGCCTTCCTCGCTCTGGGTAGTTGCCTCATCGGTGGCTGTGGAGCAATTCGGATACGGCTTTGGGTTCACAGCCTACATGCTTTATATGATCTATGTATCGGAGGGCAAGCACAAAACGGCCCACTTTGCACTGACCACAGGCTTTATGGCTCTGGGCATGATGATCCCGGGCATGGTTTCGGGCTGGCTGCAGGAGCTGATCGGCTATCAGCACTTCTTTATCTGGGTAATGATCTGCACCATTCCCAGCTTCATCCTGATCCCCTTCCTGAAAATCGATCCCAAGTTCGGGAAGAAGGAAGATAAGTAAAGCAATCTAACTTAGATTTACACTTAATAGTGGAGATGAATCCCTATTGATGTAAATATAAAAGTTTACATTAGATGTATTTATGTAAAGATATATATTTACAAATAGTTTGTTTATGTAAATATATTAATTTACATTAGTGTTGAATGTAATTGTATTGATATGCGGGACCAAAACAAATTATTAATAGAGCAACTCGATAGAAAGCTACTGCCCATAGTTGAAGCTGGGAAAATAGAAATTCCAGACAAGGGGTGGATATATGTCCTTCGAAACACATTAAACATGACCCTGGAACAATTGGGCCGGAAACTCAAGATAACCAGGCAGGGTGTCAAACGAATAGAGAATAGTGAAGCGTCTGGGACAATAACTATAAATCTCCTCAGGGAAGTGGGGCGGGCTATGGATATGAGATTGGTGTATGGATTTGTTCCAAACCAGGGATCAATATCAGCACTAATTGACAGGAAGTCCTATGAACTGGCGAAGAGAATAGTACAAAGAACAGATCAAACCATGTTACTTGAAGATCAAGCTACCGGCAAGGAAAACTTGAATATGGCAGTGGAAGAACTGGCAACTCAAATAAGGCAGGAATTGAGAAGATCTATATGGGATTAGAAAACGATGATATCTTTGCTCATACTCCTTTGGATGAGAATGAAAAGGTGGGCCTTAAAAGTATTTCCGTAAGCACCAGGGGGGAACTTGATCAACTCGAACAGCTAAATATCGAAAAAGCAATTGAATGGACCATTCATCGTCAATTTGATTTTGACCGTATATTATCCAAGGAATTTATAAAGAAAATACACCTGCGAATGTTTGGGGATGTTTGGGACTGGGCTGGAACATTCAGGAGATCAAATAAAAATCTGGGCGTCGATTGGACTCAGATAGAAACTGAGCTACGGATGCTTCTGGATGATACCCGGTATTGGATTGGCAACAAGACCTACGATCCGGATGAAATAGCCATTCGGTTTAAGCATAGACTGGTTAAAACTCATTGCTTCCCAAATGGAAATGGAAGGCATTCCCGGCTGATGGCAGATATCCTTATTGAAAAGGGATTTAACAGGAAGGTTTTTTCTTGGAACCGATCCTACTTAGCTAACCCGGATGAAACAAGGAGAAAATACATCCAGGCCATAATACTAGCAGATCAAGGTGATCTGAGCCAACTATTAACATTTGCCCGCAGTTAAAAACTTGTAAGGTGCTTGGATTTTAGCACAGATCATTCAAAGCCTGTATTTCATTGACATGATTAATCCAAGTGTATTAAAACGGGCCTTTGAGTTATTCTCTGGGATAAACATGTCAATCATGCCAATGTTATCTCTTAATCCGAAATCAAACCCAAATTTTTGCCCTATTGGGATGCTTAATCCGCACCCAATAGATAATCCGAAATCAATTCTCTTTGTATCCTCGCTCACATCAACCACGCTTTCTGAATGATCTCCATAGGCACTAAGTATTACATTGTTACTTAAAAGAAATCCAATATAAATACCACTGTTCACATAAAAGCATATTTTCCCTTTCGTAGAGTATGAAAGCAACAAAGGAATAGTGAGATAGTCAAAGTTTGTTGTATACTCTCGTGCCCCAATTGGATATCCATCTGTATCAACAAAGAAATATTCTGTTGACCAGCCCTTTTTTTCGTAAATCAAGCCTGTTTTCAATGAGAATACTGGAATTAAGATATATTCAATGTTTATGCCAGGAGATACGCTATATAATGGGTTAGAAGCATCAGAAACGTCTTCTGCCCAAGGGAAAGATCTGATAATACCAGCCTCAATTCCAACGTTTATCTTGGAATCTTGAGCGTAGGAAGTAAATAATATAGTCGAGATAGAAAGAAGTGCGATGATTTTATTCATTGGTTAAAGTATTGAAGGCTTATAATCCTTTCATCACAAAGCGATTCCAAGTTGTTAGAACGTACTCAGACAATGCAAGATTGTGTGGTCAACGCATCATTCCAGAAAGGAGTTTATTTCATAAATTTCAAGAAATGACTTAGTCGGATATACCGAATTGAAGATCTTGATTCCTGGCAAATTTCCATGCATGTAAATCCTTTTATATGAAATCTCGCCAGCTCATTGTCGTAAATTTCTTTTCTATTCTGTATTCTTTGTTGATTACGTAGGTAAAAAAAGAACAATAAGCTTGCCTGTAATTCAGGGCGAACTCTTCATTGAAGGGATGCTCTGAATTAATAAGAGTTCCAGTAGTACGAGGGCCAAAGTGTGAGTCCACACCTAAAATATGATAGCTTGCTCCATATTCAACAAGCATATCCTCATAGGCCTTGAATACTCCATTATTTCCACTACATCCACACATGTTTACCACCATGATGCCTTTATCCTTTAAATTCTTGCTGTGAAGTGTGTCTCCTTTCTCGGTGATGCAGGAAAACTCAGGAGCCAGCAGGCCCACCTGGATCCCGACTTTTGAAGAGAAATCTGCTTCTTTAACCAATATCAGTTGCCCTCCATTATGGGAGATGTCCTCGATGCAATAGTACTGATCATCAAGTTTGACGAACTGGCCCAGTTGCAAATAGTCAGATGCATTTAACACTCTGTTTTCTTCGTCATTCATTAACACAAAGAGGAGTGTGGCTGGTAAGTATTGATCATAGGTGAAACCTGAATTGAATTGAATTGAAGCAACTCTGAATTGCTTTTCATCTATACTGAAATCAGCCACGATGTGTTCAAACTGCCCAATATCCAATTCCTCATAGCCCTCCAATGTTCTGAAATTGATCCAGGATATTTCATCCACAATTTCTTTCCCGTTTGACATGGGAAACCTTATTTCAACAAAGTGGTCGGGATTAAGAAATTCTATTTCATCAAGCAATCGAATAGGATCATCCGAAAGATCTTTGTTGAGGTTTTCATCCACAATTACAACCTTTTTGTCCTCTACATAACCCTCCAGAATGTTAATGTAATTCTCAGCTTCCGGCAGGAAAACACTGGTATCAATTCGATTATTTTCAATATCTGCAGCTAACTTCTCCCAAGCAAAAGTCCCCCCTTTTTTTTGAGAGTAATATGCATGAGCCTTGAGATCGATACAGTACTCATCTCGCCTGAGCTTTGTAATTCCGGCCGGATAGACAATAGAAGTAATGAATGAATCTGCAGTATCCCTTAGGTATAGTGGGCCTGAACTTGAAGGAAGAATACCTATACCTTTGAGTTTGGTAGTTTCAATTGTCAAAGTATCATTTGTTGAACTAAAACTGTTCGTTACAATTCTGTCTTGGTTACAGGCTACTAACAAAGACATTGACAGAAGAGCAATTAGCTTGTGTATTTTCATTTAGAATTTTGTTTTTGTCATATTCAATTGCTTTTTTCAAGAAATGCTTGCCATTCAATGGAATTAAATATGGATGCAATTCGAAAATCCTTATCAATTACATAGGTTTTTCTTGAGCAATACATCTGCCTGTAGTTCTTATAGAATTCTTCATTATAAAGATCACCTGAATCAATGAGTACACCTTCTGTATAATCAAAGAATTGTGAGTCCACACCTAAGACATGATACTCTTTACCAAATTCTGAGAGAATGTCATCATAAGCCTTTACACTTTCATAATCCCCCCCACAGCCGCACATATTGACAATGATTATTCCTTTGTCTTTTAGGTCTATGCTATGAACTGAATCCCCATCTATCGTAATACAATTAAACTCCGGAGCTTTCAGTCCCACCTGGATCCCAGTTTGATTCTGAAAGTCATCCTCTTTTACCAGAGTCAATTCTTTTCCATCCCGACTTAAGTTTTGCAGACAGTAATACTGAGAGTCCAGTATCATATACTGTCCCAATTGCAGGTATTCGGATTCCTCATATTCAACTTCATTGTCATTCAAGGGTACAAATGCAAGGAGATACGGAGCTGTACTTTCAAAGTCATAGACAAAATCAAATGCATGAGGTCTTCCAATGGCAATTTTATAGCTCTTTTCATCAATTGTGAATTCAGCAATTGTATGTTCCTTTTTTCCCCACCAGATCAGATTGTCCTGGTATCTGAAACCCAACCACGATCTTTCGCTTACAAATTCTTTTCCATCATAAACGTTGTAACGGAATTCAACAAAATCATCAGGATTATCAGTCTCGATATCTTCTATTCTTCTTATGCTGTCATCAGTCAAATCCTTATTGTTGTTCTCATCCACGATAAAAATCTTATTGCCGTCCAAATAGCCTTCAATGATATTATATAGGCTCTCACTTTCTGGAAGACACAGCGAAGTATCAATGTAATTATGTTCAACATCTTCTTCTATATATTTCCTCAGATTTTCCTGACCGCCTTTGTATGCGAAATAGTAATTCCTAACGAAATCAACACTATATTCAAGCCTTCTTATACTATCAATTCCGGTAGGGAGGATGATTTCAACGATATAATATTCAGATGTATCCCTGGCTCTTAAAGGAAGTGTGCCGGGCTGAAATACCCCTGTTCCTTTGATCTTCGTGGTGTGAATCAGGAGGGTATCGGTTTCGGAAGAGAAGCTGTTTTGAATTTTACTCTCAGGTTCACATGAAATAAGCAATACAAAAACAGGCAGCAAACAGAGAAATAGCTTTTTCATTGGTGTTTGTTAGGGTGGTTAAACTGCAAGTGCTGTTTTATTAACGTATTGTCTAACAAATTATTTCTTTTGTAAATCAATTGAACGGAGGAGCCACCGTGGGGTGGTTTGGGAATTGCTATTTGTGCTTATGGCGTGATAGGCGTGAGCGGTTGGCTATAGTGATTTGTTCGTCAAGCCTATTAGAATTTATTATGTTCCTCACTGAACTTGATCAGTAATTCATCAAACAGACGCGTAATTTCAAGTATTAAATTATTCACTACAGGTCCTAGCTCTTTCCTCTTCTTTACAATGTACTCATCCGCCTCATGTTTGAAAAAATGATGAGATTGTTCAAGAAATATCTTGTCTGGAAGATGTTCGGACTTTTGAATAATGAAGAACGGTTCAATTTGGGACAACGCTGAATCATTATATCGAGCGAAATGTGTAATCTCAATAGCTTGTTGATAGTAAAAAGATACAATTGGATAACAATGAGACACCCAATTTTATTTTAAGATATTAGTACCTCCCCAGGGGAAGAGAATTTAAGTGGTGGGAAAGGCTTCAAAAAGGGTAAGGCTACATTATTATCTATCATAGCCGTTGGAACATCGATGGGTCCGGTTTATGATAGTCTGTCCGGTTATTAAGTCAATGGATGCTTCAATACATTCATCTTCATTATCTATGTATCGGGCAAATGATTTTAGAGTTAAGGTCCCTAAGTGATGGCTCAGTACAATCCGGTAAAAGCAAAGCGTATCAACATTCGCTTCAGTAATTAAAGCATTTAGTGCCTCTTCAGGTGAGGAGAATTTAAGCGGTCCGGTTTTTGGAATCTCATCTATCCAGGATTCAAATCCTCTGTTATCCAAAGCAGCAGCAATTTCTTTCTTGCTTAAAAAAGTATCCACAGGCAATCCGATCTCGGGGAATTTGTTGGTGCCCTCATGGATTTTAATTATGAATTTGTCTGCATTATAGGCTCTTGCCCAGTCGTTCTGCATTCTGTAACCGATCACAAAATAATCCCCTCCAACTGATGAAGAAACTAAGGATTCGAGTATCTCAAAGTGCGCATTGAAATATGGTTCTGTCAAGGTAGTTCGTTCAATAAGGAGATCTCTCCAAATGGAGGTGTATGTTGAACACAGAGAGGTCGAGCAAATGGGCTGCCTCCATATTTCGTAGTATTCTTCAAAATCATATCCTTCAGGCATTTCACAAGTGACTGGTCGTGGGGATTCAGGTGGTTCCGGGGAATGGCACGAGTGCATATAGGTAAAGATACTTACCAGGACTATGAGGGGGGTATAATTATATGAAATGTGCTTCATGATAGGGCCCCAAGAAATTATCGTACACTCCTTCTTAATGCATTAAGAAGGAGTTATTTATATCACAAAAATCGGTCCAGAATAGTTGTATGCAGAAGATTTTGCATGAATATCGAATATGTTTGATATTGGTCCGGATTTACTAGCCATTGCTAATGGCTGGCTTTTTGACATAGTAAGCATGACGTAGCAAATGGAGTTTACCTGACCTACCGTGCGTTATCCCTTATAAAACAACACCAATTTTTAAAGAATACCAGGTTCCACTATTAATCTGAGGATAGCGAAGACGCTTCTCTATCGTCCCTTCAACAATCAATCCCACAGGTTTATTCTTTAAGAAGATACCTCCAATGCCTAATCCAACGGATGGGTTATAAATTTTTTTTGACATGCGCTTGTCGTATAGTTCATCATTTTCATAACCACGGATCTGTGTGAAAGAGATTACATTTGTGTATACTGCCTTAAAATACCAGTCTGGGTAATCAGGTGATTTCCACCAATGGTAGTTAAATTGAATCGGGATACGAAAATTTGTCTCAGTATCTGTGTAGTAATAATCTGGCCAATCTGGCGGAGTTCCAAAATTAACATATCGGTAAGTCTCAGTTTTAATGAAATATCCAAGTCCTGATGAAAATGAAATACGGTCAAATGGTTTATAGTGAATATTGGCTTCAAAATTTATATATATTGGTTCAAACTCAAACTCTGCATCGCTTGAGATTAGATATGGAGTAATATAAGAGAATGAGTAAGAGAGAACGTCTGATTTGCTGTCTTGACCATAGAGACCAATTGATAGCAGTATGAATGTAGGGACTAAGCAAAGGGTTTTAACTCTTTTCATTTTACTAAGCTAATAGAAGAATTGCTCTATTGATTCTCTAGTTGATCGCAGTTATTTAATCAATTCAAAATATTTACTCTCACCAGCATTCGAACCCCAAATCTCAATATCATTTAACCAAACCCTGCTTACATGTACTGTATTTTTAGTTCTAGTAAACCTTGCTTTAATTACATCGGTATCATCATCATTCCATTGAATATGGGTAATGGTCTCTTCTGTAGCGTCTGAGTCATTTAAAACTACCTTAATCCTATATTCATTTTCATGTTCGTAAATCATAAAATTTCGAGGATTATCCATATAAGGATTATATACCCCAAGCATCTTTCCATCAATTTCGTAGAACAGTCTTATATCATCTTCCTCAATGTGATTGGGTGTGGTAGGGTCCAATAAATCTACACCCTGAGAATTAAAAACAGAAAAATCAAACTCTATACTCACAATAAACCCACGAATAATATCATCTGATTTGTCACAGGCAAATAGTACAGTAATTGCCAATAATACGATTAGTTTTTTCATGTTGAAGTGGTTTTGGTCGGTACATGGAGTTTAATTGTATTTATAGCCTGTATTTCAAAGAAACAACCAGTCCAAGCGTGTTATACCCGTATTGCCATCCATTCTCTGGATCAAAGCCAAAATTATCTCTCAGACCAATATCCAATATGATCCTGCTTCCGATGGGTTGCTTGACTCCGCATCCAAAAGATAGTCCAAAATCATACTTACTTGTGTTTTCATTGTCATCGCGGATTTCCTCATCAATATCTCCGTAAAAGGTAATCACTTGTGTGCTGCTCAATAGAAATCCAAAAAAAACACCACCGCTAACATAGAATCTCGTTACCCCTTTTGATGACAGTGAGACCAATAATGGTGTAAGCAAATAATCATTATTTATCGTTAGATCATTAATAGGCCCACCGATAATATGATCAACCCGATATCCCCTCCGTTCATAACACAAGCCGGTTTTTAGTGACAGAGCCGGAGATAGGATATATTCAAGATTAAAACCCGGAGACAGTCCGTAAAGCGGATCAAAATGATTCTTATTTCCCCAGGGTGTGCTTCTCGTTGCAGCCACCTCTACACCAAGAATAAGCTTTGAATCCTGTGCAGATACTGTGAGAAATAGAAATGAACATACAAGCAATGCAAAGACTCTTTTCATCTGTTGGAGCGCTTTAAATGTTGATGGTTTGAAGTTAATGCTAATTCAAACCATGAGCTACATTGATCTATAGGTATTTACGAACAAAGAGACTATAAAGTTTCGCAGTAAACAGACGGCCAATTATAGTTTGGCCCATTTCAGGCACGGGGCGGATTTTGCGTTTGGTCGGTTCATCTTCTTATTCGTTTATGAATAGTCACAGGACCATCAACATGCGCTTGACTAATTGTCCAAAGTATCATTGCTAATTGAGATAATAAGCTTTCAGTTAGCGTTTACACAATTATCTAGTCACCCTTTTGCACGTTAGGAATCGTGCTTCATTTTACCTTTTTTATATCCATTCTATTACTGAATAGATATGCGATGTGAATCTCGTAATCTCTTATTTCGTAGAATATTGTGGTTTGTTTGCTTAGGACAGCTTTCCGTAGCCTGGGTTGAAAATCTGATACGGGAAATAGCTTTGGGTTTTTGACTATTAGATCAAGTTGCTTTGAAAGCTTAGTCTTGAATCCAATTAGCTCCCTTTCTGACCATTCTGTTTCAAGATAAGATGTGATATCCTTGAGGTTATCCAAAGATTCATCTGACCAGAATAGCTTATAATCCATACTCTTTCTTGACTTGATCGTGTGGTGTTACTCTACCTTCATCAATATCTCGAAGACCTCTTTCAATTCCTGTCCTCTGCTCATCAGATAATTCTTGCCACCAATCGCTACCTGTTTCACTGGAATCCTTTACAATCTTCAGATACGAAATGGTATCATCATCATCCAGATGTGCAAGCCATTCAATCAACTCAAGTTTCAATGCTTCGTGTCCCATCGTGTAGGCTTTTTTCAAAGTTACTAATAATTCAATATTAATTAGGATTCAATATGATTCCTAGTGCAGCGCTAAACCCAAGTAATGGTGTTTATGCTATTTGTAGTGTACATCCTGTCAAAGCGCTACTATATAGTTGCTTAACACCAATTATTGTGCCTCATGGGTCATTATCATTTGCAAATGACTCTTCTCAAATACAAGCCCCGGAATACCATACTATCAGAAGTTCAAGTTAAAGACTTTCATCCTCCAGGATGATCTCTGCGGCCATGTGTACGGCACTCTTCACCACTTCGCTGCAGTGCTCGGTGGCGCCGGCATTCTGGAATTCCTGTAGTTCGTCGGGGTCTGTGAGGCGAAAGCAGCGTCCGAATTTCACTTCCTGGACCTCGCTGCACAGGGTGGTGCCAAATTTTTGTTCAAACTGCTTGCAGAACTGACCGGTTGGGACCAGTGAGGCCTGGTAGGTATCCCAGTCGTCCAGGTGGTGGATATCACGGCCATAGATCAATCCCATGGCCATCAGGGGGCCGGTGACGGCTCCGCAGGTCTCTCCCCGTTCCGCTATGCCCGGCAGGGGTGTCAATGCTTTGATGATCTGGTCCCCCTCCAGCCCGAATTGCTCCTTCAGGGCCAGGAAACTGCTCTGGGCACAGTGATGGGACAGCTGCATGTATTGATCCACCTTTTGATCCAGCAGCTTTATCACCAGGTCCCGTGGCATCTGCCGCATCCTGACCAGTTCCTCGCTGAAGTTGTTTTCATCCCGGGGTGGGGGAGCAGGCGTTTCTTCCGGTGAGCTGCCCCTGCCTGTACATGCTCCCAGTGAGGAAGTTGCCAGTCCGGCCACTGCGGCCTGAACAAGAAAATCACGACGTTTCAAGCACTTTTTCATATACCAAAGTTAGAAAATTCATGGGACTGAAATAGCATGTTTTTTGTATCTTGTGTGGCGTGTTTATTGGAGGAGAATCATGAGAAAAAGAAGCTTTATTATATTGATAGCCGGGCTTTTACTGGTAGCAGGCCAGGCATGCAAGCAGCAAGGAGGAAGCGATGCCGAGCGGGCAGAAGAGATGATTTCGGCAAAAACCCTCGGACTGGCCTACCTGGAGGAAAACAAGCTGGAGGAAGCGGAAGCGGAGTTTTTGAAGATCATCGACCTGGATGCCGATGAGGTGATGGGCTATGCAAACCTGGGGATTGTCTATCTCCGGATGGGTTCCTTTGATCAGGCTGAGGAGTGGCTTAAGAAAGCCATCAAGATGCAGCCGGAGGATCCGGATGTCAGGCTGATCCTGGCCAAGGTCTATGAGATGAGCGGTGCATCTGATCAGGCGGTTGAGGAGCTTGAGAAAATCATGGAATTTTCTCCCGGACATGTAAAATCGCTGTTTAATCTAACCGAACTATATGCTTCCATGCAGGGGGAGGAAGCTCTGGAGAAACGCCGGACCTATACCAGGGAGCTGGCTGAAAAGGTTCCGGGGAACATTGTTCCCAGGCTGAACCTGCTGGAGATCCTGATTGCTGAGGGAGAAACGGATGAGGCCCTGGAAAAGCTGGAGGAGGTACAGCAGGTTTTCCCGGAGTTTCCAGCGGAAGCGGTAGAGTATTACGACCAGGCCCTGACTGCTTTGCGAAAGCAGGATATGGAGAAGGCTTCGGTTTCTTATATGATTTTCCATAACTACATGAAAGTCACCACGCCTTACCAGGCGGGTATGATGGATCTGAAGGGGCCGGGAGGCGCACTGGTGGGCTCACCAGTAATTACCTTTGATCAGACGCAGATGGGTTTCCAGGCGGCGGATTGGGAGGAGATGCTGGCAGCCATTAAGTTTACCGATATTACTGCAACGGCGGGCCTTGATTTTCTATTGAATCCTGGAGCTTCGGGTACGGAGGAAAGGCATGGAATGACCCACCTGGAAGCATGTGATTATAACGGGGATGGGGACGTGGATCTCTATGCGGGACGCTATGATCCTTCCACAGGGGTTTATCAACATTATCTCTTAAAGAATGAATGGGGGAGTTACCAGGATGTTTCAGCAGCCTCGGGGATCAATCACCAGGGTGCTGAGACTGCCGTTCGCTTTGCAGATTACGATAACGATGGCTTTCTGGATATCTATGTGCTTAAGGAAGGATCCAATATTCTATACCGGAGTTCGGGCGAAGAAAGTTTTACGGATGTGACCCGTGAGGCAGGAGTGGGTGATGAAGCCATTGGGAATACCTCGCTCTTCTTTGATTATGATCACGATGGCGATCTGGATATTTTTATCGGAAGGGACGGGGACAACCTGCTCTACCGGAACAACATGGATGGAAGCTTCCTGGAGCAGGGAACAAAGTCGGGTCTGGCCGGGGGCGAAGCCCAAACCAGGGATGCTGCTTTTGGAGATTTTGACGAGGATGGGGACATCGACCTGGTGGTCATCAACCACGATGGTACAAACCGGCTCTATTCCAACCAGAGGCAGGGGATCTTCAGGGATATTACACAGGAATCCGGGATCCCGGCAATTCAGGGAGCCTCTGCGGTAAGCGTGGGAGATTATAACAACGATGGATTCCTGGATCTCTTTCTGGCTTCCTCAAAGGCCGGGGCTTCAGCGATGTATTTGAACGATGGGGACGGGACCTTCACAGCGGATCTTATCTCAGAGGAAGTAACTGAGAGTCTGAAGGATGTAAGCGTATCCGATGCGGAACTATTTGATTTTGATAACGATGGCTATCTCGACCTGCTGGTGGTGGGTGAATCTACTGCCAGCGATGGAAAGGGAGTGATCCTCTATCACAGCGACGGGAACGGAAAACTCTGGCTCTCACCGGGCATATTGCCGGACGATTTAACTACGGGAAGCCGGATTACCACCTTTGACTATAACAATGACGGGGACCTGGACCTGGGGATTACCGGAAAGGATGGAAGCATCCGCCTCTTCCGTAACGATGGCGGGAACAACAACCATTTTATCAAAATGAAGCTGGTGGGTTTACGTGCCGGCAGTGCCAAGAACAATTATTATGGGATCGGGGCCAAGGTGGAGGTTCGTGCGGGAAGCCTCTATCAGTCTAAAGTGGTTACGGGGCCGGATATCCATTTTGGCCTTGGATTGCGGGAAAAGGCCGAGGTGATCCGGATCCTGTGGACCAATGGCGTTCCCCAGAACATGTTTTTCCCGGCCACCAACCAGGACCTGATCGAGGAGCAGCAGCTGAAGGGTTCCTGTCCCTTCCTCTATACCTGGAACGGGGAGGAGTATGCCTTCGTCAAGGATATCATGTGGAAAAGCGCCCTGGGCATGCCCCTGGGTATTATGGGAGAGAACAGCACCTTTGCGCCTTCAGATGCATCGGTGGACTATATCAAGATCCCGGGCGAGCAGCTGCAGATGAAGGACGATACCTATACCCTGCGCATCACCGGGGAGCTTTGGGAAACCCTGTATATGGATAAGATCGGACTGGTGGTCCTGGACCATCCGGAGGAAGTGGACCTCTATGTGGACGAACGCATGGGACCGCCTTCCCTCTCGGGATACAAACTATACCAGGTGGAAGAGAAGCACCTGCCGCTAAGTGTAACAGACCAGTATGGTAGCGATCTGCTGCCAGCGGTTTCAGAAAGGGATAATCAGTACACCCCCTTCCTGAAGCAGGGGAAATACCAGGGTCTTACCGAGATGTCGGAAATTATAATTGACCCCGGCCAGATAGATCCGGATGAAAAACTCTTCCTCTATCTCTACGGATGGATCTTTCCAACCGATGCCAGTATCAATGCCTCCATCTCCCAGTCGGATGAGATCAAAATCGTCTCCCCGGTCATTGAAGTGCTGAACGATCAGGGTAGGTGGGAGCCTCTTGAGGAGGATCTGGGCTTCCCCATGGGTAAGGATAAGATGCTGGTGGCCGACCTGAGCGGAAAGGTTCCAGGGCCCGGTCCCCGGATCCGGATCCGGACCAATATGCAGGTCCACTGGGACCAGATTTTCTTTTCAAAAGGAGCACCGGATCTGCCGGTACGCACTGCCACCTTGGAGCCAAGCGCGGCAGATCTGCATTACCGTGGATTCTCAAGACCCTACCGGAAGGGCGGACGCTATGGGCCCCACTGGTTCGATTACAGCACGGTGAGCACAGATCCAATCTGGCGCGATCTGACCGGAAATTATACCCGCTTCGGGGATGTGCTTCCCCTCTTGCTGGAGCCCGATGATATGTATGTGATTAAGAATGCCGGCGACGAGACCACCATTGAATTTGATGCCTCATCGCTGCCTGAGCTTCCGGAGGGCTGGACCAGGGACTTCCTGGTGCATAGTGTGGGATGGGTCAAAGATGGCGATCTGAATACCGCACACGGACAAACCGTGGAACCCCTGCCTTTCCATGGCATGACCAGCTATCCCTATGGTGGGGATGAGGCCTACCCTTCGGATCCGGAACACAGGGCTTACATGGAGAAGTACAATACCAGGTATGTGGGAACGGAAGCCTTTACCCGGGCCCTAATTGGTGAAAAAGAATAAGAGCGAAACTGCAACAGCCGATAAGAACAGCGCATAGGGCAGGGTAAGCAGCAACTGTTTGCCAGGTTTCAGTTCCAGGACCTTAAAGCTGCGGAGTATATTCCTGAGGCTCAGATGCAGTCCGGTCAGTATCAGTATTGCCTGAATCCATGGAATATACCGGGGGATCAGTTGATGCCACGGCGTATTGGCCGTACCGAAGAAATCCCAGCCCCAGCCAAAAGGATCTGATAGGGATTGCAACACAAAGGTGATGTTGGTAAATAGCATTGGTATGACGAAGGCCATCCAGAGCAGTAGCCCAAATGGCAGGAGAGAACCGCTGTAGCTAAGGAATATCTTTCGTGTGCTGAGTTTTTTCTCAGAGAGCCTGCTTCCTGCAAGGGCCAGCAGGTATAAAATCCCGGGCATCACCAGGAGCGAGGTAGACCATACCACTCCTGCATATATCCCGAAAAGATCCCAGTTATTTTTATCCAGGATGTTTACATAATCGCGTACAACGGGCCAGTGTCCCAGGTACAATACGCTGTAAATGATAGCGATGCTAAAAATGGCAATGCTTAGCCAGGCATCGCTCATATTGCTTATGTTCCTTTCGGAGGCAAAAGGTCTTTTATAAATGGTCACGTTATTGTAAGTGCAGGAGCGAAGGCACTCCAGGCAAAGTCCACAGTTTGCGCTTTCTTTCAACTCTGCCACATTCAAACCGTAAGGGCAGGCCCAGCCTTTGGTATTTCCTTTCTGGCAATAATGTGCCTTGCATGTATCACAGACCTCCTGGGAACGGTTTCTGAGAGCCAGCTTGCTCAGACCGGAGAATGGTCCGACAAATGCATGTACCGGACAAACAAAACGACAAAATGAGCGCAATTCAAACAGGGGGGCCATCAGGGTTGGAAGCAGCAGGAGCAAGAGGATCGCAAGCCCGGAGATTCTGGGCGATGCCACCATGGTAGTGGAAAAGGTTGCCAGGACCAGAAATACGATTAGCCTGAGCCAATTGTTACTCAGGCGTTGGGGCCATTTCAAGGAGAGCCCGAAGAACTTATTGTTAAATTCACCGCTTCGTCCCTTTTTTGGCGTAAGAAAAGAACCGCGTTGGATCAGGTCCCCGAACAGGGGCAGGGGACAGATGGTGCACCAGATCCTGCCTGCCAGTGGAGTCATTACTCCGATGATCAGAAACAACCAGACGGCCCACATAAGCAGGACCCCGAGGTTCCGGCCCGACATCTTTGTACCGAAAACCGAGGTCATGATTACTATATAAATCAGCGTCAGGGCAAATAAGGTCAGGATAAACTGGGGCCAGCGTGATACCAACATTTTTTTAAGAAAGCTATTGCCTTCCAGCAGGTCTTTCATATCTGACTCATCCTGTATGCTGGCAGAAGCCCGCCCTCTTTTTCTGAAAAGCCCCAGCAACCAGACCAGAAGTACACCCATAAAACTTCCAAGGCTGAAGCAAAGAAGGGTATTGGGCAGGATAAGCAGCTTGCCCTGTTCAAATGCATGCATGGGGCCACACCAGACATGGCAGCGGTACTGGCTTTTGGAAACCATGTAGTTTAAAAAGCCCGGGTGCTCTGCCACAATGGTCAGTTCTTTACTAATATAGGGATTGCTGGAAGGGTCGGAGGTTTTAAAGACTGTTACCTCCTCCACATTCGGACTCACTTTTACATCCACATCAAACTCTTCCAGGAAGAAGGAGTGACCCGTATCATCCGAGGAGAAAGTCAGGTGCAATGTATCGCCCCGGTTACAACGAATTACGGATGGATCTTTCCCATATCGGAAGTTCCTGATATGGATATACCTGTCAACCGGCTCCTGCGTAAAAAACTGGCATATAATGGCCGGGACAAGCCCTAAAATCAACACAATGGATGTATTTCGAAGCCTGCTGTATGTTTTACTCATAAATTGGGGTGATAATAATTGACAGAGCCTAAATTTAGTTATTTTTACCGATCAAATGCAGCCTGTCAATGACTAAGTCTTCCAAACAAAAAAAAAGGATAAATAACCGAATCAGAAACCTGCTCACCATCGCCCTGGTTCTTGTCATAATTCTTGGTGTCCCCTATTTTATTCTGAATTATCAGGCCGGCAAGAGCGGTATGACCATCCGGGAGGTGGTTCAGAGGAAAATGATTCGAAGTGAGGGAGCGGGAAGCGGCGAATCTCCATCAAGTGCAGTTGTGGAGGGAGAGAAAATAGACTTTCTGCAGCGTAAGCATATCGGAATGGAGTATTCCGAGAAACCCATGATCTCACATGTTGTGGTTGACGATCTCGATAATGATGGCCTGCTGGACGTAATAGTCTGTGATGCTCTGGATAATTTTGTCTCCTGGATCAGACAGTATCCGGAAGGCACTTATACAGAAACCATCCTGGCAAAGGAATTAATAGCCCCTGCCCATGCCCAGGTGTTTGATTTCGATGGAGATGGGGATAAGGACATTCTGGTTGCTGTACTTGGATTGTTATATCCCTCCAATGACAAGATTGGCTCCATCGTATATCTTGAAAACGATGGGAATTACAATTTCAAGAAAAATATTATAATCGAACGAATAGCCCGGGTTTCGGATGTGAGAGCCGGGGATCTGGACGGGGATGGAGATATGGACCTTGCAGCAGCACAGTTTGGTTACGACGATGGGGAGACCCGCTGGATGGAGAACCTGGGGAACGGGGAATTCAAAACCCATATGCTTCAGAACTTATCCGGGCCCATCAATGTGGAAATCGTAGATATTGAGGAGGATGGCGACCTGGATCTTATTGTCCTGGTAAGCCAGGAATGGGAGGAGATTTACTGCTACGTGAATGATGGCTCGGGAAATTTCAGAATGAAGTTGCTATGGGGCTCGGATAATGAAGACTTTGGCTCAAGTGGAATATCCCTTTACGATCTGAACCAGGATGGTAAACTGGACATCCTGTATGCCAATGGAGATGCTTTTGATTACATCCCACCTGAAGGAAAGCCCTGGCATGGCCTGCAATGGTTCGAGAACAAGGGAAATCTGGAATTTGAATACCACCGGCTTTGTGATCTGATGGGTGCTTACAGTCTCAGACCCGGGGATGCCGATCAGGACGGGGACCTGGATCTTTTTGCGGTAAGCGCATTCAATAATTGGGAGGATCCGGATGCACAGAGTTTTATCTGGCTCGAAAATATAGGGGATATGCAATATGTAAAGCGCGACATAAGCAATGATCCCAGTCATTTAATTGTTATGGAACCAGGTGATTTTAATAAGGATGGTTTGATGGATTTTGTGACCGGGGGTATGTATCCCTATCCTCCCTTTGACAGGATGAGCAGGGTAAGCCTGTGGATCAACGATGGGACTCTGATTTCTGAAAACTAGGCTATGAATTCAAAGAGCACAAATAAGAATGACGGATGGGCATATATGCTTGCCTGTATTTTGCTTATTCCCGTTTTGACTGGATGCGGTTCAAGGCAAAAAGAAGAGGAAAACGTCATAAAGATCAGCGATATCGACGGCAATTCATACGGAACTGTTCAGATTGGTGACCAGCTCTGGATGGCAGAGGATCTCAAGACCACACACTATACAGATGGAAGTCCTATCCCAATGGTTGAAAATTACGATGAATGGGCAAACCTGGCTCTTCCTGCCTTCAGCTGGTACAACAACGATTCGGTGTATGCCAGTGATTTTGGGGCTCTCTATAACTGGTACGTGGTAGAAACAGAAATGCTGTGTCCGGAGGGATGGCATGTTCCTTCAGACGAGGAATGGATTACCCTTGAAAAGATCCTGGGAGGAGCGGAAATAGCTGGTGGTGCACTGAAAGAGGAGGGAACTGCTTTCTGGAAAACTCCAAACACAGAGGCCAGCAACGAAAGTGGATTTGCAGCACGCCCTGGTGGCTATCGAAGCTACAATGGAACATTCAATCTCATGCGTATTTCAGGATACTGGTGGAGCACCAGCCAAAAAAGTTGGTATGGTGCTGCTGACAAGATACTTTACAGGAATGTTCTTTACGATGATCAGGTATTTTATCGCGACATCGCCGAAAAAACCAATGGATTTTCTGTGCGATGTGTGCAGGATCAGTAGAGATACCCTATCTGTTCAAAGTAAAAGTGACGATACTATCCCGGTTTATACCAGCCAGGATTAATGGCGTTTCACCTTCCAGGTAGATCAGGGATTCCACCATTCCATTTAGCACGATCCCGCTCTCTGAAGGAGGAAGTAGCCGGTTCAGGGGCCTGCCCTCTTCACTCATATACAATAAACCTTTGTTGGCATCATAATAACCGGTGCTGATGTCGAAGGTATGGTCGTTCCCGGTCAGAAGGATATCCGGGTAAGTATCTCCGTTGAAATCCCGGATCAGGGTCTTTTTAATTGGTGATACCTGGGCCGCTGCGGGTAGTTTTTCCCAGCGAAAGGCCTCCTCTTCATTCCACAGTATATAACTTGATGCCGTATTAATATGAAACAGGTGATCGACTCTGTTCAGGGTAGCTGTATCAAGCATTTGAGGTAATGATGCCAGACTGAAGGCGGTATATGAATCATATTTTCTGAGGAAATAATTGGATTGTCCCACCAGTTCATCCAGGTAGTTGATGGGATATTCGGTCATTTCATCGTATTTGTCTTTCCAGTACCCGGTGGAGATGGGATCCATGCTTCCATTCATATCCAGGTCTAAAGCGTAAATTCGCAATGGGTATTTATCGCTGATGGTGAAACGGTGGTTTTCGCCCAGGTTCCCTAAAATATAATCCGGGTCTCCATCCTTATCAAAGTCACCTGATGAAACAGTAAACCACATTCCATGCATGGATTCAATCTCGGGTATATCCTGGCTTTGCATCTGCTTACCATTTATGTTTTTCAGGATCAGAGCAGAGTTCCACTCCCTGGAAACAACCAGGTCCTCCCAACCGTCGTTGTCAAAGTCGCTCCAGACGGCATCAGTTACCATGCCCAGATTGAAATTCATACCTTGCACAGGTTTATATACCCCGTTTTCATTGATAAGTATCCAGGAGTCCTCAGCAAAGGGGAATACCCCCATTTTAACCCGGGATCCGATGAAAAGATCCATGTCCCCGTCATGATCAAAATCGGCGGGTCGTACCACTGAGGCCGGGAATGGAGGAAGCGGCAGGGGGCTGGGAAAGAACGAACCATCCCTGTTTTCGTAGAGGTAATGAATATACTCCTTCGGGCGGTTTTCATAACCTCCGGCAAGTGCAATGACATCATTATCCAGATCGCCATCCACATCCAGAATGGCAAAACCTGATTCAGGGAAGCTTTTAAATCCACTCAGGCCTTCGAGCTCGGCCTGTTCAAAGCCATCATTCCTGTTCAGAAAGACAGTAGTGGGAAGTGTGTTGGTGGCTCCGATAATCAAATCCAGTTTTCCGTCGCCATCCAGATCTCCCTCTTGCATGTTGGGCCCTATCTGTGAGAATTTGTGTGGAAGTAAATTCTGAGTGTAGTAGTAATCGATCATATCTTTCTGCTGGTGCCTGTAAGGAATCGCTCCATTGATCCCGGTAAAGATATGGCCGGATGCTTGTTTTTCTGCCTGTATTTTCCCTGGTGCTGTTGCGCTTTCCAGACTGATGTTCAGGACCTGATTGGAAGTGAGATCTTTTAAAGTGGAAACCTTGCCGCTGGTTGGCCAGCTTACCCTGAGGGAGTCGATCAGTGTCCGGGAGGCAAGACCAAAATGGACCTCCGGGTCCACCGATGAGATATAGCCCCTGGAAAGAAAGTGTTCCTGAAACTGGTAGCTATCACCGCTCCAGAGCTCTATTTTGGCCCCGAAGGCCTCTGGATTAAGTGCGTCCCCCCTGAGGCGGATCCTGAGGTAGTTGGCCTCATTTTTCCCTTTATCAACAGTGGTATTCCTGTAGACAAAAGCCACATCATTCAGGTTGTTTGTAATGTAGTCCAGGTCCCCATCGTTATCCAGGTCGGCAAAAGCAGCCCCGTAGGAAAATGATTCGATCGGTTCGAACCAATCCGGTTTATTGTTAATGAATTTATATTCACCTACATTCTCAAAGGCGAAGTTGTTCATTTTCGAAGGAGGACATCTGTCAATGACGTGCCGGTGGCCTGTTACAGAACCAAAGACCTCTGCTTTATAGCGGGTCCAGTCCTTATCGGTCATGTCCCGTGGATAACCGTTGGCGATCAAGAGGTCCTTGTCTCCATCGTTATCAAAATCAGCAAAGAGAGGGGACCAGCTCCATTCGGAGTGAAAGATCCCCATCATCTGACCCACCTCACTGTAGGGAACCATCTTTCCATCAAGCATCCCGTTGTGCAAATGCATCATGTTCCTCAGGTACTGGTGTTCATATCCGAATTTTTCATCGTTGATATAGTAGATATAACCAAAGCCGTTGATGGTTTGCTTTTTCTTATGATAATACTCAGGCATCATATCCAGGGTAAACATATCGGGATACCCGTCGTTGTTAATATCGGCCATGTCATTGCCCATGGAAGATTTGGTCTGGTAGGACAGCAGTGTGGCGATCTCATTTTTAAATGTGCCATCCTGTTGGTTAATATAGAGCACATCGTTGGAGATGTAGTCATTGGAAACATAGACATCGGGATAACCGTCCTTGTTCACATCCCCCAGGGCCAGCCCCAGTCCAAAACCTTCGTATACAATCCCTGCCTCAATGGTCACATTACTAAAGGTCCCGTCCCCATTGTTACGATAGAAGTCGTCATTGCTCACAGCACTTCCATCGTTGATCTTGGTCCTGTAGCTGGCTGAGAGCCTCTCGGTGACAAAGTTATTTAGAAGATAAAGGTCCAGGTCTCCATCGTTGTCATAATCCATAAAGGCGGCATGAACCGAGTAACTATCATCGTCCAGGCCGTAGGCCTCTGCCTCATCAATAAAGAGTAAGTGCCCGTCTGCCTGCAGACCCTGATTAATATAGAACCGGTTCTTCCTTCTTTCCGCTTCCGGATGCGCCGTGCAGGTGAGGTAGATATCTTTCCATCCGTCGTTGTTGATATCTGTGAAGGTGACTCCGCTGTACCACTGTCCGTTATCCAGGTCCCTGAAACTTGAGGAAATGTCCCTGAACTTCATGTTTCCCTCATTCTGATAAATCCGGGGGGGGACCTGGTTGGCAGTAAAGATAACATCCTGTAAACCATCATTATTGAGATCTACAATGCCCACCCCGGCACCATTATAAATATATTCGAAGTTGAGTACATGCACCGAATCGGTCTCCAGAACCACATTGTTAAATGTGATGCCGGTCTTCTCCGGATCAAGCAGTTCAAACCTGGGTTTCTGAGTGCAGGAGAGCATCACAACAGAAAGCAATAAGAGCAGATAGTTCCTCATTTTATAGTAATAGCTTGACTAAAAGAGAAGTCCAAAGAAACAAAAAAAACAGTCCGCTTCAAAGCAAAAAAAAGAGGCTGCCCGGTGGACAGCCCCTTTTTTTTAATCTATGTAAAGTTAGTGTTTACCTGTTTTGCTTCAGGTTACCGTTACTCAGGTCAATCTGACGCTGGGGTACCGGGAAGTTTACATCTTCAGCACCAACACTAGCGCTACCGTAGAGTGCATTACCCCACTCCATAGTTTTCTCGTAGGAAAGGATGCGGTTCAGTTCAGTCTGAACATCTCCCCAGCGCTGCAGGTCATAGTATCTGTGACCTTCCTGTCCAAGCTCCAGCTTTCTCTCAAACTTGATGGCTGTCATCGCTTCAGTAGCACTGGCAAATGGAGTGGCATACTCGGCGATCACATAATTGGCAGCCGGAGTGGTTCCATCTGCTTCGTAAACAAAGCCAGCTGTATTTGCAGCCCTTGCACGAATCAGGTTTACTTCAGCAAATCCAAGGTCACCCGTACCGGTCATGGCTTCACACTCAGCTTTCAGAAGAAGAACATCTGCGTAGCGAATCATGCGGTATCCGTTAGCAGTATATCCGGAGGTCCAGTTACCCACCTCGGTGTAGGTGCCTTCCTGTTCCTGCTTATATACCTGCTTTTTCGGGCTGTGTGGTCCGGAGTAGGTCTGGTCCCTGATCCAGTCGGAGCCGGTGTGGTCTCCCCAGTCCAGGTAAGGAATACCACGGCGTCCTACCGACCAGTCAAGACGGGGATCAAGCTGACCATCATATTCAACATAAGTCGCATCAAGTTCCCATTGTGCCGGGCTGGTCAGGGGATCATTCCCTTCATTATCGTCAACAAGGGATACATAATGCAATGCGGATTTAAGTGGATCAGCAGGGTCAGGTACCGCCACATTGTCATCCGTAGCGTATATGGCAGTCGCATCCCATGCTCTCATAGGAGCAAAACCCTGGTCATTGGTTACCTTCTCGTCGTTATAGGAATTATCCAGAAATGGATATCCGCTGGCATCGGTACGGAAGGAATTTACAAAATCCTGTGTGGGACAGAAGAATCCACAGCAGCCTCCGGGGGATCCACCCGACTTGTAGGGGAAGTTCAGTACTTCGGCATAACCACCATTACGTCCACCTGATCCATCATTAACCGAATACTGTACGGTATAGACGGACTCAATGTCGTTCCGGTTTTCAATGTCAAAAACATCTCCGTAATTGCTCATCAGTCCGACCGACTGTCCGGCAGGATTGGTTCCATTTTCAGCTGCACTAAGCAGGGTCAGTGCGGAGCCATAGTCGCCATACATTTGCATATAGGCCTTGGCCAGGAACACCTGACACACGGTTTTGTTAAAACGACCGGGCTGGCCCATGTCCTCTGGAAGAGCTGTTCCAGCGGTCAGGTCATCGATAATATTCTGCCTGATATCCACATCGTTGGTCAGAGTGGACTGATCGGTAGTCTCATCCACATAAGGCACATACATATTGGTCGACCTGTCGGCCCATAATCTCCATGCTTCCAGGTGGTACCATCCGCGAAGAGCCCTGGCCTGGTTGATCAGCGAGGTCTGCTCATCTGCTGTAATAGTACCATTATCAGCAGCTAAATTGGCTGTTACAATGGTGGAATTGCATCGTGAAATGCCTTCATAAATCGCCCGCCACTTATTGTTCAGATAAGGACTGGTAGAAGTTTCTGAGTAGGTTTGAAGGGGATTAATATCCGGCTGGTCTCCTGAGTCGGTTCCCTTATTGGCTTCCAGACCCCTTATAGAGCCGTAAACCCATCCTGAAGTACCGGCATCCCAACCAAAACTGTTGGTGACCCCGTCCACCAGGGAGTAGGCACCTACAAGCAGAGCATCCACCCCCTCGTAGGTTGCAAGTACAGATTGATCCAATGATCCGTTTGGAGTGATCTCAAGGAATTCCTCGCTACAGGAGTTCATCAGCAGAAGTCCTGCGATCACTGCAAATACTGATAAAAATTTTAGTTTTTTCATATCTCTGTTGAGTTTTTCCGCTTATACATTAAAATCCAAAGCTCACACCAAGAAGGAATTGCTTAATGGCAGGAAGGTTCCCTTCATCAACTCCCATAAAGGTATCGTCAAAACTGGCCAGTTCCGGATCAAGTCCGCTGTAACCAGTAATGGTGAAAAGGTTCGTTCCCTGTAAATAGATCCTCGCACTTGAGAATACATTGCCAAGCACAGCCTGATCGAAGGTATAGCCAATCTGCAGGTTCTTCAGCCTGAAGAACGATCCATCCTCTACATAGTAGCTGTTGGATACCTGATTGGTGGAGAAGTTGGATTGGTTGTTTGCTGCCGGTACCGTTGCATCGGTATTGGAAGGTGTCCAACTGTTATAAAGGAGGTCTTTGCTCTTCTGTCCCTGGAAAGAAGGCCAGAAATCGAGCCACCATAAGTTGTAGTTGAAGATTTCGTTCCCCTGCGATCCGTAGAAGAAGGCAGTCAGGTCAAATCCTTTATAACCCAGTACCAGGTTCAAACCATAAGTGAAGTCCGGGTTGGGGTCACCGATAAACATCCTGTCGTCCGGGTCAATGGCACCGGAACCGTCGATATCCTCGTAGCGGAAGCTACCGGGTGCTGCACCGTCCTGGGTGGCTGCTCCGTCCACTTCACCCTGGCTCTGGAAGAGTCCCAGTACATTATAACCCCAGAACTGTCCCATGGGATTACCCACAGTGTTCCTGTTGAAGGACCCGATTCTTGAGCCACCATCATCGAAGTAATCGTATCCTTCGGCAATGGATATAATCTCATTTTTATAGGTGGTAAAGGTGGCGTTAGCCTCCAGACTGAAATCACCCCAGATCTGACGGTAGATCAACTGTAAGTCGATACCGGTGTTGTGCATCTCACCGACGTTAACAGCGGGTGCATCTGCATTTCCTGCAGTACCCGGAAGCTCGGGGGTAAAGAGCAGGTCCTTGCTGTTCTTAACATACCAGTCGAAATTCATTTCAACTTTGCGGTTAAACAGTACAGCATCGAAACCCACATTGGCTGTTACGTTTGTCTCCCACTGGGCATCGGGGTTACCAATTCGCGATGGGTAAAAACCAAGCAATGAAGAATTGGTTGTACCATTAAGGTCATAGTAAGAATCCGCCGGAGATCCACTGTAGAGATAGAACTGGTTGGCCGGATTAACAGGTAACTGGTTACCCATGGTTCCGTATCCACCCCTGATCTTCAGGTCGGAAATAAATGCGGCACCTGCCAGGAAAGATTCTTCGCTGATCCTCCAGCCTGCTGATCCGGAGGGGAATACCCCGTAACGTGAATCAGCACCAAAAACGGAGGACCCATCCCTACGAACCGTACCACTTAAGTAATACTTGTCGCGGAAGTTATAGTCAGCCCTTAAGAACTGGGAAACCAGTGTCCTCGGGGTCCAGTATCCGCCCCAGCCGTTAATCAGTGTAGCACCATTGGAAACGGTTCTGAAAGTCAGGGCATCTGAGAAGTAATCAGCTTTCCGTGCACCTACGTCGCGTCCCATGCCATATTTGCCTGATTCATATCCGGCAACAGCCAGAATGTTGTGTTCGCCCAGTTGGGCAGCATAGGTCAGGGTATTGGTCCAGGTCCACTCTCCGCCGTAGTTTGCATTATTCTCATAGGAGGAGGTAGCCGTATTTTCGGCGCTCTCGTAGGTTGCACCGGTCCATCCTCTGTAGTAAGTAGAACCATAGGAACCACCGAAGGAAGTCCTTAAGCTCAGTCCTTCGATAATCTTCACATCGGCAAATACATTACCGAAAACACGAAGATTCTGCCAGGTGTTGTCTTCTCCGCGGGTCTGGGTAGCTACCCAGTTATCGCCGTTACCCAAACGGGGGGCAATACCTGTTCCACCCCAGTCGCCTTCGACGAAAGTATGAGAAAGGCCCGCATAAGGATCACTGGTCCAGATTACGGGAATAATAGGCTGAGTACGGTAAACACCCATGGCCACGGCCCCGCCTTCCTCACCGTTGGGAGTGGTACCATGATCGGAACGATGTACTATATTGATATTTTCACCAATGGTGACCCGGTCCTTGATATTGAATTCAGAGTTAAATCGTCCGCTGTAACGCTTGTACCAGTTTGTAAGTACAACCCCGTCCTGGTCGAAATAATTCATACTGGCAAAGAATTTGGCATTCTGGTTGCCACCAGACAGGGACAGGTCGTAGTTCTGTATTACGGCATTCTTTACAGTAACTTCGTCCCACCAATTGGTGTTAGCTGCCCAGGATGGAAGGGTTGGATCTGCATTTCGACTATCGCCGTATACCGGGTGAACTTCATAAATCGGTTCACCATCCTCATTGAGCCTGGTACCTTTCATTTCTTCGTTTTCATAAACCAGCCATTGAAGGTCGGCAAATTCCTGGGTATTCGCAAGGAAGTCAGGACCATCTCCGGCGGTCTGAACACCTGCATACATGTTGAAGTTCACATTAATTCCGGAGGAGGTTCCTTTCTTGGTGGTGATCACAATCACACCATTGGAGGCTCTGGATCCGTAAATGGAAGCAGCACCCGCGTCCTTCAGAACAGACATGGACTCAATGTCGTCCGGGTTGAGAGTGTTAATATCCGTTGTGGGAACACCATCAACCACATAAAGTGGATCGTTGTTTGAAAAGGAACTGAAACCCCTGATCCTCACCTTACCGGATTGTCCCGGTCTGGAGTCCTGTGTTACTGTAACACCGGCAACACGACCCTGCATCGCCTGGGTCACGTTACTCTGTGGCATCTGGGTAAGTTCATCGGTATTGATGATACCCACAGCACCAGTCAGGTCTTTCTTTTTCTGGGTGGCATAGGCCGTAACCACAATCTCATCCAGAGAGGTTACGTCGGGTGCCAGAGTCACATTAATTGTTGTCTGGGATCCAACGGGCACTGCCTGGGTGGTGTAGCCGATAAAAGAGAACACAAGGGTGGCATCGTCACCAGGAACAGATATGGTATAATTACCCTGTCCGTCAGTGACAGCTCCCTGTGTGGTTCCCTGGACCACAATGTTAACTCCAGGAAGCGCTCCTTGATCCTCAGAAGTTACAGTACCTGTAACTGTTCTTTGCTGAGCAAAAGTTACACTCAGCGCAAAGCCAAGGAGGAGTAACGACAACACGCCACTCTTCCACAATGTAGATCTACGCATAATAGAAGTAGTTTAAGGTTAAAAATGAATACAAGTTGGTTTATATAAATATTTAGTTTAAGTCAGTTCGATTGCCCGGGTCAGGCAATTCATAGCAAGTATAGAGTTTTTTTCAAAGAATTCGAGGATTTTTCATCAATTTAGACTGGTTCAAAATAGCCCAAAACCTCCTGTTTATCTTACTTTCCGTGTATAAAGAGTTGTAAATTACCATCATTGGGCAACGTGACCAGAATTACTTGGTCTTGAATTTCAATTAAATGCATTTTCCGGGCATCACCATCCAGAAAAAAACCGCTTTTTGCAGGCCAGATGGTTTCATATTCAAGAGCGCCCTTTCCCAGCATCAGCCATCCATAGGAAGCATCCTGCCTTCCCAGGGAGGGCCTGGTGGAGTAATTGTTTCCGGCAACTAGCAGGTCCGGGATCCCATCTTTATTGAAATCACCTGTCTGCAGGTCCCTGATGGGGGAGAACTGGGCTTCCACGGGTAAGGGCAGGCTTTGATAGGTCCCGTCACCCTTATTCATAAACACTGCGCTTTCAAGCTTTACTGCGCGTTTCAGCAGGGATTTGGAAATAATTTCATCCCCAAAAATATCCCGCACCGTTTGCCCGCCATAGTCGGCATAGGCAGGATACTTATTCTCGATCCCGATGATTTGTCTCTTTAACTCGTCGAGGGTGGCAATGGGATAGCTGCTGCCATTTTGATAGGCGCAGAGTATGGGATCCGGGATGCCGTTGTTATCAAAGTCGTTCAGCCAGAGCTCAAGCGGTTCCTGTACCGAGGCTTTCAGCATGGAGTTCAGACCATGGTTGCCGGCCACCAGGTCCATATCCCCGTCCATATCCAGGTCAGCAACTTCGATGCAGTTCCACCAGCCAGAGGTCTCTCCAAGTCCGGCTTCCTCTGTTTTATCGACAAAGGTTCCATGGTTGTTGATATACAGAGAGATATTCATCCATTCGCCCACCACCACCAGGTCGGGATCGCCGTCCTGATCCTGATCGAACCAGCAGGCATCGGTCACCATTCCTGCTTTGTTCAGTTTGCCAAGTTTTTCCTGGGGCACAGGAATAAAGCGGCCCGATCCGTCATTCTCCAGAATATACTGTCCCGGAGTGAGACCATAGGCTCCCGGGATGGAACGGATTCCCAGGAAGAGGTCCATATCGCCGTCCCCGTCATAATCAGCCGGGCGAACGCAAGAGCCATTTTGCATAAGCAGGGGGACCGATCCCGGGGGACTGTGTTCAAAGCGGCCCTGGCCATCATTGATCAGCAGCCTGTCGGCCAGAAGGGGACTCCCGGCAAACTCTTCGCTGCCGCCCCTGACCAGGTACAGGTCCTGGTCTCCGTCGCCGTCGGCATCAAAAAAGGCGGCATCCACATCTTCCGTGTAGCGGTCATTGAGAAAGACGGGTTCGGCGGTCGCAGCAAAACGACCTCCTGTTTGCTGGATAAACAGTTTAGAGATCCTGTCGGTGGCACCTCCCAAAAAGAGGTCCTCCAGTCCGTCACCATTTACATCACCCACAGCCAGGGCAGGACCTTCAGCTGAGAGGTTGGCGGGGATCAGGGCTTCCCGGTTCAGGTCCTCCCAGTCGTTTTCCCTGTGCCTGAACTCAAGTCCGGGTACAGCATAAGTGGTGAATATGCTTAAGTTCTCTTCTCTTTCTTCATAGGGAACAACAGGAGAAGCGTCGGCAATATCCAGATGAAGGATCTGGTCTGCTTTTACATTGTATAACTTTTGCTCCAGCAATCCAGGCCAGCGTATGCAGAGTGAATCAACCAGGGTGTCGCTGCCCAGTCCAAAGTGCGGATGATCGGAGGTGGAGGACATAAATCCCCTGGTGGGGAAGTTCTGGACCACCTGTTGCCGTCCACGCGAATAGACGATCACCTGTGCCCCGATCCCGGCCTGGTTCAGTTCTCTGCCTTTCAGTTCTACTTTCAGGTAATGACTGCCGGGAAGCGCTTCGGCATTATTCCGGTAAATGGAGGCGGGGCCGTTAATATTGTTGACGATGAGCTCCATGTCACCATCGTTATCCAGGTCAGCATAGGTGGAGCCGTTTGAGTAATCAGGTGTGTCAAATCCCCATTCGGACTCAATGGGGGTAAATGTGAGATTGCCGTTGTTTTGAAAGAGATGGTTGATATCGGGCTGCAGAGGCATTTTTTCAAACAGGCTCGTATTTGAAACACTGTCGTTACTCTTAGTGGGATTATAGCGGTTCCCACCGGTGAGGAATTTTACATAATCCAGGTCGTTGGGCCGTCGGTAGATGCCGCTGGTTACAAAAAGGTCCTTCCAGCCATCGTTGTCCAGGTCGCATAAGAGGGCCGACCAGCTCCAGTCGGTGGAGTATATGCCTGCCAGGCGGGCGATTTCGCTGAATTTCCCGTTTCCCAGGTTGAGCTGAAGGGTGTTATGTACATACTGAGGAGCATACCCGTATTGAAGTTTCATCCGGAACAGCTCCAGCTCATCTTCGGTTCCGGATTGTTTCAGGATCTGCTGATCGTCGGGCAGCATATCCAGTACCATGATATCAACCAGGCCGTCGTTGTTGATGTCGGCCACATCATTTCCCATGGAGGAACGACTGGTATGGGCGATCATCTCTGTGAGTTGCTCTGTGAAGGTGCCGTCCCCATTGTTGATATAGAGGTAATCGTTTTCATGGAAGTCGTTGGAAATATATATGTCCGGATAGCCGTCGTTGTTGATATCGCTGGTGTTAACTCCCAGCCCATAGCCAATCTGGCTCCTGTAAATTCCAGCCTCTGCACTTACTTCCTGAAAGGTCCTTCCGCCTTCGGTGGCATCGTTCCTGTAAAGCCGGTCTCCCGCATGCAGGTCCTCATCTTTGCGCAGATCGGACATGCCATAACTCCGGGAGGTATGTACCGAGTGATTCAGCAGATACATATCCAGGTCCCCGTCCAGGTCATAATCGAAAAAAGCTGCCTGTGTGGAGAAGCCTGTGAAATCAAGTCCGTAGGCGGCAGCTTCCTCTGTGAAGCTCAGATTGCCCTGGTTGATAAAAAGCTGGTTGCGCCCTTTAAGGCCCTTATAATCCCCCACATTGCATACATGGATATCCAGAAATCCATCCCCGTTCACATCCACCATGGTAATCCCGGTACTCCAGTCGCCCGTCCCGGCCACTCCTGCCTTATCGGTAATGTTTTCAAATTCCAGATCCCCTTTATTCAGATACAGACTGTTTCCGTGCTGGTTGGCTGAAAAATAGAGATCCACCAATCCGTCCTTGTTAATGTCACCGGCAGCCACTCCGGCACCATTGTTAAAATACAGGTATTCGATGATATTGAATTCTTCACTTTCAGTCAGTGTGTTCTCAAAATCGATGCCGGTGGAAGAGGGTGGGAGGGCTGTAAAAAGTACGTCCCCATCATTTCGCTTGCATGAAAGTGTAGCTGAAAGGAGGAGTATAAAATAGGCTGTTCTTCTCATATCACTGATCTTGTATTCTGAATAGCTGCAGCGAATCGTTGCTTCGTGCAACAATCAACATGTTTCCTGCGGGGGTTCGGATGCTTTGTATATCTCTGACCTCTCCTTCCAGCTTCAGACCGGAATTACGTGGCGGGATCAGGCGGAAGCCACCCGCTCCGTCTCCTTCCATGAAATGACCATAACTGGCATCGTAACGTCCCACTTCCGGTTTGACATGGTAGAGATTGCCGCCCAGCAAGAGATCGATTCTGCCGTCCCCGTTAAAATCGCCAGTCTCAGCAGCCATGACCGTTGAGAACTGGATTTCAACAGGCAGGGGAGTCATGGTGAAATGACCCGAGCCATCATTGAAAAACAGGGCGGATTCCAACTGGGCAGCCTCCAGCTGGATGGCATTGTTCAGTTGTTCAGGTGCAAAAATGTCGGTGATGGTTTGTTCTTTGTAAAGCTCGTACTTTGGGTACTTCTTAAGTAGCGCGGGGATTTGCCGGGTAAGATCGTGTTTCAGTGCCAGGGGATAGGCGCTGTCTCCTTCATAGACGGTGATCAATTGTTCGGCCGAACCATTGCGGTCAAAGTCGTTTACATACATGGTGACCGGTCGTTCGGCACTTGCCTTAAAACGTGAGTTGAGACCGTGGTTCCCCGCCACAAAATCAAGGTCGCCGTCCCCGTCAAAGTCCCCTGTGGCAATGCAGTTCCACCAGCCGGCGGTGGAAGCTGAAGCAAATGCTTCATGATCCTCCCGGAAGCTGCCATTTTCATTGATAAAAATTTTCAGCGGCATCCAGTCACCCGCCAGGATCATATCCAGGTCCCCGTCTCCGTCCACATCATTCCATTGCATATCGCGTAACATGCCGACCTCCTTCAATCCGGGTGCGATCTGTTCAGTCACATTGGAAAAATGTCCGTGTCCGTCGTTTTCCAGCAGAATGCCATCCACCGGTACCCCATAGAGGTAGGGTCGTAAGCGGAGGCCAACAAAAAGTTCTGTGATTCCATCATTGTCAAAATCTGCTGCGCGAACACAGGCCGTACTTTCATAGCGGCCCCTGGGAAAAACCTGGGACGACCTGGTATAGGTGCCGCGGCCATTATTCAGATAGAGGCGATCGGCCAGGGATGATGAAGAGCTGGAGAACTCATTTCCGCCGCTGGCCACATAGAGATCCAGGTCGCCATCCCCGTCTGCATCAAAGAGGGCACAGTCGGTATCTTCAGAATCCTGGTCCTGCTCGAAAAGTTTTTGATTGGATCCGGTAAAGGAGCCGTCCTGCTTTTGAATAAGGAGACAGCCAGCCTGGCCTCTGGCCCCGCACACAAAAAGGTCCTCCAGGCCATCGCCATTCACATCTCCAACAGCGCTCCGCGGCCCCTCCGTGGAGAGCATCTGGTAAATCAGCCTTTCCCTGCGAAAATCATCAAAGTCATTCTCCCGGTGGGTGAAATCCATCGGGATCTCAGAAGAAATTTCTTTAAAGGAAAGCTTTGCCGGCTCAGCCCTTGCAAACAGGGGTTCAGCTGGGGACACTCCATCTTTCTGTTCCAGGGTAATGATCTGGTCGGTGGGAACATCTTTCATCAGGGTGATGTTTCCGTCGGGCCACTGAACAATCAGGGAGTCGACCCTGGTCAATGATCCCACCCCGAGGTTCGGGCGGGGGTCCATGGTGGATTTAAAACCACGCATGGGCATCTGTTCAAGATACATGGATGTACCCTGGTGCCGGACCGTGACCTTGGAACCAATGGCGTCGGTATTTCCCGGGTTCCCTTTCAGTATCACTTTCAGGTAATGATGTTCAGGTAGTTTTTCGCTGCTTTCGTTCCGGTAGAGGAACATGGGCATGTTCACATTATTAACCACCAGGTCCAGGTCCCCGTCATTATCCAGGTCCCCGTAGGCCGAACCATTGGAATGGCTGGGCTGGGCCAGTCCCCAGGCGGCGGCCATGTTTTCAAAGTGGTATCCTCCCTTGTTCTTAAAGGCATAGCTGGGAAGCCGGACCGAAGGGATGGCATCGATCAGGGTTTTGTAATCCACATTGCTTCCCGAGATAATGGAAGCGACCATATCGCGGTTGGAAAAGTACTGGATGTAATCCTGGTCGGTCAGATCCTGGTAAATCCCATTGGCCACAAAAATATCTTTCAGTCCATCGTTATCCAGGTCCATGATCAGGGCTCCCCATGACCAATCGGTGGCGTAGACGCCCGCGAGCCTTCCAATTTCACTGAAGGTGCCATCGGTATTATTCAGCTGCAGCATGTTCCGGGTGAACTGGTGATGGTAGCCATTTACATAATTGGATTTGTAACTGTCCCAGCTATCGAAGGTGGTTTTGGTCTTCAGACGGGCATCATGCTCGGGGATCATATCGGTTACAAATATCTCCGGATAGTGGTCGTTGTTGATATCGGCCATATCGGCCCCCATGGAGGCAGCCGAGATGCTGCGCATCATACCCGTAAGGGTTTCCCGGAAGGTGCCATCGCCATTGTTCATATAGATGTAGTCCCTCTCAAAGAAGTCGTTGGAAATATAGATATCCATCCACCCGTCCTGGTCAATATCTCCGATGGTCACACCCAGTCCGAATCCGATTAAGGAGGCATAGACACCTGCTTCCTCACTCACATCGGTAAAGCGATTGTTATCGTTTCGGAAGAGCTTGTCACCTCCGATGGTATCCCTGAGCAGGCGTTGATTGGCACTCAGGTCAAAACTGCCAATGGCCTTGAAGGAATTATTTAAGAGGTAGAGGTCCAGATCGCCGTCCCGGTCGTAGTCGAAGAAGGCCCCGTGTGTGGAGTACCCTCGGTCGTTGAGCCCGTATTCTGCAGCACGTTCCGTAAAGGTGAGGTCCCCATTATTAATAAAAAGCTCATTGTGGCGCTCATCCCCCTCCACATTCCCCGAATTACACACATAAATATCGGTCCACCCGTCCCCATTTACATCGGCCAGACTGGCTCCGGTGGACCATTCTCCATGGCCGCTGATGCCGGCCTGCTCCGAGATATCCTCAAATTTGAAATCTCCTTTATTCAGGTAGAGTACATTGGGTCCCATGTTAGAGGTCAGGAAGATATCCATAAGCCCGTCCTTGTTTATATCACCCAGGGCCACTCCCCCTCCGTTGTAAAAATTCCTGTATGTATAGATGTTGAATTTCTTCTTCAGCTGCTCGTCGTAGTCCAGATGGTTGACAAACCCGGCCCCCGTATATGATTCGGGCATCAGGGTAAAAAGCTGGTCTTCGGTTCCCGGTTTCACCTTCCGGTTGCAGGAGAGGATCAGCAGGAGCCCTGCGAAAAGAAACAGACCAGGAAGGGTTTTTCGGACCGGGATTCTCATTGGAATATCAGTTCTGATTCGCAGCTGAAAGAGAATCATTCTTTATCTTATGAAGCATGTCGGTAAAAATGGCCCAGACGTACATGTCGTTCTCCACGTATATGGTAATTCTCCTGTTTCCGTCAATCTTGGTATAGGCCTCTCCGTTTATGGGATGGGCAACGGTGATGAAACCCTTGCCATAGATATCTTCGTACCAGCGCTTCACATCCAGAGCCAGTGAACTCGCCGACAGCTCTTTGGTCCAGGGAGCCCAGCCATTGTAGATAAAGCGTACCGGCATTTCAATGATTTTGTTCTCCCAGAAATTCGGGTAGAAGTTCATGGTGGCGGGATGGTTCAACTCCTGATTGATGTCGTATTGAACACTCATATTGGCCGATCCCTGCTTTACAACGCTATCCTTGTTCAGGCCCCAGCAAAGCTCATAGAATTCCTCTGAGCTCATTCCAAAGGAAATTCCCATAAACAGGGAATCGTGCCTTACTCCGCTGGCCAGTTCCCGCTTCAATCTTCGTTCGTATGTTTTTCCGGGTGAGCATCCTCCCACAAGCAGTGTGGCCAGGACGACCAGCACCATCCATTTCATCCTATTCATCCTTATTCAATTTCAGAAAGTGTAAAAGTGTAAATTCTCGTTGTTTCTCGCAACAGAAATCACTTGCTTTCCCTTAATTTTTATGAATTCAAAATCACGTATTTCTCCCCGGCTAAAGAATCCGGAGCTATCGGCCGGAACTGTTATCCATTCCCCGGCCCCATTTCCTTTCAGGAACAGGCCTTGCCCGGCACAGTAAATCCCTGTTTCGGGTTTGGCACGGCTCAGGTTGCCACCCAGAAGTATATCACATATTCCATCCTGATCGAAATCTCCGGTGGTGATTGCATAAACAGGGAATAGCTGACTTTCCACCGGGAGTGCTTGAAGAAGGAAGGAGCCGGATCCCTTGTTGATCAGCACCGCGCTCTCCAGCATATGAACCTGTTTTACCACCGAGCGCTCAAGTATCTCCGGGGAGAACATATCCTGGATGGTCTCACCACTATAGGATTTAAAACTTTCATAGGAGCTCCCCAGGGCGGGAACCTGCCTCACCAGATCATCTTTCATGACCAGGGGATAAGCGGTGTCGCCCCTGAAAGTGCAAATAATATGCTCCACTGTTCCGTTCAGATCAAAATCATTCACATACATGGTGACCGGCTTATCGGGGGAGGCCCGGAAACGGGAATTCAGACCATGATTGCCCAGCACAAGGTCCGTGTCTCCATCCCCATCCAGGTCCCCGGCAGCGATGCGCTTCCACCATCCTTCAGTTCCGGACAGCCCCAGTGAATCGGACCGGTCCGCGAAGCGGCCCTCTTCGTTGATAAAAATCTTTACGGGCATCCAGTCTCCCGCAATGATCATATCGGGATCCGCATCCCCGTCCACATCGGCCCAGATCATATCGGTGATCATCCCCAGTTCTTTCAGTCCGGGTGCCAGTCCATCGGAAACATTGGTGAAATGGCCCTTCCCGTCATTCTGCAGCAGGTAGCCATTCACAGGAATACCATAAAGATAGGGGCGCAAACGGATCCCAACGAAGAGGTCCATATCCCCGTCGGAGTCAAAATCGGAAGCCTGTACGCAGGAGGAACTCTCATAGCGGCCAGCAGGCAAAATCTGTTCGGACCTGGAAAAGCTTCCTCTGCCCTTGTTCAGATAGAGCCGGTCGGTCAGTTCGGAAGAGCTGGAGGAAAATTCATTCCCGCCACAGGCCACATAGAGATCCAGGTCTCCATCCCCATCGGCATCAAAGAGGGCACAGTCTGTTTCTTCAGAGCTGCGGGTCTGCTCAAAAAGTGCGCCGTTGGACAAAAGGAAAGATCCATTTGTGCGCTGTACATAGAGGGCTCCGGGACTGCCTTTGGCTCCGCAGATATAAAAATCTTCCAGTTGGTCGCCATTGACATCGCCGCTGGCCATGCGGGGACCTTCATTGGAATGCATGTGGAAAAGAAGGGCTTCCCTTTGAAAATCCACAAAATCATTTTCCCTGTGTGTATAGGCAAGGCCGGGAGGTATATCAAACCTGGAAAAAATCATCTCCGGTGAAGAGGCCGGGAGATCCGGAAGGGGCCGACTGGCCGATTGCTCAAGGTTCAGGAACTGGTTGGCTTCAACATCGTAGAGCCTGGATCCGGTGCCATCCGGCCAGACGATATGAATCGAATCGATCAGCTGAACAGCACCCAATCCAAAATGAAGACGACTTTCCACAGCTGACTTAAATCCGCGCATGGGGATCAGCTCCTGGTAACTCAGGAGGCCTTCGGAATAGAGGGTGGCTGAGGCACCAATGGCACCCCGATTGCTTCCTTTCCCATGAAAGCTAAGAGAGAGGAAATTCGAGCCATCCCGTTCCCTGGTGTTGTTACGATAGATAAAGGGGGGCATGTTCACATTGTTTATGACCAGGTCCAGGTCCCCGTCATTATCCAGATCGCCATAGGCGGCCCCGTTGGAGTGGGAGGGGCTGCCAAGCCCCCATTCTTCTGCCTGATTTGTGAAACTCAGCTCGCCCTTATTGTGAAAGGCATAGTTGGGAACACGTTGGGAAGGAATGCGATCGATGATGCTCAAAATGGCTTTTTCCTCACTCTCTATCATGGATCGCATCAGGGCCGGGTTGGAATATATGTCCAGATAATCCCTGTCCAGCAGGTCCTTGTAAATTCCATTGGCCACAAATAAATCTCTCCAACCATCGTTATCCAGGTCCATGATCAGCGCTCCCCAGCTCCAGTCGGTGGCATCCACACCGCTGTATCTCCCAATTTCACTGAAGGAGCCATTTCGTCTGTTCAACTGCAAGACATTTCGTGCAAACTGTCGATGGTAGCCCTTATCCACCTTGTTCCTGTAGCTCGCCCAGTCTTCAAACAACACCTTTGTTTTTAAGCGGGCATTGCCCTCGGCAGTCATTTCGGTGACAAAAATATCGGGCCAGGCATCGTTATTAATATCGGCTATATCTGCGCCCATGGCTCCCAGGCTGCTTTCATTAAGCTGCTGATCCAGGACTTCAGCAAAAGTCCCGTCCTGCATATTTAAATAGAGATAATCCCGTTCAAAAAAATCATTGCTTACGTAGAGGTCCATCCAGCCATCCCGGTTCAGGTCGGCCACACTGACCCCCAGTCCAAAACCAATCTTGCTACCGTAGATGCCTGCTTCAGCCGAAACATCTACAAAATGGTCCCCATCGTTCCTGTACAGTTTGTTGGCACCCAGGCTATCCCTGACCAGTCTTCCCCCTTCCACCATATCAAAATCGGTCACAGACTGGAAAGAGTTGTTTAACAGATAGCAATCCAGGTCCCCGTCGCGATCGTAATCAAAAAAGTTGGCATGAGTAGAGAGTCCCATGTCATCAATCCCATAGGTACCGGCCTGTTCCGTAAAAGTCAGGTCGCCATTGTTGATGAAAAGCTCATTGTTTCGGTGGGGGGTATCAGGCAAGCCGGATTTACACACATAGATATCGGGCCAGCCATCGCCATTCACATCGGCGATACTAACTCCGGTGGACCAGACTCCGCTGCAGGCCACTCCGGCTTGCTCAGTGACATCTTCAAAGCGGAAATCACCCCGGTTGATGTAAAGCCTGTTGTCCGCAATGTTCCCGCAGAAATAGATGTCGGTGAGTCCATCCAGGTTAAAGTCACCCAGCCCCACCCCGGCACCGTTGTAAAAATTCCGGTAGGTGTAGGTGTTATATTCTTCACTGTACTCCACATCATTCTGAAAGCGGATCCCGGTATGTTTCTGATCCAGAAGTGTAAAGCGGGTGCCGCTCCCGGAACCAGTCTCACTATTATTGCAAGTCTGCAATAGAATCGGAGCCAGTATAAACAGTCCAGCCAGAAGGATATTTGATTTGCCGAAAAACATGGGCGCAAGGTACAAAAAAAGAGAGCAGGCAAATGCATTTGCCTGCTCTCCGTAGATACTATATATTCAATATGCTACTTCTAATTATACCCCGGATTCTGTTGGAGGTTAGGGTTGGCATCCAGCTTGTCCCTGTGAATGGGGAAGAGCGTGGTATGCTCACCTTCTACCAGTACGTCGCCCGGATTGTTGTAGGGAAGTACCCAGAGAGAAGGACTGTCAAACAAGCCCCAACGGATCAGCTCCCTGCGCCTGCTGTTCTCAGCAAACATCTCACGGCCGATCTCATTGAACAATTCACCACCGGGAATACTAGGACCTGTCATATCAAAACTAACAGGACCATCTACAGTGGTCAGATCATCCACACCTGCACGCATTCTGACCTGGTTCACCAGGGGAAGAACGTTGGCATCGGCCGGATTCAGTCTCCAGAGGGCTTCAGCTTTCATCAGGAGAATATCAGCTAAGCGGAATACAGCATAGTCGTTATCCTGAGCACCTGGGTCAGCACCCAATGCAAATTCCCATTTGCCGATCCTTACACCTGCCTGGCGATAGGCCTGGGGACCCAGCTCATTGATCTGGGGTTCTCCGGAACCTATATTACCAAAATTCAGGTGGATTCCGTCGGGGTCATTCTCATCGGCACCATCATCATTGGCCGGGCTTCCGTCCACATTATACTGATAGCCGGCAATAAAATTACCACGCTTGATGGCGGGTCCGTCCACAGTACCCACGTCTCCCTTGCGAAGATCATCGTCCTCGTATGAGTTATAAAACTCTTCCAGAGAACAGAAACCGTTCCAGGGCTGTGCAGTCAGGTTGTAGGTGTACTGACTGGAATAGTGCAGGGTTCTGGCAGCCAGGTTAAAGCCACCGTAATACACCTGGTCGTAAGGTATCGCGAAGATCATTTCCTCGGTACCTGTATTCGAGGCAGAAAAATTATCAAAGTAATTTCCTGTAAGACTGAAAGGTCCGGCAATAACTTCATTACAGGCAGTTACTGCCTTATCATAGGCAGCTGTTCCCGTATAGACCTCGGCATTCAGGTAGAGGTGGGCAAGCAGTGCCTGACCTGCATAGTAGTTCATTCGGCCATAGGTGGTACCGTCCACATCCGTTGAAAGCAGGGGTACTGCTTCCTCAAGATCGGCTACTACCCAGGCATATACTTCAGCTCTCGGAACCGTAGCAGGCTGAGCTTCAGCATTGGCAAAATCGGTAACCAGGGGCACGTTCCCGTACCAGTCGATCAGTTGCCAGTAGAAGAAACCTCTGATGGCACGCAGCTCTGCAATAAAAGCAGCTGCCACATCAGGATCCATGGTTCCCTCATCAACAAGAACCTCAAATTGGTAGATCAGGCGGTTGGCGGTATTCACACCACCAAAACCGAAGTTCCATCCGCCATTCATACCGCCGTCTTCACGGGTCCAGGCATGCAGGTGCCATCTTCTCCAGTCTCCACCGTCGTCCCAGTCCGATCCACGTGTGGGTACGACCATTTCGTCTGTAGAAACACAGTTCAGGTTCAGAGGATCGCCTGAGGCCCAGTTGCCAAATTGTGTGTAGGCAGCACCCAGGGCGGCGAGGATCTCCTCCTCTGTATTGAAGAAATTATCCGGTGTGACTTCACCGTAAAGTTCTTCATCCAGGTTGGTACAAGACTGGTTAAATGTGGCAGTCAGCATAACTGCGATAACTGCCATTACCAGAATAAGTGATTTTCTCATTTTATTTCTATCTGTTGTTTTCATATCGTCTGCTTTTAGAGGGTTAGAAACCGAGGCTTACACCCAGTGAAACAGACCTGGTCCTGAACCAGGTATTTCTTCTATCGATACCAGGAATCAGTACATTGCCACCATCGTCATACCTGACGCTGGGATCTACCCCCTTGTAACCGGTGATGAAGAACAGGTTGTTTCCTGCCAAAAAGACCCGGATATTCCTGAAAGCGTTGCTTCCCGACATATCAAAATTATAGGCAAGAGTCATGTTATCCAGTGCAAAGAAGGATGCATCCTCTATATGATAACTGGAAAGCACTCCTGAAGAATTGTTCAGCAGGGTTCCGGTCTCAGAGTTTCTCATATCATTGGCGGTTCTCGGAAGGTTATATGAAGTGATCATTGCTGGCACTTCGTAGAATGCACGATAGGTATTGTTCAGATCGTGTCCAAGCACACTGCGGAAAAATATATTCAGTTCCCAGTTCTTGTAGCTTAGCATATTGCTCCATCCGAATTCCGCATCAGGTAGTCCGTTACCCTGAACAGAGCGGTCCAGCTCATCCACGGTACCATCTTCATTGGTGTCTCGCAGGATCAGGTTCCCATCGGGATCAATCTCAACAAAGGTGTGAGCCCAGAGCTGTCCGACAGGTTCTCCTTCTTCGGCTCTTACCAGGGGCACACCACTCTGTCCGGGAGATCCCATGGCACCCAGGTCACGTACACCATACGTCAGTTCTGCTCCGTTAAATGTTCCGGAGAGGGAGACCAGGTCATTCTTGAGGTAATAGGTTGGTGTAATGGTGGTAGTATAGGAGAAATCACCCGATTGGACAGCATTCCAGGTCAGGGTCAGTTCAAGACCACTGTTTGCTAATTCTCCCAGGTTCATCCAGGCTGTGGAATAGAGGTTCGGCGGAACCGGCACCTCATATTCGAACAGAAGGTCTGTGGTGGTCCTTGTGTAATAGTCGAACGAACCATAGAGCCTGCCATCCAGGGTTGAAAAGTCAATTCCGATGTCGAATTCACCCTTCTTTTCCCATCCCAGATCGGGGTTGGCATTACTAACCGGCTGATAGCCCGGGATAAAGTCTCCGTTGTAATAGAAGTTCCCAGAGGGTCCAAGACGCAGCAGCGACATGTAGGGATCCGGGGGTTGGTTACCCGTGATCCCGTAACTGACCCTAAGCTTCAGGTTGTCCATGGAAGACATGTCCAGAAGGTTGGCCAGATCCAGACCTCCACCAACTGCAGGGAAGAACCCCCACTTGTTGCCTTCACCAAAGCGGCTCGATCCTTCGTAGCGTCCACTAAGCATCAGGAACCAGCTGTCGGTTACATTCAGGTTGATACGACCGAAGAAGGCCACCAGCGTACTCATATTCTGATAGCTGTATACACTTCCTATCCCTTCATTAAAGTCCTTGGCTGCCCCCAGGTTGTTGTAAGTAAAGGCATCCGTGATAAAGTCACCACCTTCTGCAGAAAAACCTTGCCAGTTAAAGTCCTGGTGGGAATATCCGGCCAGGATCTGGAGGCTGGCTCCGCTGATGTCGGTCAGGTAGTTGACGGTTGATTCGAACAACTGGAAAGAATTCTCGTCATACCATCTTCTGGCCAGACCGTTGCGGTCCATACCGGTTCCGTATGAATTTTTATCGCGGTAGCTTGATTTATTCTCGTTCTGATTTTGAATCGAGTAGAAGGCATCTACTTTCAGACCATCAATAATTTCAAAAGTTCCCTTCAGAGCCACATTGACCCGCTGGTCTTTTCTGTCATTGACATTCTGCTCCAGGATAGCAACTGGATTGTAATAGTCGAACAGAACCTGCTGGAAGTAACCGTCATAAATATCATAGGCAGGGTCATCGCTTCTTACCGGAGCAGTTGGATTGTAAATGGAGGCATAGCGGAAGGCCTCGTCGAAACCTAATTGAGACTCACGCGAGGTGGCGCCAATATTCAGGTCTACTGTCAGGCGGTCGTTGATGGCTTTCTGACTCAGGTTCAGACGCCCGTTGTACTGGGTATAACCGGTATTGATTGCAACGCCATCGCCATCACGGAAGTTGAATGAAGCCATGTAAGTGGTCTTGTCGCTACCTCCTGACATACTCAGATTATGTGTCTGCTGGATGGCATTCTGAGTGGTCTCTTCAAACCAGTTGGTATCATAACCAAAATCCGTTCCGGTTCCGGTTTCTGCTGAAAGGGTGCGCCATTCATCCGCATCCATAACATTAGGATATTTACCCACTGTTTCCAGGGTGACCATCCCGTTGTAATCAATCTGGGCAGTGCCCCTTCTACCTTTCTTGGTAGTCACGATGATTACACCACTGGAACCCCTGGTGCCGTAAATGGCAGCAGCAGAACCGTCCTTCAGGACGTCCATGGTCTCGATGTCATTGGGATCCACATTATTGAGGTCTGCACCAACCACACCATCGATTACCACAAGGGGTTGGGTGTTGGCACCGATGGTACTCATACCACGCAGGCGCATGGTATAGCCCTCGTTGGGGTTGCCACCCGGCTTGGTGATGGAGAGGCCGGCCACCTTACCCTGGACCAGTTGGGCCGCATTGTTAATCTGGCCCTTGTTGAACTCTTCTGATTTTACGTTGGCAATGGCACTGGTAAGCTCTTTCTTTTTCTGAGTACCATAACCAATTACCACAATTTCATCAAGAGCTTGTACATCCTCGACGAGGGTCACATTGATAGAAGTCTGGTTGCCCACCGTGATACTCTGAGAGGCATAACCAATGGAAGTAAATACCAGGACGGCATCCGGACCCGGGACGGTAATATTGAAATTACCATCCACATCGGTCACGGCCCCCTGTGTTGTTCCCTGGATTACAATGTTTACACCGGGGATAGTTCCCTCCATATCGGAGGAGACCGTACCGGTCACTGTACGCTCCTGGGCGAAGGTTAAGCTGATCGCAAAACCAAACAGGATAAGCGACAAAAAGCCGCTTTTCCACCATGCAGAATTTCGCATAATTGAAGTAGTTTTAAAGTTAGCAATGAATAACAAAATGTCTGTAAATTAATACTTTAATTAGTTTAAGGGTGCGCATTACACTTAATGCAACAAGACGAATTTAAGTTTTTTTAACAATTATTAAACTTTTATCACCTTATTTAGAAATGTTCTATATTGTAAAAAAACCCTTGATTTTACTACCTTTGAAGGGCGATAAAGTGAAAATACCGTTCCATTTTATTCAAAACTAAAGAGATAGAAAATGAACCAGGAATATGTAAACCGTGTGGTGGATTTGACTGATCCGGAAAAGAATATAATTTATAATATGTCTAAGGACCAGGCCGTGGAGCTTGTAAGGGCCGGAAATACTGAGGGTGTACGTGGTATTGATGGCCAGTTTGCCCTGGTGGCCGTGGAGGGAAAGACCATACGTATGGCCCGTTCCATCGGACGCCCGCTTCGTTTCTTTATTGCCAAATTAAAGGCAGGCCCCTGCCTGGTGCTGGCAGAACGCATTGATACCATATATGAGTACCTGGAGCAAGAGGGCCTGGAGGACCAGTTTCACCCTTCTTATACCCGCATGGCTCCGGCACACTATATTACCACCATTGAACTGCTGGGCTGTCCCGATCCCAGCCCGGTACATGACAGGTTTTTCACCCCCGAGCGGAATCGCTTTGCGGGAACACCGGTGAAAGAGATAGGGAAGCAATACATGGCAGCCCTCTACGGGGAGATCAAGAAATGGCTGAAACATACAGCTAGCAGCGGACCCATTGGTGTCTCGTTTTCTGCAGGGATCGACAGTGGTTCGGTGTTTCTGCTTACCTACCATGCCCTGCTGGAGCTGGGAGAAAGTCCCTCCAGACTAAAAGCTTTTACCCTGAGCGTGGATGGAGATGGGGAGGATCTGAAACAGGCCAGGGAGTTTTTGAAGGCGGTGAACCTTGAAGTTTTCCTGGAGCCTGTTGAAGTGAGTGCTTCGGGACTGGATTGGAAAAAGACCGTGCAGGTGGTGGAGGATTACAAACCCCTGGATATCCAGGCAGCCACCATGAACCTGGCACTGCTGGAAGGTATCCGCAGGCGCTACCCCGACTGGATCCATATGATTGATGGGGATGGCGGTGATGAGAACCTGAAGGATTATCCCATTGAGGAGAACCCCGAGCTGACCATCCGCAGTGTGCTTAACAACCTGATGCTCTACCACGAAGGATGGGGGGTAGGAAAGATGAAACATTCACTTACTTACAGCGGCGGTCTCAGCAGGGGATATATGCGTACCTATACTACTGCTGACACCCTGGGTTTCAAGAGTTTCAGTCCCTATACCCTGGAGAATGTAATTGAAATAGCCGAAGGCATTCCTTTTATCGACCTTACCGACTGGGATCATGAGAAGCTCTACGCCCTCAAGGGGCAGGTGGTTGCCAGTGGAATCAAGGCAATTACCGGGATGGATATGCCGGTATTTGAGAAGAGGCGCTTCCAGCACGGTGCAGCCTCCAAAGATGCCTTCAGGGCTCACTTCCCCGAAAAGGAGCTGGACTACCGCAAGGAGTTTCTTTCCATCTATGAGTAGTTTTCCCGGCCACCGTATGGATGGCCGCTGGATCCGGTCCATGCGGGGAGAGAAGTCGCCCGTGGATCCCTACCTGCCCTATGGCTGGTTCAACGAACAGGAGCCCGGCTTAAGCGGCGAGTTGAATGAGGTGTCAGCCATTCTGCTGACCAACCGGGAGTGTCCCTATGCCTGCCTGATGTGCGATCTCTGGAAGCATACCACCAGCGAGACGGTTCCGGCAGGAGCCATCCCGGCTCAGATCAGCTATGCCCTTGAGCGGCTTTCCCCGGCCTCCTTTCTGAAGCTCTTTAACAGCGGAAGTTTTTTTGATCCCCGGGCCATTCCGGTGGAGGAGCATGCGCGGATTGCTGCTCTTGCATCTGACTTCGATTCTCTGCTTGTGGAAAGTCGAACGGCTTTTGTTGGAGAACTTTGCCTGGATTTCAACAGGATGCTCTCAGCTCAATTGCAGGTAGCTATTGGATTGGAGACGGTACACCCCGAATTGCTGCCCAGACTGAATAAGGGAATGAGCCTGGACGATTTTAGGAAGAGTGTGGACTTCCTGAAGGAAAACGGGATCTCCACCCGTGCCTTCATCCTGCTTCGCCCTCCCTTTCTTTCAGAGGAAGAAGGAGTGGAATGGGCCTGCAGATCCATTGATTATGCCTTTGCCTGCGGCGTGGATGTCTGTTCTGTGATCCCTGTCAGGTCGGGTAACGGAGCCCTGGATCATCTGGAAACTGAGGGATACTTCCGGCAGCCTTCAATTCCTTCCCTTGAACAGGTGCTTGAATACGGGATTGGCCTGAACAAAGGGCTGGTTTTTGCCGATTTGTGGGACCTGGAACGTTTCTCCACCTGTGGCAATTGTAAGATGTCCAGGCAGGACCGGCTTCAGAAGATGAACCTTCGCCAGGAGATACTGCCCCGGATTAATTGCGCATGTTCAGCTTAAGCTTTATCTTACTATCATGATAGGTATTGTCGGAGGAGTCGGACCCCATGCCGGAGTGGACCTGATAAAGAAAGTATTTGATCATACGCTGGCCGGATCGGACCAGGAGCATGTGGATGCCCTGCTGTTTTCCCTTCCTTCAGGCATTTACGATCGCACGGAATATCTCCTGGGGAAGGTTGAGGAAAATCCCGGGATAGCTCTTGCAGAAATTCTCCTCAGGCTGGAAAAAGCCGGGGCAAAGGTGGCCGGGATCCCCTGCAATACGGCACATGCTGCTCCCATTTATGAATTGATCCTTGAAAAACTCAGGGAAACCGGAAGCGGGATTCAATTGCTGCATATGATTAATGAAACATTAGCTTACATGGAGACACTCCTGCCCGGAGTAAAGCAGGTTGGGGTACTTTCTACCACCGGGACCTACAGGGCGGGAATCTACCGGAAGGCCCTGTCGGCAAATGGCTATGAGCCTGTTCTGCCCCCGGCCGAGATGCAGGAAAAGTTGATACATCCTGCCATATATGACCCGGAATACGGAATCAAATCGCTGCCGGACCGGATCCAACCCAGGGCCCTTGAGAACCTGGACCGGGGATTTGCCTGGCTGAAGGCACAGGGTGCGGAAGCAGTGATCCTGGGATGTACGGAGATTCCCCTGGCATTTCCAGATGCCACGATCCGTGGCATGCTAAGCATCGATCCGACCGTGGCACTGGCCAGGGCCCTGTTAAGGGAGTGCTTTCCGGACAAACTAAAACCCTTGAAATGACTTGTATGAAAAATCTGATACTAACAGGCGCATTACTTCTGATCATAACCGGCTCTTTTTCCCAGGACCGGGGGAGGGTCAGGGACTTTGGGATTTTCCCCGGCATTATGGAGACCGGACCCCGGAATGCGATTACCGATGTGGATGGGGTGAAGGTGGGACACCGGACACTGGTCCGGGGAGATTCGGTTCGTACGGGAATCACGGTCATCCTGCCCCATGACGGGAACATATTCCAGGAGAAGGTTCCTGCGGCAGTCAGCGTCGGCAATGGCTTTGGGAAGGCCCTGGGATTTACCCAGGTGCAGGAACTGGGGAGCCTGGAAACCCCCATTGCCCTGACCAATACCCTGAATGTTTTTACAGCAGCCTCGGCCCTTGTGGATTATACACTTGCCCTTCCCGGCAATGAAAAGGTCCGATCGGTGAACCCGGTGGCAGGGGAGACCAACGACGGCTGGCTCAATGACATTCGCGGCCGGCACCTGAGCGAGACGGATGTACTGGAAGCCCTGGCGGAGGCAAAAAGCGGTCCGGTGGCAGAAGGCAATGTGGGGGCTGGTACCGGAACGCTTTGCATGGGTTATAAGGGCGGAATCGGGACCTCCTCCCGCAGGCTTGAAGCGTCAAACGGTGGATATACCGTGGGAGTACTTGTACAGACCAATTTCGGGGGCATCCTGAGCATGAACGGGGCTCCGCTTGGAGAAGAACTGAAGAACCACTATGTGGCACAGGCCAGTGATTACAGGGTGGATGGATCCTGCATGATCATCATCGCCACCGATGCACCCCTTTCGGACCGGAACCTGGAGCGCCTGGCCAGCCGTTCATTCCTGGCACTGGGCCGGGTGGGTTCCTTTATGTCCAACGGGAGTGGGGATTATGCCATTGCATTTTCCACCCACCCGGAATGCCGCATCCCCTACCATAACAACAGCAAACCCGGGAAGTCGCCTGAACTGGGTAACGACGCCATGTCACCGCTCTTCCTGGCTGTTGTGGAGGCCACCGAGGAGGCCATCTATAATTCTCTGTTTATGGCAGAGGATATGAGCGGATATGAAGGACATTTCAAAGCGGCGCTTCCTCTTGAACGGACACTGGAAATCCTGGACCGCCACAACGCGAGGAAATAATTTTCATTATCTTCGATGGCATGAGCGGCCACTTTCCCTTTCATCCCATCCTGATGCATTTTGCTGCCCGTCATGCCGGGTATACCTATGGACAGTTTGCCTCCGATTACAGGGCCCTGGTGGACAGCAATCTCAGGTGCAGGGATGCTTATGGAATGGATGCTGTAGGAGTGATTTCTGATCCCTACAGGGAGACTGCAGCCTTTGGGGCAAAAGTCACATTTCCCGAGGAAGCAGTTCCACGTTGCAAGGAGATCATTGTTCGCAACATGGAGGATATTGGCCACTTAAAGAATCCGGATGTCCATAAGGAGGAGCGGACCCTGGACCGGATCAGGGGAGCAGAAGCGCTCAGAAAGCAGCTGGGACCCTCCGTGCCGGTCATTGGCTGGATTGAAGGTCCCCTGGCTGAGAGTTGTGACCTGGCCGGGGTAAATGAGATCCTGCTGAAAATCTATATGGAACCCGATTTCATTAAGCGCCTGATGGATAAAATCATGCCAACGGCCAAGGCATTTGCCAGGGCACAGGTGGAGGCAGGATGTGATATCGTCGGTGTAGGTGATGCCATCTGTTCCCAGATAGATGTGACAAATTACAGAGATCTTGTAAAGGAGAAGCAACAGGAGCTATTTGAATACATCCAGGCCCTGGGTGCAAAGGTGAAGCTGCATATCTGCGGGAACATTAGCCATCTGCTGGAAGATATCCGGGAGCTGAAGCCGGACATTGTGGATATCGACTGGATGGTGGATATGAAGGAAGCTTATGACAAACTTGGCGATGACATTATCCGTTGCGGAAACCTCGATCCGGTGGCAGTCATCCAGGAACAGGATCCGGATTCCATATCCCGGGAAACAGAGATGCTTTGCAGACAGGAAGAGGGGAGACCCTTCATCTTTTCGGGGGGCTGCGAGGTTACAGTAAATACTCCTCCCGAGCACCTGCTTGCCATGCGAAGCGCCTCCCAGACAATGATTCAATAATTACGAACATAGATCCGAGAATAAATACACTAACAAAAACGTACTAACTTTTTCCAATGAGACCATATATTCTTGCAGAGATCCACTGGTCAGATATCAGCGAACAGGAATTTGACCTGGCCATCCTTCCCTGGGGTGCCACCGAGGCCCACAATTTCCATCTTCCCTACGGTACCGACAACTACGAGACAGAGGCCCTGGTTTTTGAAGCGGCCCGGATGGCCTGGGAACAGGGTGCAAAAGTGATTGTCCTGCCCACCATACCTCTCGGGGTCAATACCGGTCAGTCCGATATCTACATGACCATGAATATGAATCCTTCCACCCAGCAATCCATCCTGGAGGATGTGGCGGAAAGCCTGGACGGCTTTGGTATGGAGAAACTTCTGATTGTGAATGGGCACGGTGGGAACGACTTCCGGCAGATGCTCCGGGAGGTGGGATCTAACTTTCCTGATTTGCTATTGGCCACCTGCAACTGGTTCCAGTCGGTGGACCAGAGCCGGATTTTTGAAAAGGCTGGCGGGCATGCCGATGAGATGGAAACCAGCCTGATGCTCTATGCACATCCGGAACTGGTGAAGCCCCTGGATCAGGCTGGTGAGGGCAAGGCGAAGAAGTTCAGCGTTGAGGCCCTGAACGAAGCCTGGGCCTGGACAGAGCGGAAGTGGACCCGGTGCACAGACGATACCGGTGTGGGAGATCCCCGCAAAGCCTCTCTTGAAAAAGGGGAGCAGTACTTCCGGGAGGTCACTGCAAAGCTTGCAGCTCTTTTTGTATCCCTGGCTGAAACAGGAGATGCGGAGTTCTATACCTAGACCTGCGTTCAGTTTAATTTTGTTCTAAAGGGATTTATTGCAAAATTATCCAGCCAAACACTTATGAATCCATGTACCGAAGAACCTTTCTGAAAGCAGGAGTTGCCGGCTTTGGAAGTCTATTGCTCATGCCTTCCTGTCTAAACGGAAGTCGCTCCTCCTGGCTCTTTTTCACCGAGGCTGAAGCTGCCTGTGTGATCGCACTTGCCGAACAAATTATTCCTGCAGATGAGCATGGCGGCGGTGCCACCGAGGCCGGGGTAATCCACTATATTGACAGGCAGCTGGTGGCTGTTTTTGATTACGATCAGGTTATTTACCAGCAGGGGATCTCCGCCCTGGAACAGAGTTGCCTCGAGCTTCATAGCCTGCGTTTTGAGGGCCTGGACAGGGATGTTCAATTCACTATTTGTGCAGCCATGGAGGAAGGCGGATTGCCGGAGGAATTCTGGGGCGATTTGAAGCAGGAGCAATTTTTTAACCTGGTCCTGAGCCATACCATGCAGGGATTCTATGGTCCCCCCAGGCACGGAGGAAACAAAGATTATATGAGTTACAATATGATGGGCCTCGATTTTCCACTGGTGGTAGGGCGCAACCATTACGAACATTTAAGCTAAACGATCATGGCCAATACACATGTGAATGCCATTATTGTGGGTGCCGGTGCCGGCGGAGGGGTCGTAGCCAAGGAGCTGGCAGAACACGGACTATCTGTGTTACTTTTTGAAAGAGGTGGCTGGCCCGATTATGATAAGCACATTAATGATGAACTGATCTCCCAGCGAACCCAGGTACTGGGTTCGGCTTTTGGGCCCGACCACCGGAAAAATCCCCGGGTTAGTATCCAGGCGGATGGATCCAGGCGGGTGGTTACACCCATCACCGGGGGCTATGGCCACAATGCCGCTTGCGTGGGATCGGGTACGGTATCTTACGGGGCCATGGCCTGGCGTTTTATGCCGGAGGATTTTAAGATGAAATCGACCTACGGTATGGTGGAGGGTTCTACTCTGGACGACTGGCCGATCTCCTATGAAGATCTGGAACCTTTTTACGAAAAGGCTGAATGGGAAATTGGGGTATCCGGTGATGACAGCCAGAACCCCTTTGCGCCTCCCAGAAGGAAGCCACAGCCCATGCCTCCCTTTGAATACAGCAAGGAAGGGGGAATACTGGCAGAAGCGAGCAGCAGGTTGGGATTCCATCCCTTTTCCATACCCATGCTCCGGAATTCTGTGCCCTACAATGGCCGTCCCGGCTGCATTCGTAACCGGACCTGTGTGGGCTATGCCTGTCCGGTGGATGCAAAAAACGGTACGCAGAATACAGTGATCCCCACCGCCATGGCCACGGGGAATTGCGAAGTCCGCACCCATTGCCAGGTGGCCGAGGTGATGAGTGATGCGTCCGGCCGGATCACGGGCATTAAATATTATGATGAAAAGGACAGGGGGCAGATCCAGACAGCCGACCTTGTGATTCTGGCTGCATCGGCCACCGAGACTGCACGTCTGTTGCTGAATTCCAAATCCGAGCTTCACCCGCAGGGCTTGGGGAACAGGTACGACTGGGTGGGACGCAACCTTCAGGGACATGCCTACACGGGAGCAGCCGGACTATTTGATTTTGAGATTACCGATTTTGCAGGCCCGGGAGCGTCCTTTGCGATTTGTGATTTTAACCATCATAACGAAGGAATGACCGGAGGTGGCATGCTGGCCAATGAGTTCAATCCCATGCCCTATCTATTTACCCGAAATCGTCCTCCGGGAGCCATGCGCTGGGGAAGGGAACATAAGGATTTCCAAATGAGGAATATCAAGCGAACCAGTGTGGTCCAGGGACCCATCCAGGAGATTCCGAGTTTTGAATCGAGAATTACAGTGGATCCTTCGGTGACCGATTACTGGGGTATTCCGGTGGTGGCCATGTCGGGCAGCCGGCACCCCATGGATTATGAAAACTGCAAATTTCTATCCTCCAAAGCTGAGATGGTTTTGAAAGAGGCCGGAGCCTCTCAGACCTGGTTGCGGGTAGGTGGACGCGGACTCAGCGGGGGACAGCACCAGGCGGGGACAGCACGAATGGGTGAGGATCCGCAGACCTCTGTGTGCAATCGCTACGGACAGGTGCATGGCATTGATAATCTTTTTGTGGCAGACGGAAGCCTGTGTGTCACAAATGGAGGATTTAACCCGGTCCTTACCATCATGGCCCTGGGATACTGGGTCTCCGATTATATAACCCGGAACTGGAACGGAACTCAATTCAAGTCCTGATGAAAAGAAAGTTTAAACACAAAAGAATCCTGGTAGCTGTTTTTGTTCTTGCAGCCCTCTTATTGATTGCTTTTGGGGGCTATGCCGGCTGGAACTTCGCCAGGCCCGAACGAACCTGTGCTTCCTGCCATGAAATTGTCCCTTCCCTGGAAATCTGGCAGAAAAGTGCTCACCGGGATGTGAAATGTGTGGATTGTCACGGAACGGCCCTGGGGAACGGATTTCACAGCCTGAAGGAAAAATCAGGCATGTTGTTTTCGCATTTCAGGGAGGAGCAGGTAAACATAAGAATCCAACTGGATGAAGAGGACGTGCTCCAGGTGATGGAGGCTTGCATAAAGTGTCACCGTGATGAGTATAGCTCCTGGCAGGCAGGTGGCCATTCGGCCACTTACGCCGATATCTTTCTTAATGAAAAGCATAACTCCATGGAGCGGCCCTATCCCGATTGTTTCCGCTGTCACGGCATGTATTATGACGAGACCATTAATGACCTGGTGGAGCCCCTCTCCGTCACCGGCCCATGGAAATTGAAACAGGCAGGGAAAGCCGGCCAGCCGGTGATTCCCTGCCTGAGCTGCCACCCCATACATATGGAAAATGAACCTATGGCTCATCCCGCGTCCATGGACGATCCCTACTCCATTTTTTATGAACGCGAAGAGCGGAATCCGCTTACGGGTCTTTATCTTCGTTCCGATAGGATGCACCTCAGGGCCGATAAGCTCCGGAAGCCCGACATCTTTGATGGAGATGTTCCTGTACTGGTTTCCGATGATCCCCTGCAGCGCATCTGCATCCAGTGTCATTCCCCCAACTGGTCCCACCAGGCGGGCACTGAGGATGACCGCACGCCTGTGGGTGTGCATGAAGGGCTCAGTTGCCAGGCCTGTCACCGAGGACACTCCAACGATCCCAGGAATGCATGTAATACCTGTCACCCGGCTGTTACCAGCTGCGGTCTGGATGTAAAGAGCATGAACACGACTTATAAGAGCAGTGAGAGCCCTAACAACATCCATTCCATGTTCTGTACCGATTGTCACGATCCGGTCCCCGGGTCATAATCAGAAGCTATATGAAAAGACGCAAATTTCTAAACAGTACAGCCGGAGCGGCGGCCGGAACTCTTGGAGGTGCGGCATTTGCTGCTGAGCCCATGGGGCGTCAAAATACAGAACAGGCCAAGGCCGGCAAGCTGGCCTATCCGCTGGCCATTACCATGTGGGAGTTTTCCTGGCTGGAAAGAAGATGGCCGGGAGCCGGTTATGAGGATTGGGACCAGGCACTGTCCGAGTTAGTGGAGCGGGGCTATGATGCCATCCGCATCGATGCCTTTCCTCACCTGATTTATGAAGATCCGGAGCGGGAGTATCTCTTACTTCCCCATTGGAGCACCCAGGACTGGGGCAGCCCGGAGATCAACCGGGTACGGGTGCAACCCAATCTGAACCTGTTCCTGGAACGATGCAGGGCTCACCATATCAGGGTGGGACTCTCCTCCTGGTTCCGAACCGATGAAGATGATGTGAGGATGAAGCTGAACTCAGCCGGAAAGCTGGGCGAGGCCTGGTTGAAGGTGCTGGAATCCATTGACGATGGCGGCCTTATGGATACCATTTTTTATGTGGATCTGTGTAATGAATGGACGGGCGACGCCTGGTGCCCCTTTTTTGTGAATGATCCGCCGGAGGCAATCTGGACGGGATGGGACACCCCCAGGTCAAAGCAGTGGATGGCCGATTCCATTGCTGTTCTGAAGGAAAAGTTCCCTGAGATTCCATATACCTTTTCCTTTACAGGGGAGGTGAACAAAGAGACCTTATCAAAAGGGCCCTTTGATATGCTTGATTTTCTGGAGCCTCATATCTGGATGACCAGTTTTAACGGAGGGGAGTTTTACCAGAAAGTCGGATACAATTTTGAGCGTTTCGATTATTCCGGTTACCGGAACATGGCCCTTCATGGCAAGCGGATTTATGAGGAGCGAAAGGAATACTGGCAAAAGGGGCTTGCAGATCAGATCCGGCTGGCAGCAAAGTGGTCGGAGCAACAGAACCAGGGCCTGATCACCACCGAGTGCTGGGGGGTGGTCGACTATAAGGATCTTCCCATGCTGGACTGGAGCTATGTGATGGAACTCTGCGCCCTGGGAACCCTCGAAGCGGCCAAAACAGGCCGGTGGCTTGCCATTTCTACAAGCAATTTTTGCGGACCCCAGTTTGTGGGCATGTGGAGGGACATCGATTGGCACAGGAAGCTGACCCGGGCCATACACCAGGCCCCTGTAGATCAGAGCCTGCAGCAAAGCAAACTGGCCAGGAGAATGAAAGAAATTGCCATATATTAATTTCTTGTTATTTTTCTTTACACATTGATAAAGAGCTGTAAAATGAATACTTTTGCAATTCTTTAAATATCATCAATATTAATACAGCAAATCATGCAGTTCAAGTCCAAAGTTGAGTCAGCTTTCTACAAAATTTCCGGCGAGCCGGAGATCACTACCAACATTCCCTACATTACGGTAGAGAACTTCCCACTCATGGGTCTACTTACCGCCCTCCGTTTTCTGGAGTGGGTCGGTGAAAACCCCGATGGAGTCATCAGCCTTCCCACCGGTAAAACACCTGAGTATTTCATTAAATGGACCACACATTTGTTGGAAAACTGGGATGAGAAAAAGATCAAGGAACTGAGAGGAAAATATGGACTGGGTGATTTAAAGAAGCCGTCCCTGAAGGGCCTCCATTTTGTGCAGATCGATGAGTTTTATCCCATCAGCTCATCTCAGCACAACAGTTTTTACAATTATGTTCAGAAGTACTATATCGAGGGTTTTGGTCTGGATCCAAAGAATGCCCTGCTGATCAATTCCGATGAGATTCCTCTGGCAGGTGCCTGCCATTTTTCCGAGGCATTTCCCGATAGCAAGGTTGATCTCTCCCTGAGATACCGGGAGCCCAAGGGCCAATTTGAGAAAATGCAGCAGGACTCGCTGTTTGCCATCGATAACTGGTGTTCAGAATACGAACAGAAGATCAGAGATAAGGGAGGCATTGGCTTTTTCCTGGGCGGCATTGGTCCTGATGGTCACATCGCGTTCAACGTAAGGGGTTCGGATCATTATTCAACGACCAGGCTTACAGAAACCAACTTTGAGACCCAGGCAGTGGCTGCCGGGGACCTGGGAGGAATTGAAATATCCAGGAACCGCCTGGTCATTACCATAGGTCTCGATACCATAACCCACAATCCGGATGCAGTCGCGTTAATATTTGCTGCAGGAGAAGCCAAAGCCACCGTGGTAAAGGAGGCCCTGGAAAATGAACCTTCTGTGCTTTATCCTGCCTCTGTTCTTAATAAACTGAGTAATGCCCGCTTCTATCTGACAACAGGTGCGGCTGCCAGTCTTCAATCCTCAGTGGATGCCTATTACAAAGATGGGGAGTGGACCCAGGAGAAAACCGACCGGGCAGTCATCGACCTCTGTACGAAACTGAATAAGTATGGTCATCACCTTACCATGAGTGATCTGAAGGAGGACAGGTACTGTAAAATGATTCCAGGCTTAAATGAGGATACCGTATCGGGGGTAATCAAATCCGTCGAGCAGAAATATGAGAAGGGAACAGCTGTAGAGAGAAATCAAATCTACTACCATACCGGGCCCCATCATGATGATATCATGCTGGGGATCAACCCGCATGTTCACAGGCTTTCCAGGGAGGACAGTAATACGAGTTATTTTTCAGTTCACACCTCCGGATTTACTGCAGTAACCAATGACTTTGTGATCAAGGCTCTGGAGGATACCAAGTATTTTCTGGATAAGGGAGAGATGCAAATGACCGCTTATCCTGATTTTTTTGAAAGCGGTTATAAGCATAAGCGTGATAAAGATGTGAATCACTATTTGCTGAAGGTTGCTTCGGGCGAGGAAAGCGAATTAAGACGGGGATTGGCACACAGGATAGTGCGTGATATGGTTGGTCTTTATGAGCTGGAAAGTGTGGACCAGCTTCGCGACCAGATTAACAACATCATCCACATCCTGACAAAGAGTTACGATGGTGAAGTGAATCAGCCCGATATTCAAAAGCTGAAAGGGATGATCAGGGAATTTGAGGAAGAACTGGTCTGGGGTTACTTCGGATTCAGAACCAGCCATGTGAGTCACCTGAGGCTGGGCTTCTATACCGGAGAAGTATTTACGGAGCAGCCCAAGCTAGAGAGGGATGTGGAGCCGGTCCTGGAAGAACTCAGAAAGTATAAACCCACCGTGGTAAGCCTGGCCTTCGATCCAGAAGGAAGTGGCCCCGATACACACTACAAGGTCTTGCAGGTGATTGCTGAGGCACTGCGTTTATGGAGTGAAGAGGCGGATACCTCTGAGCTGAGAGTATGGGGATACCGAAATGTATGGTACCGTTTCCACCCGGCAGAAGTGAATATCATAGCGCCAGTCTCCCTGAACGCCATGGGTGTGATGGACGGCGCATTTACCAATAGCTATCTGAGCCAGGTGGATGCTTCTTTCCCCTCTTACCAGCACGATGGCAAATTCAGCGATCTGACCAAGCGTATCTGGGTGGAGCAGTTAAAGCAGATCCAGTTGCTGGTTGGTAAGAATACCTTTTATCAGAGCAAGAATCCTCGTACCAGATCGGCAAACGGACTCCTCTACTTCAAGGAAATGAGCGTAGATGAGTTCCTGACCAATGCCCGTCAACTGGAAAAATCCATGGAGGGAGTGGTTCTTTAATCGGACCGCCAGGGTATATTAATAAAAAATGGGCCATCCCGGCGGGAGGCCCATTTTTTTTTGACTTCTTATATGTCTTAAGGCATGGGGGGAAGTTCCCATCCTCCTTCTCTTGGTGTATGCTTCACCAGATCCTTGGCGAATTCCTTGGCTGAGAACTTCTTGGTCCAGTCCTTCTTGAAGGTTGGGTGTCCGTCATGGATCTCAAATCCATCCTTGACGACCATTCTCATCTCTTCGCTGTCACCGATATTAGTGAACTCCATCTTCTCGCCATCCCATTCCAGCTCCTTGTTAAGGCCCTGGAGACGAACAGCATTCACACCCATTACCACCATTTCGTTGAATGGTCCGGCTTCACTGAAGGGAGATGCAGTCTCAACACGGTTTTCAGGACTTTCCTTACATGCTCTTACCCAGTCCATTTCATGGCTGGTTTCCACGCGGCGCCTGAATTTAGGAGCCTCAGGCTTCCTGCCTGAAAGCAACCAGGGATTCACTCCGTAGCAACCACAAACCAGGGTATCCTTGGTTCCGTGGAAGAGGACACCACCACCCTGATCATTCATGCTCTTGCCTTCGGGCCAGCCTTCGGGTTTCGCGGGCTGCAGTCCACCATCAAACCAGGTAACCTCCACTTCGGGAAGGGCCAGGTTAGGCATATTTGGTCTTGCAGGATAAGTCAGTTTCACCATCTGTGCAGTTGGAGCACATTCGGTCAGCAGGAGGGTTGAGCTACCCTGTACCTTGGTGGGGTACTGAAGCTTCAGACCTACGAATACCGGGTGCAGGATGTGGCAGGCCATATCGCCCAGTGCACCTGTTCCATAATCCCACCAGCCACGCCAGTTCCAGGGATGGTAAATCTTATTGAAGTCTTTCATCTCGGCCGGACCGGTAAAGAGATCCCAGTTCAGTGTATCAGGAACCGGATCGGCCTTTTCGGGTACATTCAGACCCTGGGGCCAGATGGGACGGTCGGTAAAGGCTTCCACCTTGGTAACCTCTCCAATCTCACCATTGGCGAGCCACTCGCAAACCAGGTTTACACCTTCGCCTGAAGAACCCTGGTTCCCCATCTGGGTGGCCAGCTGGTGCTTGTCAGCCAGGTTGGTCAGCAGTCGTGATTCATATACGGAGTGAGTCAAAGGCTTCTGCACATACTGGTGAATGCCCATGGTCATACCATGTGCTGCAATAAGCGCGTGGGTATGGTCTGCAGTGGCAACAATCACACCGTCGATGTCCTTGCCCATTTCGTCATACATTTTTCTCCAGTCCCAGTATTGCTTGGCTTTGGGATACTTCTTGAATACAGGAGCAGCATATTTGTGGTCCACATCGCAAAGAGCCACAATATTCTGGTCCTTGGTGTTCCTGAGGTTTGAATTACCCATGCCACCTATACCTACCGCAGCAATATTCAGCTTGTCACTGGGAGCTGTGTGCCCCATACCACTGACCACATTGCTGGGAAGAATGGTGAATCCTGCAGTTGCAGCGGCCGTAGTTCCCACAAATGTCCGACGGGAAACTCCACCCTTTTTTTCTTTACTCATAATAGCTTGATTTAAGTTAGGTATTTTGTCAAAGTTGAAAATTCGCGTTCCAATTTACTAATAAAAATCCATAGTTAAAATTCTAAAGTACCCTTTGCTCCGGGTTTATGTAAATTTTACACAAAGAAATTTTTATTAGATTTTGTCAGGAGAGCTATGGAGGATTTTTCTAAATTTAAAGCTCCTAACTAAACAAACACCATGAAAAATTCCAGAAAGATTACCCGCAGAAAGTTTGTGGGTACAACTGCAGCAGCAGCAGCTTTCACTGTTGTTCCCAGGCATGTGCTTGGCGGGGTGGGTTATACGGCCCCGAGCGATAAAATGAATATTGCATACATCGGTTGCGGAACCCAGGGGATCAGGGAGATGGCTCCCCTGCTTAAGGAGGAGGATGTTCAGATTACTTCTGTATGCGATCCCAATAAATTCACCACCGATTACGTGGACTGGTCTTTGAATGGCATTCGCAATATCATGCGACGCACCCTGGAAGATTCGGAATGGGGAAGCGGCCTGGATGGCATTCCCGGCGGACGTGATCTGGGGAAGGAACTGGTGGATAAGTACTATGCTCTGAAAAGCGGACAGGGGACATATAAGGGGTGCAAATCCTATAGGGATTACAGGGAGCTGCTGGAGAAGGAGAGGGATGTGGATGTGGTAAAGGTGATGACGCCCGATCACCTGCACGCAGCAGTTTCCATTGCTTCACTTAAGAAAGGCAAAGCCGTGGTGATCCATAAGCCCATCGCCAACCGCATGAAAGAGGCCCTTCTGACCATTGATACGGCCAGGAGCACCGGTGTCGGTTCTCATCTGCTGGCGTGGAGTCATCGAAGCGGACTGGATGTGGCCAGGGAGTGGATTGATCAGGGAGTCATTGGAAATCTGACTGAGATTCATAACTGGTCGAACCGTCCGGTCTGGCCCCAATGGACTGCCAATCCCACTGAAGAGAAGCCCATTCCAGATGGATTTGACTGGGATCTCTGGCTCGGACCGGTACCCGATCGCCCCTATCATCCCAATTATACACATGCGGTGTTCCGGGGATGGTATGACTTTGGAGCAGGAGCCATTGCCGACATGGGACACTACAGCCTATGGCCCCTTTTCCTTCAGTTTGGAATCAATACGGCACCCCTGAGTGCCAGGGCCTACGGTACCACCACCTGTGAAATCGTAAACCATGCGAGCCGGGGTGTCCGAAATAAGGTAGCCTTTCCTTATTCCACAATGGTCAAGTTTGATTTCCCGGAGCAGGAAACCCTGCCAGCCTTTAAACTGTTCTGGTACGATGGCGGCATGAAGCCTTTTACACCGGAAGAACTGGAAGGTGAAAACAGGGACTTGCCGCGAGAGGGAATGATGTTTGTGGGAGATAAGGGAAAGATCCTGTCCGGTTTCCGTGGAGAGAATCCAAAAATTATCCCTAAGACACGAATGGTGGAACTCACCGGATCGGAGAAGCCGCCCAAGGAGGTAACTGTTCGTAGCGATCGGGACTGGATCGAGACCTTTAAGAAAGGGGAGGAGTCGCCCGGCACCTTCCTGAAAGCAGCACCGGTAACCCAGACCATCCTCCTGGGTGGCGTGGCACTGAGGGCTGGGAAGAGGGTGGATTATGATGCCGAGAAGGTAGAGATCACCAATGTGCCGAAAGCAAACGAATTTCTAAGCAGAACATACAGGGAAGGATGGGAGTTGTAATATGAAAAGAAGATCATTTATAGAAAAGTCAATAGGAGTGGGAGCCACCGGGTTGGTAGCTTCCTCCCTGCTGGGATCATGTGTGCCCGGGGAAGATGCCGAGGAGAATACAGATGCTGAATCTGCAGCTGTACTGCCGGTCATGCCCGACAAAGATGACATTTCCATTGCGCAGTGGGCGCTGGTGGATGAGATCCGTCAGGGCCTCTGGACCACCCTGGATTTTCCAAAGCTGGCCCGGGAGGAGTTTGATATCAACGGGATCGAATTTGTGAATACCCTTTTCGAGGTTCCCCATATGAATTACCTGAATCAGCTGAAACAGAATGCAGCGGACCATGGCGTGAGCATGGTGCTGATTATGGTAGATGCGGAGGGGGATCCCTGTTCGCCTGATGCAAAGGTGCGGAAGCAATATGCCATCAACCACCGGAAGTGGATCGATGTGGCCCACTATCTGGGTTGTCATAGCATCCGGACCAACTGCAGGGGCGTGGAGGATGCCAGTGCAGAGGAGAACCTGGCATGGGCTGTGGATTCGTATCAGCTGCTGCTGGAATATGCATCACAGGCAGGCATCAATGTGGTGATTGAGAACCATGGCGGGGTAAGCAACGATCCTGCCTGGATGGAAAAACTCTTTCAGGAGCTAGATCATCCGCTGTTCGGATCTTATCCCGACTGGCGTCAGCCAGGTCCTGAGTTTGATAACCTGGTCTACCTGGAAAAGATGCTTCCCTATGCCAAAGGGATGTCCTACCGGAACCAGCCAAGTGAAGAATTATCGGGCCGGATGATACGGATGTCTAAGAAGATGGGCTACACCGGCTGGTATGGCATTGAGTCCAGTGGAAGAGACGCCATTCGTCAGGGCAAGGAACTCCTGACCAAATACCTGGGCCTATAACTATTCTCCTGTCATCACTTTTTTGAAGAAAGCTCCCTGTCGGGTGGGCGTATAGTCCCAGTCGGTGAACATATACGGGGACCAGTCGGGGTCAAAGCACCAGACCACCCAGGAAATTCCACGCTCTTTGGTGAACTCTGTCAGAGCCCTGCCGTAAACTTCATCTCCGTGGACCGGGATGTGTACCCCTTCTTCCTCAGGCAGGGCGAATCCTATCTCGGTCAGGATTACCGGGTAGGTTTCTGCCACATAGCCCCAGTCTGCTTCCCATTTGTCTTCCCAGGGAGCCTCCCGTTTTTCTGGGTAGGGGTGACTGATGTAAGCTATGGCAGCTGCATCAATGGGCGCATCCTTTATGGGGGTCAGATCATAGGCCCAGTTGAATCCGGCCACCCCGATAATGGACCGGGGGTGGTTTTGCCTGATAACCCCGATCAGATCTTCATTGATTTCTTTCCACTCCTCCCAGCTCATATCTCCGAAATTCTCTCCGGAGATTGTAGGTTCATTGTACAACTCATACATAAGGACCACCGGTTCATCCGCATAGCGTTTGGATACCGTATTCCAGAAGGAGGTGGTCTCTTCAATGCTGGTGATGTACATCTCATGCTGGAAGAGTTCCATTTTCAGATTGCCGATGGAGTGCCAGTCCAGGATCAGGTAGAGCTCCAGCTCCCTGGCCCATTCCACAGCCTGATCAATTAAAGCCAGGTAGCCATCTTCACCACGGGCTCTCCAGGAAGGGGGGTGAATGGGCAATCGGATCACATTGGCTCCCCAGCTAAGGGCCTCTTCGAAGTGGGACCTGGTCCAGTGTCCTTCCTCTTCCAGATTGTGCGGATCCCGGATATTCACTCCATGGAAAACCACCCTGTCGCCGGAGGAATCCACAAAACTATTGCCATCAACACCTATCCATTTATCGGATGCATCGTCCTGTTCACAGGACGGGAGCATGAACAGAATCAAAGTCATGCCCAATATCAGGGAAGTAAAAGCTTTATATTTCATGTCAGAAGTTCCAGTCAAGTCCGTACGTATCACTGATATCCAGTCGCGGCATGGGCCCATCCAGCGGGTGGAGGTCCTTCACATACCAGTCGAGCCACTCGATCTGCCGGTTAAGCACATCGATCTGTCCCACCTGTTTCCGGTTTCCGTGACCTTCGCCCGGGTACTGCACCAGCCTGACAGCCGGGTGATCGTTCATTTTCATGCGGCGGTAGAGCTCCAGGCTCTGAGAGGGATGCACCCTTGTATCGGATGCCCCGCCATAGATCAGGGTCGCAGTTTTACTTTTGTGGGCCCAGTATACAGGACTTCGTTCCAGGTTCATCTGCCACTGTTCCTCCAGCTTTTTTCCGGAATGGACGTAGAGTTCTTCATAGGGAATGTCTGTGGTGCCCCGTTTGCTGGCCACATTGCTAATGCCCACAAACATGCAAACTGCCTTTACATACCGGGTGTAGTATGTGGCAAACCAGGCCGAGGCGTAGCCACCGTATGATCCGCCTGCCATTCCTACCCGTTCGGGATCTGCACCCTTCTCCCTGACTGCCCACTCAATTCCGTCTGCAATATCATCAAATTCCTTGCCGGCAGGGTCCATAAAACCTTCCATGGCAAAATCAACCCCGTATCCGGTACTGGCCCTGTAATTCAGGTAAAGTACCAGGTAACCCTTTCCGGCCATGACCTGTCCCGGTGTGGAGTAGCGGCTCTTCCATCCATTGGTTTCATGTGATTCCGGTCCGCCATGCACATATACAACCAGGGGATAGGATTCTCCTGCCTGGTAGTCCACCGGATGGATCATAATACCTTCGATTTCCTTCCCATCCCTGGCTTTATATTTGATTGCCTCCTGTTTTCCCAGGGCCTTTTCCTGAAGCCAGGGATTCAGGCGGGAAACTCTTTCCGGTGTGCCTTTCCCGTCCCAACGATAGAGATTGGATCTGTCGGAGGGGGTGGATCCGGAGAAGATTATTTGTTTGAAATCGGAGGAGAAATGGGGGGTCCCGAAGATAATTCCGGATTTGGCGGCATTCAGGATCACCTTCCTTTTTCCGCCCGAGACCGGAACCACATTCAGGCTTGGATACACCCCTTCCCCGGCTAAATAGAGCAGGTTCTCGCTGTCTTTCCAGTTTACCCAGCTGATGTGTCCCTTGAATTCCCGAGGCGTCAGATTGGAGACAGCTCCTGAAGTAAGATTCACCACATAGGCCTGACTTACCTGACTGTCGTTGATGTTCAGGGCGGCAGCATAGGCCAGATGCCGGCCATCGGGACTAAAGCAATAGTTGCCCAGTTTTCCTTCATTTTCGGAGATCTGTTTCATCTTGCCGCTTTCAATATCGATCAGGAATATCTTCCTGAACATGTAGCGCTGGTCGATCAGGTTTTTTGGAGAGATGGAGGCCGCGATGCGGGTCCCCTGTTTGTTAAATTCAAAATCCCAGGTATTGCCCTCCCGGCTTAGCTGCCAAACGCTGGTCTGGTTCCAGTCCTCATCATAAGAGGCCAGATAAAGGAAGTTGTTTTTCAGGTTCTCTTCGTAATAGATAAAATCATATCCCCTTTTTATCAGTTCTTTTTCACGGGCACCTGTGCCTGTTCTGCTCAGGTAGGCGATACCTCTATCGCCGGGTTGCCACTTAAACTGGGAAACTCCTGATGCTTCGTTGGTAAGTTTCTTCATTTTTCCTCCCGAGGCATTCATCAGCCAGACCTGTCTGGGTTCTCCTTTTTCTGCATACAGAAAGCCGATGAATGAGCCATCGGGACTATATGCCGGTGAGCTTGCTCCGCTCAGATTTGCGAAAAGAGGGTCTGGTATAAAATGGGTAAGTGGAGTTTTGAAGTATTCCCGGCTTGCACCACCCGGCTTATCATTGGCATTTCTGGGGCTTGAAACCGAGTATATCAATTCCTGACCACCGGGACTCAGGTCAACTACACTTATGCTCTGAAGCTTCAGAAGTTCTTCAGGAGAAAGTGGGGTCTGACCTGCTGCTGTATCAGGGTTGAACAGAAGGATGGCCAGGAATAAGAGCAAGCTTAGCTTAGATTTCATCTTCATTTTATGGGGATTTATAGTGCTTGTTAAAGATAGGAATTTTAGTATGCTAATAAAGGAAGGTAAGATCACCGCTGATCTCTTCCTTGCTTCCATCGCTATAGGTAATGGTGGCCCTGTATATATAGACTCCCTGCTCGGCCAGGTAGCTTGAATTTATATAACCATCCCAGCCCACATAGACTTCATTTGTTTCAAAAACCAGGTGGCCCAGCCGGGTGAAAATTTGCATTTCCAGTCCGGTCGCATTTTCAACATCGGGATGGAACACCGTGTTATCCTCGCTCCCGGGAGTCCAGTGCCCGCCGGTGGGTCCGGTTCCGTTCCATCTGAAAGCATTGGGGAAGGTCGTAGTCCCCTCGCCTGCCAGAATGGTGATCAGGTCTTCTCTGATCAGGCTGTCGGTACACCCTTCGATGCTCCAGGCATAGAGGGTGACCGTATAGTTTCCCGTGCTCCGGAATACATGCGTGGGACTGTCTTCTTCAGAGCTGCTTCCATCACCAAAGTCCCATAGATAGCGCATACCATTTGTGGAACTGTTGAAAAAGCTGATTTCTTCCTCAAGCGAGGCTGTCTCTGTGATATCAGGCTCAAACTGGACGACGGGTGTTTCAAATACCGTGATCAACTGTTCGGTACTGTCTGTTCCTGAAAGACCGGTCGCAATAAGTTTTACACGGTAGGAACCAATTTCCTGGAAGCTGTGGGAAGGGTGGATCGCAGTGGATGACGAGCCATCGTCAAAATCCCAGTAGTAGGATTCAGCATAAAGGGTGTTGTTCTGAAAGGAGACAGACAGGGGGGGGCAACCCGATGTGTCTGGTGAAAATGCCACCTCGGGCATGGGTGGACGGATTTCTATTTGCCTTTCTACGCTATCCCGGCACATGGGTGTGGACCATTCCATCATGATATTGTAAATTCCCCAGCTGTCGTATTCATGTTCCCCGGGATCCCGGGAGAAACTCCCGGTCCCGTCTCCGAAGTCCCACCTGAACTCCCAGTTTCCCTGACTGCTTGTATTTGTGAGCGTGACGGTCGTATTGGGATGAAACAGCAATTCCGGACTGACCTGAAACCCGGCATCCGGAGTAGGATAGATGGTGACCTGGCTACTGACCGAATCCACACATCCGTGGTTGGTGCTCACCGTAAGTCCTGTCTCAAAGCTAATCTCACTCACATCCTCCTGACTGCTGTAAGTATGGCTGATCCAGTTGGTGATGCTTTGCGCGCCAGACCCGTCTCCAAAGTCCCAGATATAAGAGGGATAACCCTCCTTTGCCCTGAAAACGACGTCGACCGGACTGCACGGACTGTCAAACTCAGCAGTAAAGCTCATGTCCGGCCAGGGATATACTTCCATGAGGAGTGTGTCGTTCACATCGTTCTTAAGTTTGTTGTACTCCTGGTATTCTGTGACCTGGTGGACAATATATTCATTGCGTCCCGGACTGTTATTGAGAAACAGAGTAAAGACACCGGAAGGGAGATTCACAAGGGTATCCCTGGTCCCCCTGATACTCATTACCAGGTCGAAACGGGAAGTATCTATTTCCCCTGTGATCAGTATTTCAGCACTTGTTTGATTGTTGGCAAGTTCGCACCAGGCCGCATCAGCAGTCAGAATCTCCGCGCTGGGTAAATCCTGACCGTGACCGGCGGTGGTCAGAAGACCGGAAATAAGAATGAAGAGCAATTTTGCCTGTACATTCATACAGGAAATTTACGCTTTTATTTTAAAAGTCATGAAAATCCCATGATCCACGGAAGGGCCTGGTGAGCATGCTGTTGGCATCATCATCATCCACAAATTTTTCATGTGCGGGCTTCCACTTCAGTGGTCGTTCCAGGGTATAGCCAATATTTGCAATGTTGCAAAGCGAAGAGGTCCTGTGACCTGTCTCCACATCAGAGACCGGACGAGTTCTGTTTTTTATGGCATCTATCCAGTCCTGGTAATGGTCATCACTCCTGTACAGGGGGGTGTCGCTGTCCTTTAATTCGAAATCGGTGAGGCCCTTGATGTCGGATTTGTAGAAGCCACGACTGACTTCAATCTTTCCCTCTGATCCCAGGAACTGAACAGCATTGAAACTGCCCCAGTCCACATGATTCATTACCACCCCGTTGGCATATTTCATCTGCATGCCTCTTTTGGCTCCATGCTCCGGTGCAATAAACTCCACGGGGCCACTCTTGTCCATACCCAGGGCCCACTGGGCAATATCAAACATGTGGGCACCCCAATCCGTAACCATCCCGCCACCAAAACCACGGTAGTTCCTCCAGTTTGGATATCCGTTAAATTCGATGGAAGGCGCCAGTTCCGAATTATAGTTTCTAAACATTGTAGGTCCGACCCAGAGGTCCCAGTTCAGAAAATCAGGATCAGGCTCCGCAGGCAGCTCAACGGCCATGACCGGATCCCCCACACTCACATTGACCGTTTCAATTTCGCCAATGTATCCGTTGCTCACCATTTCGCAGGCATGTCTGAAATCCCGCCAGGAACGTTGCATGTTTCCGGTCTGGAACACCCGCTCGTATTTCCTGGTGGCATCCACCATGGCCCGTCCTTCAGCCACAGTCAGAGCCATGGGCTTTTCGCAATAGATATCCTTACCTGCTTTGGCGGCATCTACGGCAATCATGGCATGCCAGTGGTCGGGAGTGGCAATAACCACTGCATCAATGTCTTTTCTGGCCAGGAGCTCCCTGTAGTTCTCGTAAGTATCAACGGACTGGGTACCCCGATCAAGTTTCTTTTTGTTGGCTTTTTCTGCCAGTCCTTTAAAACGCTCCAGCTTATTTTTATCCACATCACAGGCAGCAAGCACCATGGTCTCCGGACATTTGGCCAGGGCATTTAATAAATGGAGGCTCTGCTTGCCCACCCCAATATAACCCAGGTTGATTCTGTCACTGGGAGCCGGGCTCTTCTTCGGATCCCCGGCCCTGACCTGTTTTGGAATAATGGTAAATGCACCGGCAGCAAGGGCCGATTTTCCAATGAAATTTCTTCTGTCCATGATGTTTTATGATTTAGTTGGTTCGATCAAGCCATAAAAATAGCAGATGATCTCTGAATTCCAATAGGGGAATATCATATTAGTAGAGGTTTTTCCCCTCCAGCGCCATCCATTCCACCATAAGTGCATCCATTTCCGGCAGGTCGAGCTGTGAGCTCAGAATTTCCCTTTCCTTGCTTTCTTTGGCCAGTTCGTGATAGAGATGCTTGTCCATGAAACCAATCTTCTCTGCATCGGACCGTCCGTTGCAGAAGAAGAGGGTGCGTATACCGGCCCAGTAGATGGCTGCCAGGCACATGGGGCAGGGTTCAAAATTCGAATAGATGACAGCCCCATTAAGCTGATGGCTCTCCATATTCCTGCAGGCATTCCGGATGGCATTCACCTCTGCATGAGCGGTTGGATCCCTGGAGGCCAGAACTGTATTGTGTCCCCTCCCAATGATCTTTCCATCTCTTGTGATGACGGCTCCAAAAGGGCCTCCTTCTCCGGCCCGCATACCGAGGAAGGCCTCATCAACAGCCAGCTTCAGAAAGACTTTATGATCCGTTTTTTGTTGCATTGATATAAATGTAGTGAATGTAAAATTAAGTACATTGCATTCACTCAAGCAAAAAATAATAAAAAGCCAGATTCATGAAATTCGGACATTTTGACGATCAAAAAAGAGAGTATGTAATAAGCAATCCCCGTACCCCCTATCCCTGGATCAACTACCTGGGATGTGAGGAGTTTTTCTCCCTGATCACCAATACAGCCGGCGGATATAGTTTTTATAAAGATGCACGACTCCGGAGGATTACCCGTTACCGCTATAATAATGTGCCTGCGGATGACGGGGGTAAGTATTTCTATATCAATGAGAATGGAAAGGTGTGGTCGCCAGGATGGAAACCGGTTAAAACGGAGCTGGACCGTTATGAATGCAGGCATGGAATGGGATATACGAAGATCACCGGGGAGCTGGACCAATTGGAAGCTGAGGTGCTTTACATGGTGCCGGTGGCCTACAATGGTGAAGTTCAAAAGGTCAAACTGACCAACCACAGCGACAGGAAGCGCTCTTTCTCCCTCTTCTCCTTTGTGGAATGGTGCCTCTGGGATGCCCTGGACGACAATACCAATTTCCAGCGTAATTTCTCGACCGGACAGGTGGAGATTGTCGGGTCGACCATCTATCATAAGACTGAATACAGGGAGAGACGCGATCATTATGCCTTCTATACGGTCAATGAGCAGGTGGCCGGACTGGATACCGACCGGGAATCTTTCCTTGGACTCTACAATGGTTTCGATGCTCCGGATGCTGTCATGGAAGCCCGCTCACGCAATTCACGTGCCCATGGCTGGTCGCCCGTTGCATCCCATCATTTGCAGCTTGAGCTTGAGCCGGGTGAAGAAAAGGAGCTGGTATTTGTGCTGGCTTATGTGGAGGTGCCGGTGGCCGATAAATTTGTTGAGAATCAGGTGATAAACAAGGTTCCGGCCGAGCAGATTATGGCCAGGTTCCGGACCGCCGCAGATGTGGACCGGGCCATGGAGGAACTGGCTGCTTTCTGGGACAATCTGCTCTCGGTATATCAACTGGAACACCCGGAAGAAGAGCTGAACAGGGCGGTGAATGTATGGAACCAGTACCAGTGCATGGTCACCTTTAATTTCAGCCGTTCTGCCTCCTTCTTTGAATCGGGAATTGGCCGGGGCATGGGTTTCCGGGATTCCAACCAGGATCTGATCGGCTTTGTTCACCAGGTGCCGGAACGGGCCCGGGAACGAATCATCGATATTGCCTCCACCCAGTTTGAGGATGGCAGTGCCTACCACCAGTACCAGCCACTTACCAAAAAGGGAAATGATGCCGTGGGGAGCAACTTCAACGACGATCCCCTCTGGCTGATTCTGGGTACAGATGAATACATCAAGGAAACGGGCGACTGGAGTATCCTGGAGGAGATGGTACCTTTTGACAACGATGAGTCCAATAAGGCCACTCTCCTGGAGCACCTGAAGCGCTCTTTCGACCATGTGGTGAATAACCTGGGTCCTCATAAGCTTCCGCTGATCGGACGGGCTGACTGGAACGATTGTCTGAATCTGAACTGTTTCTCGGAGACCCCGGGAGAGTCCTTCCAAACCACTGAAAACCGGGAAGGAGGGGTAGCCGAATCCGTCTTTATCGCCGGGATGTTTGTGCTCTATGGAGATGCCTATGTGAAGCTCTGCCAGAAGCTTGGAAAGAACAAGGAGGCTGGCCGCGCAGCCGCACATATCGAAGACATGAAGAAGGTGGTGGACCAGCATGGCTGGGATGGCAGGTGGTTCATCAGGGCTTACGATCATTTTGGAGAAAAGGTTGGAAGCGATGAACGGGAAGAAGGCAAGATTTTCATCGAATCACAGGGCATGTGCATCATGGCCGGCATCGGTCTGGAGGACGGCAGGGCGAGGATGGCTCTGGATTCAGTGAAGGAGCGTTTGGACTGTGAGTACGGCATCGTATTGAACAACCCGGCCTTCACACGCTACCATGTACAATATGGTGAAATCAGTACCTACCCTGAAGGCTACAAGGAGAATGCAGGTATTTTCTGCCATAATAATCCATGGATCATGATTGCCGAGGTACTGGATGGAAACGGGGATGCTGCCTGGGAGTATTTTCGGAAGATTTGTCCCCCCTACCTGGAAGAGATCAGCGACCTGCACAAAACGGAGCCCTATGTTTACTCCCAGATGATTGCGGGTAAAGATGCATTCAAGCCCGGAGAGGCCAAGAACAGCTGGCTCACGGGAACCGCCTCCTGGAACTTTTATGCAATCTCGCAGTATATCCTTGGTATCCGGACCGATTTTGATGGTTTGCGGATAAATCCGGTGATTCCAAAGGCCTGGGATGCTTATACGGTCACCCGGAAGTTCAGGGGAGCCACCTATCGCATTGAAGTCAGCAATCCTTCCCATGTAAATTCAGGAGTGAAAGAGCTAGAGCTCAACGGCGAAAAACTGGAAGGCAACCTGGTTCCCATCTGTGAAGCAGGCAGTGTGAACCAGGTAAAGGTGGTGCTGGGCTAGCGTCTCCTATCCCAGGATGGTTTTGTTCCGGTCCACCAGTTCATTTATGGTCTGCACCGAGGCGGCCGAACGGAGCCCGTCTTCGGGGGTATTCATGCAGTAGTCCACCAGCTGATCTATGGTGGAGGTGGCCACATGCATACGTGTATCCGATGAAGCGTAGTAAATAAATACCTTACCGTCGTCATCGGCAATCCACCCGTTGGTGAACAGAACATTGGAAACATCCCCCACACGCTCTGCACCCAGGGGGCCCATGAAAAGTCCGGCCGGCTTATGGATCACCCGGGTGGGATCGTCGGCAGCACTCATAAACATATAAAGGGTATAGCGCAGACCGGCGGCACAATTCCTGACCCCATGGGCCAGGTGGAGCCAGCCCTGTTCCGTTTTAATGGGCGCGGGTCCCTGGCCATTCTTCAATTCGTAAATGGTGTGATAAGTTTTGGCATCCAGCAGCTTCTCCTCCTTTACTTCAGCATTGACCATGGAATCGGAGAGTCCAAAGGCTATCCCGCCGCCGGAACCCGTATCGATGAATCCATCCTGCGGACGGGTATAAAGGCCGTATTTCCCCTGGATGAACTCTGGATGAAGCACCACGTTGCGTTGCTGACCGCCATAGGTGATCAGGTCGGGCAGCCGTTCCCATTCTACCAGGTCCCTGGTGCGGGCAATCCCGGCAGCAGCCACAGCGCTGCTGGTATCTCCCTCGGGTGCATCAGGATCCTTTCTTTCGGTACAGAAAACACCATATATGAACCCATCCTCGTGGGCTGTCAGCCTGAGATCATAGACATTGGTATCCGGGTCTTCGGTTTCGGGCATGGTGAGCGGCCGCTCCCAGAACCTGAAATTATCCACCCCGTTGGGACTCTCAGCAATGGCAAAGAAGGATTTGCGGTCCGCTCCCTCTCCTCGTACGGCCAGCAGGTATTTTCCCTTCCATTTAATGGCTCCGGCATTAAAGGCTGCATTGAAACTGATCCGCTCCATAAAGAAAGGATTGGTTTCCGGATTAAAATCGTAACGCCATTCCATGGGGAAATGGTCCCGGGTCAGAATGGGAAATTTGTAACGGTTAAAGATGCCGTTGGTACTGTATAGTACTTCGTTCTTTCTGGACAGCAGGTCCTCATGTTCTTTTCGGATGGCCTTCTGACGTGCTTCAAATAATGTGCTCATACTTCTTTAGTCTTATTCCAGTTTCTTTTCAATTTCATTAATTCTCCCGATCAACTCCAGGCAGGCGCGGCCATTGTGATAGGGGCATTTCCAGAAGCCGGCCTTTTCTTTCCCGGTCTGCGGCACCCGCTCCCGGTTTACGCTCCAGAACCATTCCCCCTTGTTCCTGTCAAGCAGGAAGGCCTTGATAAATTCCCAGCTTCCAAGAGCTTTTTCGAGAAATACCTGTTCACCCGATTCCTGCCAGGCGTTGAAATATCCTACCATGGCCTCTGCCTGTGGCCACCAGTGTTTATCAGCATCCAGTTCCAGGGTTTCAGGGAAGAATTCATAGAAAAGGCCCCCGTCCACATCCAGACCGTTTATATTTGCACGGGCCATATCTATGGCCAGAGAGGCTGTTTCCTTCACCAGGTCCTTTTTTTCAAGGATCCCTGCCGCTTCATGAAGGAGCCAGGAGCATTCAATATCATGTCCGTAGGAAATCAGGCTAGATTTCAGCTTCCACTGTTCATCAAAAAAGAGATTCAGCTGCTTTCGTTCCGGGTCCACAAATTTCTCCAGGAAGAGCCGGATCAGGTTCTCCAGGGCCTGTTCCAATTCGGGGTCCTTCCAAACCTGGTAGAGCTTGCCATAGGCTTCCAGGATATGAAGATGGGTATTCATGGTTTTGCTCTCGTTGTCATCCTTCTCGCTGAGACGCAGATCCTCCACTTCGTTCCAATCCCTGGTCAGTGCCTCGGTATAGCCATTACGCAGGGGATCGAAGGCATGGGCCTCTATATCCCTGAATAGCCCCAGGGCGTATTTAAGTGGCTGGTCATCTCCGCTGGCCAGGTGATATTCCACCAGGCCATAGATTGTAAATGCAATGGCATAAATCTGTTTGCGTGAAGACCTGACTGAACCATCGGGCTCCAGCTCCCAGTATACCCCTCCGTATTTTTTGTCGGTGAAATAGCTGATGATGTAGGCATAGGCCCGCCTGGCTGTTTCCAGGTATTCCGGCTGCTCATACATCCTGAAGGCTGCCGAAAAGGTCCATAGAATACGGGCATTCAGCACGGATCCTTTCCCGGCCCCTTTCACCACCTGGTTCTGATGATCGATGTGACCGTGAAAACCCCCCAGTTCATGATCAGGGACATGGGTCATCCACCACGACAGGATGTTGTCTTTTAGCTCCAGCTCCAGTTCTCCACGAAACTCCTTCAAACTTTCGATGCTCATATCTCCAGTCTATTTTTCAGGCAGCCGGTCCCACCAGGTCCGCTTCATGATGATGAAACAAACGATGATAACCGCCAGCGAAACTCCCACTGGCAGTGCTTTTTTCAAAACAATGTAAATGGGGAAAATCACCAGAGCTGTCTGGGCAATGGTACCCACCACGATGTTGAACATATCCCTCCAGAAGTCCTTATTCCCCTCAAAAGATGGATCTTCGGCCACCACCTTGTCGTGAATGGGCTTCCAGAATCCCCAGGGCTTCACATTCTTATAGAAATTTTTAAGGGTTTCCTCATCGGTCGGAGGTTTTGCGTAGGTGCCAACAATGGCCGCGATGCCTGATATAACAAGGATAATGGGGAAGTAGTACAGGTCAAGAAAGTCGAATATGCGGCTGCAGATGAGAGCTGTGACAATACCCACCAACATGCCCCAGAAAAAGCCCGAGCCGTTAAATCGCCACCAGTACCATTTGAGCATATTGGAAACCACGTAGGCTCCCCATAGGGCAGATACAATCCACTGCAGCACGCTGTTTACATCCATGGCGAAAAAACCAAAAATGACACTGATGGTGACCACCACAATTCCGGTCAGGTAATTGGTACGGCTGATCTGCTTTCTCGAGGCATTTGGTTTCAGATATTTCAGATAGATGTCGTTCACGAAATAGGCCTGGGATGCATTGAGGGTTCCCGCGAAGGTGGACATAAATGCAGCCAGCAGTCCGGCCAGCAAGAGTCCCATAAAACCGACGGGAACAAACTCGCTGATGGCAGAGGGCAGGATCTGTTCAAAATCAATGTTTCCGCCCACGATCAGGTCCAGTTTGTCGTAAAACAGCAGTGCAAGGACGGCAAAACCGGTAATCATGAAATAGCGGGTAGGCATCAGGATCACTGAAACAAAGCCGGACATCTTTGCGGCATCCTTGGGCGATTTGGTAGAGAGGATCTTCTGCATGTCGTAGTTGGGAGCCGGACCGGCCAGGGAGACCAGTACGCCCTTGAATAGCATCATGCTGAAGAAGACGCTGAACAGGGAATAACCATCGCTCTTGATCTTGTCATTTACCTCGGCAATAATCCCGCTCCAGTCCATATCGAGCCTGGCTCCAAAGAAAGGATTCATCCACCCTTCGGGTACCACCAGCGGATTGACGGCCAGTTTATTCATGGCAATAACCCCGATCACGATGGCCGAGATGGTCATGATGGTGTACTGGATCACATCGGCCCAGACAATGGAGCTCATTCCTCCCAGGATGGCATAAAACATGGCAAAGAGCGTGAAAACAATTCCATAAACGTGCGCCACATACTGGGGAGCCACATCGAAGGGTATGTAAGGTGATACCACCTCCCAGGGAAGAAAGATCTCTACAAATTTTCCCAGTCCGATAAATCCATAGGTTAAGAAACCCAGGACAGAGATCAGGGCAAAAGCCACCACGATCCAGTGTGATTGCACACCGCCCCTTCCAGCACCAAACCGGGTACGGATCCATTCTGCGCCGGTGGTGGCATTGGAACGGCGTAGCCAGATGCTCAGGAAGACCATCAGGAAGATCTGGTTAAAGACCGGCCAGAGCCATGGGATCCAGATGGACTTTAATCCGTACACAAAAGCCAGGGTAACCAGCCACATGGTTCCCGAGATATCGAACATGCCTGAAGCATTACTGAGACCGAGCATATACCAGGGCAGCTTGTTACCACCGAGCATATAGGCAGCTTTATTTTCCTGGGCACGTTTTTTCATGACCAGTCCAATGACGATGGTCGAGGCCAGGTAGGCACAGATAATCAGGATGTCGATCAGTTTGAGTTGCATGGAGAGTAAGTTAGTGAGTAAGTAGTTTAGTTATATAAGTCCGGGAGCTCAGAAAGGGAGAGCATCAAGTCGTGATTCATAAATTCAATAAAGTCAGGTACTGCCGGATGCCCCGGGTGGGGGGCATAAAAATGGTCCGGGCGGCCATTTCGCCAGAACAGGATCCAGGCTGTTTTCCTTGTTGACGCGTTGGCATCCAGGGTATGCAGGACCACATCGGTGAACCACTTCTCGTTGGGGATGGTTTCCAGTCCGGTTTCCGAGATGGCCATTATTTTCTGATGTTGTGAGGAAAGCGAATCCAGGACTTCCAGCATATGGATGGTCCCGGCTGTTCGCTCCTTACTGGCCAGTCCATGATAATCGTCAAAAGCCATAATATCCACATAGTCATCGCCGGGGTAAAAATCCATGTACTGGTCCGCTGTGGTAAACCTGTCACTGGAATAGGCAATAATCAACTGGTGGAGCCCTTTTTCAATCCGGAGGTAGTCGATTGTAAACCGGAACAGAGCCCTGTATTGCTCGGCCGAACAGTTGCCACGCCCCCACCAGAACCAGGATCCGGTCATTTCGTGAAAGGGCCGGAATATAAGAGGAATCAGCTCTCCGCTTTCGCTTCTGATACTGGAGAAAAAAGCTGCAGCCTGGTCCAGTCGCTCCAGGTAGATTTCATGAACAGCACCTCCGGGAAGGCACGCTTCCACGCAGGAGTCTGTGTCCCAGCTGGTCCCGTCCACTGCATAGTTTCGCATGTGCCAGCTGAAGGTATTTACCCCGCCTTTTTCATAGACAGCAATGGCCCACTTTTTCATATCTTCAAAGGGGACTTCATCAATATTAAGTTCATCGCCTATGTGTCCCAGATCCCAGCCAAAAACAGCAGGATGGTCACCCAGCACATCATTCATATCGCTTCGGAAGGATTCCCCTTTCCAGCCCATGCCATAGGCCAGGGCATCCTGATGACCCACCAGAATATGATCGTCCGATATGCTCAGAAGATTGCTGAACAGGGTGCTTGCCATGGAAGTGGCCTTTGGATCACTCAGCTTTGGGGTGGTGGCAGCCTTTGGTTCAGGTTTACAGCCGGGAAGTAAAATCAGGATACCCAGAATGCACAGGGTGCGGAGAATCATATTTCTTTCTTTAGTTCCAGAGGGTAAAAATATTATTATTTTTGACTTTTATTCTTAAATATGCGTGTATTTATACTCTGCACAGGAAGAAGCGGTTCCATGGCATTTTCAGCGGCCTGTAAACCCATTAGCAATTTTACCAGTGCTCATGAAGGTCGTGCACGCAGACTGGGAGTTGATCGTTTTGCTTACCCCGACCAGCATATCGAGGCAGATAACCGGCTGGTCTGGTTTCTTGGAGCACTGGACCGGGAGTTTGGGAACGAGGCCTTCTATGTCCACCTGATCCGCGACAGGAAGAAAGTCGTGGAGAGCTACGATCGCAAGTGGGTCAGGTACGGCAGCATCATCAGGGCCTATTGTGAAGGCATTCACCAGATCACCCTCCATAAACTTGATAGGGAAAAACGTCTGGAGGTGGTGGAAGACTTTTACGACAACGTGAATGAAAATATCAGGCATTTCCTGAAAGACAAAGATAAGGTGCTGACTATACACCTTGAGAACATCGGTGAGGAGTTTCCGCGTTTCTGGAAAGAGATTGGAGCGGAAGGGAACCTTGATGAGGCACTTGAGGTCTTTCAATTCAGGCACAATCGTTCAAAAACAGGAAGCTTCAAGCGTTTCAGGCATGAGGCAAAGTTCCGGCTGATGAGATTGAGGCGGCGTATTTTTTGATTATCGTATCGATTCTTCTAAATTGCAGGTGCCCTAAGCACTGGAATCAACATGGCTGTTCTGAAGAGCATTAATCCTTTTGATCCTTCACGGATCATCAATTATCCGCAGTTATCGGATATGAATCTTGCAATTCGTCTTGGTCGCGCTCAAACCACCTTTGGCAGCTACCGCTATCTCTCTTTTGAAGAGCGTGCAGTGCGAATGAACCGGGTGGCTGAGGTACTCCGGAAGCGCAGCCAGGAATTAGCTGAGCACATTACCCGGGAGATGGGGAAGCCCCTTACGGAAGCCAGGGCCGAAGTAAAGAAGTGTGCCTGGGTATGCGAGTATTATGCTGAAAATGCGGCTCGGTTTCTAAAGGATAAACTGGTGAAAACCGAAGCCGATGAAAGTCGCGTAATCTTTGAACCGCTGGGTCCCGTTCTGGCAGTGATGCCCTGGAACTTTCCGTTCTGGCAGGTATTTCGCTTTGCAGCTCCGGCCCTGATGGCAGGAAATACAGTGCTGCTGAAACACGCTTCCAATGTGCAGGGCTGTGCCGGGGCCATAGAAGAAATATTTACGGAGGCCGGATATGAGGAGGGGGTTTTCCAGAACCTGGCCATTGGATCGGATCGTGTGGCCGGGGTGATCGCCAGTGAATATGTCAGGGCGGTCAGTCTCACCGGGAGTGAGCAGGCGGGAAAGGCTGTGGCCTCGGAGGCAGGTAAACATCTGAAGAAATGCGTGCTTGAACTGGGAGGGAGCAATGCTTTTGTGGTCTTGAACGATGCCAACAGGGAACTGACTCTGAATCTGGCCATACCGGCCAGGATGCAGAACGGGGGACAGAGTTGCATTGCAGCCAAGCGCTTTATCCTGGAGTCGTGGATTGCAGAAGATTTCATACCTCTGCTTGTAAGCAGGGTATCAGCTCTGGTCGTGGGCGATCCCATGGAGGAAGAGACCCAGGTGGGGCCGCTGGTTTCGGTGAAGCAGGCCAAGGAGGTGGAAGAACAGGTAAATAAATCGGTAAAGATGGGAGCAAAATTACTCCTGGGTGGAGAGCGAAAGGGGGCCTTTTACCAGCCTTCCATCCTTTCGGAAGTAACACCAGGAATGCCGGTTTTTGATGAGGAAGTGTTCGGACCTGTATTTGCTGTAATGGAAGCCAGTTCTCCGCAACATGCCCTGGAGCTTTCCAATAAATCGAAATTCGGACTCGGGATGCAGGTCTTTACAGGCTCGGAGCATTCTGCAGATCTGTTTGTCAGGGGAGCGGAAGAAGGAGCCGTATTTGTGAATGCCATGGTAAAGTCCGATCCAAGACTTCCCTTTGGAGGAACAAAGCGGTCTGGATATGGACGCGAACTTGCCAAAGAAGGAATCAAAGAATTTGTCAATATAAAAACCATATGGATCGACTGATCCGCTCTAAACTTCTAATTTGATTATAATGAAAAAGGCACTTTTTATCTTGGCCATGATGGGCTCCATGCTGGGAATGATGGCACAGGACGTTTCTCTAAGCAAACCAGGCGATTTTTTTGGCTTTGAGCCGGGATCGGACCGGAACCTGATCACCTACGAGCAGCTGATCGAATACCTGCAAAAGCTGGATGGGGAGTCGGACCGGATCCACCTGGAAGAGATCGGGAGCTCAGCCCTGGGCAGGCCCATGTATATTGCCTTTATTTCAAGTGCAGAGAATATCTCCAGGCTGGAGGATTTGAAAACCATAAACAGGGAACTGGCACTGAACCCCGGTTTGAGTAAGGAGGAGTTGCAGGGAATGACCCGTGATGGCAAAGTCTTTGTACTGGCCACCCTGTCCATGCATTCCACGGAAGTGGCACCCTCCCAATCCGCACCCCTGATTGCCTGGGACTATGCCAGTACCAGGGATCCGAAAAAGGAAGAATGGCTGAATAACGTGGTCTATATGATGGTCCCCTGTCACAATCCCGATGGTATGGACCTGATCGTGGAAAACTATTTGAAGCATAAAGGAGGCAAGTATGAAGGAGCATCACTTCCGGGGATCTATCACAAGTATGTGGGTCATAACATCAATCGCGATTTTGTGACGCTGAGCCAGAAAGAGAACAAGGCCGTTGCAAGGATCTATAATCAAACCTGGCACCCCCAGGTCATGGTCGAAAAGCACCAGATGGGATCCACCGGAACCCGCTATTTTGTTCCCCCGAATCATGATCCCATTGCAGAAAATGTTCCTGCCGGAATCTTTCACTGGGGCGGGGTGTTCGGACAACACATGGCAACGGATATGACCGATGAAGGCCTGGCCGGAGTTAGTCAGCATTATATTTTTGACAACTACTGGCCCGGTTCCACAGAGACCTCCATCTGGAAAAATGTGATCGCCTTTCTTACGGAGGCAGCCAGTGTACAGACCGCAAGCCCTGTTTATGTAGAGCCTTCCGAATTGCGTGTGGGGGGAAAAGGTCTTTCTGAATACAAGAAAAGTGTGAATATGCTGCTGCCCTGGGAAGGCGGCTGGTGGCGGTTGGGTGACATCGTCAGCTATGAAATTTCATCGACTAACTCCATCATTAAGACCGCTTCGCTGTACCGGGAAGATATATTGAAGTTCCGGAATAAGATGTGCAGGGAGCAGGTGGAACTTGGAAAGACGGAGGCACCTTATTATTATATTATGCCAAAGGAGCAGCATGATCAGGGAGAACTGGTGAACCTGGTTAATCTGATGATGGAACACGGAGTGGAGCTTTATACCCTGAACGGACAGGTGATCATTGAAGACCGGGTATACAGGGAAGGCGATGTGGTGATCCCCCTGGCCCAGCCCTTCAGGCCTTTTATCAAGGAAGTCATGGAAACCCAGGTATTTCCGGAAAGACACTATACCCCGGGAGGCGAACTTATTAAACCCTATGATATTACGAGCTGGTCACTTCCATTGCACAGGTATGTTTCCTCCGAAGAGATCGATGTGAGGAGCAAGGAGCTGGAAAGCAAGTTGAGCCGGGTGGAAGCTTCCTATGATCTGAAAACGGAGGTGCCGGAGGCTGCGGCCATGGTCTTGCCGGCCTCTTCCAACGAATCTTTCAGGGCGGCATTCAAAGCACTTGAGCAGGGGATGAAAGTGGAGAGACTATCGGAAGCGATTGAAGCTGGCGGAAGCACTTACGGAGCCGGAAGTTTCGTGATCCATAAGGGAAGCGGGAACAAAGGCTGGCAGGAATTGTATGAATCACTCCCCTTTCAGCCCGGAGAACTCAAGGACCGCAGGGCCCTGCCCTCTAAGAAGATGGAGCTACCCAGGATCGCCGTGGTGGAGACCTGGTTTCATCATATGGATGCCGGATGGACCCGCTACCTTTTCGATACCTACCACCTTCCTTATACGGTGCTGCGACCGGGTGAATTTTCAGCGAATGAGCTGGCAGAGAAATTTGATGTCATCGTATTCCCGGATGCGGACAAGGAGGTCCTGATGACCGGAAAACGGAAATCTGGTGGTTCCTATTACCAGGGAAGCTATCATCCCGACTATGTGAAGGGTATTGGTAAGGAGGGCATGGAGAAACTGATGGCCTTCAGTGATGGAGGAGGTATTGTAATTTCCTGGGGAAATTCGGTTCGTCTCTTTGAGGGCATGCTTAAAATCAAGCGCGGGGATAAGGAAGAGGAATTCAGTCTTCCTTACCGCGATATCTCCCCGAACCTGAGCAAGGAAGGTCTGTCTGTTCCGGGAAGCCTGGTCAGGATGAACCTGCTTGCCGGTCACCCCCTTACCCTGGGTATGCCAGAGAGCATCGGGGTATTTTCAAGGGGCAGACCGGTATTTCAGACTTCCATACCGAAATTTGACATGGATCGCAGGGTCATAGGCAGCTATCCGGAGAAGGAACTCCTGATTTCAGGTTATGCTTCCAAGGAAGAGCTGATGGGAAATAAAGCAGCCCTGATCTGGATGAAAAAGGGAAAGGGCCAGTTTGTGATGTATGCCTTCGGGCCCCAGTTCAGGGGATCCACCCAGGGGGCCTTTAAGCTCCTGTTTAACGCGATTCTTCTTGAGAAGGCCGATTGAACTCCTTGGCTTCTTCAAGACGTGAGCTGATATCCCAGGATTCATCCCTGAGGTGATCGGCATCCTCTTTTTCGGCCTGGAAGAGTTCCTCCAGTTCCAGGACATATTTATTGGCTTCGAAAAGGTACTTTATCTCGTCCTCTTTGTGGTGCTTATACAATTCGTTGTCCACCCGGCTGGTGTGTATGCGGAAGGTCTGTGCCAATCTGTATGCCCTGTATTTGTTATATCCCAGGTGGGTCAGCGCTTCAATACCCAGAGCGAGTGAGGATTCAAAGACATCTCGTTTAAATCCATCCACCCCACGGTCCATCAGTTCATAGGTATGTTCCATATCCATGGCGCGGGACAGTATTTTCAGGTGGGGGTAGTTGCGTTGAGCCAGGTCGATAATCTTCATGGATTTCTCCCTGTCATCCACTGCAACGATCAGCACTTTAGCCTTGTCGGCTCCAGCCGATGCCAGCAGGTCGGCCCGTGTGGCGTCGCCATAATACACTTTGAATCCGAATTTCCTTAGCACATCGATATTATCCGGATTATCATCCAGGATGGTGGCACTCATTCCATTGGCGATCAGGAAGCGCCCCAGAACAGTTCCAAAGCGGCCAAATCCGGCAATAATCAGGGGGGTCTCTTCTTCATCAATGGCATCTTCCTCCCTTGTATTCTCGGTCTTGCACACCTGGGGCATGATCAGTTTATCATTGAGCATCAGGAGCAGTGGTGTTAAAGCCATGGAAAGTGCTACCACCAGGAAGAGGATGGAAGATGTTTCCGGGGTCAGCACCCCGTTGTCCGCACTGAAAGAAACCAGGACAAAGGCAAATTCACCTCCCTGGGCCAGGGAAAAGGCAAACATAGTGTTCTGTCCGCCCCTGATCCCGAATATCCTTCCGAGGATAAACAGAATGACAAATTTAATACCTATCAATGCGACCAGCAAGCTCAGGATCATTCCCGGAGAAGAGCCCAGAAGACTAAAATCCATACTGGCACCCACCGATATGAAAAAGAGTCCCAGTAACAAACCTTTAAATGGCTCAATATCGGCTTCCATCTCGTGCCGGTACTCGTTGTTTGCCAGGACCACACCGGCCAGGAAGGCACCCAGGGCCGGGGAGAGTCCCACCAGCTCCATCAGAGCGGCAGTTGATATCACAAGCAAAAGTGCTGCTGCAGTAAACACTTCCCTCAAACCTGTGCGGGCAATGATCCTGAAGAAATACTTCACCAGGTAGAGTCCCCCCACCACAATGGCCGTAATGACACTTAACATCAGCGCCACCTGAACCCAGCCATCAATGGCTACATTTCCTATATATTGCACCTCATGATGGGTATTATGACCGGGTGCCAGGGAACTGGACCCAAGCAAAGGAATCAGGGCCAGGATGGGGACCACTGCAATATCCTGCAGCAGCAACACGGAGAAGGAGGCCTTGCCAGAGGCCTGCTTCATTAATCCTTTTTCTGCAAGGGTTTGCAATACAATGGCCGTTGAGGAGAGACCCAGGGTAAGACCAATGGCAACTCCGGCACCAATGGACTGTCCTAAGGCAATAGCAACAGCACCTATTGCAAGTGCCGAGAGGAGCAACTGTAATCCTCCGAGTCCGAAAATGGATTTTCTCATTCCCCACAGGAGATTGGGCTTCAGTTCCAGGCCAATCAGGAAGAGCATCATCACCACGCCGAATTCAGCAAAATGCATCACATCATCCCCCTCACTTCCAATGAAGCCTAATACGAAAGGACCAATGATCATCCCCGCAATCAGGTAGCCCAATACCGATCCGAATCCAAGCCTTTTGGCCACCGGGACCGAGATCACTGCTGCAAGCAGATAGACAATTGCGTTCAGGAAAAAACTCTGTTCATCCATAGATCAGGAAATTAAATCATTGATGTATTCTGCATTAATCAGATCTTCCATGGGAAAATTTCCATCTCTTAATCCCTTAAGCACGCGTTTATATTCCTCCGCGGTATTTCTGATCTGCTCCTCATTCAGGAGGTAGGTTCCATGGCTTACAAAGGGCGGTAGATAATGCATCCTGCACAGGTTCGCTGTCTGTTCAAAAGGAGCCAGCAAAGCGCGAACAGAAAACTTTACCTTTTCCTCGGAACCATAAATGTCTCTTCTTCCACCCGTTGAGATGGCCGACATCACCTGTTTGCCTTCCAGGGCGCGGCCTTCCTTTCCAAAGGCGAAACCGTGCTCCAGCACCAGGTCGAGCCACTCTTTCAGCAAAGATGGAGCACTGTACCAGTAGAAGGGGTGTTGCCAGATAATGATGTCGTGCTGCATCAATAGCTCCTGTTCCTCCCTGACATCGATCTGATAATCGGGATAGAGATCATACATAAACCGGCAATTTACTCCCCCCAGCTCATTCACTGCATTGATTAACACCCTGTTTACTCTTGATTTATGCAAGAGGGGATGAAAAAACAGGATCAATATTTTATTCTTTGGAACCATTGGGCCACATGCTTGTTATCTACTAGTAACAATTAAGTCTTACTTTTGTCAATCAAAAATACCAAAGAAGATGATTTCTATGCAAAAATATGCCAGGAAAGCTTTTATTATCCTATTGATTACAGGTATTGCGAGTCAGCTGGCAATGGCTCAAAAGCCCGCCTACAGGCTGTTCCGGGAGGATGGAAAGAAAGTGAAATATGAGAAGATGCTTGAAGCAGCCACGGATGCAGATATTGTATTATTCGGAGAATATCATACCAATCCCATCTCTCACTGGCTTCAGCTGGAGCTCACCACCGATCTTTTTGTAGCAAAGGGGGAAGCACTTGTATTGGGAGCTGAAATGTTTGAGGCCGATAATCAGCTGATTCTGGATGAGTATCTGGCCGGACAGATCACAGAAGCAAAATTTGAGGAGGAGGCCCGTTTGTGGAAGAACTATAAGACCGACTACAAGCCCCTGGTATTGATAGCAAAAGAGAACAATCTGACCTTTGTAGCCACGAACATTCCCAGGCGCTATGCCAATATGGTATTTAAAAAGGGAGTGAGCTCGCTGGATAGCCTGAGCAAGGAGGCCCAGTCCTATATGGCTCCGCTCCCCCTGGAATACGACACCTCCCTGAACTGTTACAAGCAGCTGATGGGCTCCGGGAGTGGCCCGATGACCAAAACTCCAAGGACCGATAGCATCACTACGATGACCGATACCCTCAAGCCCATGGGAGCGGCTAAAATGCCCATGCAAACAACAAAGATGCCCCTGGAAGCTAAGGGCCCCATGGAAAGCAAGGCACCCATGGGCGGGCACGGAAGCAGCAAACTGGCTGATGCCCAGGCCATCAAAGATGCCACCATGTCGTATTTTATCCTGGAGAACTGGCAGCCGGGGAAGCTTTTTGTTCACTATAACGGAGCCTATCACTCCGACGATTTTGAGAGCATGAACTGGTTCCTGAAACGGGACCGACCGGATTTGAAAATTGTGACCATCTCAACGGTGAGTCAGGATGAAGTGGAGCGCCTGGAAGAAGAAGCGCTCGGAAAGGCCGATTTCATTATTGCCGTTCCCTCGACCATGACTAAAACCAGTAGATAATACACAGGATCATAGGTTTTTAGAGAAATTTGTGTTAAGTTACATCTGGTAAAGGGAAATCAAAAACTCATCAGATGAAAACCTACATGTTTCTTGTGACGATGATGATCATCGTTCCTTGTATGTCCCTGTTTTCACAGGATGGCAGCAATGAAAACACAGCCTTTCTTAGCATCGATGCCACCGCAGGCACCGAAACCATCAGCCGTCATATTTACGGCCATTTCTCTGAACACCTGGGTCACTGCATTTATGGCGGCTACTGGGTGGGATATGATTCTGAGATTCCCAATACCAACGGGATCCGGAATGATGTGGTTGAAGCCCTCAGGAACATAGCCATTCCCAACCTGAGGTGGCCCGGGGGCTGTTTTGCAGATGAGTATCATTGGATGGATGGCATAGGCGATCCTGCCACCCGTCCTAAGATGGTGAATACCCACTGGGGAGGAGTCACGGAGGACAACAGTTTTGGAACCCATGAATTCATGGAGCTTTGTGAGCAGCTTGGAGCCGAACCGGTTATCTGTGGCAATGTGGGGAGCGGTACGGTCCAGGAAATGTCCAACTGGGTGGAGTACCTGAATTTCGACGGGATCAGCCCCATGGCGGATCTGAGAAGAGTCAACGGCAGGGAGCAGGCCTGGGGAGTGAAGTACTGGGATGTGGGGAATGAAAACTGGGGTTGCGGAGGCAATATGACCGCGGATTTCTATGCGGATCAGTACCGCAGGTTTGCAACCTATTGCAGGAATTACGGGGAAAACAGGCTTTTTAAAATTGCAGGCGGGGCCAATTCGGAGGATCTCGGGTGGACCGAAACGCTGATGCAAAAGATCCCTCACTGGCAGATGGATGGCATTTCGCTTCATTATTATACCACCAACTGGAACCATAAAGGAACTGCCACGGCTTTTGGTGAAGATCACTATTTTGAGATACTTAAAAAGTGCCTGCATATCGAAAAGACCATAGAGAGGCATATGGAGATCATGGATAAATATGATCCGGAGAAACGTGTGGCCCTGGCTTTTGATGAATGGGGGACCTGGTACGACGTGGAGGAGGGTACAAATCCCGGTTTCCTCTTTCAGCAGAACAGCATGCGGGATGCGCTGGTGGCTGCCCTGACCCTGAACTATTTGAATGCAAAATGCGAACGGATAAAAATGGCCAATATCGCGCAGACCGTGAATGTCTTGCAGGCGCTGATCTTTACCGAGGGTGATCAGATGGTGCTGACACCCACCTATCACATTTACGACATGTACCAGGTGCATCACGATGCCACCCTGCTACCCCAGACACTTAAAACTCCCGACTATAGCTTTGGTTTGGAATCTTTGCCTGCCATCAGCGCCAGTGCCTCCATGGATAAAGAGGGGAGGGTCCACCTTCCCCTTGTAAATATTGATCCCGGGAAAGAAATTTCCATCGAGGTGGAGATCAGGGGAAAGGTATCAGGAAAAGTGAGCGGACAGGTGCTTGACTCCAGGCAGATGGATAGTCATAATAGTTTCGAACAGGCAGAGGAGGTCGTTCCCGTGGAATTCAATGGCGCGAGATTCAGGAAGGGGAAACTGGAACTGACCATGCCGGCGCATTCGGTGGTGGTCCTCCAGCTGGATTGAGCCGCTGTGGACTACAGGGGCGAATCATCTTTTTCCGCCGGCCGGGTATAGAAGCGCTGGGTGGGATAGGCAAATTCGATCTCTTTGTGCCGGGCAAATTCTTTCAGCACATCTTCCCAGATACTATGTTCGGTTCCACGCCTTTTGCGGGGATCGCACATGTAGCGCATGGTAAGCGACACTCCGCTAGCTTCCACTGATGTATATACGATGGGGGTCAGGTACTGGTAAAAAATCATATATTTCTTGGAGGCCTCAATGATCTTTTTCTCAGCATCTGCGGTAAGGCTTTCCGAGTGCTCCCGGACAATTCTGAGCAGGATCTCCTTGGCCAGGCTCCAGTTGCTTTCAAAGGTGACCAGCACGGTCATTTCGTTCCAGATGTAGTTAAATCCGGCACTGTAATTGGATTGTGTTTTCGTAAATACGATCCCGTTAGGCACATGGATGATCCGTCCGGTGCTCTGATCGGCCTGGACCCAGTTTCCGATTTCCAGTAAGGTGAACTGGAAAAGGCGGATATCAATGACATCACCGGCATGATCCCCTATCTGAATCCGGTCGCCCAGGTTAAAGGGTTTGCGGGTCAGGATAAAGATCCATCCGGCTATGTTGGTAAGCGGATCCTTCAGGGCGATGGCCAGACCGGCCGTAAGCAGTCCAAGAAAAGCCCCGAACTGACCAATGGCTTCGATCCACACCATCAGGATCAGAAAAATGCTGAGGAAGCCGGTGATAAAGGAGACGGTTCTTTTCCATCCGTACCTGGATTTGGGATCTTCGGTAATTCTCCAGACGATTTTAAGTACAAGGAAGCGAATGGCACCAAGCACGACCAGGATCAAAAGGGAATACAGGAGTTTGCTCTGAATTACAGGAGAGATCCTAAACGTGTCATGAATAATATTGCTTAACTCGTCCATGGTAGCGGGAAGATATGCCTATCTAAAATAAGCAATTTTCTCCAGATCTGAAACCTGACTCAGATACGGGCCAGGGCCATGGTGGCTGCATGCAGCGAAATGGTAATCAGCAGGTACAGATTTCGGGCCCGTCGGGCAGAAAGGCCCGGAAAGCGATATTGGATGGATCCGGTATGGCAGGAAGAGAGACAATCGCCGCACAGGGTACAGGTCAGACCGGGCTTCCTGGCAGCAATGTCCTTGCGCTTCAGTGCATCATACTTGCATTTGGAGGTGCAGGCCATGCAATCAGTACAGCTGCTCTGATCGATGGTCAGCCTGAAGGGATTGACAAAGCGGGTCAGATTTACCACCGTACCAACCGGACAGTAGGCTGTGCAATGAACCATCCGGCCCTCCTTTCTGGAAACCAGTAAGATTAATCCCAGACCAATTACTCCAAAGCCAATGGCCAGCAGGGTGGCCGTAGGCGTTGGAACCTTCAAAGTCCTTAGAACAATGGCAGCAGCAATGACCAGCAGGAGGACCGTGGATTTCAGCGCCCATTTGTTTCGCAGGGGCGATCGCCTGGTCTTTCCGCGGGCGCTGATGGAATCGATGGCGCCAAAATAGCAGAGGTGACTGCACCATGCCGGCCCGGAAAGAACCAGTGTGCTCACGAAGAGGATACTCATGACAGAGAGGTGTCCGCGGTATATGGGTCCGGCTACAATCATCATGGGAATGGGCAGGTGCAGTTTCCCGGTCATCAGAAAGCTTTCAAAACCGGATAGTCCCAGGATCAGCTGGGAAAAAAAGACGACCGAGAAGGCGAGCCAGGTATATCTCCTCCAGGTCTGAACCTTTGCCGGATCCTGCATATGATAGGCCACCAGGGCTCCGTAAAGGGCGATCAGCACAATTTCAAGCCAGCCGCCACCCGGAACAAAACGTTCCAGAAGCAGCATGGGATTAGCAACTTTCAGCTGGACCGGGATAAGAAGGAAGAGTACGAAGAGGGCGGTGGCCAGGGGAAGCCACAGTCGGTTCGGGATTTTCATTGGCCTGAACTATTCAAAGAGTGTTTTAACTTTGTATTTGGATTCTCTCTCAGCTGCAGCCTCGTTCCACCGGGGTAAAACTGTTCGAATGAATTGTTCTTTCTCTGCTTTTAGTGTGGCTGCATCCAAACCGATGAACTCCTGGGCTTTGGCCTTGCTTGAAATATCAGGATAGGGGACTTCATCCGTATTCCCCAGGGAATAAAGCAGACGACTCAGTTTGATTCTTCCTTCCTGTGCAATATTTATTCCGGTAGCAATGACCCTGGATATTTCCACAGGCGAGTGAAAAGATCCACCGTGACTTGCCGCTGCATAGTCCCATCTCCACTGCGCGTGCCTGATGTCCTGTAATATGGAGTTCATCTGCTCCTCCCTGGCCCCCAGGTCCCAGGCCAGTTTGGCTTCCACATGAGACCGGACCAGCAATTCTTCCAGTTTATCCCGGTTTTCAATGATTCGGTCCTGTCGTTCATACACATCACTGATGAGTTTTTCAGTTTCTTCACGATGACAAACCTGGCAGGAATTGGCCACGTTGTTAAGGGGACTCTGGACATGGTGATCGGTATATTTCTGTCCCCCTTCGCTCATAAAGGGCATGTGGCAATCGGAACATGATACACCGCGTGATGCATGAACACCTGTCATATAGGTCTCGTAACCGGGATGCTGGGCTTTCAGCATGGGTGCCTTACTCAGCTGATGTGTCCAGTCAGAAAACTCGATCTCATCATAATATTTTTCCATGGCTTCCGCTGAGAATCCATTGTCCCAGGGAAAAGTGAGATAGGGGACCTCCTCCACCACGGTCTTGCTAAAGTAGTACTCCACATGGCACTGGGCACAAACAAGGGATCGCATCTCCTGGTGTGAGGCATCTTCAATGTTTTTGCCAAGTCTTTCATAGGCCTCCACAAGCGCCGGTCTGGAAATTCTCAGTTCCATGCTTGCCGCATCATGGCAGTCGGCACAACCTATGCTATTTACAATTTCGCTCCCCTTTGTATCCCAGCTTCCCCTGTAAAACTCAGCGGCTCCTTTCTCATTCATCAGCCTTGGGACATCCGGACTTTTGCATGCCCAGCATGTATTGGGCATGGGGCTTTCAGCACCATCCAGCGGAGCACCGGTCCGCAGGGTATTCCTGACATCCTGAACGGCATAGGCGTGACCTCTCCCCTGATTGTAATCCTTTGAGAATCCATATCCGGCCCAGAGAACCACCAGCCTGGGATCCACCTCCAGCATGTCGATGGTGGAGGAGCCGTTGTATTTGCTGAGGAACAAGGTATCGGAGGTGCGCTTATAACTCTGGTACTGCATGGGAAAGTTCTTTCCCCAGATCTCATTTCTGGGCTCAAACTCTTCATACTGGACCTGGGGGGTGAATGCATATGCTGCTTCTGCTCTTCGTTCTACAATGGAGGAGGCAAGCAGACCCAGCAAAAAAACCAGGGCCATGGTGCAGAGGAACAATAACCAGCCCAGCCAGGGCTTCTTATTGATTTGATTGCTGATTGAACTCATAATTTCTATTTTGTTTTCTTACTGTTTTTCCTGAGCCAGGACGGTACCGGGCTCCCCGGGACAGGGACCCGGGCATAGGGAACACTGGAAATACTGTTTACCCTGCCATGGGGAGTTTCCCGGTGGCAATCCCAGCAGGGCCTCCCGGTCCGTTCGTGCTGATAGAGGGAGGTGTAATGGTGTAGCTTATCATCTCTTAGAAGATCCATATGACAGCGGATGCAGTTTTCCTGCACGACCTTCTGTCCTTCTTCTTTGATAAATATGACCTGAGGTTCTTTTCTGAGTGTGAAGATGGTGGCATGCCTGATTCCATCCTTCGCTTTAAAAAAGTATTTGTTGAATACATTGTTGTGGGGAACGTGGCAATCGTTGCAGTTGGTTTTTTCCCTGTGTGAGCTGTGGCTCCAGGTGGCGTGCTGCGGTGCCATGATATGGCAGTTCATGCAGGTGGACGGGTCATCTGAAAGATAGGATGCAACCCTTGAGATATATGCAAGATATAAGAATAGTCCCGCCACAAGACCTGATATCAGGATCACAGGGATCCTCCATTTTCCGGGTGGTGATAAGTTCTTTAACAGCTTGCTCATGCCTTGTCCCGGGTTTTAATAGCAAGCAGTTCCAGGACCGATTCTCCCGTATTGCTCCAGGAACGCTCCAGGCCCGCTTTTACCGCAATGGACTGTTCGGCCTGAAGCTCATACAGTTTACCTGCCACATTCAATGATCCAGCTCCACTGAGCACAAAGAAGATGATTCTCCATTCATTGATATGCGTCTCCATGGATTCACCCGGAGCCAGGTGAAGCCTGACCAGCTCATGATCTTCAAAGCGATGAAGCATCCAGGCCTCCTGTTCAATGGGAAGCCTGGAGGCATGGGCCGTACTCTTGGGTTTATGATACATAATTACGTCATTGTCAGACCCATTCCTCGCTCAGGATATCTCCCTCCACTCCCACAATGATTTTTTTCACCGGGACTTTCCGCTCAGCCTGTCCTGCAGCCATTTTAACCATCTGCATGAGGCCACCGCAGCAGGGGACCTGCATCATCATCACTGTTAAGGTATTGATTTTTGCTTCATCAATCAAGCCCCGGATCTTCTCAACATAGGTTTCCAGCCCTGAATCAAGTTTGGGACAGGCGATGGCCAGTGTTTTTCCCTTCAGCCATTTTGAATGGAAGTTGCCCACGGAGAATGCCACGCAGTCGGCAGCCAGAACCAGGTCTGATTGTTTGAAATAGGACGCCCCGGGGTTGATCAGGTGCATCTGCACCGGCCACTGCCTCAGTTCAGAAGCCTGTTCGGGTGCCGCATCGGAAGCCATTGTAAATCCCCCTGCTGCAGGACTGCTTTCTGCTGCCATGGACTGGGGTGCGAAACTGCGTGCTTCTGAGCCCGCGCAGCCGCAGGCCAGCTGTTCTTCTTCCACCCTGGCATGATGTACCCTGCTCATGACCTTCTCCACGCTGAAAGTCAGTTCTTCCTGGTGGTCTTTGAGGTACTGGATGCCTTCCTTCAGAAACTCAAGTTCATTGTGCTCCTTCAGATGCTGCAGATGGGCCACTACCGTGTTTTCACCTTTCTCCACCATAATCTCCATAACCTTTGTCTCATTATAGGCTTCAGCCTCTCTTTTCTCAATAGTGATAGCGCCCTGGGGGCAATGGCCCAGGCATGCACCCAGCCCATCACACATCAGATCGCTGATCAGTCTGGCTTTTCCGTCAATCATTTGCAGTGCACCTTCGTGACAATTTGGAATACAGGCTTCACATCCGTCACATAAGTCCTCATCAATCTTAACCATTTCGCGTATCATAGCTCTGAAGTTTTTTGATTTTCTATTACAAAGATGCAGGGAAGGGAACTAATAATTAGTAACATATGTTACAGCTGGCATCATTGCGAAGTGGAATTTCTTATATTTGAACCTGTTGTAAAGATAATTTTGAGAATGTTATATCAAATCTGGAGGGAACAAACAGTTCCCTTACTCCGCTTGGTAGCCTTATCATTTGTAGTTGTTCTTTTAATGCAGTCTTGTCAAAAGGAGGAGGGCCTGGGTGGAACCGGATCCATTTCAGGTACCCTGAATGAGCACTTCTATAATGATGATTTTTCCCTGCTGGTTTATGAGAAACCGGCAGTGGACGAAGAAATCTTCATTGTTTACGGGGACAATGAAAATCTGGGCAACAGGGTAAGAACCAATGATCAGGGTCAGTTCACCTTCAAATACCTCTACCCCGGAAACTACCGGGTGTATTTTATCTCGCGCGATTCAAGTCTTGCGATGCCCCTGGAGAATGAAAAAGTTTATGAACTTGAACTTGATAAAGGTGAGGATCTCGACATGGGCCACCTGGAGAAATTGAGTACCCTGGACTTTGATGACGGGGCTGCCATGATCAAAGGGGTGGTTAAAGTGATCGACTATGTGGATAGCTCCACCTGGCCCAACCTGGTTATTGAAAAGACCTATTTTGCCACCGAGCAGGAGATTTACCTGACGTACAACAATCATACTTTTTATGACGAACGTATTCGTACCCAGACAGGCGGGGTATTTGAGTTTGGGGCGCTGATCCCTGGAAAGTATCTGGTCTTTCTTTATTCCGATGATGTTACGGGCGAGTCCGACAAGCTTACTGTGGAATTTGAAGTAAGCATTGAGGACCTGGAGCAGGTGGTAGACCTTGGTGAAATTGTAATTGAAAAACTATAATTTTGATTTTATGAAAGTAAAAGGCAGGATATTATTTTTATTGACCTGTTTGATTTTGCTGCTTGCACAACCTGCGGCGGGACAGAATTCCACCACCATAATGGAGAAAAAAATTGCCTCCCGGACCGTATATGAATATTTCATTGATAAGGGAATGGACGAAGCGGTGGTTGAATCAGTAGAATCCTTTAATGAAGCGGGGGACCTTCTGGAGCTTAAGGAGTTCAATAGCAAGGGCGAGGTGAAGAGATGGGAGCAGTATACCTATAACAGCGAGGGGAAATTGGTGGAAGAGGTATTTCTGAATTCAAAAGGGAAGGTGGAACGAACCGAAAAAAGCATCTATGAAGATGGCTTAAAAGTGGAGAAGCATTACTACAACAACAGGGACAAGCTTTATAAGCGGAAGGTATATGAATATGAGTACCGGAATTGATTTGGATACAATCCTGAAAGCCTTCGAAGGCATCTCCCTGGAGGAGGTGAACCGGGCAAGTCTGATGCGTCGAAAGGATAAGAAGTACTTGTTCTCTTATCAGCAATTGCCGGCCCTTCTGGAGATGGTTAGTAAGGATTACAGGGTACTGGAGATCGATGGGTCACGTTCACAGCACTACAATACCCGTTATTTTGATACAGATGGCCGTGAGATGTACCATAAGCATCACCGGGGACTGGCCAACAGGCACAAAGTGCGGATCCGGAGATATGGTTCGGGCTCCCTGCATTTCCTGGAGGTGAAAAAGAAGAATGCAAAAGGAGTTACGACAAAGAAGAGGGTCAAAGCAAACACCATGGACCATGCAGTCCTGCTGAAAGAGGAAGAGTTCCTGAAATCCTATACGCCTTATGCAGGCAGTGGGATCGATTCGGCCCTGGAGAACACATTTAAGCGGATAACCCTGGTCAGTCATGAGCAAAGCGAACGCGTGACCCTCGATTATGGTTTGAGATTCATCAGTAAGGAAGATGAAAAAGAACTGGATCTTCCGGGGATAGCCATTGCTGAAATCAAATATGAGAATCAACTGTCTGGTTCAAAGCTATTTTCCGCTTTAAAAAGGCTACGTATCAAGCCAAGCCGTTTTAGCAAGTATGCCATCGGGATGGCCCTGCTTCATGCTGGATTAAAACAGAACCGGTTTAAAAGTAAAATTCGTAAAGTCAATCAACTGAACAAGGAGTACGAACTGAACCTGAAATAAACCTAAAATAAACCTATTATGCCTGAATTTCTGAATATTGAATTAATGAACTGGGAGGACTTCTGGGATCTGGTTCTCCGCTTCACCTTTAACCTGGGAGTGGTCCTGCTTCTGGTCAGGGTGCTCTATTACAACATTACTCCCAGGAAGGAGTACCTGTTTACCTACATCCTGATCAGTGTGGTCGTTTTCTTCATGATCATGCTGCTTGAAAATGTTGGTGTTCAAATTGGATTTGCCCTGGGTCTCTTCGCCATATTCGGAATGCTCAGGTACCGGACGCAACAGATCCCCATCCGGGAGATGACCTACCTCTTCCTGGTGATCGGGGTTTCTGTGATCAACTCCCTGGCCAACAGGAGAGTCTCCTATGCGGAGCTTCTGCTGACAAATGCTGCCATTGTTCTGGTCACTTATATGCTGGAAAAGGTCTACCTGATGAAGACCGAAACGAAGAAAATGGTCTACTATGAAAAAATCGAACTGATCAAGCCCGACAGGAGAGAGGAGATGATTGCTGACCTGGTGGAACGAACCGGTCTTCCCATCCACAGGGTAGAGATCGACCGGATCGATTACCTGAGGGATTCTGCCAGGGTCTTTGTTTTTTATTTTGAACAGGATTGGAGGAATGCTGGTAATGCTTACCAGTCGGGGGATAATGACGATTAAACGGAGCATATATTTTCTGAGTTGGTTTTTCCTTTTTTTTATGGCTGCACCTGATCTGGATGCACAGGTCAAGGATTTTCAAACCTGGTGGGAAGTGGAGTTGAACAAGCAGCTTTCAGGCAAGCTGGATCTGAGTGGTGAGTTTGAGCAGCGCTTTAAAAATAACAGTACGCAGTACAGTCGCACACTTCTTACCCTGGCAGCCTCCTACGATGCCCTGGATTACCTGAGTCTGGCCGGGGGGGCAAGAAGCATTTTTGTGATGGACAGGGAGCAGCAGCTGCATCCCAGGTACAGGCTCCACTTCGACCTGACCGGGCGTTTTGACCTGTCGGGTTTCAGATTCTCCCTGCGAAGCAGGCTGCAATATGGATTTGAAGATGTTGTGGCCTTTCGTTATTTCAGCTTGAATTCATTTGTGAACCGGAACAGGCTGAAGGCGGCTTACCATATCTTTGGAACAAAGTTCGATTGTTTTGCCTCGCTGGAAAGCTGGCACGGATCAGATCCTGAATCACAGTGGCGGACCTTTGCCATGCGCTATGCTGCCGGAGTGAGGTATTCACTGAATTTCAGCTCCCGTTTTTCCCTGCGTTATATTCTGGAGGATGAATTTAACGTGTTCAATCCCATGCAGCTTCATGTGCTGGTCATGGGATATGACTATAGTTTTTAGGGTCTTAGTGCTTAATCAGCTTGAACACAGCTTTATGCTGACCGGAAGGGCCTATTTCCAGGGTATAGATCCCATTGCTCAGGTGGGAGAGATCGGGAAGTGCATAGGTAAAGGCACTCCCTGAATACCTTGCCAGGTCGCTGTGTACCACCCTTCCATTCATATCATATACACTGAAGCTCAGCTCTGCTTCCATAAAACCATTCAGATCCACATAGGTGTGGGAAAGATCTGAGGGATTGGGATAGATCCTCCCTGTTTCCGGGAGTGGGATAAGCTGCTCCTCCTCTGCCGAAAGGGCCCGGCACTGTCCGCTCCACCTGGCATCCATCCATTCCAGACGCTCGTCGATCCAATTGCGCAGGAACCACTCCTCGTCACTGTAAGTTTGTCCCACATAACTGTTGGGCCACACATATACCCCCAGAATGGGCCAGCGCCTGAAATTCCTGGAGATCGATTCGTCCATTACCGTCAGGGTACTGTCGATGATGCCATGGAGGTGCTCATTGCTTAATACCGTCGTGCGCAGCTCATCCCAACGGCATCTGAGCTGATTCCTGAACCAGGCATCCTCCATCACCCTGTTCCACCAGTAGATGGTTATATCATTGGTATATATCCAGTTATAAGTCTCATGCATATCCGTGGTAAAATTACTGTTCCCATAGGTCAGGTTGTAATCCCAGGGGGGACCCGTGACTATTTTTCCGCCGTCAGAGTCCTTTTGCTTATAGAAATAGTGACTTAATCTGAAAGCATCCACATCCTTGGCGAATTCATTCAGGATGGTCAGGTCCAAAAAGGAAGGAATATCCAGGTAGGAACGGTAACCCCTGGCCGGATCTTTAAAGTCATTTTGAACAAGAGCCGATTCGAATGCATACATGTAGTCCTGGATGTAGTTTTTTTGAGTGGCATTAAGCTCTTCGGATTTTGGATCAAAATAGGAATAGGTAACCGGCTCGTATCCTGAATATGGCGGACCAACCTGTGAAACCCAGTAATCTGAAGGAGGCATGCCGCTTAACTTATCTATTCTGAGCAGATAACCTCCTGTCAGTTCATCGCCCGAAATATCCCCTGGTAGAAGCGTGGCCATATCCACGCGGTTCTTGTCCCGCTTAATCTTTTCTGTGAGGATATACACGCCCTGATAGTCGTTGTTGAGCACCACTTCCACAAAACGGGTTCGTGGAGAATAGTGTCCCATCTCTTCAAAAAGCTGATAACTCAGCACATTGCGTATCAGGCTCTTATCCAGATAGGGGGCGTAAAGAACCCAATCATTCTCTTCGGGCAAGCCAAGCAGCGATACATTGTTGTTTGCTCCTGCCGGGGTCTGTGTTTCAAAGCTGTAGGACTTTTTAGGAGAGAAATAGGCTGAGGATTCCCCCCTGGTCTCTATTGAAATCTGTCCATTATATCCATTGGCAGGATCGGAGGAGAAGTTGTAGTCCCCTGCCTCATTGTAGATTAGTTTCATCTGAGCTGTGATCCGGGGGTCATCGGGAATGGTCTGGCGATCGGTATCAAGAATGAGCAGGGGCAGAATGGTGCTGTCCAGTGAATATGGGGGGTAGAACCACTGGGGGGTGCTGTGGAAATAACTGCCCCCGAATCTCACTCCTGCATGCAGATAGGGATTTGAGCTTAGGTCTGATGACTCGAGCGATTCATTGTGAACCTCCACAGCAAGAATGTTGCCTCCATCAAGTAAGAGGTCCCGTGCCGAAGGGTCAAGGATAAACCTCAATGGGGCTATCCCCTGATAGACCTGTGCCTCCTGAAGGTCATCCGCTGCCTGGTCCCAGGTGGTCATACTTCCGGCTTCCCCCATGTTATGGCGAGCCAGCTCCACCCCGTTGAGATAGGCCACGAAGCCATCATCAAAATCCATATCCAGGATGAGCTCGGTGATCACTTCCGGACTGTTTAAGGTGAAATGGTAACGACAGTAAACCGACAGGGCAGGGTCGATGATGCTGTTGTCATCATTATCTCCATAGCCAACTCCACCCACTGCATAGGTCCAGCCGGAATCATCGAAAGCAGTTGTTGTCCATGAAGGATCCACAGGGGAATCGGGCACCAGGTAGCGACATGTTCTGCCCGGAAGTACCAGGGTCTCCCAGTGATCCGTTTCCTGAGCAAGGGCTCCGGGGTTAAAAAGAAATAAGCTCAACAGCAGCCCTATAAGTGCTCTGGTTCCGGCATTCACGCTTATATTAGTTTTTCTGTCAGTGAAGTGGACAAAGATAAAGGTCATTTGTCGGTATTCGGATGAAATGCAAACTTTTTTTCCCCACAGGAGTTATATCCATATGATCGTTACAGAAGACAGGGTGGTTGAGTTACTGGGAGAGTGCTCCCTCTTCCGGGGAATGGATTCCGGGGATATTTCCAGTGTGCTAAGCGGCCATATGGGAAGGATTAAAAGCCATGCAAAGGGCTCCATGATTGCCCAGGCCGGAGATGAGGTCCGCTTTCTTCACATCCTGCTTCAGGGAAGTGTGAAAGGGGAGATGGTCGATTATACAGGAAAGGTGATCAAAATAGAAGACATCTTAGCTGTTCGTCCTCTGGCGCCCGCCTTTCTTTTTGGCCGGCATAACTCCTATCCGGTCAATATCACTGCAGCATCGGATGCGGCCATACTGTCCATTCCCCGCGATCTCTTTCTGATCATGCTCCAGGAGAGTGGGAAATTGCTTGAAAACTTTGTGAGCAGCATCTCCAGCAGGGGACAGTTTCTGTCGAACAAAATAAAATTCCTGTCCTTTACCACCATCAAGGGAAAGCTGGCGCAGTATCTTCTGGATCTTTCCTCTCAGAATGCATCCAGCAGCTTTACAATCCCCCATTCACAGTCGCAACTATCCGAGCTTTTTGGCGTGGCACGGCCTTCCATAGGACGTGCGATCAGTGAACTGAACCGGGATGGAGTTTTCCGTACGGAAGGAAAACGGATTGAGATCCTGGATCGTGAAGTCCTCAGCTCTTATTTAAAATAGAGGGATATCATCTTGCCCGGGTGTTAAAGTATTGAGATTTCTTCTTAAATTTCAGTATGAATATGCAGCCTTCTCTTACCTACAGGATAGGGATAAAGGGCCTGGTACAGGGTGTGGGCTTTCGCCCTTTCGTAATCAGAATAGCAAGGGATCATGACCTGAAAGGCAGGGTGGGGAACCGTAACGACGGGGTGCTCATAGAGGTAAATGCAACCGAGAAAGAGCTGGCCCGCTTCCGTGAAGGGCTCCTGAGGCATGCCCCCCGGGCAGCTTCCATCGAGTCCCTTGAGGTGCAGCAGGTAGCTTATACGTCCTTTGATTCCTTTGAGATCGTGGAGAGTCGCGATATCTCAGGAACAATTACTGAGATCAGTCCCGATATAGCGGTATGCGATGCATGTCTGAATGATCTCCGGACCCAGTCTCACCGTTTGGGATATCTCCTGCTTAACTGCACCCATTGTGGCCCCCGGTTTTCCATCATACGCGATCTTCCTTACGACCGCCCAAACACCACCATGGATACATTTGACATGTGCCCGGAGTGCAGGTCCGAATATACGGATGTGCATGACAGGCGTTTCCATGCCCAGCCGGTGGCTTGTAATAACTGTGGCCCGGTCTACAGACTTGAGTATTCCGGAGGAGCTACAGAAGATTCCAAAGAAATCCTGGAACTTAGCCTTAAGCTCCTGTCGGGTGATGCCTTGCTTGCTGTGAAAGGTACGGGAGGATTTCACCTGGTGTGCAATGCTTTCAGTGAGGAGGGAGTATCCAGAATCAGAAGATTGAAAGAACGTGACGGAAAACCTTTTGCCCTGATGTTCAGAAGCCTTGAGGAGGCCAGGAATTATGTGCTTATCGGGGAAACCGAGGAGGCCCTGCTGTGCTCCTGGAGAAGACCCATCGTTTTGCTGAAGAAAAAAAGAGAGATGACCCCGGGAATTGCCGATGGCCTCACAAGCCTCGGAGTAATGCTGCCGTATATGCCCTTTCATCACCTGCTTTTCGAACAGCTGGATCCACCTGCCCTGGTCATGACCAGCGGGAATTTTTCGGAGGAACCGATTCTTATTTCAAACCAGGAAGCCAGGGAACAGTTTTCGAAATGTGTGGATGGGTTTATCAGCTATAAGCGGGAAATTTACAATCGGGTGGATGATTCTGTGACTTCGGTGATCCGTGATCATCCCTTGGTGCTCAGACGTGCAAGGGGATATGCTCCTTCGCCCATCCGCACCGGGAAGGATATGGAAGGGATTCTGGGTACCGGGGCAGAACTGACAGGCTCTTTCTGCATGGGCAGGGGGCACCTGGCACTTATGAGTCCCTATACGGGCGATCTTAAGAACCTGGAAACCTATGAGTTTTACCGGTCGACCTATGAGCGCTACTGTCGCCTTTTCAGGTTTACTCCCGAACTGGTGGTAAGCGACCTGCATCCCGATTATCTCTCCACCAGGTTTGCCAGGAATCTTGTGGAGGAGAATCCGGACATAGCACATATGTCTGTGCAACATCACCATGCCCATATTGCATCGGGAATGCTGGAAAATAATCTGGAAGGGGAGGTCCTGGGGTTCAGTTTTGATGGGACCGGTCTGGGTACCGATGGGCACATGTGGGGCGCAGAAGTGATGAGGGCTGGTTTTGCGGACTTCGAACGCCTCTGCCATTTTGAGTATATGCCCTTGCCGGGAGGGGACAAAGCAAGTAATGAACCCTGGAGAATGGGGATCGCCTATCTTGATCATTGTTTTGGCGACGGCATGCACGAATTGGATGTTCCACTGATCAAACAATTCGGCAGGAAGGAAATAGGGAACATTAGCGATTTGATTCATAAAGAGATCAATGCTCCCCTGGTCTCCAGTGCCGGCAGGCTCTTTGATGCGGTGGCCGCCATTACCGGGCTCAACTACTTTGCCACCTATCAGGCAGAAGCACCCATGTTGTTGGAATCGGCCATCGATTCTTCTGAAAAGGGCCGCTATAGCTATGACATCCGGGATGGGCAGGTCTCTTTCATACCCCTGATCCGGGAGCTGGTGGAGGATATCCACAGGGGAAAAGCTGTCTCTGCGCTTGCAGCAAAATTTCACAATACCCTGGTGCTTTTGATCCTGGAGCTATCCATGAAAATCAGGACCGCGAACGGACTGGACCGGGTGGTTCTGGGGGGAGGCACTTTTCAGAACAGATTCCTGTCCGAAAAAATAATGGATAAACTTGAAAATGAACAATTCAAGGTTTATCTTCCCCGGAACATACCGGTGAACGACCAGGGAATTGCTGCAGGACAGCTGGCCATCGGGGCGCACAGGAGGAAAATAATGTAACTTGTCGAGAAATGCACGAACTATCTATTGCCATGAACATTGTAGAGATAGCAGTCAAACAGGCTGCCCTGGCATCGGCCGATCGTGTATCGGAAGTTGAGCTTGACATTGGAACCCTTTCCGGGATTGAATATGAATCACTGGAGTTTGCCCTGGATGTGGCTGCCAGGGAGACCATCCTTGAAGAAACCCTGTTCAGAATCAACCGGGTGGAGCCCGTGGCGGAATGTCCCGCATGTCAGCACCTCTATACCCCGGATGGGATATTCAGCCATTGTCCGGAGTGCAAAAAGGACGGGATCAGACTGATCCGGGGGACAGAATTGCAGATTAAATCTTTATTGGTAGAATAAAACGAGTAATTATGTGTGACACTTGCGGATGTGAAGACGGAATTAATCCGGTAAGAATAAGACGCCCCGGAGAACCGGAACAGGAGCATCATCACGATCCTGATCATACTCACAACCATGATCATCCCCATAGCCATGGGCATCATCACGATCCTGATCATACTCATAGCCACGGCCATCATCATGATCATAGCCACGATCACAGTCCCCACAGCTCTGAAAAGAGGCTCATCCGGGTGGAAGAGGATATCCTGGGGAAGAACAATTTACTGGCAGCCAGGAACAGGGGCTACTTTGAAGCGAAGGGAGTGGTGGCTCTGAATCTTATGAGTTCACCCGGGTCCGGTAAGACCACACTGCTGGAGAGGACCATAGAAGCACTGAAAGAAAAGCGCCCGGTGGCGGTTATCGAAGGGGATCAGCAAACCCTGAATGATGCCGAGCGGATCCATAAAACAGGTGCTCCGGTGGTACAGGTGAACACAGGTAAGGGCTGTCACCTCGATGCAGATATGATCAGACAGGCCATGGATCAGCTTGAAGTACAGCAGGACAGTATCCTTTTCATTGAGAATGTGGGGAACCTGGTTTGCCCCTCACTTTTCGAACTTGGTGAAAAGAACAGAATTGTTATAATAAGTGTCACTGAAGGAGATGATAAGCCCCTTAAGTACCCGACCATGTTTGAACATGCTCATATATGTGTCATCAATAAAACCGATCTGCTACCCTATGTGGATTTTGATATGGAACAGGTGAAGAAGCATGCACATTCCGTAAATCCGAAGCTCCAAATCCTGGAACTGTCGGCCCGAACCGGTGAAGGAATGGAGGCATGGATGGCATGGCTGCTGGATCTGAAGCCCTGATTTTGCAAAGGGCCAGGATTCAGATTCCAAGGGTGGACGGATCAATATTCCACTTCTTCAATAATCCCCCCAGAGCCCTGATATCGTACTGATATTCTGGTTTTTCATAATAAGCGGGGATAACACTGCAGATTTCCAGGAACTCCTCGGCGGACCCCTTGATGTTCTCAATGCTGGTCAATGCAATGGTTCTCAGCATCGCATGCTCACATCCAAGTACTCTCTGATAGGCCTTGATGGCTTTGGCTTTCATCCCCTGACGGTACAGGATCTCAGCTCCCACCACACTCACATTCCAGGAAGAGTTAAAGGCCGCCTCACCAATCTCAGGCAAAGCAGGTTTTGCATCATCCCCGAGCAATAGCAAGCCATAAATTCCCCAGTAACGGATGGCACTGTCGTCGTTCTGGAGCATGGATTTTAAGATTTCCACATTACCAGGTTCTTTCCGGGAAGCTATGACAGCGGCATCCAGAATTTCATTATAGGGCACTGCTTCACTTCTCATGTAATCGTATATGGGGCTTTCGCCTGCACGTATCATCCGCTCCGTTTCGGGAATAAACCCGGCATCTTTCATAGTAAGGGCCATATCCAGGCTAGCCTCCCTCATACGCTGCAAACGATCGGCCTGGGCTGGATCCCCGGCCAGGTTATGGACCTCCCAGGGATCATTTTCCGTATCGTACAATTCCTCAACGGGTTTGGTATTGAAAAAACGGGCCTGGACCTCATTGCACCGGCCGGCCAGAAATTCCTCTTCCCAGGAAGCCATGGAAGGGGCCCTCCACAGGTACTCCAGCTGCTGCATCCAGATCCGGTTGGAATTGTAGTTCCGGATGTACCTGTATTTTCTGTCCACGATGGAACGGGTCAGATCGTAGCGTTCGTCCATGCGATCCCGGAACATATAAATATAGTCGGGTTCCTCCTGTTGGTGCTTCCCGAGGAAGGCGGATCCCTGCATGTAATCAGGTGCCTCCAGGTCGATGAGGCTCAAAAGGGTAGGAGCCAGGTCCACAAAACTGACCAGCCTTTCAACTTTCGATCCCGGACCTTCACCCGGATAAAGGTGCTTGTATTTTTCAGGAATGCGGATAATCATGGGAACATGGGTTCCGGTCTCATAGAGATAACGCTTGCTTCTGCCCAGGACGCCGCCATGATCGCCGTAGTAAAATACTATTGTATTTTCGGCCAGACCCTCTTCTTCAAGCTCCTTCAGGAAGGCTCCCACTTCGCTATCCATGTCCTCCACCTTGTCATAATACTGGGCCCAGTCATGCCTCATTTCCGGAGTGTCGGGATGGTACGGCGGCAGGCTTACGTCTTCGGGTTTGTGCCTGAGATCAGCATTCGGAATCGATTTGTGGATGGAACTCTCGTGACTGGTGGTGATGTTGAAAATGGCAAAGAAAGGCTGGCCCTTGGCCCGGTTCCTGTAATGTGCCTTCCTGCTGCTCTCATCCCATAAAAGTTTTGGATCGGCAGAACTGGTATTGTAGTCGGTTTTACTATTGTTGGTGCAGTAGTACCCCCTGCTTCTCAGGTATTCCGGGTAGAAACGTACCGTTTCCGATGTGGGATAGGTGGAGCGCATTTGCTCGTTCCCGTTGGAGCAGGCATGTACCCCGGTGAGTATGGTGTTCCTTGCAGGGGCGCAGACCGGCGCGTTGGCATAGGCATTGGTATAGAGAAAACCTTCGGAAGCCAGCTGGTCCAGGTGGGGGGTGGTGGCGAATTCATCCCCATAGCATCCCAGCCAGGGACTGTTGTCCTCGCTTGTGATCCACAAAATATTGGGCAGGCCCGGATCCTTTTTTGTGCATCCTGTGGCCATAAATGCAATAAGTACAATTAGAGAAAGTGGGTATCTGATCTTCATAGTCAGGGATTTTTATGGATTTGTCAGGGATGAATTTAGCACTAATTTTTCCTTTGAGACAACCCCGCAGTGCTTTTCTTGTCTTTGAAATAAAAAGTGTTTAACTCACAATAGAAATCAGAAAATGAAAAAGACAATTACCCTGATATTGATAGCCCTCCTGGCCATACAGTTTGTCCAGGCTCAGGACGATTCCACGACCATTGAACGCCGTCCTTTCCAGTTTACCTTTCTTTTCCCCCCTTTGAGCACCAACGGGGCCAGAAATGGCCAGATCGTTAACGATGTATCCCTGAATCTTTTCCTTGGTGTTTCGGGGGGAGTTGAAAAATTTGAGGCTGCAGGTTTTATAAATGTCGATAAGTATTATGCCAATGGCTGCCAGATAGCCGGATTTGGAAATACAGTCGGAGGATCAGCTACGGGAGCCCAGCTGGCAGGATTTTACAATGTGAATGGAACCAGCCTGAATGGCTTCCAGGGAGCCGGCTTTGTCAATGTGGCCGGTACAGAGGTGAAAGGTGCCCAGGTTGCGGGGTTTATAAATGTGGCAGGGGATTCCCTTGAGGGCTTCCAGGGAGCAGGCTTTCTGAATGTTGCTGCTAAGGCAAAAAAGGGAGTGCAGACAGCGGGGTTTGGCAATGTGGCTGGTGAAGGTCCCACACATTTTCAGGGCGCGGGCTTTTTTAATGTGGCCGAGGATGTGAAGGGTGCACAAATAGCAGGATTTATAAATGTTGCCGGAAATGTGGAAGGTTTTCAGGGGGCCGGTTTCCTTAATATATGCGATTCCATCGACGGAGTCCCTCTTGCATTTATCAGCGTGGTAAAGAAAAACGGCTACAGGAAATTCGGTTTCACTGTAAGTGAGATTCAATATGCCAACCTGAGCTTTAAGATGGGGGTGAGGGATCTGTATACCATTTATTCATTCGGGAAGCCCAGGGGGCCCGGAAGCCGCTGGATGTTTGGGGGTGGACTGGGAACAGAGATCGGGCTGAGTGAAACCATGATGCTCAATATCGAAGGTACGGTCCACCAGGAATTGTGGATCGGGAACAATGGGACTCCCTATTTCCTCTCCATCGACCGCCTCAATCTTTATAACACGGTTAAATTCCTGTTCGGATGGAACCTGGATGATAAGGTAGATCTTCATATTGGGCCTACATTCAATGTATCGGTGGCCGACAGCAACCCGGATATGGGTGTGTTAGCCTGGAATGAGATTCCGCCTTACTCCTTCTACAACAGTACCAGTAATAATTATAATCAGACCAATGTACAGATGTGGGTTGGACTGCAGGGAAGTATCAGTTTCTAAGTATTCAGGCCAGGCCCGAATAAACCGGGCTCCCGTTAACCCCCTCCCTGTACCTGTCGTCAAAGCAGTGCAAGATCCTGGGGGAGGCGGGAGCCTTTGTTGTGTCCTTAATAAGGGTATTTGTATCTTGGAGGGGAATTAAGAGACAAGAGATGAAGAAAAAGATTGATATTGCCAGGTGGGAACGAAGTGAGATCTATCGTTTCTTCAAGGATTATGATGAACCCTACTACGGGATCACCGTAGACCTGGAATGCACAGCTGCCTATGACAAGGCAAAAAAGAACAAACACACCTTTTTTCTTTACTACCTCTACCTGGTCCTGAAAGCGGTGAATCAGACCGAGGCCTTCAAGTACCGTATTGAAGAGGATGAGCTGTATCTGTATGATGTGGTTAACGCTTCATCCACCATTGATCGCGATGACGGTACCTTTGGGTTTTCATACATACCCTATTTTGAAGATCTGGGTCTCTTTATGGAGCGGGCCACCGAGGAGATGATTGAGGTGAGAATGTCTGACCAGCTGATACGCCAGGAGATTGGTGAAAATATAATCCATTTTTCCTCCCTTCCCTGGATAAAGTTTACCCATGTGAGTCACCCGAGACATTATAAAAGAAGAGATTCCATTCCCAAGATCACCGTGGGGAAATACTATATGAGCGAAAAAAAGCGGATGATCCCCGTTTCTGTTCATGTTCATCATGCAGTGGCAGATGGACTGCATGTGGGACAATTCTTTGAAACCCTGCAGGACCTGTTTATGGAGAAAAACGCCTGAGCAGTTCCTCTCGGTGGAGCGGACTTACCGGGAGGGTGTGTTCCCCGATCCTGACCTGGTTCCCTTCCAGGTATTCAATGCGTTTCAGATTTATAACGAAAGATTTATGAATCCGCATAAATTCCTGTTCCGGCAGGGAGCTCAGGAAATTTTTAATGGTATCATGTACCACCAGGTTCTGCTGCCCGGTCCGTATGCGAATATAGTCCCCCTGTCCCTCCAGGAACAGTATCTCCGAAAAATCCAGGGCATATAGCTTTTTATCCGCTTTAACCAGGATTTTCCCCTTTGAAGCTTCAGGACCCTGGTGTCCCCGAAGGTGTTCAAGCGCCCGGTTTACAGCTTTCAGAAAGCGTTCAAAAGAATATGGTTTGACCAGATAATCGCAGGCATTCAACTCAAAGCCCTCCACTGCATATTCCGGATAGGCAGTGGTGAAAACGATCAAAGGGGAATTTGTTAGTGAACGGGCAAAAGAGATCCCGGAGATTCCAGGCATATTGATATCCAGAAAGAGGATATCAACCCGGGAATTGTTTAAGAAATGGGTGGCCTCGGCAGCATTGCGGCATTCCGCAAGCACTTGCAGGTCCTTCACCTCAGCAAGGTACTTTTTGAGCACATCCCTGGACAGGGGTTCATCATCAACTATTAAGCAGTTTGCTATCATCCGCGTTTCAGTTCAATGGTCAGGTTCACGGTAAAGGTATCTTCAAGGCTCTCAATGTCCAGTTTATGGCAGCCGGGATAGAGCAGCTCCAGTCTCTGGCGGGTATTTTCGAGGCCTATTCCCTTGTTTGGATCCATCCTGTCATGGCCGCTTTTACCCCGCATGTTTTTTACCCTGAATTGTAAATTGTCGCCTTCAATTTCCATGTGAATATCCACAAAAGCTTTATTATGAATATCGCGGAGACCGTGTTTGAAACTGTTTTCTATAAAGGGAATCAGGAGCATGGGGGCGATCAGCAATTGTTCCGGTTCGCCTTTGATTTCCAATCTGATGTCAGCATGCTCCGGATCCACCCGGTGCCGGTACATGTTCACATAGGCGCTTATGATTTCAATTTCCTTCTCCAGGTCCACTGTGGCCTGGCCCGTTTCGTACAGGGTGTATTTGAGGATGCCGGAAAGTTGAAGTATGACCTCAGGGGTGCGTTCCGATTGCTCCAGGCTCAGTGCATATATGGATTGGAGACTGTTCAGCAGAAAGTGCGGATTAATCTGAGATTGTAGCGATTGCAACTGGTGTGTGCTTGTCATGCGTTCTACCCGTAAGAGCATGAACCAGCTCCTTGAGAGTTTCAGAAGCGTGGTAAGCACAAGGAAACTGCCCGTATATAGCATTAGTACAGGCACATTGTAATAGGAGATAAAATAGTAAGAAGGCAGTAGCAGGTCGATCCATCTTCCGAAGAGCAGATAGAGGAAAAGGGCTCCGCCACCCAGAAGAAGGAGCAAGCTGAGGGTGTAGAGAAGATAGCGCTCTTTCCTGAGAAACCTCGGTACTGCCAGGTAGAGGTTCAGGTATACGATGCTGACTACCGGAATAAGGAAGATAAAGGTGTAGATCACATCGATTTTCTCAATGGCCCCTGAACTCTTAAATATATTGATCAGAATCAAGAGGGCCACTCCCCAGAACAGGAGGTGCTGCCACCACCGGTTCCTGAAAATCATCAGATCGGTGAAGTTCCGTTTGTATGTCTGTTTATTCCGCGATTGATCTGCCATTGGAGTTCAATTTAAGAAAAAGCACCTGTGCATAAAATATTTTCGACGAAGCGACTTCATTGATCGGTGAAAAATGTGAATGGAGATAAAATCGAAGTTGGGAGACTGGGATGGGATTTATTGATAAATATTCTAACTTAGTTCTGTTATAAAACACATAATTAAATGCATTCACCATGGCCAAGAAAAAATCTAAGAAGGAGGTAAATAAAAAGAACAAGAAGAAAAAAGACAAGAAGAGTATTCTTGAGAAGCTGAAAGTTGGAAAGAAGAAGGACTCAAAGAAGAAGGATAGTAAGAAAAAGGATTTGAAGAAGAAAGTTGACAAGAAAAAGGTTGACAAGAAAAAATCCGCAAAGAAGAAGGAAACTTCTAAACCAGCAGTAAAACCAAAACCAGCCGCTGTAAGCAAACCCAAGCCTGCACCAAAACCAGTTGCCGCACCCAAAGCAGCTGCCACAGCAAAGCCGGCACCTAAAGCAGTTGCCGCATCAAAGCCGGCACCAAAACCAGCTCCAGCGAAAGCTGAACACAGTTCAAATTACAATGTAAAGGAAGCCCTTGCCAGGTTAAAAGCGATCAAGAGCAGAGATGAGCTTATGGCTTTTGTGAAGGGTGAAAAGAGGGTGACCATTACCAGGGCAATCCCGGCGGCACTGAATAAACTGACCAAGTAAAACTGACAGACGCTTGGGGAGAGTCCTGTGGCCGGGTTATTCTCTCAGGCGCCTGTAGGTATCCTGCACAAGGGCATCCAGGTGGAGGACCGATTTGACATGTTCAAATTCTAATTCTTTGGGTAGCTCCCCGAACAATGAAGCACCACCTCCCAGCAGGATGGGAATGGTGGTGATGGTGAGCTCATCTATCAAATCCTCCTTCAGGAAATTCTGAACTGTTCTCCCGCCATCTACATATAGCCGCTCGAATCCTTTGTGATGGATCTGTTCAAGGATCTCCCGGAGAGAACCTTTTATTAGCTCTGCCTTGCCATCAAGCTCTTTGGGTAGCGAAGCAAGGCCAGAGCTGAGCACAAAAACAGGTTTGCTGTAGGGCCATTCTATGTCGAAACTGCATACCACTTCAAATGTGGTGCGTCCCATCACAATGGCATCCACTCCCTGGATGAACTTTTCATAACCCAGATCCTGATGATCCGGGTTTGGGACCATATTCAACCAATCCAGTCCCCCTTTTCTATCCGCAATAAATCCATCCAGACTCCTGGCAATAAAAACCATATTCTTTCTCATGCCCTAATTTACATGATTTGTTTTTACCTGCTTCGCTTTTTTGCCTGGAAGAGTACCATGGTAAGGCTGCAGTTTCAGAAAAGCACCAAGGTCTTCCATGCCTTCTTCTGTAAATCCCAGTTCAAAGATCTGGTCCACATCAATCCCTGTTTTAGCATTGTTGGCGTATTTGATTATAAATTTCTGTAATTCATCGGTAGGTGCGGTTAACAGGTGTCGCTTATAATCCGAATAAACATCCACAGTTTCATGTTTAATACGGATCCTGTTTTGTTCTAAAAGCTCATTCAACCATTCATCGCCATACCAGTAAAACATGAGGATGTCCTGTTCCAGTTGAACACGTGCCAGGGTATGGGTGGGAAAATGGTGGATGTCGCTTAGATCGGATTCGCAATGGTCTTCATTGGGATCGGGATAGAAGTCCACATATTTAATTCCTTTTAATTCAAAGAGGGTTCCGATGAAATGCCCTATCCTGCCTTCCTCTTCGTAATAAGTCAGCCGATACTTACTGTCGTGGTATTCCGGACCCATAAACTCATCAGAAACCATGTTCTTTTCGATGGTCCAGATACACGAGTCCGAATCGATCCAGGATCCCAGCATGGCGGGATCAAAGATTTTATCCTTTTCCTTGTAGAAGGGGTGCAGGGAGCTAACCAGGCAGGAGCTCATCAGGAGCAGACCTGAAATGACCATATATGCAAATACTTTTTTCATGACATCAGTTTTTTGATTCGGGGTAAAATTCATTGAAAGTTTCCTGCCCGTCAATTTTTTTCGGTCAAAGGGCCCGCTTTGTCGATGAAATGGTGATGATCTGTACTGCTCTAATCCAATTCCACTTTGAGGATGTAGGAGTCGAAGACCTGACAAATATAGAGGTGATTCCCGTAGATTATGGCTGTGGATCCTCCACTTATGGTGCTGCCATCGGTGGAGTAGAGGACGGAATGGTCCCCGCTTGAGGGATCCACCAGAAAGACATCAACGGGCGACTTTTTCTTGGGATTTTTGGCGTGTTTAACGAATTTCAGGGGTTTCACATGACCGGGAGTCAGGAGCTGATCCTCGTATATTCTGATGTTGTCGTTGCCTTTTAACTTCTGAAACTCTCTTACAGGCTTGAGTCCGTCCTTTGCAATCTCATAGACATGAATCTTATGTAAGACCGCGTCGCCCACATACAACTGGTCGCCTATGCGGTTTATCCCTGCCGGATATCCCAGGCGGTCTGCCACCATTTCTGCCACCCACACTCCATCGCTGTTTTTAGTCAACTTCACAACACTGGCCTTCTTTAGCTTGAGGGCTTTTTCCAGCAGGCTGCCCCTTTTCCCGGAATCATTAACCAGGTAGATCTCTCTTCCGGGGCCTGTGACCAGGGCATTGGGGGAATGTTGCCGGGAGGTAGAGATGATCTCCACAAACTCCAGCAAGTTTCCATCTACCCGGTATACCAGTACCGGGTGGAAGTCGGGTTCTTTTTCGTGGCTGATCACGTAGAGCAGATTTCCATCCAGGTAGATGCCATGCGGACGGAACAGGATATCTTCAGGTTCATTCCGGCGTTCCATTTCCTCCTGCTCACCAGTCCGGAGATTGTAAAGAATCATCTCTCCGTAGGGCTTATCTGCCTCCCGGCGTCCGCAACATGAAATGATCAACCGGGGCTCGCCATGCAGGGTATCCAGCACCATATCTTCCGGGCCCGGTTTCAGGGGTATTCGGTCAACAATGGTTTGGCCATAGCTTTGCTGTGCCAGACAGAGCATGAACATGGTCAGGGGAAGGATGAACATCTTTAGGGCCAATCTGTTTTTCATAGCAGGGGATGGATTTATTCAAAAGTAATGAAAGGTGGGCATATGAAGCAACCTAATGATGCATTCCTTCATCTTCTATTTAAATAAAGCTGATACCAGCATGAAAAGGTGTGTTTTTTTGATTGTGGCGGTTTTGCTCAGCTCCTGTGAAAAGAGTGAGTTGGCGCTGGCGGACCTGGGCTCGAATTCCGGGATCGTTGGCACCTGGGTTGAGGATACATACATGGGAGATACCCTGTTTCTTGATCGCAAGGGGGCCTTTGATAAAGAGAAATATGGATTCACTATTCATGAAGACGGAAGCTTTACTGAACACAAGAATGCAGGCTGGTGTGGCACGCCTCCCATCACCTATGACAGTTTTGAAGGAAGCTGGGAAGCTCTTTCCGATAGTCTTCTGGATATAACCGTTGCCTACTGGGGCGGGATGATGACTTACCAGATCAGGATAGTCTCCCTGGACACGGAGGAGCTGGCCATCAGATATCTCTATGAGGATAACAGGATGGATGCCGTGCAGCCAATTAATTGAAAAGACCTATATTCGCTTTCCATTATAAGGCTTTATGGAACGCGATACTTTTTTTAGCTTATTATGGGCCTGGGCCATTCTTGGACTGGCTGTTTTCGTTTTGCTGCTCTTTGTTAAGGCACCTTACGGGCGGCACAGCCGGAAGGACTGGGGTCCCACCATTTCCAACCGGATGGGCTGGTTCCTGATGGAGTTTGTTTCGCTTCTTGTTTTTGTTCTCTGCTTTCTGTTCAGTCCGGGTGAAATTCAGCCCCTTACCTGGATCTTCTTTGCACTCTATGTCTTTCATTATGTCAACAGGTCATTAATCTGGCCCTGGCGTACCCGGACTGCCGGGAAAGCAATGCCCCTGGCAATTGTTTTACTGGCAGTGTTTTTCAACCTGGTAAATGGCTTTACCAACGGTTATTATCTTACGGTCTTTTCACGGGAGTACACCATGGACTGGCTCACAGATCTTCGCTTTATCCTGGGTATGATCCTCTTTGTTGGCGGAGCCTTCCTTAACTGGTGGTCCGATCAGATTTTACTCCGGCTTCGAAAGGGAGGAAAGAAAGGCTACTATATTCCCAGGGGAGGATTATTTCGCTGGGTCTCCTGTCCGAATTTCCTTGGAGAAATTGTGCAATGGACGGGCTTTGCTGTGATGACCTGGAGTCCGGCGGCCCTGGTATTTGCACTGTGGACCTTTTATAACCTGGTTCCCAGGGCTCTGAGCCATCACAAGTGGTATCACCATACTTTTCCGGATTATCCCCCGGAAAGAAAGGCAATCATTCCTCATTTGTTGTAAGCAGCTTGTTTTAGCGTCCGATTCGCATTTTGAATTCCAGCATCACATAGCGTCCGATGGTGTTCCATTCCCTTTGCATCAGGTAATTGCCCTGGGATATATGTTGAAAGCCCTGTTGCCTGTTCAGGAGGTCATATCCACGCAGGCTGAGGGTGGCCCGTTCGCCCCGGAGGAAATAGTAGCTGATGCCTGCAGTGAGCAAGGGGATGCTTACGCTTTCATCCAGGTTCTCTGCATTGTAATTTACCACATTGGCTTCTGCCTCGAAGCTCCACTTCTCGCCCGGAGTAAAACTGAGGTCCGTAAAAAGCGTCGTATTGTAATAGACCGTATTCATGGAGGAAATGGAGTATTTGGCGTCTGTAATGGCCAGGTTGCTGCCGACTGCCACATCCCACTTTTGTTTCTTCCTGTTTTCCAGTCTTAGCCTGAAAGCATGGGTGAAATTTGTTTGCGTGTTTTCCACTTCATTTACAATGCCCATTCCTCTGCTCCAGTTCTCGTGTGAGCTCAGGCTGATCTTCATCCCCAGTTTCCGGATGGGGGTGGAAAAAGAGATGTAGCTGTAGATGGAGCTCTGCCCCGTGGTGTTTATGGGGGACATAATGGTAATGAGCTCTTCATTGGTATTCTGCGACCATCCTATTTTGTCCCGTGTATAGGCTCCGCTCAGCAGGGCAAAGATGGAGGTAAAGGAGAACTGGTCGAAGTACCACCATGAAGCACGAAGGTTATGCATGTATTCCGGTTCCAGTTCCAGGTTCCCCTGTATAATGGATAGCAGGTTGAGGGTGTTGGGTACGGGGTAGAGCTGGGTGACCGAGGGAAGGTTTACCCCGGTAGAATAGTTAAGATTCACCCGACGCCCGGTCCGGTAACGAAATTCGTAGTTGAACCCGGGTTGAAAAAAGAAATAGGTCGGTTTATCCACACTGCCCCCTGCCAGCACCTTGTCGAACTGATTCCAGATCCCTTTCAGGCTGAATTCGATCTGGGATCGGTCTGAGCTTCGGTTCAGGGAGAGGATGGGACCCACCGACATCTGATGGATTGAAAAGGAGGGGAAAACTGTGTCCAATGTCACCAGGCCTTCTCTTTCGATCTGCTGCTCCCGCTTAAGGCTTTGCGTATAAGTTCCCAGTTCCAATCCGGCTGTGAGGTACCAGAATTGTTTGATCCTGTGCATGACGCTGGGAGTCAGCTGGAGTCCGGCCCGGTCGTTCCTGTCATCTCTGAACTGTACATAGAGGCTCAGACTGTCGGGACCGTAAAGGGTGATGGAGTCCTGCCAGTTCAGCATGGAGTTATCTTCAAAGTAGTAGCCATCGGCTTCCAGCTTGAACTGGGTTTTCCCCTGCTTTGATTTAGCCACATAGGAGCCGCTGGCACTGAAATCAATGAGCCCCGATTCACTGTCAGTGATATTGCTGAGGGTATTGATCAATGAATCCTCAATGCCCGAATTTGTCTGATTCTTGCTGTTCAGATCAAGGGAGGAGATGCGCAGGTCCCCGTCTATGATCAGGTTGTGCTGCTCGTTGAATTTATGACGGATTCCAAAATTCACTGCATGGGGAGTGTCTCTTTCTTCTTCCTGTACCCCGGACTGCTGGTGATAGTTGCCTTCCGGCAGGAAATTATTAGTGCTGATACTTTCCTCAAGATCTTTCTTGTTGCTGCTTCCCAGGTAGGAGATAAAATAGCGGTTCGATCCTTCTGCATTATAACTCAGGTTAAGCCCTCCGGCCAGGGAGCTGTTCTCTCCCTTTATCTGCTTGCCCCACTGCATATCCCTTTTTTCGCTGTATCCGAAATTATTAATGTTATTTCCCATCCCCAGAATGGCACTCTGGAGTGTTTCTGAGAAACGGTAGATTTTTCCTTCTGCACTGTAGCGGTTCCTTGTACCATAACCAGCGCTCAGGTTACCGAAGTAGCCCTTTTTGTGATCTTCGTTCAGCATCAGATTGATGGTTCTTTCCCTGACCCCGTCGTCCACCCCGGTGAATTCCGCTTCATCCGATTTCTTGTCGTAGACCTGCACCGTTTTCACGGCTTCTGCCGGAAGATTTTTTGTAGCCACCTTCGGATCCTTTCCGAAGAACTCCCTGCCATCGACCCGCACATTTGTAACATCCTCGCCCAGGGCCTTCAGGTTTCCGGATTCATCCACTTCAATGCCAGGAATCTTTTTCAGCAGATCCTCCACTACGGCATTGCTCTTGGTAGTAAAGGCATCCGCATTGAATTCCACGGTGTCGCTTTTAAAGGTGATGGGGATGTATTCTTCTATGACAGTCACTTCTTCCAGGGGGTTGGGAGCCAGAACCTGGGTTCCCAGCTCTCCTTCATCCGGTGCAGGAATGGAAATGTTCCTGTAGAGGGTTTCCATGCCCACGAATGAGTACTGCAGCAGGTAGTCTCCTTTTCTGATGTTGGTGATCTTAAAGGTTCCCTGATCATCAGTAACCCCGAAATAAACCAGGATGGAATCTGTGGGATTCAGCAGGGCCACGGTGGCATAGCTCAGAGCCTCCTCATCCCGGTCACTTACGCTTCCTGCCAGCCTATACTGGGCCAGTACGGGAGCTGAGAGTGCCAGGACCAGGATCATTCCAAGGGCCTTCCTGTGGGCATGTGGGAAAGTCATTTTACTTCTGATAGTAAGAGGATTTTGACGAAGCGTTTTGTCTGTATTCTTTCACTTTCTCTTCCACGATCCTGTCAAAGTCCTCCGGCGAGGTAGCTTTGCCGGCGCGGGGTGGGACCAGTAGATCCGGATCGGGGACATTCAGGTCCACCGAGGTGGCAAGGAAGATGGTTTCGTCAAGGCGTTCCACCGCCAGAACCAATCCGGGAAGACCGTAGTAATCTGCCGGTCCGGCCGGCACCGGTATTTCAGGGGTAAACCAGGCTGTGATCTCATCTCCATCCAGAATGGCAGTGGCTTTCATGCAGATATACTCGCCTATCTTTTTTCGTTCGGCTTGCAGTTTCCAGGCCCTGTTTTCCAGGGAGTCTTCCACCCGGAACTCTCTTGTCATAAACTCCAGCAGGACACAGCTTTTTTTCTTTTCGAAATCAATAAACATCTGCTTAAGTTTGGGTTTGGGATCTTTCCCGAAATTCGCAAAGAACAGGGCCTTCTGATGTTCGTCGGGTAGGGACTCCTCGGAAATAAGAGCTTCGTTATACAGGGAGCTTTCAGAGCTGAATATGAGTTGCTTCTGGAATTTACTCTCGCCGGGCAGGGTCTTTGCATAGGCATCCCATTCGGCATTGCCTGTGGATTGAAATTCATAGGTGGTGGTCCGGGTATAGATCACGCTTCCCCCCAGGGGAGCCTGGGACAGGACTTTCAGGCTGGCAGAGAGCAGAATAAGTATCAGAAACCTGGTATTCATACCTTGTCTTTTATCTTAGCGATGCGGGTTGAGGTCGTTGCTGTTTTTATTCTCTTCCCATTCCTTTTCCTTTTCTTTCTGGATGACAGCAAATTCTCCTACGCTTACTTTACTGCCTTTGTCAGGTTTTATAATAGCTTCATCTGGTGGAGGAGCAAGCTGCACCGAGGTGGCCACATAGGCTGTTTCCCCATTGCGTTCCACGGCCAGGATCAGTCCCGGCAAGCCACTGAAAACAGAAGGCCCCAATGAAACCGGAATCTCGGGGGAGAACCAGGCCACAATATCCTGATCATCCAGGATCATTGTAGCTTTCATACAGGTATATTCCAGTACTTTTTTCTTTTCGCTGCCCAGTTTCCAGGGCACCGCTTCGATTTCCGAATCCACCAGGAACAGCCGGGTCAGGTACTCCACCTGTTGCAGTTTCCGGTTATTTTCAAAGTCATAGAATACTTTTTGGACAAGCGGCCGGGGAGGCGACAGCATACCTTCGTACATAATGGCCCTTTGCAGCCGAGGATCTGCAGGTGCAGATTTAGATGCTTCCTCTTCAAAAAGTGCCTTCTCTGCATTAAAATGAAGTACCCGTACGGCGCTTATTTCTTCAGGAAGTGAGGCAAGCCAGGCCGAGGTTTGCTGGTCGTCGCCATGCGCATCTTTGATCTTATCAAAACTATAACGGATTACCTGCTGGTAGCTAATGGTACCAGCCAGGTCCTGAGCTTTCACTCCGGGGAGAATCCACAGAGCCAAAATTGACAGAATAAGCGTTTTTTTCATTTCCAGAGTTTTGATAATTTTCTATTTAAGCTCAAATATAGGACAGACTTTCGTTCTGACATGAAAAAAGCAGGAGAATGGAATAAATGCAAGGGTAAGTGGGACGGACCGTCTGCTTACACCTGGGACTTTTCAATCCACTTCCTTGCATTCACAAAGGCCTCCAGCCAGGGGGTGGCTTCATCCTGCCTGCGATCCTCCGGGTAGTAGGCGCATTGCCATGGCTGGTAGGCCCTTTCCAGGTGAGGCATCATGGCCAGGTGGCGGCCATCGGCCGAGCAAAGGGCAGCCACATCATAATCGGATCCGTTGGGATTGGCGGGGTAGGAAGAGCGGCTGTATCTGGCAACGATATTGTAGTCTTTTTCCGGTTTTGGCAGGACAAATTTTCCTTCCCCATGGGCGACCCATATGCCCAGGTTCATGTCTTCCAGGGAAGCCAGCATGACCGAGTTGTTTTTAGGGATATTCACACCCAGGAAGGCAGACTCGAACTTTCCGGAGGCATTGTGTGCCATGGTGGGGGATGGATCATGTCCCGGTACCACCAGGTCCAGTTCTATCATCAGCTGACAACCGTTACAAACGCCCAGGCTCAGGGTGTCTTCCCTGGCATAGAAGTTTTCCAGGGCCCTGCGTGCCTTCTCATTGTATCTGAATGCCCCTGCCCAGCCTTTGGCAGAACCCAGCACATCGGAGTTGGAGAATCCACCCACAAAAACAATCATCTGCACCTCTTCCAGGGTCTCTCTTCCTTCGATCAGGTCTGTCATATGAACATCCTTCACATCAAATCCCGCCAGGTATAGAGCGTGGGCCATTTCACGATCGCCATTTACACCTTTCTCCCGGATGATGGCTGCCCTGATTCCACTTTCTGTCCGGCGTTTCGGATCAACTCCAAGGCTCTTAAAGCTTCCCTTGAAAGCTCCCGGATTGATATCAAGTTTGTTTGTTTTGTAGTTTTTAAAACGCTCTTCAGCCAGCTTTTCACCCGACTGTTTCCGGTCCAGCAGGTAGGAGGTCCGGAACCAGAGGTCGCGGTAGTGATCAATTTCCAGGTTCAGGACATCTTCTCTGGTGCGCAGTATCATGTTTCGTCCTTCAAGAGGTCTTCCTATAACATGGTGCTGAACCCCTTCCTTTTCAAACAGTGCCGAAAGCACATTGTGCTTACTTACCTGGATCACTACTGCTGGCTTTTCACTGAATAGCACCCCTGTGGTCTCACCGGGAATTCCCGTGATATCAACCTCCATACCACCATCTGTATTGGCATAACTCATCTCCATAAGCGTGGTAATGAGTCCTCCGGCCGAAACATCGTGACCGGCCAGGATGTGTCCCTCTTCAATCAGGTTCTGAAGCAGGTTAAATACCTTTACAAAGTAGTCGGGATCAGTGACCGTGGGTGTTGCTCTTCCAAGTCTGTTCTTATATTGTGCGAAGGAGCTGCCTCCCAGCTTAAACTCATCTTTGGCAAGGTCCACATAAACCAACCTGCTTTCCGGATCCGGCTTCAGAACCGGCTCTGCGATTTTTCGGATATCACTTACTTCGCCGGCTGCTGAAATAATTACAGTACCAGGAGCGTAAACCACCTGATCCTTGTATTTCTGGGTCATGGAAAGAGAATCCTTTCCGGTGGGAATATTGATGCCAAGTGCTACGGCAAAATCGCTCGCCGCTTTGGCAGCATGGTAGAGCCTGGCATCCTCTCCCTCATTTTTACATGGCCACATCCAGTTGGCAGAGAGGGAAATACTTTTTATACGGTCGGGCATGGGTGCCCATACGATGTTGGTCAGGGCCTCGGCAATGGAAAGAACACTGCCTGCCCTTTCATCCACCATGGCGGCCACCGGGGCATGACCAATGGAAGTGGCATAGCCCTTTTGTCCCTGGTAGTCCAGAGCCACAGCACCCAGGTTGTTCAGGGGGAGTTGCAATTCACCTGCGCATTGCTGGCGGGCAATCTTTCCTGTCACCGAGCGGTCCACCTTATTGGTAAGCCAATCCTTGCAGGCCACAGATTCCAGCTGCATCACTCCTTCCAGGTCGCGGGCCAGTTCTCCGGTTTTATAAGGAATTCTTTTAAACCTGATATCCAGGCTACGGTCATCCATAACGGTGCGGGGTGGTTTCCCAAACATATCCACCAGCTCCAGGTCCATGGGTTTTGCCCCGGTTTTTTCACTCTCAAATACAAAGCGGTGATCGCCTGTGATCTCCCCGATGATGTAGATAGGGGCCCGTTCCCGCCTGGCAATACGAACAAGTTCATCCACATCTTTGGCTTTGATGACCAGCCCCATCCGCTCCTGCGATTCATTGCCGATCAGCTCCTTGGCCGACAGGGTCGGATCGCCCACAGGCAATTTATCCAGGTTTATTTTTCCGCCGGTTTCTTCCACCAGTTCGGACAGACAATTGAGATGTCCGCCGGCACCGTGGTCGTGGATGCTGACGATGGTATTCTTCCCGGATTCGGCCAGGGCACGAATGGCATTGTATGCTCTTTTCTGCATCTCGGGATTGGCCCGCTGGACTGCATTGAGTTCAATGGCATTTTCGAATTCACCGGTATCTACCGAGGAAACGGCACCTCCGCCCATACCAATCCTGTAGTTGTCACCACCCAGCAATACCACCAGGTCTCCCTTTTCCGGCGTGTCTTTCTGGGCATGTTCGCTGTTTCCGAATCCGATTCCTCCGGCCAGCATGATCACCTTGTCAAAGCCGAACTTCTTTCCCTTCTCCTCGTGTTCGAAGGTGAGAAGGCTGCCACAGATAAGGGGCTGACCGAATTTGTTTCCAAAATCACTGGCCCCGTTGGAGGCCTTGATCAGGATTTCTTCCGGGGTCTGGTAGAGCCAGGGCCTTTCGGACATCACTCCCTCCAGGCTGCGCCCTTTTTCAAGCCTGGGGTAGGAGGTCATGTAAACGGCTGTTCCCGCCATGGGTATGGCTGCCTTGCCACCTGCGATACGGTCGCGGATCTCTCCCCCCGTACCTGTGGCCGCTCCGTTAAAAGGCTCCACGGTGGTGGGGAAGTTATGGGTCTCAGCTTTTAATGAGAGTACCGATTCGATATCGCTTACTTTGAAATAGTCGGACTTATCCTGTGAAGCAGGTGCAAATTGCTCGATGACCGGTCCCGCTGCAAAGGAGCAGTTGTCTTTGTAGGCCGAAACAATATGATTGGGATTGGTGGCAGTTGTATGCTTAATTAGCTGGAACAGCGAAGACTCCTTTTCCTCTCCATCGATAATGAAGGTGCCATTGAATATCTTGTGCCTGCAGTGTTCCGAGTTCACCTGGGAGAAGCCAAAGACTTCACTGTCGGTCAGAGGTCTTCCAATGCGCTTGCTGACTTCCTCCAGGTATTCAATTTCATCCGGATTCAGGGCCAGGCCCTCCTTTGCGTTGTATGCAGCAATGTCTGTGATCTCCAGAATGGGTTCGGGTGAGCGTTCGATGGTAAACAGCTCCTGGTCCAGTCCATTATACAAGACCTGCAACATGGGATCAAAAGAAGCATTTTTGCCTTTTACAGCGAAAAACTCTTCGATCCGGCGGAGTCCTTCGATTCCCATATTCTGTGTTATCTCCACCGCATTGGTACTCCAGGGAGTGATCATTTCTTTCCTGGGTCCCACGAACCATCCGGTGACCCGGTCTTCGGTCGCACACGTGGCCTTGCCAAACAACCATTCCAGCTTCTCTTTTGTAGGCTGGTCCAGTTCGCTACCTACCTCAAGGGCAATGATTTTGTTTTGGGGGACCTTGAAAAAATAGATCATGAAAATCGGTGTTTGAATGGATATGCAATATCGTATGCACAAAGATAATTGCTTTGTTCAATTATGGCCCGGCCGCGGACAGGAATGCATGAAGAGTTTTTTAACATTGGAGGGAAATGAATATATTTAAGCTGAACTTAAACGAACCAACAATGATCGAACAGAATTTTATCAAGTTATACGAGGAGAGTATCTCTAAGAATTTTGACCTTGCTGCACTGTCGGATTATACCTCTGACATAAGCTATACCTACGGTGAAATGGGTGCCCAGGCTGCCCGTCTGCACCTGCTTTATGAGGCTGCCGGAGTGAAGAGGGGCGATAAAATTGCTGTTTTTGGAAAGAACTCATCCAATTGGTGTGTGAGCTTTTTGAGTGTATTCACATATGGAGCAGTGGTCGTTCCCATTCTTTCAGATTTTAAACCAGCCGACGCACATACCATCATTAATCACTCCGAGTCGACTATGCTATTTGTCGATAAGCAGATCATGGAAGGGCTTTCCGAAGGGGAAATGAAAAATGTAAAGTCCATCATTGCCCTGGACGATTTTTCCCTGATTTGCTCCAAGCCACCCGCTGCCCTGAAAAAGGCACACGGGGAACTGGATGAGCTATTTACCAGGAAGTATCCTGAAGGATATAAGAGGGAGGATGTCAAATTTGCCGAGGTGCATAACAGTGAAGTGGTGGAGATCAACTACACTTCGGGAACCACCGGTTTCAGTAAGGGGGTGATGCTTTCAGGGAACAGCCTGGCAGGAAATGTAACTTTTGCAATGCGTTCCATCGAATTGCATCCCGGTGAAAAGATGCTGGCCCTGTTGCCGCTGGCTCACTGCTATGGCTGCGCCTTTGACTTTTTATTCCCGCTGGCCGTTGGTGTGCATGTGACCATTCTGGGAAAATTGCCGGCCACTCCGGTGATCATCAAGGCTTTCAGTGAAATTAAACCCCACCTGATTCTTTTTGTCCCGGTATTTTTTGAGAAGCTTTATAAAAACAAAATCCTGCCCGTCCTGAATAAGGGCAGTATGAAGATACTTACCAAAATTCCCGGGGTCAGCGGACTTATTTACGGGAAGATTCGAAAGTCGCTGATCGATACCTTTGGCGGACGTTTCCGGGAAACGGTCCTTGGCGGTGCTCCTCTCAGTCAGGAGGTGGAAGATTTCCTTTTTAAAATCAAGTTCCCTTATACCATCGGCTATGGCATGACCGAATGTGGACCCTTAATGTCCTATACCAATGCCAGTAAATCGCGAAAGGGTGCAAGCGGACAAATACTGGATATCCTGGAGCTGAAAATAGATTCAGAGAAACCTTATGAGGTCCCCGGGGAGATTCTTATTAAAGGGGAGAACCTGATGGAGGGATACTTCAAGAACGAGGAAGCCACCAAGGAGGCCATTGATAAGGATGGATGGCTGCATACCGGCGACCTGGGCGTCACGGATAAAGATGGCTTTATCTTTATCAAGGGACGAAGCAAGAGCATGCTGCTTGGATCATCCGGACAAAACATCTATCCGGAAGAGATTGAAGCCAGGCTTATGAATATGCCCTATATCTCAGAAGCTGTTGTGCTGATGAACAAGGATCATAAACTGGAGGCTCTGGTTTATCCCGATCCCGATGCAGTAAAAAAAGACGGGGTTCAGGACCAGCTGCTTGAAAAGATGGAAGAAAACCGCAAGGAGCTGAACAAACATGTGGCCGGATATGAATCGGTCATGAAGATCCACATCCACGAGACAGAGTTTGAAAAGACCCCCAAGCGGAGTATCAAACGCTTTCTTTACAAACTGGAAGAGTAACTCGGACCCTTAGAGGGAGCTTCCCTTAAAGACCCTGGAAATTCCCGGGGGGACCAGGTTTCCGGAATAGCGAAGCCGGTCGCCCCAGGTGGTTGAGCGTACATCGGCATTTGCCCGGCCATCGGGATAGGCTGTGATGGTGACATCGTAGCTTCCCACGGGTGTTCTCAGGTAATAGCTTATGTTATAACTTCCGCTTTTCTTGTGCCGGGTATACTTGTATTCCGTGATGGACCCATCCACAGTGACACCCCCCACGCCGTTGCGGCCGATGTAGGTATTTGATCCCACCTGGATCACTCCGGTGAGAGAATCTGCGGCAATGAAATTTATATTGGAGGCCACCTGGAGTGAGTTTCCCCTCTTGTCTCTCAAGGTATGTGCTTCCAGGACAAAGCGCTGGTAAAGAACCATGGCATCAACCACCGTGGCCATTTTTGCTGCCTCTTCGGCCTGCTGTTCTTTTTTCAGCTCTTTCTCCAGCTTTTTTTGCTCCTTTCTACTGAGCTCCTGACTGAAGGCAGGAAATGCAAATAACATAGCCAGCAGGACAACAATAATTCTTTTCATAAGGGATTTTAATTTTAATATCTTTCGCAATTAAACAAGATAGAATCCAGATTTGTTCCTGAATAACAGATCAAATTTAGTAAATCCACAATGAAAAAGCAGTTTTCAACTTGCCTGTTTCTTGTTTTGCTAAGCACCATGCTGGCAGGTGCACAGGTGAAGGATTCATCGGTGTATAAGAATAGTGTGAAATTGAATCTGGCTGGAGCGATTCTTAATAATGCTTCCCTTCTTTATGAGCGAAGCCTGAATGAACACTGGTCCCTGCAACTTGGGGCGGGTTACAGGTGGGGCGGTGATATCCCAAAGGTTTTTGGGCTGGGCAGCCTGGTTCTCACCAGTAATACCCAGGGGGTCAGGGGATACAGTATTACACCTGAAGGCAGGTACTATTTCAATTTCTGTGAATGCGGGGGCTCCAACACAGGACTTTATGCGGGACTTTATGGCAGGTATACACGCTTATACGGGGATCTGACCTTTCATTACTGGTCCGGAGACCAGTACGTAAATGTTGCAACTGCAGGAAGTTTTCGTGAAATGGGTGGGGGATTGCAATTTGGATACCTGTTCAAGTTTAAGAACAGGTTTCTGGTGGACATAATGTTTGCCGGTCCGCGGCTCTCTTCTAACAAAATTAAGTTCTCCATTGACTCCGACTACGTGGAAGAGCTGGTTCCCATCATCGAGGATGCCATCAACGAGAAGCTGGAGTGGCTTGGGAGTGATCCCATCTCCATTGATCCCTCCCCTGAGATGGAAGCAAATTTCAGCCTTAAATATTTCCGCTACGGCATTGGCTTCGGGATTCTCTTTTAGAATCTCAAACGAAGTTTTTTTTACACATCAAAGGCCACGAAAAAAGCTATGAATTTTTCTTTTTTGTTCTGGAACTGGTTGCTCAGGGCCCTTCCGTTGTAGTAGTTCAATCCGATCCGCACCCTGCGTTTGTCCCGGTCCTGTGGGACAATATAGCCCCAGGTCACTGAGATATTGGGTGAGAAGGCATTGCTCTGGTAGGCACTTACATTCATTGCTGAGAATACCCCTCCGGCAAAGCGGTTCGAAAAATAATACTCCAGTTCTATCCCTCCCTGCAGATTCAGCCAGGAATCCCGGTAGGGTTTGTTCTGCCGGGTTCCCATAAAATCCACTCCCGGGATGAAAAATCCAAAATCTCCATAGACCTGCAGGATGTCCCATTGGGGATTGCCCAGGAACCAGAGGGGCCTGACTGCCGCAGAAAGGATCATGTCGTCCCGTACCGGGAGCTGGGTGGTATTGGGATCATAATCGGTTACCGAGCTCACCGGGCCGGTATTGAATTCATCTCCAATATGGGTGCAGATATGGTGCTTGGAGAAGCGCAGGCTCAGCCATTCGGTAGGTTTCCCTGCAATGGCAAAATAGTAGATCCCGTCCAGGCCGATTACATCGTGGTTGCCACCCCGCATAAAAACCGGGATGGTAACTCCCAGGTCCGCTTCCACGCCCAGTTTGGGATTGTGGGCCGGACTGAATTTCAGGAGGGAAATACGTACCCCTGTGAAAATCACCATCTTGTTCAGATAACTTCCCTCACTGTTTATGGGATCGGCATGTTCAAAATCGCCATAGAGGATGCGCTGACTGGAGGCCTCAAAGCGGGCACCCAGCGGATCGGCCAGGTAGGTGGGGTAGAAGTTGTCCAGGCCCACTATTTTCATCTGCCAGTTCTTAACGGGTATGACGAACCTTGCGGTGGAATCCTGGGCAGCGGCTCCCGCTGTCAGGATAATAGCTATCAGTATTGCAGTTGCTCTTTTCATAAGTTCCTAGTTTATCTCCCCGTACCAAACACTGTTATCCGGACCATGCAGCTGGGTGTCCCCACCCAGAACCCACACTTTCCCGTCATGATGCACAAGCCCGTAGCCATACCGGGCACCAAAATCACTTCCCTTGGAGTCCACCGACCACAGGTTGCCCGGATCCCGGCGCCAGAAGGTATACTGGTCTTCACTGGCAAAACCAAAATGCACATTGGAGGTTTTTCGTCCGGGAAACCCAAAAAGCTGTTCATCCATCAGGACCAGTTTATGCTCGGCCCTGGAAAGGTATTCCTGTTCGAATTCGGCTGTATCGTTTTCCGGTATCCAGTTGATGCCATCATCCGAACTCCACAGCCAGAAGAATTGCTCGTTGGGATGGGTCAGGTTCAGACTGTCCTGGATCATAATCCCGTGTCTTCCTCCCTGTACATAGATTCTTCCTGTGAGCGGATCCGCTACAGCAGCATGTTCCGACCTGATGCCAAAATCCGTGTTGGGCAGCCGTTCCCAGACTTTGCCATCCGCTGAGCGCCAGACATCATTGAAATATTTCATTGAATATCTGGAATCATAGCCTTCCAACATGGTGTAGCCTCCAATCAGGTAGATATAGTCGATTCCCCCGTGATTGGCTACCACACAGGTGTGGTTAAAGCGGGGATGCCAGTCGTAAAGCGAGTCCAGTTCGGGCGCTGTGCGCTCCTTGATCCGGGTCCAGTCGGAACCGTCGGTCGAACGCCATACATCATTGGAATACTCCCGGTAGCCGCTCTCTTCATTCACTGTAAAGCCTCCGATTACATACATGGCATCACCGTTGCCATCATCAAAGACCACGCTGGCATGGCCCCTTCTTCCCAGCCAGGGGGCCGAGGCTGTTTCTTCTGTCCAGTTTACCCCGTCGTCCGAGCTCCATACATCTTCCAGGTAGGTATCTCCTATGACCAGACCGGGATTGTAGCCCCCCATTACCCAGAGCCGTCCGTCATAGGAAAGAGTAGTATGATCCCAGCGTTTGGGCCAGTCTGCTTTTTTGGTGACCTGTGTCCAGCTGAATACCCCATCGTATTCGGGAGTTCTGAAATCGCGATAGGATTCAAATTCGCAGCCCCCCAACCAGATGGCAAGGGTGGCTATCCACAGAATATTCAAATGTTTCATGTGATTTCTTGATTCGATGGTTATTTATTTTGCAAGGAGGGTGCTGTAGAGGCTTTCATTTTCGCTGTCGAACACAACAAAAATGACTTCAAGAGAAAAGAGGCTATTTCCGAGGAACTCTTTCACGGTTTCAATGGCAATATTTGCTGCCATTGCTTTGGGAAATCTGTAGACTCCGGTGGAGATGTTGGGAAAGGCAATGGATCCCAGCTCATGCTGGCAGGCAAGTTTCAGGCTGTTCGTATAGCAACTTTGAAGGAGCTCCTGTTCCCGCTTATTCCCACCCTGCCAGACCGGTCCCACGGTATGGATCACATGGCTTGCCGGCAGATTAAATCCCGGTGTGATTTTGGCCTCACCGGTTTCACAGCCATTCAATGTGCGGCAAATCTCAAGAAGTTCCGGTCCTGCTGCACGGTGAATGGCTCCATCTACACCACCCCCACCCAGGAGGCTTTGGTTGGCTGCATTTACAAGGGCATCAACCTTCAGACTGGTGATATCGCCCCGAAATAGCTTTATTGATGAATCCATGGATCTTACCTTCCCCTGACAGATGCTCCCAGTTCCTGTTCGAAGGCTCTGGCTATACGCATCATGGCTTTGTCAATCTGTTTGTCTGTAAGGGTTTTATCTTCATCCAGAAGGGTGAAAGTGAGGGCATAGGACTTCTTTCCTTTTTCAATTTTATCCCCTTCATATACATCAAAGAGAGTTACTTTTTTTAACAGCTTTTTCTCAGCTTTAAAAGCGAGAGTCCGTAGAGATTCAAAAGTTACTTTACGATCCAGCATCAGCGAAAAGTCTCGTGTCACCACCTGGAAGCGGGAAAGTGGATTGAAGAGTACCCTGTGGCTCAGCAAAGCCTGCAGAACCAGGTCCCAGTTAAATTCGGCAGCAAAAACCTGTTGCTTGATGTCGAACTTCTTAACTGTTTGCCCTGACACCCGTCCGAATGTTACCAGAGGCTTCCCCTTGTAGTTATAGATTAAAGCCTCGTCGAAGTCCGGATCAGACCATCCGGAACATTCCAGTGAAGCAGGATCAATACCAAGCTTTGACAGAACAAGTTCCACATAGGTCTTCAGTTGATTGAAAGAGGCTTCCACAGCTTTCTGTACCCAGTTGGCCTGTTGAACATTTCCAGAAAGGAAAATGCCCATATGAAAGGCCTCCTCATATTTGTCAAGGGGCTCATCACCCTCTTTCTGACCCTCCCGGAAGTAACAGTTCCCAAACTCGTACAGCTTAAGATCGCTCTGTTTCCGGTTGATATTGTAGGCAATGGCTTCCAGTCCCCCGTACAGCAGATTTTGTCTCATCAGGGCAAGGTCCTGGCTCAGTGGATTGAAAAGACGGACGGCCCGGGGATCCGGTTTTTCTTCCTTATCATAGTAGGCGGAAGGGGTCAGGGAGTTGGATTTCATCTCAAAGAATCCATTGGCGGTAAGCAGGTCCGAGCACATATTTACAACTTGCTCCTTATCGGGTTTGCTTCCTGAGGAGAGGGTCGAACGAAGTCCGTTGGTAATCTCCACCCGGTTGAATCCATAAATCCGCAGGATTTCTTCGATGACATCGGCTTCCCGCTGAACATCTACCCGGTAAGGGGGAACACGCAGGACCATTCCCTGGTCGTTCTCCTCTTCCACCCTGATTTCCAGTGACTCCAGAATAGAACGAATAATGGCTGGCTCAATATGATTTCCGATGAGGCGGTCCACATGTGCATAAGAGATCTCCACCCGGAAATCTTCCACCGGTTCGGGGTAGACATCCACCACCTCTGAGGATATACTGCCGCCTGCAATTTCTTTAATGAGCATGGCTGCCCGTTTCATTGCCCAGACAGTCATGTTGGGATCCGACCCCCTTTCAAACCTGAAGGATGCATCCGTATTCAGCTGGTGGTGCCTGGCTGTTTTGCGAATATAGACCGGATCAAAACAGGCCGATTCCAGAAAAATGGAAGTGGTTTTTTCCGTAACACCCGATGCACTACCTCCAAAGACCCCTGCTATACACATGCTCTTCTCCATGTCAGAAATCACAAGGTCGGTAGCACGCAGCTTTCGCTCCTGCTCATCCAGGGTAACAAAGGGAGTTCCTTCAGGCATGGTTCTGACAATTACTTTCTGCCCTGTGATCTGGTCTGCATCAAAGGCATGAAGAGGCTGACCAGTTTCGAAAAGCACAAAGTTGGTCACATCCACCACATTATTGATGGGCGCCAGTCCAACCGATCTTAAACGGTTCTGCAACCATGCCGGACTTTCCTTTACACTTACTCCTTTTAGGGTCACGCCGGAATAACGCTTACATCCTGCCTTTTCTTCTATTTCAACAGGGATATTCAATTTGTTGTTATCAGTTTGGAAAGCCTCCACCGACGGTTTCTTCACCGTAACAGGTCCGCTTTGCTTCAGGAAGGCGGCCAGGTCCCGTGCCACACCCAGGTGAGAGGCTCCGTCAATGCGGTTGGGAGTGAGCCCGATCTCGAAAACGAAATCAGTTTCCACCCGGAAGTAATCTGCTGCCGGTGTTCCGGGCTTGGCTTCAGGCTCGAGAACCATGATGCCTTCATGGGAGGTGCCAAGTCCGAGTTCGTCTTCCGCACAGATCATGCCCATGGAATGTACCCCTCTGATTTTCGCTTTTTTAATTGTAAACCCTTGCTCATCGGGCCAGAGTTTTGCGCCAACGGTTGCTACAGGAACTTTCTGTCCCGCGGCCACATTGGGGGCGCCACAAACAATCTGCACCGGCTCCCCATCTCCCAGATTCACAGTGCATACTGTGAGCTTATCGGCATCGGGATGCTTTTCACAGCTGAGCACTTCTCCGATGACCACACCTACCAGTCCCCCTTTTACCGATTGCACCTCTTCCAGTCCCTCAACTTCCAGACCTGTATTGGTAAGAATTTCACTGACCTGGCGGGGGCTCAGTTCGGTATCAATATATTGTTTAAGCCAATTGTAGGAAATCTTCATTGCTGCTTCATCATTTGAGCTGCAAAAGTAGTGCTTTTAAGCCAGAGTTAAAAGTGAAAAAAGATGGGTCTGGACTTCAGGATAGGTGAGGTGGGAGGGGAGTTCCACGCATAGTTTAATCTCTTCAATTTCATGTTCGGGAAGGGGCCCCAATTCTTCTACATCGGCTCGATAGAGCCTGCCACAGGCACTCACATCCCCTTCTGTAACACAATAGTCAGACACAACTCTCAGTGATGAACCAAGCACGCCCGCTTCTTCATAAAGTTCCCTTTGGGCTGCCCGGTCGGGGTCCTCTCCATGCTCGATATGACCGGCGGGCAGCTCCCAGCTCTGTCGATCCCGGTGGCGCACAAAAATCCACTTACCTCTATACCGGGCGCCCATCACCACATAGGTCAGCTCGGCATTATCCAGAGATCCGGGAGGCAGTGCCTTAGTAAGCGGGGTCATTACCTGATGGGCTGAAGACCGGAAGACACCCAGCGCAGATCTATAATTTCACCGGCCCTAAGGACCTTGATATTATGGGTAAAGGCCGATTCTATGGTATTCAGGTATTCCCATAACTTTATGATGCTTTCTTCACTGTCAACAACAATATCATCTACCTGGAGAATGATATCCCCACCTAGCAGGATTTCCTGGTCCCCTATGGTGACCATTCTGAAGCCGCCTTTCACACCTGTGATACCGGCCGGACTATCCTTAACCACATGCTGCACCAGCCAGCCCGATTCCTGGGGTACATTAAGAATGCGGGCCAGTTCGTAAGGGAGCACCATGGCTTCAATTCCAAAATAATTACTGCCTCTCATGGTAAGCAGGTCCCTGCTTACGTTGGAGGTGGCTGCAAATCCAATTCCCTCAAAGCCACCCGAGCGTGTCAGGATGGAGCTGACTATGCCGATTACCTCTCCCTTGTAGTTAAACATGGGTCCGCCCGAATTTCCTGTATTGATGGCTGCATCGGTTTGGAAGAACTCCAGTGATTTTCCATCATTGGATAGGTTTTTTTCTGCATGTCTGCCGCTGATCACACCCCGTGACAGCGAGTAGGGCAGTCCCATGGGGGCGCCTACCACAAAAACCTCATCACCGATCCTGACCTCATCCGAGTTTCCAATAAGTGCTGTCTGAGGATTTGATGGGGGTCTCTTCAGGGTGATCACGGCCACATCCGCAATGCGTGACATCCTTGTTGTAGTCGCTGCCACAGATTCTCCATCAAAGAACTGAACCATAATCTCCTCTGCATTGCCTACCACATGAGCAGCAGTCACCACCAAATTGTCCCTGACAAGCACCCCGGAACCAAGTCCCTGGCTGGCTGCAAAAGTACGTGGATCGCCTGTTCCTGCGCTCAAACTTTCCTGAACATAGATGGTAACTACGGAGCGCTTGTTTTTCTCAAAGAGGTCGGCCAGATTCTGCGTGTATGCTGTGCAGGCCATGAATATAAGGGCGGATAAAATCAGGATTCTTTTCATATTTATAAACTTTTGTTTGGCTTCGGTATTCGTTCTTTTCAAGAACACCCGGGATTTCCAATTTGTTCAAGGAATGAATTTAGAAATAAAAAACCTTGTTCTCGTGTATTTTAGATATTTTTGTAGGCTTATATGGCGAAGATGAACAGAAGACCTTTAATACTGGTTACCAATGACGATGGCATGAATGCCAAGGGCATGGAAGCACTGATTTCAGTGGCCCGGATTTTTGGAGATGTGATAGCCATCTCTTCACGTGAGGCCATGTCAGGCATGTCTCATGCTATTACCATCAAGGTGCCTTTACGGGTCCGGCTTGTTTCAGAAGAGCCCGGCCTGACCAGGTACATTTGCAACGGGACACCGGTCGATGGGGTAAAGCTGGTCTTTAACAGCCTGTCGGAGCGCAAACCAGATCTTCTGTTATCCGGGGTAAACCACGGTTCAAATTCTTCATCCAGTATTCTCTATTCAGGTACCATGGCTGCTGCCATGGAGGGTGCGGTGAACCATATTCCTTCCATTGGCTTTTCCCTGCTTGATTACAATCCGGATGCTGATTTCGCAGCCTCATCAGAAGCTGCAGAAAAGGTGATTCGTCATGTGCTGGAACACGGTCTGCCCGACGGAATTTGCCTGAATGTGAACATACCTGCTATTGCCAGCAAAGAAATCAAGGGCATCAGGATGTGCAGTCAGGCCAACGGATACTGGAAAGAGGAGTTTGAAAAGCGAAGCGATCCCAATGGTTCGGAGTATTACTGGCTAACGGGGTTTTTCCATAACAGGGAGCCCGAGAACGGAGGAACAGGAACGGATGAGTGGGCCCTGAAAAATGGGTATGTATCTGTGGTTCCTATCAATACAGATCTGACAGCCTATGCTGTTCTTGAGAAAATGAAATCAATGGAATTTGCACAAAGCCATAAAAATGAGTCATAAGAAATTCGACACACTGTGGCATGGCCTGATACCCGGACTGGTACTGCCGCTCATGGTTCTGCTGGGATTCTGGATCGTAAAGAGTGAGCGCAGCCTTGTGGATTTCATGGTACAATTTCAGGAAATGAACATGTTATCCAAGGTGGTGAGCCTTTGCGCCATCCCCAATCTGCTCTTGTTTTTCATCTATATATGGACCATGCGTAATTTTTCGGCCAGGGGAGTCATTTTTGCCACCCTGCTGCTGGCCTTGATTATGGTCATTCTCAAATTTGTCTGAGGCAGGATGAAGTATTTTATCATAGTTGGCGAAGCCTCGGGCGACCTGCACGCATCCAACCTGATGAAAGGAATTCTTCAGTCTGATCCGCAGGCCGAGTTTTGTTATATGGGAGGAGATATGATGGAAGCAGTGGCCCCGGGGATGGTGATGCATTACCGGGAAACCAATTATATGATGGCCGATGTCTTTCTTCATCTTCCGAAGATATTCAGGAACATGGCGCTTATTAAGCGGAAGATCCTGGAGTGGAAGCCCGATGTATTAATCCCGGTGGATTATCCCGGGTTTAATTTGCGAATGACCCGCTTTGCTTCGGGAAAGGGGATACGGGTGTACTATTATATCTCCCCAAAAGTCTGGGCCTGGAAGCAGCGCAGGGTAAAATCCCTGAAAAAATATGTGGATCGTTTATTTGTCATACTTCCCTTTGAAGTGGAATTTTTCCAGCGATTTAATATGGAAGTGGAGTATTTTGGCAATCCCCTGGTGGACCAGGTGGACAGTTTCCTGAATGACTTTGAAGGTGGAAAGGAATGGATGAAGAAACATGACCTGGGTTCCTTGCCCCTGGTCGCGCTGCTGTCCGGATCACGAATTAAGGAAATCGAAACCACTCTTCCTGCCATGCTGACCCTGGCCGGGGAACATCCGGAGTATCAGTTTGTGGTGGCCGGGGCGCCTTCCCTTGATTCAGAGCTCTACGAGAATTATTTGAAGGGGACCGGTGTGAAGATTGTCTATAATGAAACTTATGCACTGCTGGCATCCGCAAAGGCCGGTCTGGTCACATCCGGAACCGCCACACTGGAGGCAGCACTGTTTGAATTACCCCAGGTGGTCCTGTACAGAACAAGCCGCCTGGCATATGGCATTGCAAAACGATTAATAAAGATTAATTTTATCAGTCTTGTAAACCTGATTTACGGAAAGAAATTAGTTGAGGAGGTTATCCAGAAGGACCTGGCCGGGCGGACCCGAAAAGAGCTGGACCTGATTCTGAAGGATGAACCATACCGGCGTGCAATGCAGGAAGGGTACAGAAAGATAAAATCTGAACTGGGTGAGCAAGGGGTCTCCCGAAGGGTGGGAGAACGTATGATAGAATTGCTTAAAGTAGAATTTGAATGAAGCGGATTGTAACGGTACTGCTGGTAGCAGTGTCATGGATGGGAACCATTGCACAACCTGTGGAGGTTGGGCTTTTTCAGAATAATCTGGTGAAGTCGGCCGTGGTCTATTGTTCCTCGGGCACCTACCAGCTATTGCTTGATGAGGTGGTTCGGCTCAGGCTCGGGGAAGGCGATATTGTCTATCTGAACCTGGAAGACGGGAAGGTAAAGGTTCTGGATGCGGAACGGGATTTTGGATATGCTTCGAAGGTCGAATTAAGGTCCCTCTCTACAGAATCGGTTTTTCGTGTGCGGTCCATATCTCCTGAAATTGACTCCCGGATCTATGATGATAACCTGATGGTTATTCCGTCCGATCGCTACCTGACCCTTATAAACCAGGTGGACCTGGATAAATACCTGGCAGGAGTTGTTGAAGCCGAATCCGGTTCCAATGCAGGGAAGGAGTTTTATAAAGCTCAATCCATTCTCTGCAGGACCTATGCCTTAAAGCAGATGGACAGGCACACCAATGAAGGATTTGCGGTATGTGACGAACAACATTGCCAGACTTACAAGGGAAAGAGCATGAGTAATCCGGACATTCTGGAGGCCATTGTGGAAACCAGTGGTACGGTGCTGGCCGATTTTAATTTCAAGCTGATTACAGCTGCCTATCATGCCAATAGCGGCGGTCAAACACAAAGGGCTTCCGATGTGTGGCTTGCCGATGTGGATTACCTGCAGTCGGTGGTGGATCCCTACTCCCTTCATCAGTCCCACGCCAAATGGCAGGACACCATCTCATTCCAGGCATGGAAGGATTACCTGATGAAGAATGGCATGAAATCGGTGAGCCGGATCCCTGATGAGATCATCTATGTGGAGCAGATGCGGAGGAAGAAATTTTTTATTCTGGACAAGGACTCCATCAAGATGACCAAGATACGGGAGGACTGGGGTTTCAAATCGGCATTTTTTGATATGTTTCCCAGTGGCGACAGTGTATTGGTCTGGGGGAAGGGATTCGGGCATGGCATTGGCATGAGCCAGGAGGGGGCCATGAAAATGGCCAGGGATGGTTTTACATATCAGGATATACTCCAGTTTTATTTTCATGAGGTGCGGATCATGGATTATCGCGATCTACCCCATTCCAGTCTTCCAAAAGCTGTGCTGGATCGTTAAAAGCTGAACAGGATGTGGGCACTATTTAAAAAAGAGATCAGTGGTTTTTTCAGCAGCCTTACAGGCTACCTTGTTATTGTGGTCTTCCTTCTGCTCAACTCTCTGTTTATGTGGATTGTTCCCGGACAGTTCAATGTGATTGGCAACGGGTACGCCACCATGGATACCCTGTTCGCCATTGCCCCCTGGGTCTTCCTCTTCCTGGTACCGGCCATCTGTATGCGGATGTTTGCCGAAGAGAAGCGAAGCGGGACCCTGGACCTGCTCTACACCCGACCGGTTTCTGAACTGCAGATTATTCTGGCCAAGTTCCTGGCAGCCTGGGCCCTGGTCCTGTTCTCATTGATCCCAACCCTGATCTATTTCTGGTCGGTGGCCCGCCTGGGAAGTCCCCCGGGAAACATGGACATGGGTGGTACATGGGGTTCTTATTTGGGACTCCTGTTCCTGGGAGGGATCTATGCAGCCGTTGGTATATTTGCTTCCTCACTTACCGGAAACCAGATTGTTGCATTTATTCTGGCGGTATTTCTCTCTTTCCTGATGTACCTGGGGTTTGAATTCCTCAGTGGGGTGGCGGAATCGGGAAGCACTGTTTTTCTGATTTCCCGGATGGGAATTTCCTACCACTATAATTCCATAAGCAGAGGAGTTATCGATTCAAGGGATATGCTTTATTTCCTTGGGGTGATCCTGCTGTATATTGTGGGAACCCGGACCGTACTTCAAAGCAGTAAATGGTAAGTCGCATATGGACAGGAAAGCCTTGAAAAGAAAACATTTGGTCCAGCTGGGGATTACCCTGGTTGTGGTAGTGGTGCTGTCGCTCCTGGCAGAAATCAAGTTTTTTCGCATTGATCTGACCAGCGAGAAAAAATATACCCTGAGCCAAGCCAGCCGTCAGCTGATGAGGGAGCTGGAAGATGTGGTCTATGTGAAGATCTACCTGGATGGCGAACTTCCGGTGGAATTTGTAAATTTCCAGAAGTCGATCCGTGAGCTGATGGACGAATTCAGGGCCTACGCCGGCGAGAAATTGGAATACCAGTTTATCAATCTCTACGATGAACCCGACGAAAGCATACGCAACAGGATGATTGGAGAGCTGTATGACAGGGGCCTGAATGTGACCAATATCCAGGTACGCGACAAGGAAGGCGGCAGTTCTTCCAGGATGATCTTCCCCGGGGCCATCATTGCTTATGGAGCTATGGAGTTACCCGTGAACCTCCTGAAGAACAATCCCACCCTCTCCCATGAACATAATCTGAATAACTCTATCCAGACCCTGGAGTATGAGTTTTCAAGGGCCATTCAAAGCCTGACCATGGAAGAAGTTCCCCGCATTGCCTTCGTGGAGGGCCATGGAGAGCTCGATTCCATGCAGACCCACAGTCTGATGGATGAGCTGAAGAATTTCTTCCAGGTGGACCGCGGGTATATCAATGGCAATGTGGAGGCCCTGCTCAACTATCAGGCACTGATTATTGCCCGGCCCGTGCACCCCTTTAGTGAGGCAGATAAGTTTGCCATTGATCAGTATATAATGCAGGGAGGCAGGGTCCTCTTTTTTCTTGACCCCGTACATCCTTTTGCCGACAGCCTTTCAGCCGGCACAACAGTTGCACTGGCCAACCAGGTGGGACTGGAGGATTTGCTGTTTAAATACGGGGTGCGGATCAACTACAACCTGGTGGCTGATTTGCAGTGTAACTATGTTCCTGTTAACACAGCACCCGCAGGTGAAGAGGCGCGTTTTACAATGATGCCATGGGTCTATCATCCGCTACTGGCCGGACCGGTGAATCACCCGGTGACCAGAGGCCTTAATTATGTAAAGAGCCAGTTTGCTTCTTCGCTTGATACCCTTTCAGGCAGCTCGGCACAGGTGAAAAAGACGGTATTACTGGCAACATCGCAGGCCAGCAGAAAAAGAGATGTCCCCCTGTACATTAACATGGAAGAAGTGACGGTCCAGCCCGATCCGGCTCTTTATCAGGCTGCTCACCTGCCGGTTGGTATTTTGCTGGAGGGGAGTTTTGAATCTTTTTATAAGAATTATCCGGTACCGGATGGTGTTTCCCCATCCAACTGGAATTTGATAGTACAGGGCCAGCCGGGTTCCGTTTTTGTCTTGGCCGACGGAGATATTGTCGCCAATGAGGTACAATTTGAACAGGGAGCATTCAGGGCTCAGCCCCTGGGATATGACCGATATACACAGCAGACCTTCGGCAATCGTGAGTTTATCATGAATGTAGTGAATTACATGACCGATAATACGGGCCTGATGGAATTACGCTCCAGGGAATTCAAGCTTCGCCTTCTGAACAATGAAATAATCTCTCAGAGGTCCCAGCTTCTGAAATGGAAACTTATAAACACCCTGCTTCCCCTGCTAATGGTCCTGATTGCGGGACTGGTGATCCAGCTGCTCAGGAGAAGAAAATATGCCAGATGATATGCAGATGCGGAGATCCTTAAGGCTTGTACTGATTATCCTGGCGCTGGTCCTGGTTATCATCCTGCTGGTGGGTCCCTGGAAACCATGGGGAAGTAAGAACAGGGGCGTGGTTCTTAAGCATACAGAGGATGTGGACCGCATAGTGCTCCTGGATCCCTACAATACTACTGAGCTTAAGCGAGTGGATGGATCCTGGTTTCTTTTTGGCACAGAGCAGGTAAGTCACGTGGCTGTGGAGAACCTGCTGATCGCCGCCGGCAGGCTGGAGGTGTCTTCGATTATTAGCAATGAATCTTTTACAGAACAAGTTGATTCACCGGAAGATGTCCGGGAAATTACATTTTTCAGGGGCGAAAAAGCAGTGCTTTCCTATGGATTGAAGGAGGTGTCGGGTAAATATGTACTGCACCCACCTGGCTCCGCAAAGGCTTACTATGTTGTCCTGCCAGGTTATCCCGGACTAAATCTTGACCGGGTTTTTTCTGCCACACCCGATCACTACCGCGAGCATCTGCTCATCGACCTGGAGCCTTCAGCTATTTCTTCCATTGAAATTGAGCTGGCATCGGGCGAAGCATTTGCTTTTACCCGGGACCCGGAGGGAGGTATTCGCTGCAAGCCTCTGAACGAGAGCACTATCCTGCCCCGGGGGAGGCCCAATGAATTAGCTGTTAAGCTGCTGTTCAGTTATTTCACATCGATCAGGTATGAACAAAGGACCCTTATTCCAGCTGATTCACTGAATGTTGCCGGTGCTTCCCTCCAGCCCATGGCAAGCATAGGGGTGGAGTCCTTCGACGGAGAGCGACACCTCCTGAAAGTGTTTCCCTTTGAAGAAAATCAAAATTCGCAGGCCGATCTGTTCCGGGCCCTGGTTCTATACAATGACGAGCAGGAAGCCCTCCTGCTTAACTACATTTACCTGGATGTTCTGATGCGTGGTTTATCCCATTACTTTGGGGAAAAGTAGCTGCGGCTATAACGATTTTTTTTCGTATAATTGATGGATCATTGACTCACTAAAAAAAAGCTATAACACATGAAATTTGTTGTATCCAGTATGGAACTGTTGGGTCATCTTCAGGCCATCAGTCGTGTGATCAGTAACAAGAACACACTTCCCATTTTAGATAATTTCCTGTTTTCACTTGAAGATGGAATTCTGGAGATTACCTCATCAGATCTTGAGTCGACCCTGGTTACGCATATCCAGCTCGATAATACAGATGGTTCAGGTGCTGTGGCTATCCCGGCACGCCTGCTGACTGATACACTCAAAGAGTTCCCCGAAATTCCATTGAATTTTGAGGTGAACCCCGATACCCTGATGGTGGTGATCCAGAGCGAGAGCGGAAAGTTCTCCATCCCGGGACAGAACGGGGCGGAATTTCCACAAATGCCTGTGATCAAGGATGATCAGAAACAAAGTCTGGAGCTGGAACAGGAATTGCTCCTTACCGGGATCAGTAAATCATTGTTTGCTACTGCCGATGATGAATTGCGTCCTGTGATGAATGGAATTTTCATGGAATTGTCACCCGACGACATCACTTTCGTGGCATCCGACGCGCATAAGCTGGTGCGCTATAAACGAACCGATGCCGCTTCCGGAAGTGCTTCAAGCTTTATTCTTCCGAAGAAGCCGGCCTCCTTGTTAAAGAATATTTTGCCCAGGGAGGAGAACAAGGTGGTTCTTGAGTTTGATGACAGGAATGCTTCATTCACGCTGACAAACTACAAACTGGTCTGCAGGCTTGTTGAAGGCAACTACCCCAGCTATAATTCTGTGATCCCGAGCGACAATCCCTACAAGATGAGCATCGATCGCCTGGCCTTTTACAATACCCTGAAGCGGGTATCTGTCTTTTCGAACCAGGCCAGTAACCTGGTGAAGCTAAGCCTCACAGGAAATCAGTTGAATATTTCTGCCCAGGATATTGATTTCTCCATCTCTGCCACGGAAAGGCTCAGCTGTCAGTACGAAGGAGAGGAAATGGAGATTGGTTTTAAATCCACCTTCCTCATAGAAATCCTTGCGAATCTGGCCTCCGACGATGTGGTGCTTGAAATGAGCGATCCCACTCGGGCGGGCATTCTGCTGCCTTCAGCCACGGAGAACGAGAACGAAGATACACTGATGCTGTTGATGCCTATGATGATAAATGCTTAGCGCATGAGGCTGAACCTGAAGAATCCCATTATATTTTTCGATCTCGAGACCACCGGAATCAATATCGCATCGGACAGAATTGTAGAGATCTCCTATCTGAAGGTAGATCAGAATGGCAATGAAACATCCAGGACCCTGCGTCTGAATCCCGGGATGCCTATTCCTGAAAAGGTAACAGCAATTCATGGGATATCCGATGAGGATGTGAAGGATGCGCCCACCTTTAACGAGGTGGCAAAAAGTCTGGCCAGGGATTTTGAAGGTTGTGATCTTGCGGGATACAATTCGGTTAGATTTGATATTCCCCTGCTGGCAGAAGAGTTTCTGAGGTCAGGAGTAGACATTGATCTGAAAAGGAGGAAGTTTGTGGATGTCCAGGTGATCTTTATGAAAATGGAACCCCGGACTCTTTCTGCGGCCTACAAGTTTTTCGCTAATAAAGAACTCACCAATGCCCATTCGGCAGAAGCAGATACACGGGCCACCTATGAAATACTTCAGGCCCAGCTCGACCGTTATTCCAACCTGGAGAATGACATCGGGAAGCTGGCCGAGTTTTCAGCTCATACACGCAATGTGGATTTTGCAGGAAGAATCGTCTTTAACGAGGATGATGTGGAAGTCTTTAACTTTGGAAAATATAAGGGAAAACCGGTTAGTGAGGTGCTGGAAAAGGATCCCGGCTATTATGGCTGGATGATGAATGGGGATTTCCCTCTTTATACAAAGAAAGTACTGACCAGCATTAAGCTGGGTTCCATAAAAAAATAGTTCGATGAAAATTATCTGCATCGGGAGGAACTATGTTGCTCACGCCAGGGAGCTGAACAATGAAGTCCCGGATAAGCCGGTATTCTTTATGAAGCCGGATTCCGCACTGGTCACTGCAAACCGCCCCTTCTTTTATCCCGAGTTTTCGAAGGATGTTCACCACGAGCTGGAAGTGGTGATCCGGATTAACAGACTGGGCAGGAGCATAGAGGAAAAGTATGCGGACCGCTATTACAGTGAGCTTGCTCTGGGAGTGGACTTTACGGCCCGTGATCTGCAGGCTGAACAGAAGAAAAAGGGCCTGCCCTGGGAGATCGCCAAAGGCTTTGACTATTCAGCACCTGTCAGTGAATTTTTCCCGGTTAAAAAGTATGGCGATATACATCAGCTATCCTTCAGGCTGGACCTGAACGGGAAAACCGTGCAGGATGGATCTACCGCTCTGATGATCTTCAGTTTCGAGAAAATTATTTCCTACGTGTCCCGTTTTATGACCCTGAAAACAGGCGATCTGATCTTTACCGGAACACCGGCGGGTGTGGGGCCGGTAGCCATTAATGATCGATTGGAGGCCTACCTGGAAGGGGATAAACTAATGGATTTCCCCGTTAAATAATGTCAGACTACAGAGTCTACCGGATTGGTTTAGAGAAGGCGTCGGCTTATGTAATTTACCGGCCGGGAGAGGCCATTTTAGTGGATTGTGGAAACTCCGGTTCGGAGGAGAAAATATTCCAAATGTTCGATCACCTGAAACTGGAACCGGGGATGCTCAAACTGCTTGTGCTTACACATTCGCACTTCGACCATGCCGGTTCTGCCAGGAGGCTCAAAGAGCTCACCGGATGCAAGGTGATGGTCCACCAGTCCGAAGCCGAACGCCTCAGGAAAGGCTACTCACCCATTCCTCCCGGAACCAGGTGGAAGGCCAAATTACTGGTTTTCCTGGGCAGGGTTTTTGCCAGGAGATTAATGAAATTTCCGGGCGTAGATCCGGATCTGCAGGTGGAGCATAGCTTTGATCTTGAACAGTTCGGTTTTCCCGGCAAGGTGATTCATACCCCGGGACATACCCATGGATCCATGGTTGTTCTGATGGACGAGGGTCAGTTAATATGCGGAGATACAATGTTCGGGGTGGCTAATAAACAGCACTTTCCTCCCTTTGCCGAGGACCTGGATGCCCTGCTTGGAAGCTGGGGAAGGATCCGTGATATGAAGGTGAAGACCTGTTACCCGGCCCATGGCCGCCATTTTTCATTTGATAGTTTTCTTGCCGAGTATGATTCGGCCCGGCTCAGGTACAGCTAATTAGTGGAGAAAGGACTCAAGCGTGCTGAATACTTCTTTTTTCTGCTCCTCAGGCATGTTATTGATCCGGGTCCGGTGCGATCCCCCTTCCTTAAAAAAGATCTTTGAATTGGTATCTCCTGTGGAGGTGACAGCTGTTGCCGACCAGGTATCGTACTCCCCGTATATGAAGATGTAATTCTCCCCCTTCTCTTCCAAGTATTGCTCAATTTCAAAGGAAAGCTCATCATTAAATGGAATATCCACCTCTGCCGGTATTGTAAAAGTGAAAATGGGATTGTCTACGTGCTTCAGATACTTCCCGAAGGCATTCAGGTCGTATCCATAGTAGCCCATCTCGGTCAGGGCCTGGTAAAAGAAGGGCCTGTATTCCACAATAAACTGATCGGAGAAGTAGTCAAAACCCGCTACGCGATTCATATGTTTAATAACCTCATCGGGCTTAGCAGCCTTTCCCGGTATTTTACTGGAAGGAACATATCCCCACTGCCAGTAGGCAAAAGAATATTCCAGGACACAATACTCAAAAGCCTTCTCCACGCCACCCACAAGTTCATAACTGTAACCCGCATCACTGGAAAAGTTACGGAAAGCATCCAGGTATTTTTCCTGGTTTTTCAGAGCCATTTTCTGGAAGCGCTCCACTTTTCTGCGTTCTCCGGAATTTCCCACATTTTCGAGAAAGGAATAGATCCGCTCGTCTTCCAGACCATAGTTAAGCGGAGCCACGTAGGGGACACGTACATCCACATCCTCAGGATAATAGTAACTGTGGTACATCACTGTTTGCCCCCCTTTACTAATTCCCGTGGAGATCCATTGCTCCGGGTAGAGTTCCTTAAACAGAGTGATGATCCGGTGATGATCCGATGCTGCCTGCCAGGTGTTCAGGTAAGACCAGTCAATACTGTCAGGGACACTCCTGCCAAAGTACCGGTGTTCCACCATGATCTGGTTGCAACGTAATTCAGCTGTGATCTCGGAAGTATAGTAATATCTTGCATCGTATCCTTCCGTAATCAGGACCACCGGTTTGGATGGATCCACATGAGAAATATAGATACGCTGTGCGAATCGCTCTCCATCGGGGTTTCGGTGATCGAGAGGCTGTTCGATCATGACTTCAAGGATGCGCTCAAAGGTGGACTCGTTTTGCAGGGTCCTGACCACCTTCACCTCATTCTGGTTTAGAAAATCATCCAGGTTAACAGAGGCAAGGGCTTGAAAAACAATGAGGGTCAGCAGGACCGCTGAGAGGCTTAACTTCTTCATATGCAGATCAATCAATTGTTGTTTTTGAACTGAACAAAAATAGTTAAAATTTGGATATCAATGCTTCAGTCTGTAGACCGGGTAGCGCATATAGCTGGATTCTGACCAGGGCGATCTTTCGTAGATAAACCTGAGTTGCTGATAGGCACTCTTCGAGAACCCGGGATCTTCTTTCTGCTTCTCCCGGAGTTCTTTCTTTAATTGGGGATCTTTTTTCAACAGGGCCTCAGCTGTCTCTTCGAAGATATAGGGGGAGAAGTACTCATTTCTGAATAGCACCTCGTCGAAAAAATTCCAGCTGAAAAAGGAATCATAGCCCCTGGGTTCCAGGGTCTGCACCAGGTACTCAATGGCCTCCTGCCTGGCAGGGATGATCCAGTCGCCCTTGAGCAGCTGCACCTTATCCCTTACCATCCTGGTTTCCACGTCATAGTGACGGTAGTGTCCGTTATAGGGCCTGTCCACCGTCTGGTAGTCTTCAATATAGTAGATATCCACTTCCAGGATGCTGTCCCTTGTAAGTGCCGCCATCTCTACTCCGTTCAGCTGGAGCCGCTCCACCACCTCTGCCCAGGCCGAGGGAAGTATATAATAATCGGGAACACTGGCACTTATTACAGGCTTGAAAAATTTGTAATAGGGGATTTCCTTTTCCCAGGGATCGCTCCGGTCGTAATAGGAACGCTCCTGTCCGCTGATCTTGCTCTTCTTCTTCTTTGCCGCATAACCCATGAAGTGGATGGGGACATGCCTGGAGGTATCCAGTTCCCACTGCAGGGTGAATTCCTGCTGCTTCATCTTCTCCTGCCAGGCCTGTTTTTTCACCTCTGTTAATTCACTGCCATACAAGCCACTGAAACGTAAGGCTTCTCTCAGGAGGTGCCAGGTGGACAGCACGCGATCCTCAAAGGCCTTGAACATATGGGTCTCCACCGTAAAAGCGATGGTATTGTAGAGACTCACATATCCCGAAGTATACCTGGGGTAGTCCATGAATGCCAGAATCCCGTTCTCAGGGCTCTGGCTCATGCTCCAGACATAGGGGCTCATCAGATAGGGAGACTGCTCCATCCCATTAAAAAGAAAGGGCAGCAGGGTTGAATCGAGAAAGCGGGCCTGGGAGGCTTCGTGACGCTGGGCATGACTGTTGATCAGGGTGATGGTGTAAGGATAGTCAGCACCATTGGAGGTATGTGTATCAATGAAGATATCCGGATCCCAGCTTCTCAGAAGGGGGACCAGCGATTGTGTGTTTTTTGAATCCAGTTTGATGAAATCGCGGTTGAGATCCAGGTTGCGCGCGTTCCCCCTGAAGCCATGCTCCACCGGTCCGTTCTGATTGGCACGATGGAAAGATCCACGATTGAGGGCTCCACCCACGTTAAAGATCGGGACAATGGCCAGCACCGTCTGTTCAAGATAGTGGGCGCAGCTGTCCTTTCCCGATAGTAAATCGCTGGCCAGTTTCAGGCTTGCATCCACACCGCATGGTTCGCCCGGATGGATCCCGTTGTTGATGAACAGGATATTTTTACCCGATTCGCGGATTTGTTCTGGTGAAAACTGCCGACCCCTGTCAATTACAAAAAGATGGAGCGGTCTCCCGGCATCGGTCCATCCGACCTCCAGCAGCCTGGCCTCTTCGTATTGTTCATCCAACCACTGGTACATGTCAATGGCCTCCTGCCAGGTCACCGTTTCATTGTCAGCATATCTCAGCTCTACCTGAGCCACAAGTGCCTGAGCCACTCCCGCCAGAAAGATGATTCCGCATAGCAGTCGGGACAGGTTTTTTTTATAGTCTTGCTTGTTCCAGTTCATGTTTCAGTTTTCTAAAGTAATCCCTTACCTCTTTGTCGGCTCCTTCCATTTCACTTTTATCCCGGACCGGTTTGTGAATATAGTTAATCACACCGAGGGGACCAGTCATAAGGCTGTCGGCCCGGGTCACATTCTTTAGCTGCTCATTGTATGTTTCAAAAAACCTGCGCAATTCATCATATTGCCGGAGGGATTTTTCTTTTATCCGGTCGCACAGCAGGCAGGCCCTGGATATATTTTCAAACCTGTTTGATGCATTCCTGAGAATGCGCTCTCCCAACTCTGCCAGTGGGATTCCCCGTTTAAGGTAAATTTCTGCATAACGGTAGATGCCAATAATTCCCAGGGCTTCCAGATCATCTGCCACTGTAAGTATGGTCAGGATCTCAGGAGGTCTTTCCTTTTGAAAGGAATCATGGATCTGGTCCTCTTTCCTGTCGTGGAGCTCAATGGCCTGCAGAATCTCCCTGAATTTTTCAGGCCGTTCGCTGCCCCTGTCCATAAACCACTTCAGACAGAGCTCTGCTCCCAGATGGCCATGATCTTCACGAGTCGAATACACCATGCCCAGATCGTGAAAGAATGCTGCAATCAATAAGCCTTCCACCAGGTCTTCATCGATCCGGGAATTAAATGTGGCAATCTCCCTCAGCAAAAGTTTGCACAGATTCCATACCCGCAGGTGGTGGCTGTGATCGTGAGAGGGTAGTGAAGTGTTTGCATACAGATTCTCCGCATTGGTATATAGCTCATCCAACCAGGAGGTTTCGGCCCGGTCGATCCATATGTCAAGCAGGTACATGGCTTCCTCAGCTAACCCTGGTCAGTTTAAGCATATTGGTCGTGCCTTTTTCAAGGATGGGAATGCTGCCTACGTGAACTACCAGGTCCCCTTTCTTCAGCAGGTTCTGGCTTACCAGGTATTCCTCCGTATACACAACGTAGTCGTTGATATTATTGCATTCTCCGAAGTAGAAGGCCCTTACACCCCAGACCAGCGACATGTCGGTAAGCAGATCCTCGTTCATGGTAAAGGTAAGGATGGGGGCTTTGGGTCGGTGCGAGCTGATTCTTATGGCAGTAAACCCCGAATAGGTCAGTGTTACGATGGCCGCTGCATTCACCTGTTCGGCAAGTTGGACAGCACTGAGGCATATGGAATCTGCCAGAAAGTTTTTTGCTCCGGGAGGTGATGCATGCCCTTTGTTGTAAATATACTCTTCGGTTTCAGTTGAGTCGATGATCATCTGCATGTTCCGGACGGTATCAACAGGATATTTGCCCACTGAAGTTTCTCCGCTGAGCATCACCGAGTCGGCTCCATCCAGCACTGCATTCGCAACATCGTTGGCTTCGGCCCGGGTGGGAGTGGGATTGCTGATCATACTTTCCATCATCTGGGTGGCCACAATTACAGGTTTCGATTTTCTGTGGCATCTTTTAATGATGTCTTTCTGAATCAGTGGTACTTTGTGGAAATCAACTTCTACGCCCAGGTCACCACGGGCTACCATAACCGCATCGGAAGCACTGATGATCCCTTCAATTTCTTCAAGTGCTTCAGGCTTTTCAACTTTCGCAATGATCCTGGCATCACTGGGATGAGCATCTATGATCTTTCTGAGGTCCTGGATGTCTTTTTCCTGTCTTACAAAAGAAAGTGCAATCCAGTCCACCTGGTGATCCAGGATGAACTGCGCATCTTTGATATCTTTCTCGGTCAGACTGGGCTGGGAAATCTTCGTATGCGGCAGGTTCACTCCCTTCTTGCTGGAAAGGGGACCGCCTGCAATTACCTTGCAATTGACCGTGTTGGTCTTATTGGATCCACTTACTTCAAAGATCAGTTTTCCGTCATCTACCAGGATTTTTTCACCGATAGTTACATCCGCTGCCAGTTTTTCATAACTCAGGTAGGCTTTTTCCGTGGTACCGGTGCAGGGCACACTTACAAAGGAGAATTCCTGTCCGTCTTCAAGCAGAACCCTGTCATTTTCCATATCACCCACACGAAGCTTGGGGCCCTGGAGATCGCCCAGGATGGCCACATTGGATCCAAGTTCCTTATTGAGTTCCCGGATGAACCTGATGGTCTTCAGATGCTCTTGATGTGTATCATGTGAGAGGTTGATCCTGAATACATCCACACCCTCATGAATCAGTTTTTCCAGGATCTCTTTGTTCCTGGTTACGGGGCCAATGGTGGCAATAACTTTTGTGTGTGATCTTTCTTTTCGCATTGTTATGTATTTACGGCAACAAAGGTATTCTTAATGAGGGTAATCAGAAAATATATCCCTGTTAAAATCAGATTAAGATTGTCAGCTCCCACTTTCAGATATCCTATACCATTGGGGAGGCAAATTTTAAAGTGCAACTGAAGTTAGGGATGCCCGGGAGGCAGCCTTTGCCAGCCAGAGGCTGGGAGCAGCAACGACCGGATACTCAAATGTAGAAGAGTGTGTATTTTAAAGTGCAACTGAAGTTAGGGATGCCCGGGAGGCAGCCTTTGCCAGCCAGAGGCTGGGAGCAGCAACGAGCGGGCATCCCTAACAAAAAGAGGCGCCCTTTTGAGGCACCTCTTTCAACTTCCAAACTATTTACCTAACTAACTATCTTTTTATCCTTCTTCTCCAAGCCCGAGCAGAAGTTCATCAATCATCTTCTTGAACATGGCTTTGGTCTCCGCATCTGTCTGTGCTATGCCATTGCTCATGGTGGGTTTCCCTTCCTGGGGAACAAAGAGGAAGGCCGGAATACTCCGGATTCCGAATACGGAAGCCAGCTCCTGTTCTTTCTCAGTGTCTACTTTATAGATATGAATTTTACCTTCATACTCCTTGGCGAGTTCTTCAAGGATCGGGGCGGCCTTGCGACAGGGACCACACCAGTCGGCATAAAAATCAATCAGCGCAGGCATATCCCCTTCATACACCCATTCGGTCTGATTTTTCTCATAGTTCATCACCTTGTCAAGAAAATCCTGCTTGGTCAGGTATACCGGTTTCCCGGATCCCTGGGTCTGGCTGTCTTCCACCTTATCATTCACCGCTGTTGCTACTGCAGCTAATTCCTGGCCCTTATTCTCCAGTGAGTTTGCTGAACCGTTGGTGCAGGAAAGTGTAAGGAGGATTACCGCTGAAATACTTAATATAATCTTTTTCATAGTTGCATAAATTTACCGGTCATTGGACCTGCTGATAACTTATTCGGATACACTTAAAACCTCAGAAATAGCCTGCTTGAAAGTCTCCTTGGGGAGAGCTCCCATGGCCATCTGTGGCTGTCCCTCTTTGGGTATGAAAAGCAGGGAGGGAATGCTCTGGATACCGAATACGGAAGAAAGCTCGGCTTGCTCCTCAGTATTTACTTTAAATATATCCAGTTTATCTCCATACTCTTCTTTTAGTTCTTCAAGGATGGGTGCAATGGTTTTACATGGGCCACACCAGTCGGCATAAAAATCTATAATGGCAGGAGTTTCACCTTCGAATTTCCATTCTTTATTTGATTCGTAATTGAAAATCTTCTCTTTAAAAGTCTCGTTTGTTAAATGTTCCAGTTTCATGATATGATGTTTTTTATGTTTGTCTGTCGCAAAAGTATAGCGAAACTTACACTCCCACTGTAACTTTAGTCACATTCACACATTTCCTGTAAAAGACATGGAATGATTGAGGTAGCTGACCATTGGAAAGAGCCCCTGGTAGTCTTTTACCACGCGGCTTGCAAAGCCTGACTGTTTGATGTCGGAGTCGCTGTAGTTCCGGGACCAGATGTAATGCTTGTATTTGATTTCCTCCATATATTTGAAGTCCTTGGGGAATCCGGAAGGGCCTTTTTTTAGCCTGTCCTCTTTTCCGCCCCGCTCATAGTGCTGCTTCATTTCGGGTGTATTGATAAGTTTCAGGAAAGATTCCGGCTGGTACATGATCTCCTGTCTGATCAGCTTAAGCTGCTCGGAGGGAGGCATCCAGACCCCGGCAGCCATAAAGCTACTTCCAGGTTCCAGGTGAAAATAATACCCTGCATCACTTGATTTTCTGCCCCCTTTGGCTATCCAGCAGCCAAAATGTGTTTTATAAGGCAGCTTGTCTTTGGAGAACCGGACATCCTTGTAGATCCGGAAGATGGTGTCCTTGGGCTCCAGGTTCCCTATGGTTGGATCGAATATGGAGATCCCTTTCAGTAAATCACCTGCAAATCCCCTGAAAACTTCAAGGCTTTCCTGGTAACTTGTTTTATTTGCATTAAACCAGTCGCGATTATTATTTTCTTTCAGCTCGCTGATAAAATTTAGCACCTTTTGCATAATGAGAAAGTTTATATTTAAAAACAGCGCCTCCTGAAGAAAGTTCAAGGGGAATTCACACGGAGAGCTCCTTTTTATCAGAATATACTATCTTTAATATGGTAGTTATAAGCTATGGCTGCAGATAATATAGATGTCCCCGGGGAATTGAAATCCCCTTCGCAACAGTTTCAGGCTGCGTCCGACAGTGTGGGCCTGTACTGGTGGCACTGGGAAAACTCAAGTCAGAAGATCAGGTTGAGTGAAGCCCTGGCTAAGATACTTGGTCTCATTTACAGGAGTGATGGATATAGCATTGATGCGCTTTACAATAATATCCATCCGGAGGATGCAGAACTCAACAAAAAACTGCTACATCGGCTCTATTCCGGAGAAGATGATCTCTACGAAGTTGAATACCGGATTAAAGATCCTTCAGGGAAGTGGCAGTGGTTTTATAACAGAGGAAGCGTTATTCACAGGAATGAAGGGGGAAAGCCGGAAGTGATTGGCGGCATTTCGATGAACATCTCGGGGTCCTATACCAGGCTGCTTTCCATGGTGGAGGAGAGGGATAAATTTGAATTTATCGTAAGGAATTCCAACGAAGCCATCATCGTTATTGAATTACTTGACGGGAAGGCCGGAAATATACTGGATGCCAACAGGGCAGCCATGGATTTATTTAAGGAGGGCCCGGAGGTATTCGGTTCCCCCTTGCCCGAATATATTCTTAAAGATGAGGTGATTGGCAAGGATGGTGCTCTCATGAGGGATGTGTTTGAAAAGGGCTTTGGAAGGGTTGAACACAAGGTTAGGATTGGCGATGATGAAGAGCGTTGGCTGGAGTTCACCTTGCACGCATTTACCCTGACCGGTGAAAACCTGATGATTGCCATTGTAAAGGACAAGACCCCGGAGAAAATATCCGAAGCAGCGCTCCGTGAATCTGAGCGCCTGTACCAGACAGTGGTCGAGGCTGCCAATGACAGGATCGGGCTCTTCACAGTGGATGGACGGGCCTTGCTGATGAATTCGGCTTATTATGAGGCTGTTGGTTATACTGAGGAGGAGTTTAAGACAATCGGAAAAGATGAACTGACCCATCCCGAGGATCTGAAGCGACAGGGAAAGGTTGCCAAAGAACTTTTTGAAAAAGGCTATGCTACGGCCGAGTACAGAGTCAGGCATAAAAAAGGGCATTACCTGGATATGTCTTCTACGCTTGTCCTTATAAAAGGAGAGGAGGGAGATGAAGACCAGATCCTTTTTATTATGCGGGACATATCCGATGGGAAACGGACCATCAAGGAGCTGGAGGAAGCCAAAATCCGGGCAGAGGAAAGTGATCAGCTAAAATCTGCCTTCCTGGCCAACATGTCCCACGAGATCAGAACCCCAATGAACTCCATTATCGGCTTTTCCAACCTCTTGAATCAGTCTGGCCTGGAGGATCACCTTCGGGAACTGTACGTTAACCGGATAATTACCAATTCGGAGCTGTTGCTGACCCTGATTTCCGATATCATTGACCTGGCCAAGATAGAGAGTGGCCAGCTTTCCATTATCTATGGCAGAATCCTGATTTCGGACCTGATTAAAGATTTGGAGCAGTACGCACTGGATGAAACCACACGCCTTCAGAAAGAACGGATTGAGATAGTGACTTCCCTGGAGAAGCAAGATTGCGAGATTGAAACCGATGTGGTCCGCATTGCTCAGGTCATGAAAAACCTGATCAACAATGCCATTAAGTTCACCCAGGAAGGGACTGTAGAGATTGGTTGTACGAGTGGGGGGGCGGATAATTCACTCAGGCTGTATGTAAAAGATACGGGAATCGGGATTTCACCGGAACACAATGAAGTGATTTTTGATCAGTTCCGGCAGATCGATGGTTCCAATACCAGGAAATTTGGAGGAACCGGACTCGGACTGGCCATTTGCAAGAATCTTGTTCATATGATGGGTGGAAGCATATGGGTGGAGTCGGAATTAGGAAAGGGTGCAAGCTTCCAGGTGGAACATCCCCTGAAGTCTCCTGCTTTGGACAAACAATTTGTGAGAGAAGAAAAACTGGTTCATGAACCCTCGTCCCCGGATGGCGAGATCTCAATACTAACTGTGGATGATGAACCCGATACACTGGAACTTTACCAGGTCATGCTGACTCAGATGGGACATCATGTTCGACTTGCCAAAAATGGGTACGAAGCTCTCAGATTAATGGAGCAGTATCCCTTGCCCGATCTGGTGCTGATGGACATCCAGATGCCGGTTATGAGTGGGACAGATACGCTGAAGATTATCAGGGACCGCTATCCGGAAGTTAAGGTTGTGGCCCAGTCGGCCCACGCACTTACAGGCGACCGGGACCGCTTCATGAAGGAGGGATATGACGGCTACATTCCCAAACCTATTACACCGGCGGAATTGAGCAGGGTCATCTCTGAACTCCTGATGTGATAGCCTTTAAAGGCATTTCCCTCTTAGCAAATATTTGTTACTTTTACCCCTTCCAAAATGATGATGAACTAATCCCTTCTTCATGCAAAAGATCAATGAGTTTCTTCTGTTCCTCAATGACTACCTGGGCGGTCACCAGTGGTTCGTATTTTTACTTTTAGGAACCGGTATTTTCTTTACCATATACCTTGGTTTGCCTCAAATCAGGTATTTCGGACATGCGATCCGGATAGTCAAAGGAAAATATGACAAGAAGGGAGATATTGGAGATACCTCCCATTTTCAGGCACTTACCACAGCCCTGTCGGGAACAGTTGGAACCGGGAACATCGCCGGTGTGGCACTGGCCATCCATTTGGGCGGACCTGCGGCACTTTTCTGGATGCTGATTACGGCGCTTTTGGGAATGACAACGAAATTTGTTGAGGTAACCATTTCGCACAAGTACAGAGATATTTTACCCGACGGATCCATTTCGGGCGGCCCCATGTATTACATGCACAAGCGGATGAATATCACCAGAAAAAATGGAAAGATTATCCGAACCGGGGTATTCCTGGGAGGCTTTTTTGCCTTTGCCACCATTCTGTCCTCTTTTGGTACCGGAAGTCTGCCTCAGATCAACAGCATATCAGATTCCATGTTCTCCTCTTTCGGGATTAACCATGCCTTAACCGGTGCGGTGCTGGCAGTATTGCTTGCTCTGGTAATTATCGGAGGCATTAAACGAATTGCCAAGGTAACTTCCACCCTCGTACCTGCCATGGCTTTAATTTACCTGATAGGTGCTCTGCTGGTCATCGCTACCAACTATCAGAATATTCTTCCCTCCCTGGGATCCATTTTTACCGATGCCTTTACAGGAAGTGCAGCCATCGGGGGCTTTCTTGGAGCCGGCTTTGCTTTTACTTTTAACAAGGGGGTAAACCGCGGACTTTTCTCCAACGAGGCCGGGCAGGGATCAGCACCCATTGCGCACAGTGCGGCCAAAGCCCAGGAACCGGTTTCCGAAGGCATGGTGGCCATTCTTGAACCCTTTATCGATACCATTATTATATGTACCATCACCGGCCTGGTGCTGCTTTCATCTGGAGTCTGGAACGAAAAGATCGAGAACCGTTTCGAACAGGCCGACATGCAGATCCTGGAAGGAAATTACGATGAAAGCAATGAGAATGACCGGATCCTGTTGAGCAGGGCATTTAATAAGGATACCACCCTGGCACTTTATACAGGTTCACTGGAGGTGGAGGATGGGTTGATTCTGACCGACGGAATTACCTTTATTCATGCAGAATCATTTGCCGAGGATGTGGTGGTCACACGTGGCCAGGAAAATTTTACGGGTTCTGTCCCGGTAGAAGCAGGGGTCGTGAAATTCAGCGACATGGACAGGGATGAATCGGGCAACAAGCGAAAACGAAAGGACCAGGACAAGGGCGAAGTCTATTTTACCGGGCAATCCCTGATTCACAGCGCCCCTCTTACAACAGAAGCTTTTAAAAGGAGCTGGTTGGGCGACTGGGGACAATATATCGTATCCATTGGCTTGCTCCTGTTTGCATTCTCAACTGCTATTTCATGGTCCTATTACGGGGGCAGGGCAGTTACTTATTTATTTGGGACCAAATACGTGATTTACTACAGGATGGTTTATGTAGCCGGCTTCTTCGTGGCTTCCTTTACAGATACCACCATTGTATGGAACCTCTCCTACATAACCATTGCCATCATGACAATCCCCAACCTCTTTGGCCTGCTGGTACTCAGGAAGGATATCAAGGGAACCATCAAAACATACTGGTCAGACTTTAAGAAGGAATGGCCCGCTGAGAAATTGCCCAGGGGAACCGGCCGGAGCTAAATAGCTTCCAGAAGGGCCACATTCTCCACATGGTGGGTATGGGGAAACATATCCACGGGCTGAATTTTGCTGACCTTATAAGAACTCCCAAGCAGCTCTACATCCCTGGCCTGGGTGGCCGGATTACAGGAGACATATACGATGCGTTCAGGTGCAATCTTCAGGATCTGCTCTACCACCCTGGTATGCATGCCGGCTCTGGGAGGATCGGTAATAATCACATCGGGTTTGCCATTTTCTGCGATGAAGTTGTGGCTGAAGATATCTTTCATATCTCCTGCAAAAAAGTGGGTGTTCCCGATTCCGTTTATCTCTGAATTAACTTTTGCATCTTCAATGGATTCGGGCACAGAATCAATCCCTACCACCGATTTTGCGCTGTGAGCCATGAAATTGGCTATGGTTCCGGTCCCGGTGTAGAGGTCATACAGCACTTCATCTCCATTTAATCCGGCAAACTCTCTGGCCACCTGGTAGAGCCTGAGTGCCTGGTAGGAATTGGTCTGGAAAAACGATTTTGGCCCGATTTTGAACTTGAGACCTTCCAGTTGTTCAAAAATATGATCTCTGCCATGCCAGCTTATAATGTCCTGGTCGTAAAGGGTTTCATTCTTCTTCGGGTTGATCACATACATCAGGCTGGTGAGATCGGGGAACTTTTCCCTGATCGCATCCAGGACTTCATACAATTCGGGAAGGTCAAATTGTACCGAAAGAATCACCATCACCTCTCCCAGGGTGGAGGTCCGGATAATCAGGTTACGTAAAAATCCTTCGTTGGTACGATGATCGTAAAACGTGAGTTTTTTCTCAAGTGCAATATCTCTTAGAAAATTTCGCAAGGCATTGCTTGGCTCTCCCTGCAGATAGCAGGTCTCTATGTCGACCACCTTGTCAAATCTTCCGGGAACATGCAATCCCACTGCATTGGTATGTTCAAAAGTCAGATCCGCATCTTTCTCATGGTCCAGCAGCCAACGGTGATTGGAAAATGTGAATTCCAGTTTATTCCGGTACTTTGTGGTGGGATCAGAAGGCAGGATGGGCATGGTTTCAGGGATTTCCACCCCGGCAATATGCCTGAAGGCATCCACCACCTGCTGCTCCTTGTAATGCAGCTGCCGGTCGTAGGGGAGGTGTTGCCATTTGCATCCTCCACATACGCCAAAGTGTTCACAGAAGGACTCGGTCCGTTCTGCCGAATAGCTGTGGTATTTCAGTACGCGGGCTTCCATATACCTCCCTTTTTTCCTGAATACCTGGAGGTCGACCACATCGCCGGGAACGGCGTCTTTCACAAAAACAACTATGTTATCGACCCTGGCTATGGACTTACCTTCTGCACCGATATTCTCAATCCTGACCTCCTCCAGCAGGGGTAGCTTCTTTCTTCTTCCCATTATTCAGCCATTACTTCTGCAATGATCTCCTCCACATCGGCAGCGGCAGCTGACATTGTTTTCCGGATAATGGGCGACATGGGTTTGGCAAGAAAGCCCGAGTTCATTCTGGAGATCCAGATGGAGCCATCTTCTTTTTCATAGACCGAGATCCTGCATGGCATCATGCTGGAAACAATCTTTTCGTCGCTCTGACTCAGGATTTGATAGGACAGGTCGGGGTGACATATCTCAAGGACCTTTACGCTTCTTACATCCTTTCCAAATTTCTTCATGGTTGCCTGCAGATCGTGGACCGCAGGAGTTTTCCATCCACGTTCCTCTATGACGCTTTCAAGTTTAGCTACAGTTGTTTCAAAATCTTTGTTGTACCTGTCTTCCCGGAACATCAGGGAAGGTGAGAGAAAGAATGCGATAAGCAAGCCTATAAGCAGGCCAGCGACTGTTCCAATTAAAATTCCAGTTAACATACGATTCATTTTATAAGTCATTGTTTGTTTGTACAGGCTAAATATACAACTGACTCGCCGATTTGTTCTATTTTTGCCGGCAGAATGATATCAATTGATAATGTAACAATCCGCTTCGGGGCATTTGTGCTCTTCGACCGGGTAAGCTTCCAGGTGAATCCGGGAGACCGTATTGGATTGGTGGGCCGTAACGGGGCAGGTAAAACCACCATTCTGAATCTTATTGACGGAAGGCAGGATCCGGATGAAGGACGGATAGTTAGAACAGCCGGCAAGGAGGTTGGATATCTTCCCCAGCAGATGAAGCACCGGAAGGGGAAATCGCTTTACAGGGAGGCCCTGAATGCATTTGCCTCGGTGATCGCCCTGAAGAAAAGAATCGATTCCATAACTGCCGAACTGGGAGAGAGGAGCGATTATGAATCCAAAGCCTACCTGGAGTTGATCCAGGAACTTGCCAATGCCAATGAGCAGTTTGAAATGGAGGGAGGACATTCCATTCATGCCGATGTGGAACAGACCCTGCTGGGTTTAGGGTTTAAAAAAAGCGATATGGAGCGCCCGGTGCATGAATTCAGCGGAGGATGGCGCATGCGTGTGGAGCTGGCTAAAATTCTGCTTCGCAGACCGGATTATATTTTACTGGATGAGCCCACCAATCATCTTGATATTGAGTCCATCCAGTGGCTGGAGGATTTCCTCGGGTCTTATCCGGGGGGTGTCCTGATCATATCACACGACCGTGCTTTCCTTGACAATGTTACCAACCGGACCATTGAACTTTCTCTTGGAAAGATATACGACTACAAGGTATCTTATTCGAAGTATGTGCAGCTGAAGGAGGAGCGTATTTCGGTGCAGCACGCCTCCTATGAGAACCAGCAGAAATTGATCCAGGACACCGAAGAGTTCATCAACCGTTTCAGGTATAAGGCTACCAAGGCCGTACAGGTGCAATCGCGCATCAAGCAACTGGAGAAACTCGACCGGATTGAAGTGGAGAAGGAAGATGACCTGGCCATGAACCTGAAATTTCCCCCCGCGCCCAGGTCCGGTACCATCGTGGTTGAAACAGACGGATTGAAAAAACAGTTCGGGGATATCAAGGTGCTGGATGGTGTGGATATGTCCATAGAGCGGGGTGAGAAAGTAGCCTTTGTGGGGAAGAACGGTGAAGGGAAGACCACCCTGTCCAGAATCCTGGTGGGAGAACTGGATTACAGCGGAAAGCTGAAGATGGGTCACAATGTGGAGCTAGGATACTTTGCCCAGAATCAGGACGAAATCATGGATGGTAAGCTTAGTGTGCTTGAAACAGTCGATCAGGCAGCGGTGGGCGATATCCGGACAAAGATCCGGGATATCCTGGGAGCTTTTCTCTTCAGTGGTGAGGATGTGGATAAGAAGGTGAGGGTGCTGTCGGGCGGAGAGCGTTCAAGGTTGGCCATGGCAAGGATGTTGTTGCAACCTTTCAATCTTTTGATTCTTGATGAGCCTACCAACCATTTGGATATGCGATCCAAAGATATTTTGAAAAAAGCTTTGTTGGCCTTTGATGGTACACTTATTGTGGTTTCTCACGACAGAGAATTTTTAGACGGACTTGTGGATAAGGTTTTTGAATTCAGGGACCATAAAGTGAAAGAGCACCTTGGCGGGATCTATGATTTCCTGCAGCGCAGGAAACTAACATCCCTCAGGGAGATAGAGAGGAAGGAGAAAAAGACTAAGCCCGGTGCTGTTCCGGTAGCCTCAGCTCCTTCAGAAAAGAAAAATAGGACCGTGAAAACGGATACGCGGATACCCGGGAAAACGTCCAACAAGGAGCTCTACGAAGAGAAGAAGGTAGAGGAGAAGAAAATCAGAAAGCTTGCCAACCGGGTAAAATCGCTGGAACACGAAATTGAACAGATTGAGGAAGAACTGGCAAAAATGGATGAGATGCTAATGAATCCTGATAACATAGAAGGGATGCATGTGTATGAGGCCTATGAACAGCTGAAGGTGAAACATGACGAGGCACTTTCTTCATGGGAAAAACAGACCGTCTTGCTTGAAAAGCTAATGTCAAAAAGAAAATAGTTAATTTTAGGGACATGGGAAGGAACACTTCATGGCTTGTTATTTGTTGTCTTCTGACCGGCCTGATGGCCGGATGCACCTCATCAAGTAAAAGTACTACTGCGGAGGCTCAGGGGGAGATGGCCTCCCTGTACAATCCAAGCAGACTTTCCCTGCACCCTGACTTCTCCATCTTCCATGAGAACGAGGAATTTTCAGTGCTTTATATCAGGGCATATCCTTCTGAGCTCAGGTTTACTGCCACCAATGAGCAATCCGAATACCGGGCCCTGCTTAAGTTGAAGTATGACCTGATCAGCCTGGATGAAGCTTCAGGGGAGGAGGGCACCTTGATTGATTCTGCTTCGGTTGTCTACAAGTTGCTGGAACGGGATGAGAGGAACCCGGCCTTTTTTGCATCACTTACCATTCCGGTCGCCCAGGGCAAACGTTATTTGCTCAAATTAGCCACCACCGATCTGAACAGGGGGAGTATCGGACTTGAGTACCTCTATGTGGAGAAGACCAGTCCTGTGAGCGCCCAGAACTTTAAGGTAGTTTCATCCTATTCGGGTTACCCCAAATTCATGCGCTTCTTTTTAACGGGCGAGAAGTTTAATGTGGTCTACAGAGACAGGGGCCAGGATTCCATTTATGTGGACTTTTTTAAACCAGAGAATGAATTGCCCCGGCCCCCCATCACTGCCACTTCCGATTATACCATGAATTATATCCCGGACACAAGTTATGTATTTCCCATGGTCGATACTGTAGATTATGACCTTCGAAGGGAAGGCATGTACCTTGTAAAGGTGGATAAGGAGCATGAGCTGGGGCTGACACTTTTTAATTTCGGAGGATCTTTTCCCCAGGTAAAGACTGCCCGGGAACTGATGGAACCCCTTTTCTACCTGGCAACTCTTGCCGAGTACAGGGATCTTCGGACTCAGCCAAACAGAAAGCTGGCGGTGGATAATTTCTGGTTAAAGCTGGGTAACAGCATTGAAAAATCCAGGGAATTGATCAGGATCTATTACAACCGGGTGGTGTATTCAAATTTGTACTTCTCATCCAATAAGGAAGGATGGAAGACCGACCAGGGCATGATCTTCATTCTTTTTGGACCACCTTCCAGGATCCAGATGACCGGTAGCGGTGAAAGCTGGTATTTCTATGCCAAACGGAAAAGCAAAGTGGTTGAGTTTAAGTTTGTGAGGGAGCAGGATGCTTTTTCTGATTCGAATATGATATGGCAGAAAACCACCGATTCGCAGATGTATTATAATGAAGCCATTCGCTCCTGGAAAAACGGGAAAGTCTATTCAATGGGTAGCTAATGGCGAAGAAGGACAACTATATATTCGGCATCCATGCGGTTCTTGAAGCCGCAAAAGCAGGAAAGGACCTGGATAAGGTGCTCGTGAGAAGGGGCGGTGGTTCGGAACTGCTTAAAAAGTTGCTGGGCGAGCTGGGCAGGATGGAGATCCCGGTTCAGCAGGTCCCTGTAGAAAAATTGAACAGGATTACAGGGAAAAACCACCAGGGAGTCATTGCCTTCCTTTCTGAAATTTCCTACGTGGATATAACGGCTTTACTTCCATCTATTTTTGAGAAGGGAGAAGATCCCTTGATTTTACTTCTGGATGGAATATCAGATGTACGTAATTTTGGAGCCATAGCAAGAAGTGCTGAATGCGCAGGAGTTCATGCCATTGTGATACCTGCATCGGGCAGTGCGGCTATAAATGCCGATGCGATCAAAACCTCGGCCGGGGCACTTCACAGGATTGCCGTATGCAGGCATCGTGACCTGCTGACGGTGATGAGGTTTCTGAAGGAGAGCGGTTTGAGCTTGTTTGCAGCCACGGAAAAAGCAAGTGAATCGCTGTACCAAACGGATATGACCGGACCGGCCGGACTGATCATGGGGAGCGAAGATACGGGTATTTCACCGCAACTGTTAAAGGTTGCAGACTCATGGGTCTCCGTTCCCATGAAAGGAACTATTGCTTCCCTGAATGTATCGGTAGCAGCTGGAGTAATGTTATTTGAATTGCTCCGCCAGCGGGAAGCTGCAGGCAAGTATAGCTAAGACAGGGGTAGCTGGCGATTGAAACTTTCTTCCAGTGAGATAAACGTTTCTGTTCTTGAAATCCCTTTTATGGCCTGTACCTTATCAACCAGTAAGAGCTTCAGGTCCTCATTGTTCCTGGTGTAGATTTTAATAAAAATGGAATATCCTCCGGTGATATAGTGGCACTGGGTGATTTCAGGAATCTCTTTCAATTGTTCCACCACTTCGGGATAGAGGCTCGCACTATCCAGGAAAATCCCCACATATGCACAGGTGTTAAAACCGATCTTTTTGGGACTGATGCTAAATTCTGATCCGGTAATCACACCCATTTTCGAAAGGCGCTGAATCCGTTGATGAATGGCTGCTCCGGAGACCTTACACTCCCTTGCAACCTCCAGATAAGGGATGCGTGCATTTTTAGTAATCAGGGAGAGGATTTTTCGATCGAGTTCGTCTATATGATGGGTATCATCCATATGGCAGCAATTTTATAATCTCTTATGAATTCTCAAATGTAGTTACAATTTGAAAGAAGTTCACACCCTGGAGTGTGATTTTAAACATATTATTACCGCAAAGCCTTACAAATCAAATTATTCAATGATCTTTTGGAAATCGCTGCCAGTGGGATTCTGGAATACATGGAGATCAAATTCTGGTAGTATGGCCAGGGTATGATCGACGATGTCTGCCTGAATCGCTTCATAATTGGCCCAGGCCTGGTCCGTGCTGAATACATAAATCTCTACGGGCAGACCCTTATCAGTGGGTTGCAGGTGCCTGACCAGGAAAGTCATGTCCTTGTGGATTTTCGGGTGGTGTTGCAGGTATTCTTCCAGATACTTCCGGAAGGTACCGAGGTTAGTCATTTTTCGACCATTGGTCACAGTGCCTTCCTCCAGCCCCAGGGATTTATTGTATTCGGCAATCTCCTTCTCCTTCTGATTGATGTAATCTCTCAGCAGGTGGAATTTCCGGAGCTTTTCGATCTGAGTTGCATTCAGGAAGGTGACGCTATTCATATCAATATTTATAGATCGCTTGATCCTGCGCCCCCCCGATTGCTCCATACCCTTCCAGTTGTTAAAGGATTCTGATACAAGGGCATAGGTGGGAATGGTGGCAATGGTCTTGTCCCAATTCTGTACTTTTACCGTATTGAGGCTGATATCGATCACATCCCCGTCGGCATTGTATTTGGGCATGGAGATCCAGTCTCCTACATTGACCATCTGATTAGCTGAGAGCTGTATACTGGCCACAAACCCCAGGATGGTATCCTTAAAGACCAGCATAAGGACCGCTGCCATAGCTCCAAGGCCGGCTATCAAAGCAGTGAGTTCCTCATCTGCCAGGATGGAAATGATCAATAAAATAGCAATGAAATAAAATACGATCTTAACTACCTGAACAAAGCCTTTTATATTTCTTCCCTGAGAGATGGGAAGTTTCTGGTAGATCTCATGTAAGGCATTCAGAAAAGCATCTATCACCAGCAGGACCACTACGACCATGTAAACCTGGGTGAGGTTTCCCAGGAACTCCACCAGTTTTTCTGCCTCAAAAATATATTGCAATGCATAAAACACGATAATTGCAGGAGCCAGGTGCGCCAGGCGGTTAAACACCTTTTGCTCGACGAAAACATCATCCCAATCGTTCTTCGAACGTTTTGCCAGTCGGGCAATGGAACTTATAATGATCCTCTTTACAATGAAATCGGCCAGCCAGGCCAGCAGAACTGTAACCAGGATAACTGTAGCAGTTTCAATAAAGACGACCAATCCATCCGATAGCCCGGTTCCGGATAGAAACTCAATGTAGCTGTTCATTATTCTCTCAATCATGGGGATGATTTTTAATTTGACTCATTAATAACATACTAAAATATCAATATTAAATCAGGAATAGCACTTATATTGCGGGGATTATTACTAAAATTTCACCCAAATGATAAACAAGCTTACCCTGATTTTGTCCATTGTGCTGATGTCGGTCTTTCAGGTAGCGCACACCCAGGAATTTGATCAATTCTTTGATGCTGGTGTGATGCGGATCGACCTTGTATTTTCCGGAACCGCTGAAGAAACCAGCTATGCTCTTTCAGGTATAAAAAGGGAGCAGTTTTACAGTGGGTCCAAAACGGGCCTTCTTGATCCCTTCGATTATGGTGATCATAAATTTGTGGTGAAAGACAAGACCAGTGGTGAGGAAATTTTCAGTCACACCTATTGCACCTTATTTCGTGAATGGCAAACCACCGGGGAAGCACAACATGTAAGACGGGCCTATCCGCATGTACTCAGGTTTCCCTGGCCAAAAGCGCCTGTTGTGGTGGAGATCCATGACCGCAATAGTACCGGTGCATTCAAAAAGAGTTGGTCAGGTGCTTTCGATCCTGCCTCCATCTTTTCGGATCCTGGGAATCAGTATCAATTTAAGACAGTCGATCTTGAGATCAATGGTGCTCCGGAAGAAAAGGTGGATATTTTGTTCCTTGCGGAGGGCTATAAGGCAGAGGAGATGGATAAGTTTGTGGATGATGCCAGGCGTTCAGCAGGCTATATTTTCTCGGAGGAACCATTCCTCAGCAAGAGGAAAAGTTTTAATGTCAGGGCGGTACTGTCGGCCGGTCCGGACTCAGGTACCGACATTCCTGGTGAGGGAGTCTGGAAAAACACTGTTATGAATTCCAGCTTCTATACCTTTGGGATTGAGCGCTATATGACTACCATGGATTACAAGGCCGTTTGCGACGTCGCGGCATGTGCACCTTACGATCAGATTTATATCCTTGTAAATACAGATAAATACGGGGGCGGAGGCATCTACAACCACTATAGCATTTCTGCTGCTGACAACCTTCAGTCGAGGGCTGTGGTTATCCATGAATTCGGACATGCTTTTGGTGGACTGGCCGATGAATACTTCAACTCCTCTGTGGCCTATAACGATTTCTTTCCTCTGGAAGTGGAACCCTGGAACCCAAATCTCACCACCCTCGTTGATTTTGATTCCAAATGGAAACCCATGATTTCCGAAGAAACTCCGGTTCCAACTCCTGCCACGGAGGCTTTCGGAGATGTGGTCGGAGTATATGAAGGAGGCGGATATGTGGCCAAAGGGGTGTTCCGTCCCATGATTGATTGCCGGATGCATACCAACGACGCAGGCTTCTGTCCGGTCTGTTCAGCAGCCCTTAAGAAGATGATAAGTCGTCTAAGCGAACTATAGAACCCAAGTTTTTATTGCATTTGCTAATCGGAGGAATGACTTAATACTTATATTTGTCGTTCATCAAAATGCAACCCACTTTCAGTGAAAAGGCTGTCGGATGAAGAAATAATAGCCGGATTAAGAAAACGGGACAACCGTGTTCTTCAGTATATTTACAAGAACAGCTTTTCACCGGTCAAGCAGCTGATCCTTCATAATGCTGGTTCTGAAACTGATGCGGAAGACATCTTTCAGGAGGCTTTAATAGTGATATTCAAGAAGTTGCGAGATGAATCCGATTTCAAACTTGATGCAGCATTCTCCACTTATATTTACTCAATTGCCCGCCTGCTCTGGTTAAAACATTTGCGGAATATAAAAAAGATTGAGATTGATCCACTTAACAGGGACATGGAGGAAAGGATCGAATTTGAAGAGCCTTCCCCGGTGGAGGACAAGGATCTCCGGATGGCCATTTATCAGCGTACCCTGCTCAGGATCCCTGAAGATTGCCAGAAGATACTTCAGCTTACGGCTCAGGATCTTAGTTCTTCGGAAATCGCTGAGCAACTGGGTTTTAGAAGTGAGGGCTATGTTCGAAAACGCCGCCATTTCTGCAAAGAGTTCCTGGTCAATAAAATCAAGGATGATCCCGATTATCAGGCCATGTTCACCGATTAGTGATGCTTTGTCTGCCGGTCATGCGCTACTTATACAATTAAAAAAAAAAGGCCGAACCCGGGTGGGCTCAGCCTTTTCTCTATAGAATTCGGGTTGTTTACTTTAAAACCGTTTTCAAAACCTTCTCCTCGCTGATCTTCTTTGTACAGAAGAACCAGTCTACACACTCAACGCCTTCTTCTTTGCCGTCCATCCGGTCTGCGGCGGTTCCACACGATCCGGCGGGAGGAACGATGACATCATCGCCCGGACGCCAGTCGGCAGGAGTGGCACAATCAAAAGCATCGGTTGTCTGAAGGGCTACCAGCACGCGGTAGAGTTCATCAAAGTTCCTTCCAACGCTCAGCGGATAGTAAATAATAGTACGGATAATCCCTTCAGGATCCACAAAAAACACGGCTCTGACAGCCTTGGTGGTATCCTCATTGGGTTGAATCATACCATAGAGTTTGGCCACATCCATGGTAATGTCCTCAATGAGGGGGAATTTTACTTCCACATTCTTCATCCCTTTAAATTCCATTTTCTCCTGGATTCTGCGCAACCAGGCAATATGACTGTAAAGACCATCCACTGACAGACCAACCAGTTTGCAATTGGCCTTGGCGAATTTTTCTTCCTGGGCGGCGAACGTCATAAACTCGGTGGTACAGACCGGAGTAAAGTCGGCCGGGTGACTGAAAAGAATGCTCCAGCTTCCCTTATAATCGGATGGATAATTAATGTTACCCTGAGTGGTTTTAGCTTTAAACTCGGGTGCTTTGTCGCCTATACGAGGCATGCTTGTTACTTGAACTTGTTCTTCCATTTTAATTGTGATTTTCGAATTATTAATCTGTTAATTAGTACTATCGTTAAAGTTTCCTTTTATCTGCAGGATAATATTTTCAATTTCAAAACCATGGAGATTCTTTTTCCTGAAGTAAGCTTTTAGCATTTCGTCCAGCTCTTCGTCAAAATAGTCTTCAATTCTGTCAGTTTCGGCACAATAGATGTGGTGGTGGTTATTCAGGACAGCGTCGTAGCGCATGGCATCTCTGTCGGTCTTGACCCGCTGGATCAGTTTTTTCTCCACCATGGCATCCAGAACATTATATACCGTACCTGTTGCAATGCCAGGGTGGGTTTTCCTGATATAATCAATGATTTGTTCAGCTGTGGGATGATTGTCCAGCAAGTGGACCGCTTCCAGGATGGCGTGCCGCTGGGGTGTCACCTTCATTCCTGCTTCCCTCAGTTTCTGACTGATCTGTTCATTGCTTAATTTCATAGTAAATATTCTTAAATAAGAATGATTCCTATTTAAGAACCAATGAGATTAAGAAATGTTCAATTCAAGCTGAAAAAAGTACTAGTCTTCTGTTTTTACCGTGGACTGTCGCTCCCGGTTTACGATCAGCCGGGTCACATCGGGTCGGGAATAGTGTCCCACAATATCCAGGTTCTGACGTTCTTCCAGAACCCGGTTGAAGTCGATGGTACCCGTAAACAGGCCTTCTTTCTCACTCACGGGTTCCACTATCCATTCACCATCCGGACCTGCAATACAGGACCCTCCATCGGTAAGGGGATCTTCAGCATTCCGGATCATCTCATCCAGGTAGGGAGTATCGGCCGGAAAATCTTTTATACGCATTAATCCTCCCACAGAAACCACAAAGGATCGTGACTCTTTGGCAATAAAACGTGTAATGTCTTCTGTGTTCCTGACCGAACCTGGCCAGACAGCCACATGCAAATCCTCACCCAGGCCATAGAGGGAGGCCCTGGCCAATGGCAGCCAGTTCTCCCAGCAGTTGAGCCCTCCCACAGTAAACTCCTTAAGCGGATGTACCTGCAGTCCGTTCCCATCGCCTGGCGACCAGGTAAGCCGCTCTTCATAGGTGGGCATCAGCTTGCGGTGCACCGAGCGAATTTCTCCCAGTTTATTGATATAGACCAGGGAGCAGTAGATGCTGTGACCTCCTCTGTTTTTTGCCCGCTCTATGATTCCCACATAAGTGGCTACTTTGTTATTCCTTGCTGCCTCACATAGCAGGTCCAGTTCTCCGGCCTCTATCTGTATCGAGTTCCGGACATAATGTGCATGGATCTCCTTTTGCATCTTCGAATTGAAATCGGCCCCATGTGTCAGTCCCAGCCAGAAAGGATAGCCAGGCAAGAGGCCCTCTCCAAAAACAAGCAGATCGCAGCCCTTTGATCCTGCCTCATCAATGTAGCTCTTGATTTTTTCCCTGGTAAGTTCCTTATTCAGCCAGATGGGTGCTATCTGAGCCAGTCCTATGCTTAGGATATTTGTATTCATGGTATGGGTCTTTTATTTAGATTCAGGTAAGTAATGCGGATTTGGTTCAGGCATCTTAGCCCCGTTTGATACTCTCCAATGCTCCAGCTTTTGATGTAATTTCCTGGCAATTTCCGGATATTCTTCAGCAAGGTTATGTGATTCCTGAAGGTCCTCACTGAGCTTGTATAACTCAATTTCTCCGGTCTCAAAATACTCTATCAACTTGAAATCACCCTCCCTGATGACCCCGCCAGGCATTCCGAGGTGGTAGTGGGGGTAGTGCCAGTAAAGGGTTTCGCGATCTAATTGCTCAGATCGAAGCAGGTGAGGTAGCAGGCTTATCCCCTCAATTTCGTGATCCACAGCAATCCCGGCCGCTTCAGCGATCGTCGGATAGATATCAGTGCTGATAATCAACTCTTCAGAGGTCCGGCCGCCATCAATAATCCCGGGCCAGCGAACAATGGCAGGAATCCTGAGTCCACCTTCATAAAGCGTACCCTTGCCCTCCCTGAGAGGGTAGTTCCAGGAGGCACGGATGAAATTTCCATTCCGCAAAAGAAGACCACCGTTATCTGAAGTAAATATCACCACGGTGTTCCGATCTATCTTTTTCTCCCTGAGGTACTCCATGATTCGCCCCACGTTCAGATCCACCACCTCGGTCATGGCCAGGAAATGAGGATTCCGGAGAATGGAATCATTTTGATGATCCTCCAGCCTGACTTTATATTTTTCTACCAGGTCGGGCCTGCCTTCCAGGGGAGTATGTACATTGTAGAAAGGCAGATATAGAAAGAAAGGCTTTTCCTTGTTTCTGTCTATGAACTGTAAGGCTTCATTGGTCAGCCTGTCGGTCAGGTACAGACTGTCCCCGTTTAGCTCCAGGGGAGTGATTATATCATCCCGGTTTTTCCTGGTATAGGGATAGTAGTAGGAGGGGGGACTTCCCTTTCTGTAGCCTGCCACATTTACGTCAAATCCCTGATCGTTGGGGAGGAATCCCTCACCTCCCAGATGCCACTTTCCAATGGAAGCACTTGCATAGCCTGCCTCCTTAAGCTGTTCAGCAATTGTAATTTCACCCAGGGGGAGGTGCTGGTTGAAGCGAGGAACCACAAACATGTCTCCAGGACCAGGACCTCCCCTGCTATCCTGGTGACCCGGGATCCAGTCGGTGATATCCACGGTGACCGGATTCCGGCCGGTCATCAACGCGGCCCTGGTGGGTGAGCAAACCGTGCAGGAAGCATACGCCCGTGTAAAGCGAACACCTTCCTTTGCCAGCTGATCAATATGAGGGGTTTCCACCAGCTCATTTCCATAACAATGAAGGTCGGAATAACCCAGGTCATCCACAACAATCAGGAGAATGTTGGGTGGAGCCTGCTTCTGAGCGCACGCATTCAGTAGGAAACCCAATAGAAGAATAAAAAATATGCGCATGCAGAAAGTTAGCAATAAGTCC